>Ga0207678_10000033_pt1 | contig 105464 bp, 105 predicted proteins | sample KBSC63metaG_FD_184319 | JGI IMG/M metagenome (GOLD analysis project Ga0207678, IMG submission 184319) | Corn rhizosphere microbial communities from Kellogg Biological Station, Michigan, USA - KBS C6-3 metaG (SPAdes) (version 2) | ecosystem: Host-associated > Plants > Roots > Rhizosphere >... | reverse complement strand
CGGGAAATCCTGCTCACCGCGGACAAGGCGGGCGCCTGCGGGCGGTTCGCCGAGCGGGCCGCGCACGGGGACGCCGTGACCAAGGGCGTCGACGACGTCCTGCAGGAGCGCGGGGGCACCGCCGTGGTCGAACGGATCCACGACCAGCTCACCGCCTACCTGCCGCAGCGGCCCGGCTGTGTCGTCGTGCGGACCGACGGGCGCGCGCCCGGGGAAACCTACGACGCCGTGCTCGCCCACCTGCGCGCCGGCTGAGCGGGTCCGGTTCACTGGACTCATGGCAATTCCGGAGCTCGCGCTGCGGCAGATCGAACGGTGGTGTGCGCAGCGCATCCCCGAGCACCTCCAGGACCGGATCCGCGTCGAGTGCCGGACCCGCGGCCGGGCGGTGACCATCGTCGAACGCCGCGCTCCCTGGTCGCCGCAGGCCGGGCCCGACTGGACCGAGCAGAAGATCGCGCAGCTGCGCTTCGACGAGTTCGGCATCTGGTCGGTGTGGTGGGCCGACCGGAACGGGCGGTGGCTGAGCTACCCGGACGCGCCGGTCGCCAGCACGCCGCCGGCGCTGCTCGCCGAGATCGACCGCAATCCCGGCGGGGTGTTCTGGGGCTAGGCGGGCGGCGGGAAGCGGAGTTCGTTGCGGTCGATCTTCGCGTGCGCCGCGGCGGCCAGGTCGACGCCGAGGCGGTCCGCCAGCTGCAGCAGGTACAGCGTGACGTCGGCGATCTCGTCCAGCACCTCCGCCTCCAGGGCGGGGTCTTCGCGCCACGCGTCGGATTCCTCGGGGGTCAGCCACTGGAACAGCGAGGTCAGCTCGCCGACCTCGCCGGAAAGCGCCATCACGAGGTTCTTCGGGGTGTGGTACGGCTCCCAGGCTCGGGCCGCGGCGAAACCACGCAGGCGCTGGGTCACTTCGTAGAAGCTCACGGCGAGATTGTGCCCGGCAATCACCGTCTGTTAACCGCCGTATGGCGGATTGGCGTTGACCGGTAAATCTCTCACTCAATAGGTTGAACTTCGTCGGGATGCTTGCGGGGACCAAGGCTGGGAAGGGAACGTCTTGAAGTACCTGCGATCCGTCCGCGGCCGCATGCTGGGCATCGCGTTCATCCCCGGCGGCGCGCTCGTCGCCGTGGCTGTCGTGATCGCGATTCTCCTGATCCACCAAGCGGTTCGGACTCGGGACACGGCGGTCGAAACGGCGGCCGCCGCCGACCGGACCGCCCGTGCGGTGGTCGCGTTGCAGGCCGAGCGGAGCGCGGCGATGGCCGCGCCCGATCAGCGCAGCGCCGCGTACGCGACCTACACCCAGCGGATCGAATCCGCGATCGCCGGGCTGCGCGACTACGCGCGCCACGCCCCGGACGCCGAGTCCGCCTACCAGCAGGCGACCGCGGTCGAGCTGCTTTCCGTGGCCGAAGGCATGGATCGCTCCGATTCCCTCGCTCTGGCCGGGCTCGACAACGTGACGCGGGGGTCGTTCACCTCCGCCGTCGCCTCCTACCGGGCCGATCTGGCCCGGGTCGTCCCGCAGCTCACCGAGAGTGGCCGGATGGCGTACGAATCACTCACCCGCAGCGCCGAATGGAGCAGGCTGGCCGCCGCCGAGAACGCTTTCACCGCCGCCGAACCGCTGCCGTTCTCCGAACACACCTGGCGCAGTGCCGCCTACGCCGTCTCCGCACAGCTGGGCGGGCTGTACACGCAGCAGAACCAGTACGCCGTGCAGCTGACGCTCGACGACGGCCGCCGCACCCTGGCCGGCGCGCTGGCCGCGGGCACGGCGCTCCTGCTGTTCGCCACGCTGCTGCTGGTCGTCGTGCGGCGGCTGGTGGCCCGGGTCCCGGTGCCGGTCGTCCCGATCATGGTGCCGACGGTCCGCGCGGCCATCCCGCTTCCTCGCCACGCACGGTCACCAAAGCCCCGGCTGCCGGATCCCTGGCCATTGAAAGCCGTGTTCGACGACCTGCGGCGCCGTTGAGATGCTCACTCAAGGTCACTGATTACTCCGAAAAGAGCACGCGGTTGGCCCACACTCGTGTTCGCGGCCGTCGGGCACACTGGTGCGCGTGAGTCCCCACTCGGATCTTCGCCCCTACCTGCGCACTTTGGACGCGGAGACGCTGGCGGACCTGCTGCACGCCCAGGCCGAGCGCGATCCCGAGCTGCGGCATTCGCTCGAACTGCGCGCCGCCACCCAATCCGGTGACGTCAGCGAGGCGCACCGGCTGCTGGACACCGCGGTGACCGACGGGAACGTCGAGTACACCGCGAAGATCGGCGCGGTCCTCGACACGCTGCAGCGGATGCTCGACGCCGGCAGCCGCGCCGACCTGGCCCCGCTGGCCCGGCGCACGGTCGACGACATCAGCGAGGTGCTGGAGCAGACCGGCGACCACGCCGGCGACCTGGCCGACCGGCTGGACCGGGCCGTTGAGCTGTACGCCCGCGCGTGCGCCGCCCGGCCGCCGGACCCGGAGAAACTGGCCGACTGGATCCTCGAGGTCGAGTTCGACGGCCCGGGCCGCCCGGTGATCGACCTCGCCGAGTTCGCGACCGCGCTCGGCGAGCCGGGGCTCAAGCGGATCAAGTCCACTGTGGACGACGTGCTCGCGGCGAACGGGCCGGGACACCGCCGTGACGTGGCCGAACGGCTGCGCGAGCAGCTGGCCGAGGTGCTCGGCGACGTCGACGAGCTGGTGGCGATCCTGTCGGCCAAGCCGCCCCGCGTGGACGTCAGCCTCAAGATCGTCCGGGTGCTGCGGGCCGCCGGGCGGCACAGCGAGGCGATCGCGCACGCCGCCCGCGCGCTCACCCACGACAAGCAGCCGCCGGAGCCCGAGGACGCAACCTCGCGGCGGCGAAAGGAGTTCGACGCGAAGCCGGGTCGGGAGACCTACGCCGCCCTGCGCGAGGCCGCGACCGAAGGCGGGAAGTGGACGGTCCGGCGCCGGGAAGCGCTCGCTCGCCTGCGCGAACGTGCCGCCGAGGGCGTCGAACAGGCCGACGAGCTCGTCCGCGTCCTGCTCGACGACGGCCGTCCCGACGACGCCTGGCGGGCCTGTGTCCGTTTTGGTGCATCCGCCGAGCTCAAGCTCGAGCTCGCGGAGCAGCGGGCGGCCGAGCACCCGGCCGAGACGATCCCCGTCTTCCGCGACCACGTCGACGAGCTCATCGAACGCAAGGACCCGCAGGCCTACCAGGAGGCCGCCCGGCGGCTGAAGCTGTTGCGCACCTTGCACAAGCGCGCCGAAACGGCGGACGAATTCACCGCTTACCTGGGCACGCTGGTGGAAAACCACCGGCGGAAAACCCGCCTGATCACGGAAATCCGCGCCGCCAGGATCGCCATGCCGAAGGCCGTAACCTCCCCGCGCACCCCTCGTTGACCCCGGAGAACCGGTGATTCACGTGCACCGGGGACATCGTGAGCGCGCCAGGCGTCGCGGTGGCCCAGTTCCGTCGCCCGGCTCGGCGCCTCCCCGTCGAGCAGGCGGCGGGACCCGCGCCAGGGCCACCGCGACCCACTCGCGGTGAGGTGAAACCATGAGGCCATGAGCCCGGTCAGTCGCGCCCGCAAGAGGCAGCCGCAGCCCGTCACGCACAGCGTGACCGGCCTGTTCAAGGACGTCCTGAACGACTTCTCGGCGCTGGGCGCCGACCCCGCGCCGGTCGACGTCGAACTGCTCGCCTCCGAGGTGCTCGGCCAGTTCCACGACGTGCCCGTCGAGGACGGCGAAGAGCCGCTCGGCCTGGAGCTCATCGCCTTCGCCCAGCGCAAGATCACGCCGGGGGCCGCCGCGCTGCTGTCCGCGCTGAAGGTCGTCGCCGAGACCGACGTCGAGCGCAAGGCCGCCGACGCCGGGCTGCAGGTCGTCCTCGGCCGCGGCATCCCCGAACCCCCCTTCGCCGCCGGGCTGGGCCGGGTCACCGCCGGCGAGTGCTGGCGAACCGGGGATGTCTACGGCGACGAGTCGTCCCTGCTCTGCGTCTTCTCCCACGGCGACCAGGCGTACGGCCTGCTCGCGCTGCTCGACTTCACCGAGGGCGGCCGGGTGCGGGACCTCGTCGTGATCGACGGGCCGGCCGAGGTCATCGCCGAGATGCGGGAGCAGTCCGACGCCGACCCGGAGCTGGTCCTCTTCGAGGCCGTCGACCCCGCCGAAGCCCACCGCCTGATCGCGGACGGCCTCGCCGCCACCGACCACCTCGACGAAGCCGACGTCAGCGAGGACTACGCCCGCTTCCACGCGGTCGCGCTCACCTGGTGCCGCGCGCTGCCGGAGCCCGCGCTCGTGCCCGAGGTCGCCGAGTGGTCCGACACCGAACGCGCCGCCGTCGTCGAGCAGTTCGTCGCGGCGAGCGGCGAGGACGCCGACGCCGCCCGCGCGCTCGGGGGCCTGCTGCTGGAGCACGGCCTGCGCACCGACCCCGGCAACCCGCTGCGCGTCGGGCCGGAGAAGATCGCGCGGTTCCTCGAGGGGCTGCTCGGCGAGGAGTACGAGCTCGACGCCGACCACGAGGACGCCGTCGAGCCGGTCGTGCTGGCCTGGGTGCAGTGGACGGGCGAGCGGGCGCACCTGACCGAGACCGCGATCGCGGCCCTCGACGAAGCCGTCCAGGACTACCTGAGCGAGTACTCCGACGAGGACGACTCCCCGCTTGAGCGCTACTTCGCCGACACCGACGCGCTGTCGCCGACCGAACTGGCCGACGCGCTGGAGCGCCGGATGTTCGCCGTGCCGTCGCTGACCACGGAGATCGACGAGGAAGAGGTCGACCTCGACCCGACCGATCCCGACCAGCGCCGCGCGCTCGTCATCGCCGAGGCCGACGAAGACGAGGAAGAGCAGCGGCTGATCCTGCGCGCGACGATCGTCGACCAGCTGTGGGACAACGAGCCCGCCGAGGTCTGGCCGGCCGTCGAGCGCCTGCAGGAGGGTGAGCTCGACCGCGACGAGATTTTCGAGCAGCTGATCGACGCCCTGGAAAACAGCCTGCTGGACGCGGAAAACCTCGAATACGACGCCGACGCCTACCTGGAGGCGCTGGCCGAGCTCTGATCGCTAGGGGAGGGGGCCTGCCGGTTCGGCGGGCTTCCCCTTGCGGCGGCGCTCCTGCAGCCGGTCGTCGAAATCGACGACGAAGGTTCCGGCGGCCATCGCGATCAGCAAGGCCAAACCGAGCACCGCACCGACCCACGTGAGGATCATCGTGAACATCGTGGGCCTCCTCCCCAGCTCAGAGCCGTTTTCCTGACTCCTTCAGGGTCGCTTTCACGGCGGTTGCCCGGTATCGGCCAACCGGTTACGGCTGAAGGGCCCGCCTCGGCCGAACGGCCGGTTTCCGGCGCGGAGAGTCGCGGGCTTGCAACAAATCGTGCCGGTGCACTCGCTCAGCGTGCGAATGCGGCGCATGTGGGTGACAAGCTGCGTGAGCGGGTCAGAGCTTGCGCAGCCGGACCCGGTTGATGGTGTGGTCGCAGTCCTTGCGCAGCACCAGCGTCGCCCGCGGCCGGGTCGGCTTGATGTTCTCCATCAGGTTCGGCTCGTTGATCGAGTGCCACAGGTGCCGCGCCTCGGCGCGGGCCTCGTCGTCGGGCAGGCCGGCGAAGTGGTGGAAGTGCGACGCCGGATCCGCGAACGCCGTGTGCCGCAGCTCGAGGAACCGCTCGATGTACCAGCGCTGGATGTCGCCGGTGTGCGCGTCGACGTAGATCGAGAAGTCGAACAGGTCCGACACCATCAGCCGCGGGCCCGGCTGCAGCACGTTCAGGCCCTCGACGATGAGGATGTCCGGCTGCTGCACCACCTGTTCCTGGCCGGGCAGGATGTCGTAGGCCAGGTGCGAGTACACCGGCGCGGCGACGCGCTCGGCGCCCGACTTGACCTCCGTGACGAACCGCAGCAGCGCGCGGCGGTCGTAGCTCTCCGGGAAGCCCTTGCGATGCATGATCCCGCGCCGCATCAGCTCGGCGCGCGGGTACAGGAAGCCGTCGGTGGTGACCAGGTCGACGCGGGGGTGGTCCGGCCAGCGGGCGAGCAGCGTGCGCAGGATGCGGGCGGTGGTCGACTTGCCGACCGCCACGCTCCCGGCGATGCCGATCACGAACGGGACCTTCGTGCCGCGGGAGTCGTCACCGAGGAACGTCGTCGTCGCTTCGTAGAGCCGCTGGCGCGCGGCGACCTGCAGGTTGATCAGCCGGGACAGCGGCAGGTAGACGTCGGCCACCTCGGCCAGGTCGACCTGCTCGCCGAGACCGCGCAGCCGCAGCAGCTCGGCCGCGGTCAGCGGCAGCGGAGTCGAACTCCGCAGTTCTTTCCATTGTTCCCGGTGCAGCTCGACATACGGGCTGAGTTCGCGGACCCGGGTCATCGCACACTCCTCCGGCCGTCGCCTGCACTGGCGGACGTTCACCTGCGTGGTCAACGGTAGGGCTTACGGCGGGTTAAAGCGCTGTGACTTAGTCCACCCCGCATCCGGGGTTGATCACCGAGCGTCACGATTTCCGAAGACTTCGGCCCAGGCCGCGGCGACCTGCCGGGCGCAGGTCGCGGGGTCGAGGCCGCCGACTCCGGTGCCGAGCCCGGGCATCGCGATCGTGTCGACGAACTCCCGCACCGGGCCGTGGTCGAGCCGGCCGTCGCGCCAGGTCAGGAACACCGCGCGGGCGGCGAGGTACGGGTGGACGGTGTCGGCGGGCAGCCGTTCGCCGGGCTCCCGCATGGTCGGCGCGCTGATCAGCCAGGCCGGCTGGGCTTCGCCGGTCGGCACCACGACGGCGTCGCCGATCGGCAGCTCACCACCGTGGAAGGCCAGGACTGCGCTGCGGACGCTCTGCTCCACGCCTGGGAACGCCTGCGCGTAGACGGCGTCGATCCCGCCGCGCATCCAGCCGTAGGAGTTGGCCGGGCTGACCACCGCCTGGGCGGCGACGTCGAGCACCGACCCGCGGTGCACCCGGACCCGGCCGGCCAGTTTCTGCGCGGCGGCGGTCCAGGCATCGGCGAGTGGTTCATCGACGGCGCACAGCACCAGCTCCGGTGCGCGAGGGGAGATCGGCGGCTGAACGCCCTCACGGCCGGTGTGCGTGCCCGATTCGGCGGTCACGCCCCCAGCATCGCAAAAAATGCCACCCGGCGTAACCGGTTCCCGTACCGGCTGTCCGAGTGAATGTCGCCACGACGTGGCCCCGTAGCCTGGGTGCTGTGTCACGGATCGCATACTTCGGCCCCCGAGGGACCTTCACCGAGCAGGCCGCGCGGGTGCTCACCGCCGGCGAAGAACTGATTCCGGTCGAGACCGTCCGGCTGGCGATGACGGCCGTCCGCACGGGCGAGGTGGACGCGGCGTGCGTCCCCATCGAGAACTCGGTCGAAGGCGTGGTGCCCACCACGCTCGACGCGCTCAGCGAGTCGACCCCGCTGGTCGCCGTCGCCGAGACCATCCTGCCGATCCACTTCAGCGTGCTGACCCGGCGCGACGGCGGCGACATCAAGACCGTCGCCAGTCACCCGCACGCGCTCGCGCAGGTCCGCGAGTGGCTGGAGGCGAACCTGCCGGACGCCCACCCGGTGGCTTCGTCGTCGACGTCGGCGGCCGCGGTCGGTGTCCTGGAGGGCGACTTCGACGCCGCGGTCTGCGCGCCCGTCGCCGCGGAGCACTACGACCTCGAGGTCCTGGCCACCGAGGTCGCCGATGTCACCGACGCCGCGACGCGGTTCCTGCTGGTCCGTCCGCCGGGCGAGCTGCCAGAGCCGACCGGCGCCGACCGGACGTCCGTGGTCGCCGCGGCCGCGAACCGCACCGGCACCCTCGCCGAGCTGCTCTCCGAGCTGGCCAGCCGCGGCATCAACCTGACCCGGCTCGACGCCCGGCCGACGCGCAACAACTTCGGCGAGTACCGCTTCTTCATCGACTTCGAAGGCCACGTGGCCGAGCCGCGGGTCCTCGACGCGCTGACGGCGTTGCGCCGGCACTGCCGCAACCTGCGGTTCCTCGGCTCGCACCCGCGGGCCGACGAGACGCGCACCAAGATCGAACCCGGGTTCGGCAACGACGACTTCGTCGAAGCGGCCGTGTGGGCCGACGCGGTCCGCAAGGGGGACCTGGCGTGAGGCTGCTGCTCATCCGCCACGGTCAGACCGAAGGGAACGTCCGCGGTGCGCTGGACACCGCCCTGCCCGGCCCGCCGCTGACCGAACTCGGCCGTCGGCAGGCGGACTCCCTCGCGACGCGGCTCGCGGAGGAACCGCTGGCCGCGGTGTACGCGTCGCAGGCGACCCGTGCCCAGCAGACGGCGGTGCCGCTGGCCGCGCGGTTCTCCCTGGACGTGCAGGTCGTCGACGGCGTGCACGAGGTCGTCGCGGGCGACCTGGAAGGGGCGACCGACCACGCGTCGATCCGGACGTACATGGACACGGTCCGGCGCTGGACGCTCGGCGAGCTGGCGCCGTCGCTGCCCGGCGGCGAGAGCGGCACGAGCGTGCGCACGCGGATGCTGGACGCGGTCGGCCGGCTGCGCGCCAAGCACGAGCAGGCCGATCCTGACGGCGTGATCGCGCTGGTCAGCCACGGCGGTGCGATCCGGCTGGCCGCGGAGTGGCTGGCGCCGAACGTGCACGCGGACGTGGCCAACGCGGCGCTGATCCCGAACACCGGCCTCGTGGAGCTGGTCGCCCAGCCGGACGGCCAGTGGCGCTGCCTGACTTGGGTCGACACACCGCTCTGAAGATCACGAAAGTGTGATCCTGTCACGTTTAGAACACGTCTGGTGGGGAATTTACGAAAGCAGCCAACCCGGCCGCGACCCGGTACGTCTACCCAGTAGCACCACACCAGGGAGGCGATTGACATGAAGCTTTCACGGTTGTTCCCGGTGGTCGCGGCTTCGGCCGGCGTCCTCGCGCTCTCGGCCTGCGGAGGTGGCGGCACCACGAACGCGGCGAGCAGCTCGACGCCGTCCAGCTCGGAGACGCCGACCGCCACCACGGTCACCACCGCCACGTCGAGCCCCGCCTCGACGCCGGCCGCGCCGCCGGTCGGCCAGCCCGCCGACAACGGGCTGTGCAAGGCCGGGGACGTCAAGCTCTCGCTCGGCCAGGGTGACGCGGGTGCCGGCTCGGTGTACCGGCCGCTGCTCATCACGAACTCCAGCGCGAAGCCCTGCACCATCCAGGGTTTCCCGGGTGTGTCCTACGTGGCCGGTGCGGACGGGCACCAGGTCGGCAAGGACGCCTTCCGCGAAGGCACCAAGGGCAACGCCGTCAAGCTGAACCCCGGCCAGGCGGCGGCCGCCGACATCCAGTTCGTCAACGTGCGCAACTTCGACCCGGGCACCTGCCAGCCGACGCCGGTCAAGGGCCTGCGCATCTACCTGCCGCAGGAGACCGCGTCGAACTTCGTGCCGAGTGACGGCACCGGTTGCGCGAGCACGAAGATCCCCGGCAACCAGCTCGCGGTGAAGACGGTCCACCCCGCTTAGCCCGGACCCCGCCCCACCACCACCCTCGACGGACGGGCTTCGCCCGGCTGTTCAGATCCTGCCGCAGATCTCCTTGGCCTCGGTGAGGTGCCGCTGGCCGGAGATGTCGTTGAAGTGCAGGCTGAGCACCATCCGGCTGACGCCGTCGATGTGGTCGGCCAGCGGCTGGTAGTTCTCGTTCACCTGGGCGGCGGCCGCGGACAGCTCGCGCGCCGCCACCATCCGGTGCAGCCGCTCGGAGCTCAGGCCGGGCGTCAGCGACGGTTGCGCGTCCCGGCTCGTGTCGGGCAGCTCGCCCACGCGGTCGAGGGCCTGGCACGCCGCGACAGCGTCTTCGAGCGCGCCGGCGTGCACCCCGGACAGTCCCCACAGGAGCCCGAGCACGCTGCCGCCCAGCACGAACCCGGCCACCGCGCACAACACGGGCAACCGGCGTGACGGCGGGGGTGACGTGGACTCGGCCTCCTCCGAAGACTCGTCGAAATCGGGATCGGCGTCGGTGCCGGTCCCCGGGTCCACGGTGCGCATGACTGCCTCCTCACCACCTGGGTGAGGAGCTATTTCAGCTCACATTCCGGGATCGTGGTGCGTCAGCGCCGCGGCTGAGTCCGATTTGTCACCGAGCGGGCTGCGCCGCAGCGCGCCGAAGGCGAACGCGGCGACCGCCAGCATCGCCACGCCGGACACGGCGAACGTCCGCGCGGCCGAGCCGAGCTGTTCGGTCAGCACGCCGCCCAGCAGCGCGCCGAGCGGGATCGCGCCCCAGACGACCGTGCGCCACACCCCGAGCACCCGGCCGAGCAGCTCGCCGGGCACCAGCGTGTGCCGGGCCGTCGCGAGCACGACGTTCACCGCCACCACCGCGGCCGCGAACAGGCCGAACAGCGCCGCGCCGGCGACCGGCGAGCGCACCAGGCCCATCCCGCCGAAGCCGATGCCGCAGCAGACGATCCCGCCGACGACGACCGGGAGCCGTCCGGTCGCCCGCACCAGCCGTGGGGCGACACCTGCGCCGAGCAGCCCGCCGATGCCGCCGACGAACGCGAAGAACCCGAAGGTCGCGTCGGACAGGTTGAGGTCTTCGAGCGCGTACAGCACCAGCTGTGCCTGGGCGAGCTCGCTGACCAGGCTGAGCAGCCCGGCGACGACGACCAGCCGCAGCAGTAGCGGGTGCCCCCGCAGCCAGCGCAGGCCGTCGGCGAGCTCGGTGCGGAGTTTCGCCGGCCGGACCGGCGTCTCCGCCGTCCCGCGGTAGGTGCCCGCCAGCCCGAGCAGCACCGCGGCCGCGATCGCGAAGCCGGCGGAGTTGAGGATGAACGGGAAGGCGGCGAAGAGCGCGAAGGTCAGGCTGCCGACCGGGCCGCCGAGGAACGTCTGGCCGACGATCTCGCAGGCCTGCAGCTTGCTGTTGGCCGCGTCGAGCGAGCCGTCGCCGACGACCGCCGGGATCAGCGCGTTCGCCGCGCTGTCCGCGATCGTCTCGGCCGTCCCGATGATCAGCGCGGTCAGGTAGACCAGCCAGATCGTCATGGCGCCGGTGGCGACGAGCACGGCCAGCGCGCCGACCGCGGCGGCGCGGGCGGTGTTCGCGACGATCATCGCGCGCCGCCGGTCGATCCGGTCGACCAGCGCGCCGGCGACGGCGGCGAACAGCAGCCAGGGCAGGAACTGGGTGGCGGACAGCCCGGCGATGAGCACGGGATCGCGGGTCAGGGTGGTGGCCAGCAGGGGCAGGGCCACCTTGCCGATGCCGTCCCCCAGATGGGACGCCGCGCTCGACGTCAGCAGCCACGTGAGTCTTCGTGCATTGTCCATCGGGGCCCCCGGCACGGATCGCAGCCACCCAGTGACTTCGGGCAACAGGATAAGGGGAATGTCACCCGATTGTGGTCACGGTGTCACTACTGGTGCGTGCCTCAGCCCCAGCCGAGCTCGTGGAGCCGGGCGTCGTCGATGCCGAAGTGGTGGCCCAGCTCGTGCACGACGGTGATCAGCACCTCTTCGACGACCTCGTCCTCGTCTTCGCACATGGCCAGGATCGGCTGCCGGTAGATCGAGATCCGGTCGGGCAGCACCCCGCCGTACGACGACGTCCGCTCGGTCAGGGCGATCCCGTGGTAGAGCCCGAGGATGTCCGGTGCCTCGTCGTTGAACTCCTCGACGAGCACGACGACGTTGTCCATCGCGCGCGCGAACTCGGGCGGCACCTCGTCCAGGGCTTCCGAGACCAGTTCTTCGAACCGCTCCCGGCTCATCTCGACGGCCATCAGCCGTTCTGCTTCGTCGACGGAGGGGCGGAACTCGCGGTGGCCGGGCCGCCACCGCCGTCCGAGGGCGGGCCGCCGTCCTGGGGCTGGCCGCCGTCCGGGCCGGCCGGGGCGACCTTGATGCTGCCGGTCACCGCCTGCAGCCCGCTCTTGTCGGGCAGCGCCGAGGCCACCTTGCAGTTGACCTTGGTCGAGCCGGCGTCCCAGCTCTCCTGCTCCCGCAGGTCCCAGGTCAGGATCAGCTTCTTCGCGTCGAGGTCGGCGCCGCCGGTGTAGTCGGCGGCGGCCTTGTTGCACTCGGTGTCGAGCCAGGCTTTCTGGTCGTCCTGCGAGGGGTAGGCGTCCTTGAACTTCGTCTTGAGGTCGAGGGTCGCGATGATCTCGTACGAGTGCGGCTTCGTGCAGTCGATCGGGTCGCCGACGCCCTTGCCGAGCAGCGCCAGGCAGGTGCCCGGCTCGAAGACCAGCGACTGGTCCTGCTCCTTGGCCGGCCCGGTCGTCGGCAGCAGCTTGCCGCCGGGGCCCGCCCACTGCAGGCCGCACCGCAGCTGGCGGTCGCCGTCCTCCCACTGCGACGGCGTCGGGCGGAGCAGGTTCGTCGTGAGCTTGCCGTACGGGTCGAGCTTGTGCCCGAGGTACGGCTTCACGTCCGAGGTGCACTTCTGCTGCGCGATCTGCTGCCACTGGTCCAGCGACGGAACGGGCGCACCCTCGGGGAACTGGGCGCCGATGTCGACGAGCGCTGTCACCTCGAACAGGTGCGGCTGGGTGCAGGCCACCTTGCGCGCGTCGCTCGCGTCCGGGTTGTCCCAGGTCAGACAGCTGCCCGGCGGAGAGTGGAAGGCTTCCTGGGCGGCCGCGGACAGCTTGCCGGTGCCGCCGCCGGACCCGCCGGTGATGCCGTCGCTCCACGAGAACACGACGCTGAGCGCGAGCGCGATCAGCGCGCCCGCGAAGATCCCGCCCATCACGACACGGGTGCGCAGTGTCTGGGTGGCGGTGGGGAACCGATCGGCGCTGGGAGACATCGCAGTCCATGATGCCCGCGCCGCGCATGACGTGCGCGGTCCGGGTGGTTAGGGTGGTCACGGTTTCGCGGTGGCCGGTGATTACGGAGCGCACATGACGCAGGACAACAATACTGGGGACCAGCCGCCCCCCGAGCCGCCGAAGCGCGGCTCGATGAGGTTTCAGGACTCGAACACCCAGCCTCGTCAGCCTTCGCTGGCCGAGCAGCGGGCCCGTCAGCAGGCGCTGGCCCAGGAGGAGCGTGACGAGGAGCTGGCCCGCCAGGCCGACGCCAAGGCGGCGACCCGGCGCAAGATCCTGATCGGCAGCGGCGTCACGGTCGGGCTCGTCGGCCTGGTCGCGACGTTCTACACGGTGGCGAAGACCGAGAACGTCACGGCGGTCTGCACCGACGCCGGCGGTGTCGTCCAGAACGACGACAACTGCGACGAGAACTACGTGACCAGCCACGGCGGTCACGTCAGCGGCGGCTTCCTGTTCCTCCCGATCCCGGGCGGCGGGTTCAACAGCTACCGCTACAACTACGGCGGCACCGGCGTGATCGGCCAGCGGGTGTCCGGTGGCACGTACGACGCGCCGTCGGCTCGCACCAACGTCAACACCAAGTCGGGCAAGTCCGTCCAGCGCGGCGGGTTCGGCATCAGCGGCAAGAGCGGCAGCGGCGGCAGCGGCAAGAGCGGGGGATCGTAGGTGTACCGGGACCGGCGTGAGCCGCGGCGCGACTGGCAGCGGATCGTCGAAGAGCAGGGCCTCGTCTACGGCACGCCGGCCCGCGACAGCAGCGGCCGGATGCGGCCGTACTGGGACGAGTCCGTGCACTACGTCTTCGACATGGACGAGGTCCTCTCGGTCGAGGCCGACGTCGAGCTGCTGCACTCGATGTGCCTGGAGGCCGTCGACAACGTCGTGACGACCGAGGGCTACCAGCGGTTCGGCATCCCCGAGTGGGTCTGGCCGCACATCGCGGAGTCCTGGAAGCGGCAGGACCCGCACGTCTACGGCCGGTTCGACCTGCGCTACGACGGCAAGTCGCCGGCGAAGCTGCTCGAGTACAACGCGGACACGCCGACCACGCTGCTGGAGGCGTCGCTGCTGCAGTGGCACTGGAAGACCGACGTCTTCCCGGACGACGACCAGTGGAACTCGATCCACGAGAAGCTCGTCGAGCGATGGGCTTTCCTGCGGGACAAGCTGCCGTCCAACGAGCTGCACTTCACCTGGTCGGCGGCTGATCCTTCGGGCGAGGACAACGTCACCACGGCGTACCTGCAGGAGACGGCGGCCGAGGCCGGCCTCGACACGGTGGGCCTGGCGATCGAGGAGATCGGCTGGGACCCGGTGCTCAAGCGGTTCGTCGACCTCGAAGAGGCGCAGATGGCGACCGTGCTGAAGCTGTACCCGTGGGAGTGGGTGGTCGACGAGGAGTTCGGCCGCAACGCCGTCGAGTCCCTGCCGCGGACGCTGTGGATCGAGCCGCTCTGGAAGATGATCCTCTCCAACAAGACGCTGCTGGCGATCCTGTGGGAGAACTACCCGGGCCACCCGAACCTGCTGCCCGCGTTCGCCGACGACCCCGGCCTGCTGACCGAGTACGTCCGCAAGCCGAAGCTGGGCCGCGAGGGCGCGAACGTCCAGATCGTCGCGACCGGCTACGAGACCCAGACCGACGGCGTCTACGGCGCCGAAGGCTTCGTCTACCAGGCGTTCGACCCCCTGCCCGAGTTCGACGGCTACCGGCCGGCGCTCGGTGCGTGGATCGTCGGCGACAGCTCCGCCGGACTGGGCATCCGCGAGACCGGCGGCCTGGTCACCGACGACGGTGCGGCCTTCGTCCCACACCGCATCGTCGAGTCGTGATAAAACACCCCATCGCTGACCTTTCGGGAGAAAACTCGTGACCTCGACGCTTGCGCTGTCCGACACGTTCGGCTCCGACCTCGTGCGGGGGATCGGCGCGATCCTGCTGTACGGCGTCATCGGCCTGCTGCTGATGTTCGCCGGCTTCTACGCGATCGACTGGACCACGCCGGGCAAGCTGTCGAAGCTGGTCACGCAGGGCCTGCCGAACGCGGTGATCGTGACCGCGTCCGGGATGCTCTCGATGGCGTTCATCGTCGTGGTGGCGATCTTCAACTCGGCCAGCGACCTCACCGAAGGCCTGATCACCTCGCTGGTCTACGGCCTGCTCGGGATCATCGTCCAGGTGGTCGCGGTCCGGCTCCTGGAGTGGGCGACCCGCATCGACGTGGCCTCGACCATCGAGAGCGAGAAGTTCGCCCCGGTGAGCATCGTCGTCGCGGCGGCGCACCTCGGCCTGGGCCTCGTGGTGGCGGTCGGCATCTCCTGACGTTCGCCACTAACGTGGGGTCCGTGCGCCTGCTGAGGACACCGGACGACCGGTTCACGGACCTGCCCGAATTCCCCTTCGAGCCCCGTTACGCGGAACTCGACGACCCGCACGGCGGCCGGATCAGAGTCGGGTACGTGGAGGCAGGCCCGGCGGACGGCCCGGTGGTGCTGTTGCTGCACGGCGAGCCGAGCTGGTCGTACCTGTACCGCAAGATGCTGCCGGTGCTGGCTTCGGCGGGTTTGCGGGCGATCGCCCCGGACCTGGTCGGCTTCGGCCGCTCCGACAAGCCGGGCGACCTGGCCGACCACTCGTATGCCCGCCACGTCGAGTGGATGCGCGGCTTCGCGTTCGACGCCCTGGACTTGCACGACGTGACCCTGGTCGGCCAGGACTGGGGCGGCCTGATCGGGCTGCGGCTGGTGGCGGCGGAGCCGTCCCGCTTCGCGCGGGTGGTGGCGTCGAACACGGGCCTGCCGACCGGCGACGTCGACATGCCGGAGGTGTGGCATTCGTTCCGGGAAGCGATCCAGAAGGCCCCGGTCCTGGACGTCGGCCGCTCCGTGCAGGCAGGGTGCCGGTCTTCACTGTCCCCGGAGGTCCGGGCGGCCTACGACGCGCCGTTCCCCAACGAGATGTACAAGGCCGGGCCGCGGGCAATGCCGGGTCTGGTGCCCTACCGGCCGGACGACCCGGCTTCGGAGGCGAACCGGGCGGCTTGGAAGACGCTGACGGAGCTGGAGATCCCCTTCCTGGTGGCGTTCTCCGACGGCGACCCCATCACGGGCGGAATGGCCCCGATCCTGCAGCGCTCGATGCGGGGCGCGCAGGGACTCGAGCACCCGGTGATCGCGGGAGCGGGCCATTTCCTACAGGAGGACAAGGGCGAGGAGCTGGCCGAGCACGTGGCACGATTCGCACGGGGCTGAGCTGAGCAGCCCCCGATTTCCACGCTAGCGGAGGGCACCGACAAATTGGGTGCCCTCCGCCGGCGTTGTCCACAGGCCACACGCCACACGCGAACCGGCGGCTGAGACTCCTCCCGGAGGGGCGGGGGAGGTCGGACCCGCTTTGCCACGGCAGAGATTCTGCCGCGGCAGAGAAAAAAGCTGCGGCAGAATCAAAAGACTGTCCTCGCCGGACGGGGAGGCTCTGGGATGACCACCCAGCTCCTTTGTTGGAGTCAGGTGAGTGCTGCGTTCGTTGCTGCCAGGGCGTCCACCAGGATGTCCAAGCCTTCCTGGGCTTCGTCGGCGGTCAGGGTCATTGGTGGGCCCAGTCGCAGTACGTTGCTGTGCAAGCCGCCCTTTCCGATCAGGAGGCCGCGCTTCTTCGTCTCCTCCAGCATTCGGGCCGCCGCCGCCACGTTCGGCTCGGTGGTTCCCGGCTTGATCAGCTCGATCCCGATCATCAGGCCCTTGCCCCGCACCTCGGCCACGATCGGCGACTCGGCCGCCCGCAACCCCGAAAGCAGCTGCGTCCCCCGGGCCGCGCAGTTCGCCTGCAGGTCGTGGTCCTTGATGTAGTCCAGGACCGCCGTCGCCCCGGCCATCGAGACCGGGTTGCCGCCGAACGTCGAGAACGACTGGGCCTGGAAGCAGTCCAGCACGTCTCCGCGGGCCACCACGCCGCCCACCGCCAGGCCGTTCCCCAGGCCCTTCGCGAACGTCATCATGTCCGGGGTCACGCCGTGGGCCTCGATGCCCCAGAAGTGCTCGCCCGTGCGGCCCCAGCCGGTCTGGACCTCGTCCGAGATGAAGAGCACTCCGTACTCGTCCAGCACCTCCTTCATCGCCCGGAACAGCCCGTCCGGTGGGAGGCTGAAGCCGCCGACCCCCTGGATCGGCTCCGCTATGAGGCAGGCCACGTCGCCCGCTGTTGCCGTGTTCAGGACGTCCACCAGGTCCGCGACGCACGCGTCGATGTAGGCCGCGTCCGACATGTCCCTGAACGGGCTTCGATAGCGATACCCGCCGTGGACGTAGTTGACCTTCACGGGGCTCAGCGCCGATGCCGACCAGCCGCGGTTGCCGGTGATCGCGACCGTTCCGAACGAGCGTCCGTGGTACGAGTTCCGCATCGCCAGCACCTGGTTGCTGCGGCGGTACTGCGTCGCCAGCATCAGCGCCGTGTCGTTGGCCTCGCTGCCGGAGTTGGTGAAGAACACCTTGGCGTCCGGGATGCCCGACAACTTGGCGATCCGCTCGGCCAGCTCGACCTGGGAGCGGATCAAATACAACGTCGACGTGTGGAGGATGCCCGTGTCGAGCTGCTTGCGGACCGCGTCGCCGATCTCGGCGACGTCGTAGCCCATCGAGTTGGTCAGCACGCCGGCGAAGAAGTCCAGGTACGTGCGGCCTTGGGAGTCCGTCATCCGGCGGTCGTGGGCGTGCACGATCTCGATCGGCTCTTCGTAGAGCAGCGACATCCAGGACGGCATGACTGCGCGGTGCCGAGCCAGCAGCTCGTCGGTCATCGGGCGCCTCCTCAGGGTTTCCCTGGAGTATGGGGACGCCGTGAACAGCGCTTCAACGATCAGACTGTCGGGATAACCCAGTAGGGACGCACAGTCTGTACGGACTACCCTCTGACCCGTGATTGACCCCAGGACTCTGCGCGATGACCCGGAAGCCGTGCGCGCGTCGCAGCGCGCTCGTGGTGAAGACGAGGGAGTGGTCGACAAGCTGCTCTCCCTCGACACCCGGCGCCGGTCTTCGATCGCGGCCGCCGACAAGCTGCGCAACGAGCAGAAGCTCCTGGGCAAGCAGATCCCGAAGGCGCCGCCGGAGGAGAAGCAGCAGCTCCTGGCCACGGCCAAGGAGCTCGCCGCGCAGGTCAAGGCGGCCGAGGCGGAGCAGAACACCGCGTCGGAGGAGTTCGACACGCTCTTCCGCACGGTCCCGAACCTCGTCCACCCGAGCGCGCCGGTCGGCGGCGAGGACGACTACACCGTCGTCAAGCACGTCGGCGAGCCGACCAAGCTCGGCTTCGCCCCGAAGGACCACCTCGAGCTGCTCGAAGCGCTCGGCGGCGTCGACATGGAACGCGGCGCGAAGGTCTCGGGCTCGCGGTTCTACTTCCTCACCGGCGTCGGCGCGCAGCTGCAGCTCGGGCTGCTCAACATGGCCATCGCGCAGGCGCTCGAGAACGGCTTCACGCCGATGATCACGCCGTCGCTGGTCCGCCCGGAGATCATGGCCGGCACCGGCTTCCTCGGGCAGCACTCGAGCGAGATCTACCACCTCTCCGGCGACGACCTCTACCTCGTCGGCACGTCGGAGGTGCCGCTGGCCGGCTTCCACTCCGACGAGATCCTCGACCTGACCGAGGCGAAGCGGTACGCGGGCTGGTCGTCCTGCTACCGCCGCGAGGCCGGCTCCTACGGCAAGGACACCCGCGGCATCATCCGCGTCCACCAGTTCGACAAGGTGGAGATGTTCGTCTACGCCAAGCCGGAGGACGCCGAGGCGGAGCACGAGCGGCTGCTCGGCTGGGAAGAGCAGATGCTCGCCAAGATCGAGGTGCCCTACCGGGTGATCGACACCGCGACCGGCGACCTCGGCACGTCCGCGCACCGCAAGTTCGACTGCGAGGCGTGGATCCCGACCCAGGAGACCTACCGCGAGCTGACCTCGACGTCGAACTGCACGACGTTCCAGGCCCGCCGCCTGGCGATCCGCTACCGCGACGAGAACGGCAAGCCGCAGATCGCCGCGACGCTCAACGGCACCCTGGCCACCACCCGGTGGATCGTCGCGATCGTCGAGAACCACCAGCAGGAGGACGGCTCGGTCCGCGTGCCGGAGGCGCTGCGCCCGTTCGTCGGCGGCAAGGAAGTCCTCGAGCCTCGCTGAATCGGGCGGATCCGCGGTGCTGCTCCGTTCGTCCCAGTAGTGTCCGGGCCGAACGGGAGGACTCAATGCGGATCAAGTGGCAGGTCGCGGCCGCGCTGGCGGCCGTGACCGTGGTGACCGGGTGCACGGTGGCGGTCGGCGGTTCGGCGTCGCCGGTGCCCGGTCAGGGCCCGGTCGCCAAGGCGGCCGATGCCTGCAGCCTGCTCGACGAGGCCCAGGTCGACGCCCTCGGCTACAAGACCCCGGGGAAGCCCGTCAAGGAGAACAAAGAGCGGCTCCAGCCGCCGATGTGCCTGTGGAACTCGAAGGACGACATCGAGCCGTCGGCCATCCTCAACGTCGGCGTCGCCTCGGACATGGACTTCAACGAGTACGTCTCCGGCGCGGTCAAGAAGTCCGAGCCGCAGCAGATCGGCGGGCTGAGCTGGACGCAGTACGCGTCGATCCTGCCCGACGACTGCACGTTCTACGCCCTGCTCGGCGCCAAGTCGTTCGCCTACGTCGGCGTCTCGGCCGGCAAGCTCGACAAGTCGTGTGAGCTGGTGAAGCTCGCGATCCCGCAGGTCGCGGCGCACCTGCCGGGCGGGCAGGACGCGCCGCAGGTCACGCCGTCGACCTCGGCGAAGCCGGAGCCGGGCGGCCCGCTGCTGTCGGCCGACCCGTGCACGATGCTGAAGCCGGACCAGGTGTCCCAGCTGCAGAACATCTCCCCGGACGGGAAGAAGGACAACTCGTCCACGGTGCCGAACGCTTCCTATTGCCTCTGGGACGACACCGACGGCGACGGCGGCCAGAAGGCGTTCGAGGTCTGGTTCGGCCCGAGCACGCCGGTCGGCGACTGGCCGGGCGCGAAGGGCGTCACCCCGACGGAAACCGTCGACGTCGGCGGCAAGAAGTGGGGCCTGTTCCCGAACATGGGCGGCCTGCGGGTGACCTGCGGCGCGACCCTGGCGATCACCGAAACGTCGTCGGTGCAGGTGGTCAGCGGGTTCATCGGCGACGACACGAAGACCTGCGACCTCGTGAAGCAGGGCTTGCCGCTGGTGACCGCGAACCTGCCGGGCTAGCTTTCCGACGAGACCTGGTCCGCGATGTGGCGCGCGATCTCCAGCGCGCTCGTCGCGGCCGGCGAGGGCGCGTTCAGGACGTGCACCTGGTCGCGCGCGGTCTCGATGAGGAAGTCGTCGACGAGCGAGCCGTCGCGGCGCATCGCCTGGGCGCGCACGCCGGAGCCGTGGCGGACGATGTCGTCCTCGGTGACGGCCGGGACGAGCCGGGCGAGGCTCGCGGCGAACCGCTTCTTCGAGAACGAGCGGCGGACCTCGTCCAGGCCGGTCGGGAACGCGTACTTCTTCGCGAGCCGCCAGGCGCCGGGGAAGGCCGCGACCTCGGCGACGTCCTTCGCGGAGAAGTCGCGCCAGCGGTAGCCCTCGCGGCGCAGCGCGAGCACGGCGTTCGGGCCGGCGTGCACGCTGCCGTCGAGCATGCGCGTGAGGTGCACGCCGAGGAAGGGCAGCGTCGGGTCCGGCACGGGGTAGATCAGGCCCTTGACCAGGTGCCGACGGTCCGGCTTGAGCTCGTAGTACTCACCGCGGAACGGCACGATCTTCGCGGACGGCGTCAGCCCGGCCAGCCGTGCGACGCGGTCGGAGTGCAGGCCGGCGCAGTTCACCAGCGCGTCGGCCTGGACGACGTCGTCACCGGTCGCGACCTCGACCCCGCCGTTGCTCCCGGCCCGGATGGCCAGCGCGGGCGAGTTCAGCCGCAGGTCGACGCCGGCTTCGTCGAGCAGCCGGACGAGCGCGTGGCAGACGGCCGGGAAGTCGATGATCCCGGTGGATTCGACGCGCAACGCGGCGACGCAGGCGACCTCGGGCTCGTACTCGCGCGCTTCGGCGGGCGAGATCTGCTTGGCCGGGACGCCGTTGGCCTCGGCGCGTTCGGCGAGGGTGTTGAGCGCGGGAACCTCGCTGTCGTGGGTGGCGACGACGAGCTTCCCGCACACCTCGACGGGCACGCCGTACTGCCGCGCGAAGTCCACGATGGACCGGTTCCCGGCGACGGACATCCGCGCCTTGAACGAACCGGGCTTGTAGTAGAGCCCGGCGTGCACGACGTTCGAGTTGTGCCCGGTCTGGTGGGCCGCCCAGCGGGATTCCTTTTCCAGGACGGTGACGTCCAGCCCGCGCCTGGTCAGCTCCCAGGCCACGGCCAGACCGACGATCCCGCCCCCGACGACTACCACGTTACGCACGATCGATCAGGCTACGCGAGTGTTCCCCGGTGATGTCCCTGGCGTTACCTAACGTCCGTCAGGTACGGTACCTAACCGATGTCAGGTAAGCGATTGACCCGGGAAGCGCGCCGCGAGCGGATCCTCGCCGCGGCGGGCGAGGTGTTCGGTTCGGTGGGCTACGACGCGGCCGGGATGCGCGAGGTCGCGGCGGCGGCCGGGATCAGCACGCCGGTCCTGTACGACCACTTCCCGGCGAAGGCGCAGCTGTACGCGGCTCTGCTGGAGTCCGAAGTGGACGGATTACTGGCCGGCTGGGCCGCGCTGCCGCCGTCGGACGATCCGGAGGTCCTCCTGCGCAGCCGAGTATCCGCGATCTTCCGCTGGATCGAGTCGCACGAGCGCGGCTGGCGGATGATCTTCGCGGAGGCCCCGTCGGACCCGGCGGTCGCCGCGGTGCACCGCCGCGGCCAGGCCCGCGCGACGGCCAACCTGGCGTCGTTGTTCCACGGGGTACCGCTGGACCTGACGTCCCGCATCCCGCGTCCGCTGGCCGACGAAGTGCTGGCGGAGGCGTGCAAGAGCGCACTGAACTCGATCGCGACGTGGTGGTGGGACCACCGCGAGGTCCCGCGTGAAGAGGTGGTGGCGCTGACGGTCGACCTGCTGTGGCGCGGACTCGCCACGCTGATCAAGGGGGCACGATGACCTACCGCAAGGCCATGGAAACGCGTGACGTGGAGCTGGCGCTAACGGCCTTCGCGCCGGACGCGGTGCTGCACTCGCCGCTGACGTCCAGGGTCCGCTTCACCGGCCACGCCGAGCTGAGGCCGTTGATCGAGGTGGCGTACCGGCATTTGGAGGACATCAGCTTCCACACGGACACCGGTGATGAACGGACCCGGGTGCTGGTCTATACCGCCAGGATCGGCGGCGAGCCGATCGAAGAGGCAGCACTGCTGAGGCTGAACGACGAGGGGTTGATCGAGGAGGCAACGCTGTTCGTGCGGACGTTGCCGGGGTTGGTGGCGTTGATGGACCGATTCGGGCCGGACATCGCCCGCGCGAACGGCAGGCCACTGGTGGCGCGCGTGCTGGGGGTGGCGGTGAAGCCGCTGCTGGCGATGGTGCGGTCGGGGGACCGGCGTGCGGTGCCGTTGGTCAGCGGCCGAGGTGCGTGAGGAAGGCCCGCCAGGCTGCGGTGGGGTGCTGCTGGGCGGGCAGGGCAGGGTCTTTGGAGTCGCGGACCAGCACCTCGGCTCGGTCGAGCGCCGCTTCGACGCAGGCGCCTTCTTGATCGCTATAGCTGCTCTTCCACCACGCCCCAGTCCTCAGCACCATCGATCTCCTCCGCCAGCCGGGCGATGAAGCTCGCGGATTCTGCCGGGCCCATCGCGACCGCGTAGATTCCCTTGATCGCCGCGCGGTACTTCTGCACATCGTAGTCGTCGGGCACAAAGGCGCCAGAGCTCAAATGCTCGAAGTACACGACCGCGGTTTTGTCGACCAGCGAGTACAGGATGAATCGGCCGGCCAGGCCGGGGTGCCATCCGCACTGCGCCGGAACCACCCGGATCGAGATGGTGCGGAACGCAGCTATCTCCAGGAGAAAGCGCAGCTGCTCCGCCATGTTCGCCGGGCTGCCGACGTGGTCGCGAAGCGCGGCTTCGCCGATGAGTGCCTCGAAGGGAGTCGGCTCCCGTCCCACGATGAGGCGGCGGCGTTCCATCCGCAGCCTCACCCGCTGCTCAATGTCGTACTCGGAAGAACCGTTGCTGAAGAGCGCTCGGGCGTAGGCAGGAGTCTGGAGCAAACCGGGAATGGTCATGGGCGACCACTCCACGATCGATTCCGCCGCCTTCTCGCACTCGATCACCGCCGCGAGCTGCTGCGGAATGCCGGGCGTGCCGTACGTGATCCAGCCCGGCTCCGACGAGCCCTTCGCCAGCGTCAGGATCTGCTGCTTGCGCTCGCCGATCACCCCGAGCGCACCCAATATCGCGGTCACGTCCTCCAGCCTCGGCGTGCGCAGGCCGAGCTCCCACTGGCTCAGCAGCTGCGGGCTGATCCCGATCCGCCGCGCCAGCTCCCGCAGTCCGAAACTGGCGTCCTTGCGCACCGTGCGGATCGAGGCCGCCAGCGTCCGGGTTCTCGGGGTGACGATGTCCGTCCTCGGCATGAGCGCAATCTAGGTGTCCCCACCTGCTGGACGCTCGCCCTCGATCGAGTGCTCCAGTGCCTTCTGCGCCGTCATCCCCAGCCCCGTCCGGTACGCCCGCTCGAACCCCGCCACCCCGAGCGACTCCACCAGCCGACCCCGGACCGCCGTCACGTCCGGGTCTCCGCCGATCGCCGTCCCGCGCACTGCGGCCGCCGCTCCCAGCAACACCGCCGCCTGGGACGGCTGGGCTGCTCCCGCCAGACCCTCCAGGGCGAACGCCACCACGTCACCCGCGTTCCACTGCCGTCCGATCAGCAAGGCCGAGCGGTGCAGCGAAACCGCCGAGGACCGGTCGCCCTCCGCCGAGGCCAGCCAGCCCAGTGCGATCAACGCCGTCGCGCGGACCGCCTCCGCCGAGAACGAGCCTCCCGCGCACTCCGCCAGCGCGCGCTCGCACAGCGATCGGGCCGCCGCCAAGTCCCCCGACAGCCGGGCCAGGTTCGCCGACCCCACGTACGCCGCCGCGCGGGATTCCGGCATCCCCGTCCGGGCCGCCGTTGTCGCGGCCAGTTCGTAGTCCGCTCTGGCGCGGGCGTGGTCTCCCGACAAAAGGTGCGTCCACGCGCGGCGGCAGATCAAATCCGCCACGTCGTCCGTTGCGCCGATCTCGTGCATCAGGCCGAGCGCTTCGTCCATCAGCGGCAACGCGGCCGCGTACTCACCACGCCAGGTCAGCAGCTGGGACAGGTGGTCGAGCGCCATCGACAGGCCCCACCGCTCGCCCAGCGCGCGGAACTGCGCCGCACCTTCGCGAAGCCCTTCCTCCGCCAGCGCGAGATCGCCCGACATCATCGACCGCAGGCCCATGCCCATCGGCAGCAGCGCCCAGCCCCACGCGTCGCCGGCCGCCAGGAGGCCGCGGCCGATCAGCTCGGCGTCGTCGCCGGGCGGGCCGACCACCACCCCGAGCAGCATCACCAGCATCGGGTTCCGGGGCGTCCAGTCCTCCGTCGTCGCGTACCGGCGGACCAGCGGCAGGTACTGCTCCAGCGACTCGTGCGGCTGCCCGGCCAGCGCGCCGAGCACGCACACCAGGAACTCCTCGACGTACTCCTCGCGCAACTCCGGCGAGCACCGCGAGACCACGGCCAGCGACAGCCCGGCGCCCTCGAACCGGCGCCCGCGCATCCACCAGTACATCGCCAGCGACGGCACCAGCCGCAGCGCCAGCACGACGTCGTTCTCGGTCGACCAGCGCAGGGCGGCCAGGATGTTGTCGTAGTCGGCGTCGATCCGCGCCAGCCACTCCAGCTGCTCCGCGGTCCGCAGCATCGGATCCGCTTGCTCGGCGAACCGCCGGAAGTACTCGGCGTGCGCGCGGTGGAACGTCCGGGCCTCGCCCGCTTCCGCCAGCTTCTCCGCGCCGAACGCGCGGATCGTCTCCAGCACCCGGAACCGCCCGTCGACCGCCTCGACCAGCGACTTGTCCGCCAGCTCCGGCAGCAGGTCGACGTCCGCGCCGCACACCTCGGCGGCGGCCGCTGCGGTCGCGCCACCGGAGAACACCGCGAGTCTCCTGGCCAGCGAACGCTCCTCGCCGGTCAGCAGGTCCCAGCTCCACTCGATGACCCCGCGCAGCGAGCGGTGCCGCGCCTCGGCCGTCCGGCTGCCGCGGGCCAGCAGGCGGAACCGGTCGTCGAGCCGGGCCGCGATCTCGCCGATCGGCAGGGTCCGGACGCGAGCCGCCGCCAGCTCCAAGGCCAGCGGCAGGCCGTCGAGGGCCGCGCAGATGTGCTGGACGTCGCCGACCGTCGACTCGTCGAGCGCGAACGCCGGCGAACTCGCGGCCGCGCGGTCGGCGAACAGCCGGACCGCCGCGAACTCCCGGGCCTGCGCGGCGGACGTCCCGGGCGGCGGGACGGCCAGCCGCGGCACCGGCGCCAGCTGCTCACCGGTGATGCCGAGCGGCTCGCGGCTGGTGGCGAGCACGCGCAGCCCCGGGCACGCGGCGAGCAGGCGCGCGGCCAGCCGGGCCGCCACGTCGACGACGTGCTCGCAGTTGTCCAGCACCAGCAGCACCGGGCGCTCGCGCAGCGCCGAAACCAGCCGCTCGACGGGGTCCTGCGGGCCACCGCGCGTGCTCTCGCGCAGGCCGAGCGCGCCCAGTACCGCGCCGGGGACGTCGGTGCCGCCGTGTGGGGCGAGCTCGGCGAACGCGACCGGACCGGCCTGGGCCGCGGCGGCCTCGACGGCCAGCCGCGTCTTGCCGGTGCCACCCGGGCCGGTCAGCGTCACGAGCCTGCTGCGTTCCAGCAGCGCCGCCACCTGCCGCAGTTCTCCGGCCCGGCCGACGAAGCTGGTCAGCTGCGCGGGCAACGCCGGCAGCACCGGTTTCCCGGTCTCGCCGCGGAGCACCGCGAGGTGCGCTTCGGCGAGTTCCGGGCCGGGGTCGGCGCCCAGCTCGTCGGCCAGCGTGCGGCGGGTGTCTTCGAACGCGGCCAGCGCGTCGGCCGGCCGTCCCGCGGCGGCCAGCGCCCGCACCAGCTGCGCGCGGGGCCGTTCGCGCAGCGGCTGCGCGGCGACGGTCTCCCGCAGGCCGGCGAGGACGTCTTCGGCCTGCCCGAGCGCCAAGCGGGTCTCGACGTGGTCGTCGGCCACGTCCGCCCGCAGCTCCGCCAGCCGGGTGGCCTGCGCGGCGGCGAACGGCGCGTCCGCCAGGTCGGTGAACGCGGCCCCGCGCCACAACGCCAGCGCCTCGCCCAGCACCGCTGCGGCCCGGCCGTGCTCGCCGTTCTTCAGCAGCGCGCGGCCTTCGCGGGCGAGACGTTCGAAGCAGTGAACGTCCACTTCGTCCGGTGCGACGGCCAGCCGGTAGCCGGCCGCGGTGAACTCGACCGGGGCCAGCTCCTTCAGCGCCGTCCGCAGCCGCGACACCTGGGACTGGAGGGCGTTCGCGGCGCCGTCCGGCGGGTACTCGCCGTACATGCCGTCGATCAGCCGCTCGGCCGGCACGAACCGGCCGGCCTCGAGAGCGAGCAGCGCCAGCAGCGTCCGCGACCGCGGACCGCCCACCGCCACCTGCGTGCCGTCCGGGCGCCACGCGGCGACGGCCCCCAGCACCCCGAATCGCATGGGCTCAGCCTAAGACGTCCCCGACCTGCGGCGGGGGTCACTCGAAAGGTCGGTTCGGCGTGGGCCTGTGAATCACCTGAGCGTGCGTCTATACACTTCGCCGGGTCCCCACGCAATGGGAGAGGTATGCCGTCCGAGAGTATTGCCCTGGGTCAACCCACCGTGGGTGAAGAGGAGCTCGCTGCTGTCGCCGAGGTCTTCCGCTCCGGCTGGCTGGCCGGTGCCGGGCCGGCGTGCCGCCGCTTCGAGGAGCGGTTCGCCCAGGTCACCGGCACAGCGCACGCGTTGACGACGGCCAACTGCGGCTCGGCGCTCTTCCTCGGGCTCCAGGTCCTCGGCGTCCGGCCGGGCGACGAGGTGATCGTCGGCGACTACACGTTCCCGGCGACCGGCCACGCCGTCGTGCAGGCCGGCGCGAAGCCGGTGTTCGCCGACATCCGCCCGGACGTCTTCAGCGCGGACCCGGCGCACGTCGAAGCCCTGATCACGCCGAAGACGGTCGGCATCCTCGCGGTCGACGTCGCCGGCCAGCCCGGTGACTTCGACGAGTACCGCGCGATCGCCGACGAGCACGGCCTCTGGCTCTTCGAGGACGCCGCCTGCGCCGCGGGGGCGACGTACAAGACGCGTCCGGCCGGCAGCCTCGCCGACCTGGCCGCGTTCTCCTTCCACGGCCGCAAGGGCATCACCGCGGGCGAGGGCGGCGCGCTGGTCTCCGACCGCGAAGACCTCATCGCCCGCGCCCGCAAGCTGCACACCTACGGCATCGAGCCGGCGATCAGCCGCGAAGGCTCGGACACGCTGCCCATCCCGGAGTTCCACGAGCTCGGCTACAACTTCCGCCTGTCGGACGTCCAGGCCGCGATCATGAACGTCCAGCTCGACCGCCTCCCCGACCTCCTCGCCGCCCGACGCTCGGTCGCGAAGCGCTACCACGAGACCTTCGCCGACGTCGACGCTCTGACCGTGCCGGTGGAGCTGCCCGACCGCGAGCACCCGTGGCAGGCCTACCTGCTCACGGTCGCGCCCGAGGTCAGCCGGGACACCCTGGCGCTGCGGATCCGCTCCCAGGGCGTCCAGTGCAACTTCGGCACGTACGCCTCGCACCTGCAGCCGATCTACGGGCCTCAGGCCCCGCTGCCCGTCTCGGCCGACGCGTTCGCGCGCCAGCTCGCCATCCCGATGCACGCCAACCTCACCGACACCGAAGTCACCCGGGTCGCCGAGGTCGTGCGCGAAGCCGTGCAGTCCCTGTCCTGAAGCCACCGACCGAGGAGAAATTGGTGTCCGACAAGAAGGTGCTCTTCACCGGGGGTGGCGGGTTCATCGCCGCGCATGTGATCCCGCTCCTCATCGAGGGCGGCTACACGGTCCGGATCTTCGACAACATGACCCGCGGCGACCGTGCCCGCGTCAACGAGTTCGTCGCCACCGGCCAGGTCGAGCTGGTCGAAAAGGACGTCCGGTACGGCGGCGCGGTGCGCGAGGCGATGCGCGGCTGCACGCACGTCATCCACTTCGCGACGGTGTCGATCAACAAGTCGATCGCCGACCCGCACGAGTCGATCGACATCAACATGATCGGCAACCACAACGTCTTCGCGGCGGCCGCCGACGAGGGTGTCGAGCGGCTGGTGTTCGCCTCGACCGCGTCGGTCTACGGCGACCCGAAGCGGCTGCCGATGCACGAGGACGACGAGCTGCGCCCGCTCACGCCGTACTGCATCTCGAAGCGCGCCGGCGAGGACCTGCTCGGCTTCTACGAGCGGCAGAAGGGCCTCTCGTGGAACGCGCTGCGGTTCTTCAACGTGTACGGCCCCGGCCAGAAGATCGAGGCCTACTACACCTCGGTGATCAACCACTTCATCCAGCGCCTGCGCAACGGCCAGCCGCCGATCATCGACGGCCGCGGCGACCAGTCGATGGACTTCGTGCACGTCACCGACCTGGCGCACGCCGTCGTCGCGGCGCTGGAGTCGGAGAAGGCGAACGTGCCGATCAACATCGGCACCGGCATCGACACGTCGATCGCGGCGCTGGCCAAGATCCTCATCGAGGCCGTCGGCGTCGACGTCGAGCCGCTGTTCAACGAGCGTGACGTGCTGGTCTCGCGGCGCGCGGCCGACATCAGCCGGGCGCGGGACGTGCTCGGCTGGGAGCCGCGGATCACCGTCGAGGACGGCATGCGGGATCTGGTCAAGGAAACGGAATGAGTACCACCGCGGGGCCGGCCCAAGGGCGTGCGATGCGCATCGCGGTGGTGAACAACTTCTTCCCGCCGCGCGTGGGCGGCAGCGCGCACATGGCGGCGTCGCTGGCGGCGCAGTTCGCCGCGTCCGGGCACGAAGTCCTCGCGGTGACGGCCGCGTACGGCGAAGCCCCGGCCGAGGAGGAACGCGACGGCTACCGCGTCGTCCGGCTCCCCGCGGTGAAGATGCCGCAGATCGGGCTGTCCATCGACTTCGACATGAGCTTCGCGTCGCTGCGGCCGGGCAACTGGCGGCGGCTGTGGAAGCTCCTGGACGAGTTCAAGCCGGACGCGATCCACCTGCACGGCCAGTTCTTCGACCTGTCGTGGCTGGCCGGGATCTGGGCGCGCCGCCACGGCGTCCCGACGCTGCTGACCATCCACACCCTGCTGATCAGCGACAACAAGCTGTACGGCGGTGTGTTCCGGCTGCTCGACGCGGTGCTCGTGCGGCCGCTCCTGGGGTACATGCGGCCGCGGTACGTCATCCTCGACAAGCTGGGCGTCGACTACTGCGTCGACCGGTACGGCACGAGCGACGCGAACTCGGAGTACTACCCGATCGCCGTCGACACCGGTCATTTCGCGAAGCCGGTGACGAAGGACGTCCGCGCGGAACACGAAATCGGCGACGCACCGCTGATCGTTTCGCTGGGCCACGTGATCCCGCTGCGCAACCGCCTGCCGCTGATCGAGGCCCTGCCGTCCATTTTGGACAGGCACCCCGGCGTCCGGGTGGTCGTCGTCGGCCGGGTGTACCACGACGCGTTCCTCAAGCGGGCCGCCGAGCTGGGGGTTTCGGACGCGCTGATCGTGACGGGCGCGGTGCCGAAGGAGGACGTCCCGGCGTACTTCGCGGCGGCGGACATCGTGACCCACGACCTCAACGGCGGCTGCGGCACGGCGTCCCTGGAGGCGATGCTGTCGGGCACGGCCACCATCGCGTCGGTCACCGAGGACAACTACCCGGGCATCGAGCTGCGCAACGGCGAGAACGTGCTGCTCGTGCGCCCGGATGACGCGGAAGCGGTGTCCCGAACGGTGATCGAGCTCCTCGACGACCCGGAGCGGCGCGCGCAGATCGCGCAGCGGGAGAGCGAGATGGTGCGGTCGAACTTCGGCCTCGACGTCGTCGCGGAAGAGCACCTTCGCACGTTCGAGAAGCTGGTGTCGGAAGCCGATGTTCTTCGATGACGAGCGCAGCCACAAGCTGCGCCCGCAGATCCTGACCGAGCTCGTTTCGCAGTACATGAACGACGCTGAGCGAGCGGCTTTCTATGGGCTGCCTTCGACGTGCCGCGTGCGCGAGCGCGTGAAGATCATCAGCCCGGAAAACCTGAAGATGGGCGACCACTGCTGGATCGGCGAGGGCGCGGCCCTCGACGCCAGCGGCGGTTTGGAGATCGGCGAGCACACCAGCATCGGGCTGAACACGCTGATCTTCACGCATTCCAGCTGGCTGGCGAACATGACGCTGCAGAACCATTCGGGCAGCGACCTGATCGAGCGCAAACCGGTGAAGATCGGCAAGGGCTGCTTCATCGGCGGCCTGGTGGTGATCATGGCGGGCGTGACGATCGGCGACTTCGCCACGGTCCAGCCGAACTCGGTGGTGGCGAAGGACGTCCCGCCGCGGACGTTGGTGGCGGGGAACCCGGCCCGGGTGTTCCAGCGGTACGACGAGGAGTACATCCAGTCCGAAGTGGACCGGGTACGGGCGGAGAACGCGCGGCGCCGGGAGATTGCGGAGTCACAAGGGCAGAACACTTCGGGCTGGGGAGCCCCATCGGGCGACTACTCAGCGGAGTAGCGATACGGCAAGCTGGCGCGAGAGGATGACGTCCAGTAACTGACGGTGAGGAGAAGGCGGATGAGTGTCATGGAATGGCCTCACCATCTGCTGTCCCTTGACGACTGGACCGAACTGCCGGAAACCCGGGAGTTCCACGTCGAAGTGGTCGAAGGGGTTCTCGCAGTTTCGCCGCGTCCGTTGCTGGCTCATCAGTGGGCGGTCACACGCCTCGGATATTGGCTCAACGAGCGGCTTCCGGCCGAGTATGGCGCGTGGAGCGAGGCCGAGGTGGTCATCGCCGAGACGCCGCTCACCGTACGGGTGCCCGACGTGGTTGTGGCTCGTACCAAGGTCATGGAGACCAGCCCGGCTCGGCTCCAAGCCGGTGATGTGCGAATGGTCGTCGAGGTCTTGTCCGAGGGAAGCAGGCGGACCGACCGGGTCATGAAGTTCTCCGAGTACGCCGAGGCGGGTATCGACCACTACTGGATCGTCGATCTCGACCCACCGGTCAGCATGATTACCTACCGGCTGAGCGACGAGGACTACGAGAACTTCGGCGAGTTCTCCGGCATCGCCGAACTCGAGTTCGCCGGTAGCCCGCTCACCATCGACTTGAACGCTCTCACCAGCCGGTACGCCCAGCGGCCCTGACGTGGATGACGGCGGCACCGGCGCCGAGCGCCGATGCCGCCGTCGTGGAACCGCCCGATCCTCCCGGCGGTGAAGTCCTACGCACGGAACCGCACGCAGGACTCTAGTACTCAGTGACCGAGCGCGAGATATCGGTTACGCAACGTTTCAGCCGTGGCCGACACCCGTGTCGCCCACCGGAAGCTCGGTGCCCGCCGCGTCGAAGGCCTGCAGGTTCTCCGGGTCGGCCACGCCCGGGTCGAACCAGAACACCACCACGTTCGGGTCCTCGCTCCAGCGCGCCTGGTGCGCCACCCCGGTCGTGCCCCAGATGCGGCCGGTGATCTTGGCCGCCGGGCCGTAGTAGTAGCCGAACGTCGGGACCTCGTGGCCGCTGACCTCCATGCCGCTCGCCACCGCGTGGAAACCGGGCGCCTTGTCCGAGCCCGACGTCTCGTTCGTCGCGACCAGGTTCGTCAGGCCGCCCGCCGCGTCGCGGGCGCCGGCCATGATGCCGAACGTCGTCTCCGGGAGCTGCGGGAGCTGCACCGGCACGCCGTAGAACACCACGTCGCCGAAGCCCGACGGGATGACGTCGCCCAGCACCGGGGACGTGGCGACGGCGGACACCGGGGCCGCGACAGCCGTGGCCGGGACGGCGGACAGGAACACCGCCGCCGCCGCCGTGGCGGCCGCCAGAATGCGCTTGCTCATGGGCTTTCTCCCTCAGTCGGCTCCCGGCCAGGGCGGGAGCAAGATCGTCCATCCCCCAGTACGCGCGTAACCTCGAAAAGGTTGAGAAGCAACCTTCCGGCGTTCCGGCCGTCGCTGGGAAGGACGAGAGAGGTGACGCATGGCGCGTGGCGACGAGGAGTTCGCGGACTTCGTCCGTGCGTCGTCGGCCCGGCTCACGCACGCCGCGTTCCTGCTCACCGGCGACCGCCACCAGGCGGAGGACGCCGCCCAGACCGCCTTCACGCGCACGTACGCCGCCTGGTCGCGGGTCCGGCACAAGGACGCCTACGGCTACGCCCGGACCGTCCTGATGAACCACGTCATCGACGGCTGGCGACGCCCCATCCGCGAGTACGCCACCGAGGTCCTGCCCGAGCAGCAGGACCGGCTCGACGTCGGCAAGGCCGTCACCCAGCGCGCGTGGCTCACCGCGGTGCTCAAGACGCTGACCGCCCGCGAACGCGCCGTCGTCGTGCTGCGGCACTTCTTCGACCTGCCGGAAGCCGACGTGGCCCGTGAGCTCGGCGTTTCACTGGGTACCGTGAAGAGCACGAACTCGCGGGCGCTGGCCAAGCTGCGGGTCGAGGCGGACCCGGAGGACACGCTGATCGGAGGGAACGGGCGGTGAACGAGTTGGACGACTTCCGCGCCGCCCTCCGGCAGCCGCCCGACGAGCCCTTCGCCGAACCCGACCTGGCCAAGATCATGGCCGGCGGGAAGCGCATCCGGCGTCGCCGCCGTCTGCTGACCGGCACCGCCGGGGTCGCCGCCGCGGCCGCCGTCGTGCTCGTCGTGGTGTTCGCCATCCAGCTGCGGCAGCCCGCACCCGCGCCGGTCGCGCAGCCGCCGTCCCCGTCCACGTCGGCCGCACCGGCGTCGACCAGCCCACCGGCCGCGGAGCAGCCGATCGGAAACGTCGTCGGCACCGGGATCCGGACCGCTTCCGGCGAGATCGTCATCTACGCGCGGGCCGTCGACCTGCCGGAACTGCCGGGCACGCGCTTCGGCCTGGTGGCCGGCTTCCGGTCCGGGACCTCGCTGCAGTCGGTGCTCGCGACCAACGAGACCCGCGGCTCCGACCGGTCGTTCGGCTTCCACGCCACCGACGGCGGCGACGTGATCGGCAACCAGGTCATCCCGGTCTTCGGCTACTTCGCAGGCCCGGCGGCGAGGATCACGACCACGGTGCACGGCCAGACCGTCGAGGCGAACCTGGCCAAGTGGACCGCGGACCCCGAGGTGGTCATCTTCTGGTTCCACCCCGACACGGTCCCGGACTCCGCCGTCCTGACGCCCCTGATCGCCTACGACGCCGACGGCAATCGCCTCACCAAGTAGCCCATGTTGGCCGTTCCGATCGTCGCCTTGGCCGTTCCGGTCAGTGTCTTGGCCATTCAGGCACTCCGTCGGACTTTCTCCGCCGGAATGCCCCTTCGATCTCACGCAAAAATCCTGCGGGAGACGCGAACACGTCCTTGCGAGCGCGGATGACTATCCATCCACGGTCGCGCAACCGCCGGTCGCGCTCAGCGTCTTCGGCGGTACGGTCTTCGTGAGCTTCGTAGCCGTCGTACTCGAGGGCGATCCGCAACGACGGCCATGCCAGGTCGAGGCGGTACAAGAGCGTGCCGGACAGCGTGAGGACCTCGTGCTGAGGGGCGGGAGCGGGAAAGCCCGCTTTGATCACCAGCAACCTGAGTCGGCTTTCCTGCGGCGACTCGGCCTTTCCCGACCCCAGGCAGAGTAACGATTCCGCGATGCGGGTCCCGCGGCGATCAGCTCGGCCGGCGAGACGGAGATCGACCTTCGCGACCAGCGATCGGGCGTGCTGATCGCTGAGTCCTGATAAGGCCTGGTCGAGACAGGCGAGAGCGCGCCACGGTGTGCGGGAGCACAAAACTTCCGCGACGACTTGCTCAAGTTCGAGCATCGGTAGGCCGTCTCGTTCGACGATATTCTCGCGACTGAAACGGTCGTGATGGACCACGAGTCCCCGCCTGGACTTGACCCAGTGCGTGTACGGGACGGTTACATGAACATCGGTGGTCGCCAGCACGCTGCAGCCGTGCAGGCAGGCGGCCGTGTCATGGGAGAGAACCGCTTCCGGGCCGGCGGCGAGCAGGCCGGCGGACGCACGTGTCAGCGGATCCAGCTCGCGGCTGCCCAGCACGACCACACCCCGCCATGGCTGTACCAGGCTGCGGTTGCCGAGAGCGGCACGCAAAGCTCGGTTGCCGATGGCGTCTCGGACTTGTTGACGGGTTGCGGCACCGTGCCGCGCCGGGAATGCATCCACGCATCACAGCGTGCATCACCCGGATTGCCCTGGGTGAGCGCGCGTGAAATCTGTGGACAACTCCAGCCGATGTGGATAACTCAGACGCTCCGCTGGTCGCCATGCTGACCGGAGCGGCCAACTTGGCGACCGGAGCGGCCAACTTGGCGACCGGAGCGGCCAACTTGAGGCTAGGCCGCGGCCTGTGTCAGGACCTGTTCGACGACGTGGTGCGAGGGCAGGATCAGGTCGCGCTCGGTGTCCGCGTCGATCTTGCCTTCGAGCAGGTCGCAGAAGCGGTCCAGCTGGGTGGCGAGCGGCTCGCGGGCCGTGACGAGCTCCGGGATCTCGATGACCGTCTGCTGCCGGTAGCCGAGGCCGTCCGGGGTGACGGAGTCGTGGGAGACGTGCCGGTAGATCGTGACGTCGCGGCGCAGCAGGTCGATCTCGATCAGCCGGTCGAGCTCCGACACCATCAGCGACCGGACCTTCCGCTGCCCCAGCCGGGACGCCGACACCGTGGCCAGGCCGGTCGGGAACGAAAGGACCGTCTCGATGGTGTCCTCGGCGCCCTCGGCCGACTGCGGGTGGAAGTAGCCCGCGCCGGACGTCACGCGCGCCGGCGTCGCGCCGCCGAAGAACTGGATCGCCAGGTCGACGTCGTGCACCAGCAGGTCCCACGCGACGCCGGTCTTGATGCGCGGCGCGTACGGGCCGTGGCGGCGGGCCATCAGGTGGATCGGCTCCTGGACCAGCGCCAGCGCGGTCATCACCGCGGGGTTGTAGCGCTCCAGCAGGCCGCACATCAGCGGGATGTCGTTCTTCGCCGACAGCGAGACGATCTCCTGCGACAGCTCGAAGCTGTTGCACACCGGCTTTTCCACCAGCAACGGCTTGCCCTGGCCGAGGATCTCCTGCGCCAGGCCGTAGTGCGCCTCGGTGGCCGAGGCCAGCACCACGGCGTCCACATCGGACAGTGAGCCGAGTTCGGGCGTCCACTGGGTCTCGTATCGCTCGGCGACGGCCCGGCCCGCTTCCTCGCGCGGATCGATCACGCGGACGAGGTCCACGCGCTCGTTCCCGGCGAGCACACGTGCGTGCAGCGACCCCATGTTCCCGGTCCCGACAACAGCGATCCGATGCGTCATGCGCCCAGTACCTCTCGAACGGTTTCGATGATGGTGTCCAGGTCGGACTCGGTCAGGTGCGGGTGCACCGGCAGCGACAGCGCCTGCTGCGAAACGGCGCGAGCCACCGGGAAGTCCTCGACGCGCGCGCCCGGGATCAGGTCGTGATCCGCGTAGCAGTCGTAGTCGAAGACGATCTTGGGGTAGTAGATGCCGTTGCCGATGCCGCGCTCGGTGAGCGCCGCGGCGAGCTCGTCGCGCGAGAGGAACGCGTGCGGCCCGACCAGCACGGTGTACTGGTGCCACACGTGCTCGCGGCCCGGCAGCACCTGGGGGACGTCGAGGCCCGGCGTGCCGGCGAGGCCCTCCGACAGGCGCTTCGCGTTGGCCTGGCGGGCGGCGGTCAGCTGGTCGAGCTTTTCCAGCTGCGGGATGCCGACGGCGGCGTGCAGGTCGGTCATCCGGTAGTTGTGCCCGGCGACCTCGTACTGGTACCGGGCGCGCATGCCCTGGTTGCGCAGCACGCGCAGCTTGTCGGCCAGCGCGTCGTCGTCCGTGGTGATGACGCCGCCCTCGGCGGTGGTGATGTTCTTCGTCGCGTACAGCGAGAAGCAGCCGATGCCGAACGAACCGGCCTGCTTGCCCTCGAACGACGCGCCGACGGCCTGCGCCGAGTCCTCGATCACCTGCAGGCCGCGCTCGGCGGCCAGGGGCGCGAGCTTGCCCATGTCCGCCGTCTGGCCGTAGAGGTGCACCGGCATGAGCACCTTGGTGCGGTCCGTCACGGCCTTGGCGACGGCGTCGGGGTCGATCGCGAAGTCGTCGCGCCGGATGTCGGCGAAGCGGACGGTCGCGCCGGCCTCGAGGATCGCGTTCAGCGTCGCGACGAAGGTGAACGGCGAGGTGATGACCTCGTCGCCCGGCTTCAGGTCCAGCACCTGCAGGGCCGCGACCAGCGCGGTGGTCCCGTTGTTGACCGCGATCGCGTGCTTGGTCCCGGAGACCGCCGCGAAGGCGTCTTCGAAGCGCTTGACCATCGGTCCCTGTGCGATGGCGCCGGAGCGCAGCACCTCGACGACGAGGTCCTCCGCGTCGCGGACGTCGACCACAGTGATGGGGATCATGGGCAGTCTCTCTCGGCAGGCGATTTCGGTGCGTCCGGTACAGTGAGCCGCCGGTTCTGCGCCCGGCCGCCCTGCAGCAACGCGGGCCACACGTTACCGGGCGCGGTAGCACGCCCAGTACCCAGCCGCCGACGAACGGATACCCGCCCGTGGCCAACCGCATCCACCCGACCGCCGTCATCGGCGAAGGCGTCGAACTCGGCGAGGACAACGTCATCGGGCCGTTCGCGGTGATCGCCGGACCCACGCGCATCGGCGACGGCAACTGGATCGGCCCGCACGTGACGATCGGCACGCCCGGCGAGGACCGTAGCCGCCCGCACCCCGCCGCCTGGGAAGACGCGCCGACCGGTGATCCTGGTCACGATGGTCACGGTGTCCTGATCGGCAGCCGCAACCGGATCCGCGAGTACGTGAGTGTCCACCAAGGAACCTGGCGGACAACGACCGTCGGCAGCGACAGCTACTTCCTCCGCAACTCCCACATCGCGCACGACTGCCTGGTCGGCGACGGCGTGACGATCGCCTCGAACGCCGTCACGGGTGGCCACTGCCACATCTGGGACGGCGCGAACCTCGGCATGGGCGCGATCCTGCACCAGAAGGTCGTGGTCGGGCCCGGCGCGATGATCGGGATGGGCTCGGCGGTGCGGCGCGAGATCGGCGCGTTCACCATCGCCGTCGGCAACCCGGCCCGCGTCACCGGCGTGAACGTGGTGGGCCTGTCCCGCCGCGGTCTCGACGAGGAGACGATCGAGGCCCTCGGGCCGTGGCTGAAGGGCAAGGAAGGTCTCCCGGACGTCACGCTGCCCGGCGACCTCTCTACCTTGGTAAAGGCGTGGGACGCTCGCCCGCGCGACGAGCACTAGGAGCTATCACCATGTCCGAAGTCGCCCCCAAGCTGCGCGAGGTCTTCGTCGAGGCGCTGGACCTCGACGGCGCTGTGGACGTCGAGAACCTGAAGTACCGCGACATCGAGGCGTGGGACTCGGTCGGCCACATGGCGCTGGTCGCGGCCATCGAGGACGAGTTCGACGTCGAGTTCGACACCGACCAGGTCATCGACATGTCGAGCTTCAAGGTCGCCGTCGACATGGTGACCGAGCTGCAGTCGAAGAATGACTGATTTGTCCCTGTCGGGTCGCGTCGCGCTCGTCACCGGCGGGACGCGGGGGATCGGCCTGGCCACCGCCCGCGCGCTCGTCGAGGCGGGCGCGACGGTGGTGCTCACCGGACGTGACGAGGCTCGCGCCACGGAGGCGGCCGCCTCCGTGGGCGCCTCCGGGCTCGCGCTGGACGTCACCGACGCCAAGGCGGTGTCTTCGCTGGTGAGGGGCGTCGCGAAGGAGCACGGCAAGCTCGACATCGTCGTCGCGAACGCCGGGATCATGGAGGACGCGCTCCTCGGCATGATCAAGGAAGACCTCGTCGACACGACGCTGAGCACGAACGTCGCCGGCACGCTGCACACCGTCCAGGCCGCGGCCCGGGCGATGATGCGGAAGAAGTCCGGCGCGATCGTGGTGCTCGCTTCGATCGTCGGCGAGCACGGAAGCGCCGGTCAGACGGTGTATGCGGCGTCGAAGGCGGCGGTGGCGAACATCGCGCGCTCGGCGGCGAAGGAGCTCGGCCGGTCCGGCATCCGCGTCAACGCGGTCGCGCCGGGCGTCATCGAGACGGATCTCACCTCCGGCCTGAGCGAGGACGCGAAGGCCGAGAACGCCGGCAAGACGCCCCTCGGGCGCCTCGGCCGGCCCGAAGAAGTGGCGAACGCGATCCGGTTCCTGGTGAGCGACGAAGCGTCGTTCATCACCGGCCAGGTGCTGGGGATCGACGGAGGCTTGGTGCTGTGACGCTGTTGGGTGCGGGAGCTCGGCTGGTGGATGTGGCCGGGGGCCGCACGCTGGCGGGCGCGGAACTGTCGGCCGAGGTCGGCCGCGCGATGGAGAAGCTGGCGGCGCTGCCCACCGGCGTCGTGTTCGCGCGGATGTCGGTCGACCTGGACAGCGTGCTGACCTACCTGGGCGCGTTCGAGTCCGGGCGGGCGATCGCGCTGATCGATCCGGCGTTGGACGCCGACGTGCTGGCCGGGCTGGTCTCGCGGTTCCGGCCGACGGCCGTGCTGGCGGCCTCGGGCGATGCGCCCGACGGGTATTTCGTCCGCGGTGACGACTGGGTCCGCTCGTCGGCCGACGGTGTCGTCCCGCACCCCGACCTCGCCGTCCTGCTCCCCACCAGCGGTTCGACCGGCAACCCGAAGCTCGTCCGGCTCTCGCGGCAGGCGATCCTTTCGAACGCCGACGCCATCGCGCAGGTGCTGCACATCGACGCCGACGAGATCGCGCCGACCTGCCTGCCGCTGCACTACAGCTACGGCCTTTCGGTGCTGAACTCGCACCTGGTGCGGGACGCGACCATCGTGATCGAGCCGTCCGGCGTGCTCGGCCGCGGCTTCTGGGACGCGGTGAACACCTACGGCGTCACCTCGCTCTCGGGTGTCCCGTACCACTACGAAATGCTGCGGCGGCTCAAGTTCGACCCCGCGAAGTACCCGACGCTGCGGACGCTGACGCAGGCCGGCGGGAAGCTGCGCGACGAACTGGTCGCCGAGTTCAACGACAAGATGCTCGCCGTCGGCGGCCGGATGTACGTCATGTACGGCCAGACCGAGGCGGCGCCGCGGATGACGACCGTGCCCGCCGAAAAACTGGCCGAAAAGCTCGGTTCCGCCGGGCCGGCGCTGCCGGGCGGCAAGTTCGCGGTCCGTCGCGACGACGGCTCGGAGACCACGCACCCGAAAATTGTCGGTGAGGTCGTCTACCGTGGGCCCAACGTGATGATGGGCTATGCGGACGACGAGTCCGGACTGGCCAAGGGCGACGAATACGGTGGCGTGCTGGCCACCGGTGACCTCGGGTACCTCGACCAGGAGGGCTACCTGTTCATCACCGGCCGGCTCAAGCGCATCGGCAAGGTCTTCGGCAACCGCGTCAGCCTCGACGATCTCGAGCAGGCCGTGCGCACGGCGGCGGTCGGGATCGACGTGGTGGCCGCGGTCGCCGCCGGGGACAAGGTCGTGCTGTTCGCCGAAGGGGCGGACAAGGACATCTGCAAGGACGCGTCGCGGGCGCTGTCCGAGCGGCTGCACCTGCACTCCAGCGGGTTCGACGTCCGCCCGATCGAAACCGTGCCGCTGCTGGCCAGCGGCAAGATCGACTACCGGACCTTGGAGGGGCGGGTATGAGCGTGTTCACGCGGTCGCAGGCCGACCGGGAAGCCTTGCTGCTGCCCGAACTCGTGGACCTGACTTCTCACCATCGGGCGAATTCTGACGGGTACGACCGGATCCTGTCTTCGCTGGGAATCGCGCCTGACGCAGCTTTCGGCTCGATCGCGGACCTGCCGTGGCTGCCGGTGCGGATGTTCAAGACGCACGACCTCAAGTCCGTCCCGGACAGCGAGGTCTTCAAGACGCTGACGTCGTCGGGCACCACCGGCGCCGGCGCGTCCCGGATCTACCTGGACAAGGAGGCGGCGGGCGCGCAGACCAAGCAGCTGGGCGCGACGCTGCAGGAGGTCCTCGGCGGCGAGCGGCTCCCGATGCTGATGGTCGACACGATCGGCATCATCAAGAACCGCCGCTCGTTCTCCGCGCGCGGCGCGGGCGTGCTCGGCATGGCGAACTTCGGCCGCAAGCACACGTACGTGCTCGACGAGAACGACCAGCCGGACATCGAGGCGGTCAAGAAGTTCCTGGCCGAGTACGGCGACAAGCCCTTCCTGATCTTCGGCTTCACGTTCATGGTGTGGCTGTACCTCTACGAAGTCGCGCGAGACAACAACCTCGATCTCTCGAACGGCATCCTGATCCACAGCGGTGGCTGGAAGAAGCTGATCGACCGCGCGGTCGACAACACCGAGTTCCGGCGGCGGTTCAAAGAGGACACCGGGCTCACCCGGATCCACAACTACTACGGGATGATCGAGCAGATCGGCACGGTGTTCCTCGAAGGCCCGTCCGGGAACTCGCTGTACTGCCCGGACTTCGCCGACGTCGTCATCCGGAACCCGGAGACGTGGGAAGAGCAGCCGGTCGGGGAGCCGGGCGTGATCGAGGTCGTCTCGACGCTGCCGCGGTCCTACCCGGGCCACGTGCTGCTCACCGAAGACCTCGGCGTCTGCAACGGCATCGACGACGGCGACTGGCCGGGCAAGCACTTCTCCGTGCTCGGGCGGCTGCCGAAGGCCGAAGCCCGCGGGTGCTCGGACACTTTCTCGGGAGCGGCGGCGTGACTTCCCTGACCCAGCGTTTTCCTGCTGCCGCTCCGGTCTCCGTGACCGACTTGGTCGATGAGCTGCGTGCTTCGCCGCCGGGCGGGCGGCTGCGGGTCGGCGACCCGCGGATCGTCGAGTTCGTCACGAAGTTCGCCCGCAAGCTGCTGGCCCCGGCCACGGCGCGCCGGTTCCCGGAGCTGGCTTCGCTCGGCTTCTTCCTGCGCAAGGGCGAAATCGCCAAGGCGCTGTCCAGTTTGGACACTTCGGGCAACGCGCTGCGGTTCCCGCGCGGTCTGGTGTTCCACGTACCGCCGGCGAACGTCGACACGATCTTCGTCTACTCGTGGGCGCTGTCGGCGCTGGCGGGCAACCACAACGTCGTGCGGGTCTCGTCGCGCTCGGCCGGGGCCGCCGAGGCGGTGCTGGAGGCACTGAACGCGGCTCTGTCCGAAGTGGACTCTTCGGTGGCCGACGTGGTGCGCGCGACGCAGCGCATGGTGACGTACGACCGCAGCGACGAGGTGAGCGGCGCCCTGTCGCTGGCCGCCGACCTGCGCGTCATCTGGGGCGGCGACGGTTCGGTCGCGGCCCTGCGGAAGTACCCCCTGGCCCCGCACGCGCGTGACCTGACGTTCCCGGACCGCTCGTCGTTCGCCGTCGCGTCGGTCGCGGGCTGGCAGCGCGCGTCCGCCGAGGAGCGCCGCGCGGCCGCCGAGGGCTTCTACAACGACTCGTACTGGTTCGACCAGGCCGCCTGCTCGTCGCCGCGCGCGGTGTTCTGGGTCGGCGACGAGCCCGGCGCCCAGGCCGCGGGGAGCGAGTTCCGGACGTTGCTGGCGGCGGTGCTGGAGACGAAGCAGCACGTCACCGAGCCGGCGATGGCGGTCCAGAAGCGCGTCTCGGCGTACGGTGCGGCGGTCGACGGCCTGGTCAAGGAGATCGAGTTCCAGGGCAACGGCCTGGCGACGCTCGAGCTGACCGACCCGGCGGTGCTGCCGCGCGAGTGGCTCGGCGCCGGCACCTTCGCGAACGCCCGGGTGCCCTCTTTGTCCGATCTGGTGCCGATCGTGCTCCGGAAGGACCAGACGGTCAGCCAGTTCGGCTTCACGGCCGAGGAGCTGACGGCGTTCGCGCACGAACTGGCGGGCCGCGGCGTCGACCGGATCGTGCCGTTCGGCTCCGCCCTGACCTTCTCGGCGGTGTGGGACGGCTACGATCTGCTCTCCGAGTTCAGCCGCCTGGTCACGGTGCAGGCCTGAGGAGAGCCGTCGATGACGACAGTTGAGGACCTGCCGGCTGCGGGCAAGCAGCCGAAGTCCACCCGGGCGAAGATCCTCGACGTCGTCCGGTGGGTGGCGATCCTGCTGGTCATCGGCTTCGCGGCGAAGCAGCTCGCGGCCAACTGGGGCGAGTTCTGGCACACCCTGAGCGATGTCGCCTGGGAGTCGTCCCTGCTGAGCCTGGTCGCCCTGGTCGCCTCGATCATGGTGTCGACCTGGGGCTGGCAGATGATGGTCGACGACCTCGGCGCGCCGATCGGCTACGCCCGGGGCGCGCAGATCTGCCTGGTCGGCTCGCTGGGCAAGTACGTGCCGGGCTCGGTCTGGGCGTACCTGCTGCAGATGGAGCTGGGCCGCAAGGCGGGCCTGGCCCGCGCCCGGATCTTCACCGGCTCCCTGATCCAGCTCGGCGTGGGCGTGGTGTCGGCGCTGGTCGTGTCGCTCCTGGCCGCGCCGGCGGTGTTCAGCAACAGCCCGCGCGCGCTGTGGCTGTTCGTCCTCATCCCGCTCGGCCTGGCGATGCTGCACCCGAAGATCCTGACCTGGGGCACGTCGCTGGTCCTGCGGATCCTCCGCCGCCCCCCGCTGGCCCACCCCCTGGGCTGGGCGGTGATCGGCAAGGTCTTCGGCGCCTCGACGGCGGCCTGGTGCCTGCAGGGCGTCCACCTGTGGCTGCTGGCCAACTCGGTGGGCACCCCGGGCCTCGGCGGCTTCGTGCTGTGCGTGGGCGCGATGGCGGTGGCGATGACCGTGGGCACGTTCGCGTTCATCCTGCCCAGCGGCGTCGGCGTCCGCGAGGTCGCGCAGGTCGCGGTCCTGACGGCCAGCGGCCTGACGGTCGGCCAGGCCACGGCGTTCGCGGTGGCCTCCCGCGTGATGTTCACGGTGGCGGACCTCCTGACGGCGGGCTTCGCAGCCGTCGCCGCCCGCTCGGTGGCCACCACCCCCGCTTGATACCAGTTGTCCACCGGTTGTCCACAGGCGTTGCGCACATGTGGACAACTCAGGGAGTCAGCCGGTAGATCACCGCGTCCGCGTTGCGGTACACCGGCGTCAAGAACGGCTCGCCCGCCAATCCCGTCAACCCCGGCTGATAAGGCCGGCCCGGCTCCGTGGACGGCTTTCCCAAAATGACCCAATGGATGTTCAACCGGCGCACCGCCGCCCGCACCGCCGGATCCGTCGAATAGTCCCGAAAGCGGTTCGCCAGCAACACCGCGTCCGACGGTGGGGAAGTTTCGTCGAAATGTCCGGCAACCGTTCGAATTCCCGTCAGGGCGTAAGTCCACGCGGTTCCGTCGAAGCGGTCGTTCACGGCCCACTCGCCGGGCGCGGCCAGTGCGCCGAGCTCCGCCATCGCCGTCTGCTCGCCGGGCGTCACGCGCAGCGTCGAGGGGTCCGCCGCCTGGTAACCGAGGTACACCTGGTCCCCGTTCGCGCGGACGTACAGGCCGTCGGAAAGCAGCACGAACCCCGGCAGGATCAGCAAAGCCACGGCCGAGACCCGGGACGGCAGCCGGTCGCGCAGCCACGCCTGCGTCGAAGCCACGCCGTGGGCCGCCAGGACCGACAGCGGGACCGCCGCCATCGAGAAGAACCGGAACGGGTCGTCCCACCAGGGCCGGGACAGCGCCATCACGATCGACGCGTTCGACGACGCCACCGCCACGTACGCCAAGCCCGTGACCAAAGCCGTCAGGCCGATCCAGCGCAGCTCGCCCGCCCGCGCGAAGAACACGATCCCCAGGAACGCCGCTACCGACAGCCACACCTGCGGGTGCGGCTCGAAGTGCTGGAACCCCAGCAACGCGCCCAGCGCCGTCGACGCCCGGTATTCGCTCGGCCAGCCGTAGTACGGCAACGCCAGCCCCAGCGCTCCGAACAGTTGCAGCCACGCCACCAGCAGTGACACCACCGCGATCGGCAGCAGCGCCAGGAGGTCGCGGCCGAGCCGGCGCCACCCGGTGAGCCAGTGCTGCACCAGCATCGGGCCGGCGAACAGGATGCCGCCGAACAACGTCGACGAGTGGATGCACAGCAGCCCCACCGCGGCCAGCACCAGGACCAGCCCGGTGTCCGGCGCGGCCCGCTCGAGGTACCGCCGCAGCGCCACCGCGGCCAGCGGCGTCAGCGTCACCCCCAGTGCGAACGGCAGCAGCGGCCCGCGGGCCATCGACTCGTAGACGCCCATCACCGGCGCCACCGCCGTGAGCGCCACCGCGCCCGCCAGCACCGCCCGGCCGCGGAACTCGCGCACGAGCGTCACCAGCGACAACGCCAGCAGCCCCGGCAGGAGCACGGTGTTGGCGTCCAGCGTCTCGGGGATCGACGTCCCGCCGAGCCGGTACGTCACCGCCGCCAGCAGGTGGTAGGCGTTGGGGTAGAACACCGGGGCCGCGTCGCCGTACCAGTTCACGTGGCCGGTGCCGAACAGGCTGCCGTCGCCGGTTTCGGCGATGTAGCGGACGGCGTTGCCGTGGTAGACCGCGTCGAACCCCTGCGGCAGCGCACCGATGCGGCCCAGCCCGAGCAGCGCCGCCCAGCACCCGATGGCGGCCGCGAACAGCAGGCAGGCCAGCACCGCCAGGTGCCCGCGCCGCGCCCACAACGGCGGCTCCGGCCGGCGGCCGCGCACCGTGAACCTCCGGACACCGAAGGCGATCCCGGCGAACACGGCGGTCGAGACGGCGTACGTCAGCGGGGTGAACGAGAGCCCGGCCGCCGCGGTCCACGGGCCGGTCAGGCCGCCGACGGCGTAGCTCAGCAACGGCGCCATCCCGGCCAGGGCCCAGCCGCGCAAACCCGCCGCGAGACCGGTCAGGAGACCGGGCCCGGCGATGACGACAATGGCGATGCCTACGGAGAGCACGGTGGAGACTAAGCCGGGAATGGCCGGTCCGTCTCGTCGAGGCGATACCCCGATCGGCGTTTTTTCAGGACGTCACTTCGGCCCTCCGGGGCAACACCCGATCGGGTTATTCTGGGCGGTGAATTTCCCTGCTTGACTGTCGCCGGCGGAGTGATCCATCACCCATTCGGACTCGTGATCGGTCCACGGGAAACACCTCGCCGCCGATGATCGATAACCTGCCCGAGGAACCGGCCGGGCGGGCGCGGTGACGACGTGGAGGGGGCCGGGTGGTCTACGCGGTCGTGGTGGCCTGGCTGGTCGTCGCCGCGGTCGTGGTGCTGACCTGGAGCCGCCTCGACGCGGATCGCGGTTGGCGCGCCTTCGTCCTCACCTTCACGCTCGGGCTTTCGCTGCTGCACCAGCTGCTGTTCGCGACCGTCACCGAGGACGCGCTCGTCACCTTCCGCTACGCGCAGAACATCGCCGACGGCAACGGCCCGGTCTTCAACCCCGGCGAACGCGTCGAGGGGTACACGAACTTCCTCTGGCTGGTGCTGGTCGCCCTGCCGCGTGCCGCGTTCGGAGCCGACATCCGCACCACGGCCGTCGTCTTCGGGGTCCTCGCCGCGCTCGGCTGCGTGCTGCTGTCGTGCTTCCTGGTCAACCGGATCGTCGCCGCGGCCGCCCCGGACGGCGCCGCGCCGCGGCCCGCGATCGGCGTGGCCGCCGCGGTGCTCACCGCGAGCGCCGGCGGCCTCGCCGTCTACGGCGCTTCGGGTTCGGAAGTCCCGCTGTTCGTGCTGCTGGTCCTCGCCGTCGGCTACGCGCTCGCCGCGCGCCGCCCGGTGGTGGCCGGGGTGCTCGCCGCCTTCGCCGTCATGACCAGCCCGGAAGGCCTGGTGGTCGCCGTGCCGGCGGGCCTCTGGCTGGCCGGCGCCGCGCTCAAGCGGCGGCACAGCTGGTGGGCGCCGGTGGGGTTCGTGCTCGGCGCGCTGGTGTTCCTGATCCCCCGGCTGGCCTGGCGGGCGACGTTCTACCAGCACTTCCTCCCCGCCCCGCTGGCCGCGAAGCTGGGCGGGCCGCTGAGCTCGCACCTCGCCGTCGGCTGGCCGTACCTGGCCGGGTTCGGCTTGGTTCACCAGGGGTTTCTCCTGGTGGGTCTGGTCGCCGCGGTCGCGCTGGTGCTGCGTCGCACCCAATCCGGGTTTCGGGGGTTCCGGGTGGCGGAGGCCCCGGCCCGGGGCGACGCCCCGGTTGCCACCGTCGTTGAAGCCCGCGCCCTGATCTGGCTGCTGTTCGCGACGGCCGCCGCCCTGGCCGTGGCCGCGGTGCTGATCGGCGGCGACCCGGGCCCGTCGTGGCGGCTGCTGGCCCCGATCCCGCCACTGCTCGCCGTCGCCGCCGCGGGGACATACGGCGTGCTGACCGCGGACGTCGCAGCGAAGCCGTCGCCGCGGCCGAAACCCCTCGCGCCGCTGCTGGTCCCGGTGACCGCCTGCGGGCTGGCCGGCATCGCGGTCCTCGTCTCGGTGTTCAGCCCGGAAATGCTCGACCGCGTGCGCAACTGGCACGCGCACGGCACCGAACTCGCCGAAATCGGCGGCTGGCTGGGTGCCTACCTGCCGCCCGGGTCGGTGGTCAGCGCGGCCGCGCCGGGCGCGCTCGCCGCCCACGGCGGGCAGCTGCTCATCATCGACGTCCTCGGCCGCACGGACGACCACATCGCCCGCGAGGGACGGCACGTCGGCGGCGTCGCGACCGACTTCGACTACGTCGTCAACGGCCGCCGCCCGACCGTCGCCGTGCCGGCCGACGGCGGCTACGACGACCGCCAGCACTGCGCGATCGACCCGGTGTACGCGGGCAAGTACGAAGTCGCGACGTTCCGCCGCGTCGGCACGCCGTACTGGGTCTCGGTGTACCCGCGGGCGGAACAGGCGAAGTCACTGGTCGCCGACCTCGACAAGGGCCCGGACTTCCGCTACGTACCCTGTCCTTCGTGAAGCTCGAGGCCCCGGACCGGCAGCTGCGCGCCCAGGTGCGGCTCGGGCTCGGGGTCTCCGGTGTCTCGTTCGCCCTGTTCGTGGTGCGGTTCCTGGTGCCGCGCCCGATCGCGATGTCCAACAACGGCGACGGCGGCCGCGTGCTGTGCGGCGCCGGGATCACCTGGACGGGCCTGCCCGAGCCGTTCGTCCACCTCGCCTACACGCCCGCGCCGGGGACGCCGCCGTGCCGGCCGACGTACCTGCTGACGCAGAGCTGGCTCGCGGACCTGGCCGTCCGGATCGGACGGCTGATCGGCCTCCCCGGCACGCTGAGCCTCGTCATCCTCGGCCTGCTGAGCAGCATCATCGCCGCGGCGGCCATCGCGGCGATCGTGCTCGGCCTGCCGCACCCGCGCCGGACCCGGCTGTTCGTGGCGGCCGGGCTCCTGCTGGTCGTCGCGGATTCGGCGTTCTTCGGCTACTTCGCCGCGATCCTCGGCGAAGGCACCGCCTTCCTCGGCCTGCTGCTCGCCGTCGGCGGCCTGCTCCTGACCGCGCGCGAGGGCCGGTGGAGTTACGCGGGCATGGCCGTGACGTTCGCCGGCGGCGTCCTGGCGGTCAACGCCAAGGTCCAGACGCTGACCATCCTGCCGATCCTCGCGCTCGCCGTGCTCCTGGTCCGGCCGGGCACCCTGCGTGGGGCCAAGCGGTGGGCGTCGGCGGTGCTGGTCGTCGGCGCGATCGGGGCCGTCACGCTCTATGCGCAGCAGAGCGTCGAGCCCGCGCGAGCGCCCGACGGCACGTACACCGTGTTCCCCGGTGACGACTCCCGCGAGATCAACGTCTTCAACTCGATCTTCCTGAACATCGTCGACGGGAAGCACGACACGCAGGCCGACCTGGCCGCGCTCGGGCTGCCGCCGTCGTTCGCCCAGTACGCGGGCAACGGCTGGTGGCACCCGCACCCGGCGACGATGGACCCGCTGTACCCGCGGTACCGCGACAAGATCAGCCGCCGGAACGTCGTGACGTACTTCGCGACCCACCCGGGCCGCACCCTCGAGGTGCTCGACCGCGCCGCCACCGACCAGCTCACCGCCCGGCCGGACTACCTCGGCAGCTTCGACCGGGACGCCGGGTTCCCGCCGCACGCGCAGGAGTACCGCGTGCCGGTGGTGTCGTGGCTGACCGGCCTGATCGCCCCGCTCGGGCTGTTCGCGCTGGTGCCGATCTGGCTGTTCCTGCTGGTCAGGGCCTGGTTGTATCGCCGGACCGCACTCGGGGTCCCGGTGGCGTTCCTGTTCGCCGTCTCGGTGACGCAGTACGGCACCGCGGCGCTCGGCGACGGCATCGAAGGCATCAAGCACCAGTCCGTCGCGCTGTTTTCGATCTTGATCGCCCTCGTATTGTGTTCTTCCCCGCTGAATCGCCGTTCCGAACCTACGGTCCCGTAACCTTGCCGGATGGCTGACCTGGTTTACCCGCCCGTGATCGCGGCGGCCCGGACGATGTTCCGGGTACTCGACAACCGCATCCGGGTCGAGGGTGCGGAGCACATCCCGCGCCGCGGCGGCGCGGTCATCGCGTGCAACCACATCAGCTACCTGGACTTCATCTTCTGCGGCCTCGGCGCGCGCCCGGCCAAGCGGCTGACGCGGTTCATGGCGAAGAAGGAGATCTTCGACAACAAGATCGCCGGGCCGCTGATGCGCGGGATGCACCACATCTCCGTCGACCGGTCCGCCGGGCTGGCCTCCTACCGCGAAGCGCTCGAGAAGCTGCAGGCGGGCGAGGTCGTCGGCGTCTTCCCCGAGGCCACCATCAGCCGGTCGTTCACCGTCAAGGAGATCAAGTCGGGTGCCGTCCGGATGGCCGCGGCGGCCGACGTCCCGGTCGTGCCGATGGCGCTGTGGGGCACCCAGCGGCTCTGGACGAAGGGCCGTCCGAAGGAGCTGACCCGGCGGCACGTGCCCGTCTCGATCCTCATCGGCGAGCCGATGCACCCGGCGAAGGGCGACGACTGGGACGTCGTCACGAAGGAGCTGCGCACCCGGATGAGCGCGCTGCTCGACCGCGCCCAGGCCGAGTACCCCGAGCAGCCCGCGTCCGACGAGGAACGCTGGTGGCTCCCCGCCCACCTGGGCGGCACGGCGCCGACCCCGGCCGAAGCGGCCGAGCTCGACCGCAGCTAGAACCAGCGCTCGAGCACCTGCGCGACACCGTCCTCGCCCGCCGGGCCGGTGATCTCGTCGGCCACGGACCGCGCCTGCGGGTGCCCGTTCTGCATCGCGACGCCGTGGCCGGCCCAACGCAGCATCTCGACGTCGTTGGGCATGTCGCCGAAGGCGATCACCCGCTCGGGCTCGACGCCGAGCCGCCCGGCGACGTCGGCGAGCCCGGTCGCCTTGGTGATCCCGTGCGCGGACAGCTCGACCAGGCCGCCCGACGACGAATACGTCACGTCGACGTCCCGGTCGAACAGCGCGTTCACCGCGTCCGCCATCTCCTCCGACGACATCCCGCGGTGGCTGACCAGCAGCTTGATCGCCGGGTGCCCGAGCACCTCGGCGCGCGGCGCGGTGCGACCTTCGCCGTCGCCCCACGGGTTGTGGTAGTCCGGCTCGATCACGAAGTTGCGCATGTCGTGGTCGGCATCGGTGCTGACGCGCTCGGTGGCCAGCCGGCAGCCGGGGAGGGCCTTGTCCAGCGCGTGCGCGATGTCGTGGAGCAGCTCGGGCCGCAGCAGCCCGTGCACCGCGACGACCTCCTCGCGGCCGCAGTCGTACAGGACGGCGCCGTTCGCGCACACCGCGTACCCGGTCAGTTCCAGGGGGCCGGCCACGGGCGCGATCCAGCGCGGTGGCCGTCCGGTGGCCAGCACGAACGGGACACCCGCCTCGATCGCCCGGCGGACGGCGGCGATCGTGCGGCCGGTCAGGGATTCGGAGGGGCCGAGCAGGGTGCCGTCGACGTCGGACGCGATCAACAGGGGTCTCTCCACCCCGCCATTGTCCCTGACTCGTTCGGGGGAAGCCTTCCCCGTCCGTGCGACTGTCGGTGGTAGCCGATAACGTCCGGCATTGTGCGAGTAGGCATCGTCATTCTCCCTGAAGATCGTTGGTGGGCCGCCGAGCCGAAGTGGCGTGCGGCCGAGGAGTACGGCTTCGACCACGCGTGGACGTACGACCACCTGGGCTGGAGAAACCTGGTCGACGGACCGTGGTTCTCCGCGGTCCCGACCCTGACCGCGGCGGCGATGGTGACGTCCCGCATCCGGCTCGGCACGTTCGTGGCGTCCCCGGTCGCCCGGCACCCCGTGCCGTTCATGCGCGAGCTGAACACCCTCGACGACGTCTCGGACGGCCGGTTCGTCCTCGGCGTCGGCGCGGGCGTCGACCACCTCCACTACGACGGCGCCGTGCTCGACGCCTCCGAGCTGACGCCGAAGCAGCGCGCGGACCGCTTCACCGAGTTCGTCGAGGCGCTCGACGGGCTGCTCATGACCGACAAGTTCGACTTCGACGGCGAGTACTACCGGGCCCGCGAGGCCCGCAACCTGCCCGGGCCGGTCCAGCGGCCGCGGCTGCCGTTCGTCGTCGCGGCGAACGGCCCGCGCACGATGACCCTCGCCGCGCGCTTCGGCGCGGGCTGGGTGACCACGGGCAAGGGCGGCGAGACCGCCGACGAGTGGTGGGCCGGCATCAAGCAGCTCACCGAGCTCTTCGACCGGCGGCTGGACGCGGCGGGCCGCGACCGCGCGAGCATCCAGCGGCACCTCAGCCTGGACGCGTCCCCGGTGTTTTCGCTGAGCAGCGTGGAGGCGTTCCGCGACGCGGTGGGGCGGGCGAAGGAGCTCGGGTTCACCGACGTCATCTCGCACTGGCCGCGGTCTTCGTCGCCCTACGAGGGCCGGGAAGCCGTCCTGGAGCAGGTCGCGAGCGACGTCCTGCCGGAGCTGCGCTAGTCCGGACGAGTGACATCGAGGTGATCGGGAAACCGATTGCTGCCCCTGAGGCGTCTGGTATTTGCAGACGAAGCCACCCCGGGGGTGCGGTGGCCCTCGTGGCCGCGGAGGGGCGCCGCGGCCACGAGGGCGTTACTTCACGATCCGGTAGATGACGGCACCCGGGTTCCGGTACACGACCTGCAGGAAGTCGTGCCCGTCCAGGTGCTGCAGGCCGGGCGCGATGGGCGTGTCCCGGCGGATGGTGCCGCTGCCGATCAGCACGTAGTGGACGTCGAGCCGCTGCACGGCCGCGCGCACCTGCGGGTCGCTGTCGTAGTCGGCGAAGTGCTGGGCCAGGTAGACCGCGTCCGGCGGGGCCACGCCGGCGTCGTAGTGGCCGGCCACCGGGTGCACGCCGGTCAGGGCGTACATCCAGGCCGTGCCGTCGAGCCGGTCGTTGAGCACCTTCTGGTCGGCGGGGATGCCGAGCGTGCCGAGGTGGTCCATCGCGTCGATCTCGTCCTGGCTGACCGGCGGGACCACCTCGCCGGGCAGGCCGTTGTAGTACAGCAGCGACACCGTCTTGGCGTTGGCCGCGCGGTAGAACCCGCCGGTCAGCACACCCATCGCGACGACCAGCAGCACCGCCGTGGCCAGCCCGACGCGGCCGGTCAGCCACGGCCGCGCGCGCACCCACGCTCGCCCGCTCGCGAGCTCGGCCAGCCACCGCTGGGTCTCGCTCATGCCGTGCGCGGCGAGCAGGCACAGCGGGATCGACGCGAGCGCCATCAGCCGGAACCGGTCGTTCCACCAGGGGCGGGACAGGCTGATCACCCAGTCTTCGCCGCCGAAGCAGGCAACGACCACGAACAGCGCCGACAACCCGAGCGCCGAGAGCACCAGCCAGCGCATCCGCCGCAGCGCCGCCAGCGTGAGCACGCCGATCGCCAGGAACACCGTCAGCCAGATCTGGGGGACCGGCAGCACCTGCTTGAAGGTCGCCAGCATGGCCAGCGCCTTCCACACCGGCATGTGCGAGCCCCAGGCGTAGTACGGGTACGAGCCGGACGTGAAGCCGATCGCGCCGAGGATCATCGGCGCGGCCAGCAGCCCGGCGACCACCATCACCGGCAGCATCCGCAGGACGTCGCCGACGACGACCCGCCAGGCGCGCCTGCCCTCGGGAACGCCGTCGACCCGGCGGCCGCGCAGTGCCCGGTACCAGCGCTGCACCACCAGCGGGAACGCGAACAGGATCGCCCCGAACAACGCGCTCGAGTGCGCGGCCAGCAGGCCGGTCGCGCTCAGCGCCAGAACCGCGCCGGTGTCGATGCCCGGCCGCGCGAGGAACCGCTGCAGCGCGATCACCGCCAGCGGCGTCAGCACGATGCCGAGCGCGAACGGCAGCAGCCCGCTCGACACCGATTCGTAGGCCCCGGTCGTCGCCCCGCCCGCGACCAGCGCGGCGCTGCCGGCGAACACCGCGCGGCCGCCGAGCTGGCGCACCAGCGCGGCCATGGCCAGCGCGAACAGGCCGGCGACCGGCATGGTGATCGCGTTGAGCGTGACCGGGATCGACGTCCCGGACAGCTCGTAGACCAGGGCGCCGACCAGGTGGTAGGCGTTCGGGTAGAAGGAGCCGCCGGGGTACCAGTTGATGGTGCCCATGCCGGTCAGGGAGCCGTCGCCGGTCTCGGCGATGTAGCGGATGCCGTTCGCGTGGAACACGGTGTCCCAGCGCTGGAACACCGCGGTCGTCCCGCCGCGGCCGGTGACCACCACGGCGATCGACACGGCGACGGCGATCGTGACGCAGGCCCCGACGGCCAGGTGCGCCCGGCGCGTCCACGGCGGGCCCCCGGCCTCCGGGGTGAGCCGGCCGCGGGCGGTGGCCAGGCGGCGGAGGCCGTAGAGCACGGCGGCGAGCAGCAGGGTGACCGCGGCCACGCTGAGCGGGCCGTACGGGATGTGCGCGATGGCCAGCCAGGGCCCGGCGAGGCCGGTGATGGCGTAGCTGAGCAGCGGCGCGAGCCCGGCCAGGGCCCAGCCGCGCAGGCCGGCGGCCCACCCGACGACCCCGCCGGGGACCGCCAGCACGGCCAGGTAAGTGGCCACCGCGGCGAAGTAGCTCCAGAAGTCCTCGGGTGCAGGCACTGCTTTCCAGGTGTGTCGTAGGCCGAAATGTGATAGTCGGGTGCGAGCCGGGTCAGCGACCCCCGTACCCTCGACGCCCGTGAGCGCGCACACGAACCCCGCACAGATTACTGAAGACGATTTCGCAGGTTACGACCTCGTCGTCGTCGGGTCCGGCTTCTTCGGCCTGACCGTCGCCGAACGGGCCGCGGCCGAGCTGGGCAAGAAGGTCCTCGTCCTCGAGCGACGCAGCCACCTCGGCGGCAACGCGTACTCGGAGCCCGACCCGGAGACCGGGATCGAGGTCCACAAGTACGGGGCGCACCTGTTCCACACGTCGAACAAGCGCGTCTGGGAGTACGTGAACCGCTTCACCGAGTTCACGAACTACCAGCACCGCGTCTTCGCGCGGGTCAAGGACCAGGTCTACTCGTTCCCGATGAACCTGGCGCTGATCAACCAGTTCTTCGGCAAGTCGCACACCCCGGACGAGGCGCGCGAGCTGATCGCGAAGCAGGCGTCCGAGTTCGAGACCTCCGCTGCGCAGAACCTCGAGGAGAAGGCCATCTCGCTGGTCGGCCGTCCCCTCTACGAGGCGTTCATCCGCGGTTACACCGCGAAGCAGTGGGAGAACGACCCCAAGAACCTGGGCGAGAACATCATCACGCGCCTGCCGGTCCGCTACAACTTCGACAACCGGTACTTCAACGACACCTACGAGGGCCTGCCCGTCAACGGGTACACCGCGTGGCTCGAGAAGATGGCCGAGCACGAGAACATCGAGATCCGGCTGAACGTCGACTACTTCGACGTCCGCGAGCACATCCCGGCGGGCACCCCGACCGTCTACACGGGTCCGCTGGACCGCTACTTCGGCTACTCGGCGGGCAAGTTCACCTGGCGCACCGTCGACTTCGAGTCCGAGGTCGCGGAGACGGGCGACTTCCAGGGCACCTCGGTCGTCAACTACAACGACCAGGAAGTCCCCTACACCCGGATCATCGAGTTCCGGCACTTCCACCCGGAGCGGGACTACCCGAAGGACAAGACGGTCATCTTCCGCGAGTACTCGCGCTTCGCGGGCGAGGACGACGAGCCGTACTACCCGATCAACACGCCGGAGAACCGCGAGAAGCTCGAGGCCTACCGCGAGCTGGCCAAGGCCGAGGCGCGCGAGAAGAACGTGCTGTTCGGCGGCCGGCTGGGCACGTACAAGTACCTCGACATGCACATGGCCATCGGCTCGGCGCTGTCGGCGTTCGACAACAAGATCGCCCCGCACCTGACCGACGGCGCGCCGCTCGACGGGTCCCTCGATGCTTGAGAAGGGGCAGGCCACCGGAGAGGTGGCGGTCCTCGCGAAGGCGCAGGGCTTTCTGAAGAGTGAAGCTTCGGTGAAGGCCGCGCGCGGCATGTCGCACTTCGGCGAGCACGCGATCGGCTGGTTCGGCCTGGGCGTTCTCGGCGCCGTCGTCGACAAGAAGCGGCGCAAGGACTGGCTCGTCGCTTCGGTCGGTGTCGTGGGTGCGCACGCGGCGTCGATCGCGGTGAAACGCGTGGTCAGGCGGCCGCGACCGGACCACCCGAGCGTGGAGGTACTGGTCGGCACGCCGAGCAAGCTGAGCTTCCCGTCGTCGCACGCGACGTCCACCACGGCGGCGGCGGTGCTCTACTCCGGATTGACCGGGCGTAACCTGGTGCCCGCCCTGGTACCGCCGATGCTGGCCTCGAGGCTCGTGCTCGGCGTCCACTATCCGACAGACGTTCTGGCCGGTGCAGCTCTCGGGGGGCTCGTCGGTGGTCTTATTCGACGGAAGCTGAAGAAGAACCCATGAGCGAGACGACCGAGCAGCGCAACAGCGACGAAACTGCCGTGACTCCTGATGCTCCGGTGACCCCGGAGACGGCGTCACGCGGCCCGTTGGGCCTGGTCGGCGGCGTCATCAAGACGGCGCGGCCGCGGCAGTGGGTGAAGAACGTCCTGGTCTTCGCGGCCCCGTTCTTCGCGTTCTCGAAGTCGACCGACCGCACCGGTCTCCTGATCGACGCGATCATCGCCTTCGTGGCCTTTTCGCTGGTGGCGAGCTCGGTCTACCTCATCAACGACGCCATCGACGTCGAGGCCGACCGCGCCCACCCGACCAAGCGCAACCGGCCGATCGCGGCCGGGATCGTGCCGGTCCCCGTCGCGTACGGGGCCGCGGTCGTGTTCTTCCTGGCCGGCCTCGGCGTGTCGTTCCTCGCCAGCTGGCAGCTGGCGGTCGTGCTGGGGGTCTACGAGGCCGTCCAGCTCGGCTACTGCTTCGGCCTCAAGCACCAGCCGGTCGTCGACCTGGCCATCGTCGGCTCGGGCTTCCTGATGCGGTCCATCGCGGGCGGCGTCGCGGGCGGCATCGCGCTGTCCCAGTGGTTCCTGCTGGTCACGGCGTTCGGCTCGCTGTTCATGGTGGCGGGCAAGCGCTACGCGGAGATCATGCTCTTCGAGCGCACCGGCGCGAAGATCCGTTCGTCGCTGAAGAAGTATTCGGCGAGTTACCTGCGGTTCGTCTGGGCGACGTCGGCGGCGATCCTGATCATGTCGTACTGCCTGTGGGCGTTCGAGATCCGCCAGACCGAGCACAACTCGGTGTGGGCGCTGATCTCGATGGTCCCGTTCCTGGTGGCGGTGCTGCGCTACGCGGTCGACGTCGACGGCGGGATCGCGGGCGAGCCCGAGGAGATCGCGCTCAAGGACCGCATCCTGCAGGTCCTGGGCGCGACCTGGGTGGTCACGCTGTTCCTGTCGTTCTACCTGTAACTCATTGCGGATCGACAGGTTTGCGACAGGTCACGCACAGCTGAGCGGCGCACCCTGAAGTGGTGGGGGCGGGCACTGCGCCCGTCCCCGTGACCACAGGAGCGACCATGAACGACCAGCCGCGCGAGGAGAAGGCCCCGGACCGGGCCGAGCAACCGACGGTCGAGCACCCCACAGAGGCCGACCACCCGACGGCGTTGCACGAGACCCCGGCCGCGGCCCCAGCCGACCCAGCGTCCCACCAGGGGGATGCCGCCACCGCGCCTGCCGCGGGCGCGGCCGAACCGACGGCGTCCGGCGCCACCCCGGCCGACCAGACGGCCGTCCACGGCCAGCAGCCGCCACCCGGTACGCCGCCCGGGCCCGGCCGGCCCGTCGGCACCTGGGGCCCGCCCCCGGCAGCGCCGCGGCCGCCCGGCGGCTTCCGGCGGTTCGCCGGCCACCGCGCCACCCAGCTCGCCGGCGTCGGCGTGCTCGGCATGCTGGTCGGCGGCGCCATCGTCGGCGGGATCGCCGCCGCCGCGAACCACCACGGTCCCCGCGACGGCCGTCCCGGCATCCACCGCCAGTACAACGGCCCCGACCAGGGCTTCAACGGCCGCGGTCCCGGCTTCGGCGGCCGGGGCAACGCCGGTACCGGGTCCGGCTCCGGGTCCGGCGACGGCATCTGATCCCGGACTGTGGCCTCGGCCACCCGTACCCCGCTCAGATCACAGAAGCATCACAAGCGGGGTACGGTGGCCGGGATGCGAAGCGCCTCCGCAGAACTCCCCAAAGTCGCCCGCGCGCTGCCGGCGGCCATCCCCGCCGCCCGCGTGTGGGCTTTGCCGGCGGGCGCCGCGGCTGCCTCAGTCCTGGTGTTCGCCCTGGTCAGCAACCATTTGATCGATGACACCTACATCACGCTGTCCTACGCGAAGAACCTCGCCTTCCACGGCCACTGGGGCCTGATCGAGCAGGGGACCGCGAACACCGCGACGTCGCCGCTGAACGTCCTGGCCCTCGCCGCGGTGACGTTCGTCGTGCGCGACGCCGTGTTCGCCGCCGGTGTCGTGTTCGTCGCCGCGCAGGTGCTGCTCGTGCTCGGCCTGCGCCGCCTCGGCGAGCGCACCGGCCTGCCGACGGCGTTCGCGCCGCTGACGTTCGCGTTGCTGCTGGTCAACCCGCTGCTGCTGTCCTCGATCGGCCTGGAGGTGGCGCTCGGCGCCACCGGCGTCGTGTGGACGCTGGTCTACGCGGGGGAGCGCCGGGCGGGCCGCCTCGGCGTCGTGATCGGGCTGCTCGCGCTCGTCCGGCTCGACCTGCTGCTGATCGCCGCGGTGCTCTTCGCCGCCCGCCGCGAGTTCTGGACCGGCATCTGGCGGACGGCCTTCGCCGCGCTCGCCGTCACGCTGCCCTGGTTCGGGTTCAGCTGGGTGGTGCTCGGCTCGGCCGTGCCGGACACACTGGTCATCAAGATCAGCCAGCAGTCGTGGGGACCGTTCAGCTTCACCAACGGCCCGCTGCTGTACTGGCGCAACCTCCCGGCCGCGGCGACGTTGTCGTTCCTGCCGCTGCTGCTCGGCGGCCTGGCCGGAGTGGCCTGGATCGTCGAGTACCGCCGCGGCTCCGACACGGCCCGCCGCCTGACGCCGTTCGCGGTGCTCGCCATCGCCGGTGCCCTGCACTACGTGGCCTACAGCCGGCTGGGCGTGCCGCCGTACCACTGGTACTACGCGCCGAGCATCATCGGCGCGACGATCTTCCTCGCGGCCTGTGCGTCGGCGGTCCCGGAGCGCGTGCGGCGTGCGACGTGGACGCTGGCCGGAGCGGCGCTCGCGGCGAGCGTCGCGGTGTACGCGCTGCCGGGCCTGCCCCGCCAGTTCGCCCCCATCACGAGCAACCACGCATCGACGACGGAGTACCGCGAGATCGGCCACGAGCTGGCGGCGATCGCCCACGGCCGCAAGGTCGAGACGGCGGGCGAGGTCGGCGCACTGGCGTACGCGTGCGACTGCGAGCTGGTGGACGAATTCTCCGACCGCGGCGCGGTCGACCCGGCCATAACCGAGACGAAGCGCCGCAGCGGCGACATCGGCCGGGCGCTGCTGGAGGCCAACTTCCACAACTTCGACCACAGCGTGGCCCCGATCAGCCCGGACCTGGTCCTCGCGACCACCCGCCGCGCTCCGCCGCCGGCCGCGCTGGCGAGCTGGCACATCGACTCACCCTGGGTGGGCAGCCAGAACCTCTACCTGGTCCCGGCCCACGCCACCGGCGGCTGAGCCGCCGAGACCGCGGCCGGCCGGCCGCGGTCGTCCGGTCAGTCCACAAGTGCCCACCAATGTGGACAGCTGCCCCGGCGAGCGCCTTTCCGGCGGTTTCTGTCGCCCTTCGCCGCTAGACTGGACTTGGGCACGCCCCCCAAGGGAGGGCGGGGGAGTTTCGGCCGCTCTCGGGCGTGTCGGCGGTTGGCCGAGGTGTCGGCAGGTGCCTTGGCGTCCGTCGTGGGTTGCCCGGCTACCTCGTCACCACCATCACGCGCCCGCACACGGTGTCACCCCGTGAGCTGCGGCTGCGATGTTCGACCTACGCGTGCCGCTGACGAACGTCGAGAGCCTCACTCGGCACAAGGAGACCCGCCCGAGCGCACGGACGCCGGTCTGGGGCGACGAGGAGCTCGTCATGGCGCAGAACATGGAGACCAACGTCACCGCCGTCCTGCGCCACCCGGTCACCGCGACGCGACCGCTGGGCCGGACCGAGACCGTGCGCGTGGTGAAGCCCGAACTCAGATCGGGAGCTTGCGGAAGATCGGCCGCGGCACGTGCCGCAGCGCCGACATCACCAGCCGGAACGGCGCCGGCGCCCAAACCAGGTCCTTGCCGGTGCGAGCCGCGCCGACCGCGATCTCCGCCACCTGCTCGGCCGTCTGTGCCAGCGGCGCGTCCTTGAGCCCCTCGGTCATCTTGGTCTTCACGTGCCCGGGGCGGACGACCGTCACCTTCGCCCCGAACGGCGCCAGAGCCTCACCGAGGCCCAGGTAGAAGCCGTCGAACCCGGCCTTCGTCGAGCCGTAGACGAAGTTGGACCGCCGGACGCGCTCGCCCGCCACCGACGACAGCGCGATCACCGTGCCGTGGCCCTGGGCCTTGAGCTTCTCCGACAGCGCGACGCCGACCGACACCGCCGCCGTGTAGTTCACGGTCGCCAGCTCGACGGCCTTCGCGTGGTCCTGCCAGACCTCTTCCGGGTCGCCGAGCAGGCCGAACGCCACGACCGCCACGTCGATGTCGCCGCCCTCGAACGCCTTGTCCAGCACGCCCGGGTGCGACGCCGTGTCCTTCGCGTCGAAGTCCACAGTGGACACCTCGGCGCCGCGGTCCTTGAGGCGCTGCGCGGCCGCCTCCAGCCGGGGCGACGGGCGGGCGGCCAGCACGACCCGCAGGGGCTTCTCGGCCAGGTACTTCTCGGCGATCGCCAGCGCGATGTCGGACGTGCCGCCGAGCAGGAGCAGGGACTGGGGGTTGCCCACCGCGTCGATCACAGTTCGAGCCTCCGGCTCATGTCAGAGGCGAAAACGCCTTCGGGGTCGATGGAAGCGCGCACCTTGCGCCACTCTTCGAGGCGCGGGTACATCTTCGCGAACGTCTCGGGCGAGGTGCGCGAGTCCTTCGCGGTGTACAGCCGGCCGCCCAGCTCCAGGACGTCTTCGTCGAGCTCCTGGCAGAACCGGCTCAGGCCGTCCTTGATCGGGAAGTCGACGCAGACCATCCAGCCCGGGTGCGGGAACGACAGCGGCGCCGCGTTGCCCTCGCCCATCCGCTTGAAGACGTTGAGGAAGGACACGTGCCCCGACTCGGCGATCTTCCGGACGATGTTGCGCAGCGGCTCGTGCGCGTTCAGCGGCGTCGAGAACTGGTACTGCAGGAAGCCCTTCGAGCCGTAGGCCCGGTTCCACTCGCCGAACATGTCGAGCGGGTGGTAGAACGCCGTCAGGTTCTGGATCACGCCGCGGGCTTCCTTCGGCGTCTTGCGGTAGTACAGCTCGCCGATGGTGCCGAACGTCAGCTTGTTCGCCAGTCCGTTCGGGAAGACGTCCGGCAGCGTCGCCAGCTGCGGCGCGTCGAACTTCAGCGGGTTCGCGCGCAGCTTCGGCGGCAGTTCGTCCAGCTTGGCGAGCGAGCCGCGGCCGAAGGCGGCGCGGCCGAGCTTCGAGCCGGTGGAGATCGTGTCGAACCACGCCGACGAGTACGTGTAGTTGTCGTCGGAGCCGTTGCTGACCAGCTCGAGGGTCTCGTCGAGGTTGTTCGTGCGCTCGTTGTCCGCGAGGAAGTACGCGGTCTCGGTCTTGGTCATCCGGATCTTGGCCCGGACGATGATGCCGGTCAGGCCGATGCCGGCCACGGTCGCCCAGAACAGCTCGGCGTCCGGGCCCTCCGGCGTCAGCGTGCGGAGCTGCCCGTCGGCGGTGATGAGGTCCATCGACACGACGTGGTTGCCGAAGCTGCCCGCGCTGTGGTGGTTCTTGCCGTGGATGTCGTTGGCGATCGCGCCGCCGATGGTCACCTGGCGCGTACCCGGCAGCACCGGGACCCACAGGCCGTACGGCAGGGCCTCGCGCATCAGCTGGTCGAGGCTGACACCGGCGTCGAGGTCGACGAGCGCGGTGTCCGGGTCGATCGAGTGGATCCGGTTCAGCGGCGTCATGTCGACGACGAGGCCGCCGGCGTTCTGCGCCGGGTCGCCGTAGGACCGGCCGAGGCCGCGGGCGATCACGCCGCGTGCACCGGCCTGGGCCACGGCGCGCGCGATGGTCTCGACGTCCGGCGTGCTCAGGACGTCGGCGGTGGTCGGTGCGGTCCGCGCCCAGCCCATGAGCGTGCGACGCTGTGTATTGGGTACGTGGGTCACCCGACCAGGGTAGCCACGCCGAATACCGCCCGAGACGTGACCCTGAAGTGCTCATCTCTACACTTTGCGCATCAAGGCACAAGCGCCCGCGCGGGTGACCGTGACACAGGTGACGAGGTAATGCAGTGGTGGCGACCGATCCGCAAGCCGACGTGGCGGCTGCTCAGTCCTCCCCCGGACTGCTGGGCCAGCTCATCCGCTTCGCCCTCATCGGGGGCTTTTGCGCCCTCGTCGACCTGGGCACCTACACGCTGCTGACCCAGGTGGCCGGGATGGCCACCTCACCGTGGGTCGACGTCGCTCGCGCTATCTCTTTCATCGTGGGCACGACCACGGCGTTCTTCCTGAACCGGAAGTTCACCTTCGCCGGCGGGCGCCGCGACGGGAAGGCGCAGGTCGGCTCGTTCGTCCTGCTCTACACCGTGACGTTCTTCGTCGCGGTCGGGGTGAACCAGCTGGCGCTTCAGGTGCTGCCGGAGTCCGCGTGGCAGCACACGCTCTGCTGGGCCGTGTCGCAGGCCACCGCCACCGTGATCAATTTCGTGATGCTCAAGTGGGTCGTTTTCCGCGAGCCGTCGACCAAGGAGAACTGAGGAACCAATGCCCGGTAAAACAGCTACCCCGGCGCCGACCACCGAAGCCGGCGCGGCCGCCGAGACGCGGTTCACCGAGCACACTCCGCAGGGCCGCCTGACGGCGCAGCGCGGGCTCTACGCCGGCCCCGCGCCGATCGTCAGCAAGGACCTGTACGCCGAGCTCGAGTGGGGCTCGGCCGTGCGGGAACGTGCGTCGATCACCCTCGAGCCCGCCTCCAAGGTGTCGGGCAACACCTACTTCGGCCGGTTCCCGGCCAGCTACTGGCAGCGCTGGACGACGGTGACCGAGGTCTCGGTCGAGGCGGTCGTCACCGGCACCGGCCTGCTGTCCATGGGCGCTTCCGACGTCGAGGGCGAGCCCCGCGTGGTGGCCGCCGAGCAGGTCAAGGACGCCAAGCAGGTCAAGGTGTCGCTGACCGGCAAGCTGGACAAGTTCTACGACGGCGGCGCGCTCTGGCTCGACCTCGAGACCGAGGGCGGCCAGACGCTGCGCGTCGAGCAGGTCCGCTGGACAGTTGAAGCGCCGGAGAAGATCCGCCCGACCGCGGTGACCATCTGCACGATGAACCGCGCCGACGACTGCCTGAAGAACCTGCAGGCCCTCGCCGCCGACGTCTCCTCGCTCGAGACGCTGGACGCCATCTACGTCGCCGACCAGGGCACCGACCTCGTCGAGTCCCGCGACGGCTTCGAGCAGGTCGCCAAGGACCTCGCCGACAAGCTGCACTACATCAAGCAGCCGAACCTCGGCGGCGCCGGCGGCTTCACCCGCGGCCTCTTCGAGGTGGCCGGGCACACCGCCACCGAGCACGCGAACGTCCTGTTCATGGACGACGACGTGCTGCTCGAGCCGGACCTGGTGATCCGGATGACGGCGTTCTCCAACCGCGCCGCCAACCCGATCATCGTCGGCGGCCAGATGCTCAACCTGTTCCACCCGAACCAGCTGCACGTCGGCGCCGAGTACGCCCGGCTCAACACGCTCGAGCCCGGCCAGCCGGTCGAGCACTCGCTGTCCACCGCCGACCTGCTCGGCGTGGACGAGGAGACGCTGAAGCCGAACCGCCAGGAGCGCCGCCTCGACGCCGGATACAACGGCTGGTGGTCGTGCCTGATCCCCTACGAGGTCGTCCAGTCCACCGGCTACCCGCTGCCGTTCTTCTTCCAGTGGGACGACGCCGAGTACTCGTACCGGGCCCGCGCACACGGCTACCCGACCGTCACCCTCCCGGGTGCGGGCGTGTGGCACGCGGACTTCCACATGAAGGACTGGGACGAGTGGCACCGGTACTTCAACCTGCGCAACTCGATCATCACCGCGGCCCTGCACTCGCCGTTCAACCTGAACCTGCTCTCGCGAGTGCTGATCGCGCAGCTCGTGCGCTACCTGCTCGGCATGCAGTACGGCCTGTCGGCGACGCTGATCAAGGCCGTCGAGGACTTCCTGAAGGGCCCGGAAGTCCTGCGTGACGGCGGCGTCGAGGCGATGAAGGAGATCCGCCGCATCCGCGACGAGTACCCGGAGACCAAACGCCACAAGGCGACCGACGTCCCGGGCATCGCGTCCAACGACATCGGCATCATCAACAGCGCGCCGCGGCCCAGCATGCAGCGCCTGGTGCTGATCAAGCGCGTCCTCGACCGCGTGCTCGGCCGCAGCCGCTTCGGGCTCGGCGCGGTGCCGATCGACGAGGCCAACTGGTGGCACATCGCGCTGTTCGACACCGCCGTCGTCACCGACGCGAGCCAGGAAGGCGTCCGCGTCCGGTCCTACGACCGGGTGAAGATGTTCGCGCTGGCCAAGCAGGGCGCACGGACCATCCAGCGGCTCCGCAAGGAAGGCGCGGCGGTGCAGGAGCAGTACAAGCGAGCCATGCCGGAGCTCACCTCGCGTGAGAACTGGAAGCGCCTGTACAAGCTCTGATCACGGGCTTCGCGAAGGCCGTCTCACGCACGTCGTGAGGCGGCCTTCGTCGGTTCAGGCGTGGATGCCGAACACGGTGCTCTTCCGGGCGAGGTCGTCGATGTAGGCGGCGGCGACGTGCGCGAAGTTGATCGCGACTGCGGAGTCGTCCTTGGTGGTCACCGTTTCGACGGCGCCGGCCTTGACGAGCTGGGCGAGCCGGCCCGCCAGCTTGCCGGATTCTTCGGTGGTCAGCGCGAACAGCAGCGGTTCGCCACCGGTCGCCAGGTGCAGCACGAGTGCGGGTTTCTGGTCAGCCATGCGTCCATCGGACCAGCGGCGATCTTGCCCGGCAAGTGGGTTCGCTGAGGGCGGAGCTGCCGGGTGGACTACCGTTTTCCCCGAAGCCGGACTCATCCGCGGGGGGTTGGAAGCGAATGCCGCACTCGTTCTCGCTGTCACTGGCAGCGGTGGACATCCTGCTGGAACAGCTCGGGTTCGGCCGCGCGCCGACGCCGTTCGAGGTCCCGCACGTCGGCACGACGGTCGAGCAGCGCGCGATGATCCGCGACGCCGTCGTCCGCGACCTGACCGGCCGCGGGCTGTGGAGCCGCGGCCGCCTCGATCCGGACGCCGAGCTGGCCCTGGCCACGTTCGTCGGCGGCAGCGTGACCATCAACGCGGCCGCCGAGCTGGGCGACCGCCACCTGTTCGCGCGGGTGGCGTCCGACGGCCAGTTCGCGGTGCTCGCCCGCCAGGAGGAGAACCTCATCGTCTTCGAGGAGGTCCGCCCCACGGGCATCGTCCCGGCGATCGTCGACCTCCTCCCGCTGACCCCGGCGGCTCCCGGCCAGTCGGTGACGATCTCGCGGCCGGTCCAGCAGCCCCGTCACCAGCGCCGCGAAGAGGCGTACGACCCGTTCGCGGGCGTCAGCGCCCCGCGTTCGCACAGCGGCAGCGGCGGCCCCCAGGTCCGCATGATCGAGCGAGTGTTCCAGGAGCCGAAGAAGCGCGTGGGCCAGTTCACGGCCCAGACCCGCGCCGGCACGTTGCCCCCACTGGCCTGGTTCGACACCCCGAGCGGCCGCTGGCTGATGTCCTCACGGGCGGCAGCGGACGGCCAGCGCTGGATCACCTACGCCCCGGCCGACAACGCCCGGCTGGCCCAGCAGCTGTACGCCCAGCTCGAAGGGCAGTTCTGAGCTTCCGGAACCACTCGCCGCGCGGCTGCGTCGAAGGCGAAGATCGGTGAACGGCCGTGGCAGAGGGTGCCCGGCTAGTAGACTTCCGGGTGCACACGCACGGGCGAAGCGATTCGGGGTGGAACAGCGATGCAGATGGCTGACGGCGGGGGCGGAGGCTCGATCGCGAACATCGTCAACCCGCTCTCCACGGCCGGTATGGCGGCTGCAGTACTGGCCGTGAAGGCCGAGACGAACAAGCTGGTCGCCGCGGCCGCGAGCGGTGGTTTCAAGATCACCCCGGAGGGTGTCAAGCCGATCCGGGACGCGCTGAACGACCTGGTGGCCGACCTCGACGGCTTGGGCTACAAGACAGCGGCGCTGGACCAGGCCCCTCAACTCGGCAGTCACCCGTACGGGCAGACGGTGGCCTCTCATGACCAAAAGGGCGCCACGGAAGCCGAAGGCTCGGCGAGGGCGGTGCTGAACCAGCTCAAGATGGTCGCTCAGCAGGCCGACCAGGCCCTTGCCCGTGCGGCGGGCCTGTACAAGGAAACCGAGAACCAAGCCTTCTCTTCGCTCCAGACCAAGCAGGCCTGAGGTAATGAAGAAACTCCTCGTTCACGTCGTCCTTCCGTTCGTCGCCGGCGGAGCACTGCTGGCCGGCTGCACCAGCACCCAGGGTGGAACGGCATCGCCCGCGCAGTCGCCGTCCGCCGGCGGGCCGAGCGCCCCGGAGAGCTCGTCGTCGGCGGGTGGGGGCGGCACCCAATCGATCACCGATCCCTGTTCGCTGCTCGAACCGGGCGACCTGACCGGTTACGGCGAGTTCAGGCCCCCGGAGAACGACACCCTTGGCGGCGCGCGCGTGTGCAGCTACCAGAAGAAGACCGCGTCGGCGAGCGACAAGGGCATGGTCGTCGGTGCGAACGTCCGCGACAACGCCTCGGTCGACCAGGTCAGGGACACCGGTCGCGGGGTGGTCGACAAGGAGATCAACGGCCGGAAGGCGAAGGAATCGCTGGACGGAGTCGCTCCGGGGTGCACGCTCGGGCTGGCCGTCGGTGCTTCGTCCCGGGTGGACGTGGCGGTGACGGCGGTCGCATCGTCGGAAGAGGCCTGCCAGATCGCCGAAGAAGTGGCCACGAAGGCCGTCGAACCGCGGTTGCCGAAGGGATAGGGAACCCAGATGAGCGCGCGACAGGGCTCGACGCCGAAGACCGAGGACAAGACGCCCCAAGAAGTCCAGAACATGGCGCCCGCCGAGCGGGACGCCTACCTCCAGCAGAAGGCCGAAGAAGGCGTCGATCCCGGCAGCTGGCTGTTCGGGCCGGTGCAGGCGTGGATCGCCCAGGCCCAGGCCAAGAACCAGTCCCAGCAGATGGGGGACAAGAACGTCGCCGACGCCACCAAGGGGCGCGACGTCGAATACGTCCAAGGGCTGAACGCGCCGAACGCGGACTACAAGGGCACCGACCACACGCAGCTCCAAGCGTTCCTGGGCAGCAACCTCGACGTCCAGCAAGTGTCCGACGTCTCGACCGCCTACCACCAGGTCCACCAGGTCTTCGACAAGTTCGCGCAGTCGATGAACACCGCGGTCAACGCCTCCAAGGGCACCTGGGAAGGCAGCGCCGCCGAGAACGCGCAGCAGTACTTCACCAGCCTGAGCAAGTGGTCCGACGCCAACTCCCAGAACGCCAAGCTGGCCTCGGAAACCATCTACGACCAGGGCCAGGCCGCCGCCACGGCGAAGAACTCCATGCCCGCGCCGATTCCCTTCAGCTGGAAGGACGAGTTCACGGGCTGGGCCACCTCGAACCCCTTCAACCTGGCCGACAACGTCGACAAGTCGATCCAGAAGCAGAAGGACAGCCAGGCCGCGCACGACGAGGCCGCCGGCGTCATGGCGACCTACGACAAGAACCTCTACGAAGCCGCCTCCAAGCAACCTGCCTTTGCGCCGCCGCCCAGCTTCAGCACCGGTGGGGGCAGCGGTGACCCCAACGGCACCGGCGACAAGAACGGCATCAACAACCCGTCCGCCGTGAACATGCCCGGCGGTCACGCCCAGGGCTTCTCCTCCGGGCCGGTCCCCGGCATGGGCGGGCCCGCCGCGCAGCACATCTCCGGGCCCGGCTCGACCACCGGGGCGGGGCTCTTGCCCGCGGGCACGACCACGCCGTCCGGCTTCACGCCCGGCTCGCTCCCGGCGGCCTCGACGCAGAACCCGAACCAGCAGTTCGGGGGGATGCCGCCGATGAGCCCGATGCCGATGGGCGGGATGAACTTCGGCGGCGACGAGGCCTACAACTCCAAGGTCGGCGGCGGCAGCGGCCGCGGTGGCGGTGGCGGTGGGTTCGGCCCCGGTGGCTCGAGCGCCGCCGGCAACGCGACGGGTGCGGGTGCCGCGTCGGGTGCGGCCCGGCCGGGCGGGATCGGCGCTGCCGAAGCGGCCGCGGGACGCGGGATGGGTGGCCTCGGCGCGGGTGGCGCCGGTCGCGGGGGCATGGGGCCCGGTGGTGGCGGTCTCGGCCGCGGCCAGAAGGGCGAAGGCGACGAGGACACCGAGCACTCGCGTCCGACCTACCTGGTCGAGGGTGACCCCGACGAGGTCTTCGGCACCGACATGCGCACCGCGCCGCCGGTCATCGGCGAATAAGGCAAACGAGAAAGGGCCCCTGCGAAGGGGCCCTTTCTCGTGTCGAAAACGAACTCAGTAGCGGTAGAACTTCTCGGCGCGGCCCTGCCGCACCAGCTTCAGCCACTGCAGGAACGCCTTCGGGTCCCGCTTCACGCCCACGAAGTACAGTCCGAACCGGACGATCTCCAGCGCGCCGATCTTCCGCATTCCCGGCTGCGACAACAGGTACCCGCGGTTGCGGTACGTGTAGTAGCGCTTGACCTCGTTCTCCGGGTCCTGCGCGTGGAACTTGCCGCCCAGCATCGGCTTGAACTCGTCCGAGCCGTCCGGGTGCAGGTACTTCGTCTTCAGCGACGTGCCGAACGGCAGCCCCGAGCGGGCCAGCCGCCGGTGCAGCTCCACCTCGTCGCCGCGGAAGAACAGACGCAGGTCCGGTACGCCCACGACGTCCAAAGTGGACGCGCGGAACAAAGCGCCGTTCATCAGGGACGCGATGCCCGGCAGGAAGTCCACGCCCAGCTCGGACTGAGACCGCTTCCAGGTCAGGCCGCGGCGCAGCGGGAACGCCAGCTTGTCCGGCGCGTCGATGTTGGACACCACCGGCGAAATCTCCGCCAGGCCCCGCTTTTCCGCTTCCTCCAGCAGGATCGCGAGCACGTTCTCGTCGGCCGGACGCCCGTCGTCGTCGGCCAGCCAGACCCAGTCCGCGCCCAGCGACAGCGCGTGCAGCATGCCGAGCGCGAACCCGCCGGCACCACCGAGGTTCCGGTGCGACGGCAGGTACGTGTACGGCAGCGGGTAGTTCTCGACGACTTCGCGCGCGGAGTCGTCCGGCCCGTTGTCGACGACGACCAGGTGGTCGACCGGCCGGGTCTGGGCCGCGATGACCTTGAGCGAGTCCGCGAGCAGTTCGCGCCGGTGCCGCGTGACGACCACGCCGACGACCGCGCCGTCGGGCAGCTGCCGGGTCTCGCTCGCCATCATTCCCCGCCGTTCGTCGTCGCCACCGGCTCGATGCCGAAGCGGTCCAGGGTTTCCTGGCTCATGTTCTCGAAGGGGTCACGCCCCTTGTACGACGTGAGGACGTCTCGCAGCGAACCGCGTTGCTTCACGTGCCCCTCGTCCATCCAGAGGGCCGAGTCGCAGAGCTCGAACAGGAACTCGTCCGAGTGGCTGGCGAACACGAGGATCCCAGAGCGCTTCACCAGGTCCTTGAGCCGGTCGCGCGCCTTGTTGAGGAACGCCGCGTCGACCGCGCCGATGCCCTCGTCGAGGATCAGGATCTCGGGGTCGATCGAGGTGACGACACCAAGAGCCAGCCGCACGCGCATACCCGTCGAGTATGTTCGCAGCGGCATCTTCAGGTAGTCGCCGAGCTCGGTGAACTCCGCGATGTCGTCGACCCGCTTCTCCATCTCCTTGGCGGTCATGCCGAGGAAGAGGCCGCGGATGATGATGTTCTCTTCGCCGGAGATCTCCGGGTCCATGCCGACACCGAGGTCGAAGACCGGCGCGATCTTGCCCTCGATCCGGGCGGACCCGCGGGTCGGCTCGTAGATGCCGGCGAGCAGCCGCAGCAGCGTGGACTTGCCGGCGCCGTTGTGCCCGACCAGGCCGACCCGGTCACCTTCGCGGAGGTTCAGGGTCACGTCGTGCAGGGCTTCGATGATCGGCACCTTGGTGTCCGTGCCGATCTTGCCGCCGACCTTGCCGAGGACCTTCTTCTTCATCGACCGGGTCTTCGCGTCGAAGATCGGGAAGTCGACGAAGGCGTTCTGAACGTCAATGCTGACCATTTGTCACACCCAGTAGGAGACGCGAGCACGGTAGTTGCGCATCGCGACGAGCGCGAGCGCCCAGCCGACGACGGTGATGCAGCCGACCACGATCCAGTTGCCCGGCGTGAACGACTGGCCGATCAGCGGCGCCCGGACCACCTGCATGAAGTGGTACAGCGGGTTCGCCTGGATGATCGGCAGCACCCAGGAGATGCCTTCGCGGGTGCCGCCGTTCATCAGCTGGTCGACCGGCCAGACGATCGGCGTGCCGTAGAACAGCAGCTGGATCAGCGAGTTGATGACCTGCGGGATGTCGCGGAACCGGGTCGAGATGATGCCCAGCAGCAGCGTCACCCAGCCCGCGTTCAGCGCGAGCAGGAAGAATCCGGGGATGGCCAGCAGGATGTTCCAGCTGAGGCCCGGGTGGCAGTACAGGTCCGGGCGGCACAGGCCGTCCCGCGAACCCAGCGAGTACTGGTTGTCGAGCGCGCTGAAGAAGATGACCAGCACCACGACGTAGACGATCATGTTGTGGGCCAGCAGCAGCGTCTGCCGCCACACCGTGCGCAGCATGTACACGCTCAGCGGCGCCGGGAGCTGCTTGATCAGCCCCTCGTTCGCGATGAAGGTCTCCATGCCCTCGGCGAGGCAGCCGCTGATGAAGCCCCACAGGATGAACCCGGTGGACAGGTAGGGCAGGAACACCTGGATCGGCGAGCTGAACAGCTGCGAGTACAGCAGCCCGAGCCCGAGCGCGATGACGGCCTGGCTGATGGTGATCCAGAAGGGCCCGATCACCGAGCGGCGGTACCGCTGCTTGATGTCCTGCCAGCCGAGGTGACCCCAGAGCTCGCGGGCGTGGAAACCGGCCTTGATGTCGGCGAAGGCACGCGAGAACGTCTTGCTGTCCGACGCCGGCGGTGCGGACGTCGCTACTGGTGAGTCTGCGGCCTGAACCGTGCTGGTGGCATGCACGTGGACGAGGGTACCGATGGGCCTGTCACCGGCCTGGCCACCCCGCCCGCAACCAGCGTTCGCGGCTAGTGCCAAGGTGACCCGGATTACAGTCCGTCACGCCGTACGATTCCGCGCATGGTGGTCGCTCACAGTGGCACTTCGCCGACGCAGTCGGCCCGGCGTGCTCTCTACTACGTGGTGGCTCCGGTGGGGCACCCGAACTACGGGGACGAACTCATCGCGGCGAGCTGGCTCCGTGAGCTGGCCGAAATCGCCCCGGACGCCGACGTCTGGGTGGACACGCATTCGCCCGGGCCGGCAGCGGTCCTGCTGGACGGCATCCACCCCCGGGCGAAATTCACCGACACGCTGTGGCGGTTGTGCTGGGAGGCGCCTTCCGAGGACCCGTGGCAGGCGGCGGCCTGGGTGCGCGAAGCGGTGCACAACCCCGGCATGATGCCTCGCCTGCACGGCGGGATCGAACTGCTCGCGACCGCCGACGTCGTGCACGTCGTGGGCGGCGGCTACATCAACAAGCTGTGGCCGAAGCAGATCGGCCTGTTCGCCGGGGCCGCGGCGGCGGTGGAGCGGTCGGGCGGCCGGGCGGCCATGACCGGGCACGGTCTCGTGCCGGCCAGCGACGACGTCACTCCTCTGCTGCTGAGCCTGATCGACCACTTCGACGTCGTCGAGGTCCGCGACGACGCGTCGGCGGCACTGGTGGACGTGCAGCCCGGGATCGACGACGCATTCCTGGGCATTGGCCCGCACCGCTACGAGACGGCGGAAGACCAGCCGGAGGTCATGCTGTGCCTCCAGTCCGACCTCGTCGAGGTCGGCATCGGAAAACTGGCGGGCGCGGTGTTGTCGATGCTGCGCGCGTGGAAGGTGCCGCCGGAGCGCATCGGGATCGTCGAAGGGGTGCCGCGCGTCGACCGCGAGGTGTTCGCCTTGCTGGAGCGTGAGCTGCCGGGCGCCCGCTTCTACCCGTTCTCCCACATCTGGGCGCACGGCCTCCCGGCCAACCCCCGCCAGACCTGGATCTCCACCCGGTTCCACGTGCACATGCTGGCGGCGGCGGCCGGCGCTTCCGGGGTCGCGGTGTCCATCAACCCCGACTACTACGCGACGAAGCACCGCTCACTCGCTGCGCTCGGCTCGAACTGGACGGTGCTGGAGGACCTCACCCAGATACCGGACCGCCCTTCGGCCGGTGGCTATCCGGCGGACACCCTCGCGCGGCTGCGGAAAGCCAAGCTCGAGATCGCGAAGGCGGTCTACGCCCCGGTGGTACGGAGGACGCCGGCCGGGGCCCCGGCCGAACCGCAGCCGGAATCGTTCCGACGTCGCTGGTCGAGGCGAATCCGCGGCTGAGCTCGCCGGGGGCACCGTCGCCGCGCGCCGGCACGTCAAGCCGGCTGTAGCACCGCGCACCGACCTGCCGGGCCTCGACCCGAAAGCGGTCGAACGACCGCAGGACCGCACTGCGAGCGCCGAGACCGAGTTGTCCACAGAGGTTGTCCACAGGCCCTCCGGTCTGTGGACAACCGCCCGTCAGAGGTACTGACCCGTGCCCGAGATCCCCGGCCCGTGCTCGTGCCCGTGCCCAGCCGCCCCCGACGGGCCGGCCGGCAGTCCTCGGCGCATCTGCTCCAGCTGCACCCGGGCCGCCATCTGCTGGGCGAACAGCGCCGTCTGGATCCCGCTGAACAACCCCTCCAGCCAGCCCACCAGCTGCGCCTGCGCGATCCGCAGCTCGGCGTCCGACGGCGTCGAGTCGTCCGTAAAGGGCCGGACCAGCCTCTCCAGCTCGTCCTGCAGCTCCGGGGCCAGTGCCTTCTCCAGCTCGCGGATCGACGTCTGGTGGATCTCGCGCACCCGCGTGCGGGACGCGTCGTCGAGCGGGGCCGCGCGGACCTCCTCCAGGAGCTGCTTGATCATCGTGCCGATGCGCATCACCTTCGCCGGCTCTTCGACGAGGTCGCCCACCGCCTCGGCGTGGTCGCCGTCGGGGGCGGGGGCGCCCACCGGCGTGCCGTCCGGTCCCACGACCACCACGTGGGGTGAAGATTCCTCACCCGGGTCACCCGCTGTGAAGTTCGGCTCGGTCATGTGCTCCATCCTGGCTTGCCTTCGACACGCTCCGCGACACCCACGGGGTGTCCGTCTCCGAGCGTAGCCGTAAACCGGGTTCCCGGTGGCTCTCCACCCAACCCCGGACGCACGGCGAAACCGCACGTCCGTACGGTGTCCCCATGGCGTTCGACGTCGCTCGTATCCGTGGGCTCTTTCCCGCGCTGGGTGACGGCTGGATTCACTTCGACGGCGCCGCCGGAATGCTGGTCCCGGAACAGGTCGCTTCGGCCGTTTCCACGGCGATGCGCGCCCCGGTGTCCGGGCCGGGCGGAGCGTTTCCGGCCTCACAACGCGCGGAAAGCATCGTGACCGCGGCCCGCCGGGCCGTGGCCGACCTGGTCGGGGCCGACCCGGCTGCCGTCGTGCTCGGACCGAGCGCGCCGGTCATGCTGCGCCGCCTCGTCGACGCGCTCGCCGAGCGCTGGACCATCGGCGACGAACTCGTCGTGTCGAGGCTCGACGAGCAGGCGAACCTGGCGCCGTGGCAGCGTGCCGCCAAGCGCGTCGGCGCCACCGTGCGCTGGGGCGAGATCGACATCGAGACCTGCGAACTGCCGGCGTGGCAGTACGAGCAGCTCGTCTCGGCGCGCACCAAGGCCGTCGCCGTCACGCTCGCGTCCGGTTCCGTCGGCACCCGGCCGGACGTGCCGACGATCATCGAGTTCGCCAAGCGGGTCGGTGCGCTGGTCGTCGTCGACGCCACCTACGCCGCGCCGTTCCTGCCGCTGGACATCAACGCGCTCGGAGCCGACGTCATGGTCGTGTCCGCGCAGGCGTGGGGCGGCCCTTCGGTGGGTGCCCTGGTCTTCCGCGACCCCGAGCTCATCGAGCGGATCCAGCCGGCTTCGCTCGACCCGATGGCCCGCGGCGCCGCCCGCCTGGAGCTCGGCCCGCACGCCTACCCGCTGCTCGCCGGGCTGATCGCGTCGATCGACTACCTCTCCGGCCTCGACGACGCCGCCACCGGATCCCGCCGCGAGCGCCTGGTCACCTCGCTCGGGTCGGCGAAGTCCTACCACGCCGGGCTGCACGCGCAGCTGTCCACGGAACTGCTGTCGCTGCGGCACATCATGGTCATCGGCAACGCCATGCGCCGCATCCCCGCGCTCGCCTTCGCCGTCGCGGGCAAGAAGGCGCCCGAGGTCGCCGAGTACCTGGCGACGCAGGGCCTGTGCGCCTTCGCCGACGACGGCACGAGCGGCGTCTTCGCGTCACTCGGCGTCGGAGAAGTGGGCGGCGCCGTGCGGATCGGGCTCGCCCACTACTCCAACGTCTTCGAGATCAATCAGCTCGTGCGGGTTCTCGACGAACTGCGCTGACGCAGCTAGGACTTCGCCGCCAGCAGGACCTTGCCGAAAACGCTGCCCTCCTCCAGGACCCGGTGCGCGGTCGAGGCTTCGGCCATCGGCACGACCTGGCCGACGATCGGCTTGACCAGGCCGTCGGAAACCAGCGGCCACAGGCGCTCGCGGACGTCGGCGACGATCGCCGCCTTCTGGGCCGGCGGCCGGAAACGCAGGCCCGCCGCGAACACCGAAGCGCGCTTGCCGAGCAGCGCGCCGACGTTCAGCTCGCCCTTCACCCCGCCCTGCATGCCGATGATGACCAGGCGCCCGTCCTGCTGCAGCGCGTCGACGTTGCGGCTCAGGTAGGACGCGCCCATGTTGTCGAGGATGACGTTCGCGCCGCCGGTCTCCTCGCGGAGCACCTCGACGAAGTCCTGTTCCTTGTAGTTGATCGTGATGTCGGCGCCGAGCTGGCGGCAGCTTTCGAGCCGGTCCGCCGAACCCGCGGTGACGGCGACGGTCGCGCCGAGCGCCTTGCCGACCTGGATGGCGTGCGTGCCGATCCCGCCCGCGCCGCCGTGGACGAGGAACACCTCGCCCTCGGCGAGCTTCCCGTGCATCACGACGTTCGCCCACACCGTGCAGGCCACCTCGGGCAGCGCGGCCGCGGTGAGCAGGTCGACCTCACCCGGCACCGGCAGCAGCTGCCCCGCCGGGACGACGGCCTTCTCCGCGTAGCCGCCGCCGGAGAGCAGGGCGCAGACCTCGTCGCCGACGTTCCAGCCCTCGACACCTTCGCCGAGTTCCGCGATCGTGCCGGAGCACTCGAGGCCGAGGGTTTCGCTCGCGCCGGGCGGCGGTGGGTAGTGGCCCTGGCGCTGCAGCAGATCGGCGCGGTTCACCGCGCTCGCCGCGACTTCCAGCAGCACCTCGCCAGGTCCGGGCCGCGGATCCGCGACCTCCGCCCACTCGAGAACGTCCGGGTCACCTGGTTCACGGATGGTGATCGCGTACATGTGTCGACTGTATACCGCGACGAAAGGTCCCGCCGAAAGGCGCATTGACGGGCTTCGCAAATGGAACAAAGGTGAGCAACCATGTCACTCTTCAGAACGAAATTTCTCCCGCCGGTGGCAATAGCCGCCGGTGCAACGCTGGTGCTCGGCCTGACCCCGGCCGCCGCCGCGAACACCCTCCCAGACGGTCCCGCCCTGGCGAAGCAACTCGTCAAGAAGGTCGACGTCAACGGCGTCAACCGGCACCTGATCGCCCTCCAGCGCATCGCCGACACCAACGGCGGCACCCGGGCGGCGAGCACGGAGGGCCACAAGAAGTCCGCGGAGTACATCGCGACCAAGCTCGAGGCGGCCGGCTTCCAGGTCACCCGCCAGGAGTTCCCGTTCACCTACTCGGAGACCCTCGCCGAGAAGCTGACCGCGGGCGGCGCGAACGTCCCGATCATCGCCATGGAGTACACGAAGTCGACGCCGGTCGGCGGCATCACCGCGCCGCTTTCCGTGGTCGCGGTCGACGACACCAGCGGCTGCGAGGCCACCGACTACACCGCCGACGTCGCGGGCAAGATCGCCCTGATCAAGCGCGGCGGCTGCTCGTTCGCGCAGAAGCAGCAGACCGCCGCGGCGGCGGGCGCGATCGGCGCCATCGTCTACAACAACACCGACGGCGCGCTCAACGGGACGCTCGGGGGCCCGGAGAACGCCGCGATCCCGACCGGGGGTGTGACGGCGGCCGTGGGGGCGCAGCTGGCCACGCTCGGCGGGCAGAACGTGACGCTGGAGCTGCGGGCCTTCCAGGAGGCGCGGACCAGCTACAACGTCATCGCCGAGACCAAGACCGGCCGCAAGGACAACGTCGTGATGCTGGGGTCGCACCTCGACAGCGTCCCGGCGGGCCCGGGCATCAACGACAACGGCACCGGCTCGGCGGCCCTGCTGGAGACCGCGCTGCAGCTGGGGAGCAGCCCGAAGGTCAACAACGGCGTCCGCTTCGGCTTCTGGAGCGCGGAGGAGTTCGGCCTGATCGGCTCGACCTACTACGTCGACCAGCTGAGCTTCGAGCAGCAGCTCGACATCGCGCTGTACCTGAACTTCGACATGATCGGCTCGCCGAACGCCGGCTACTTCGCCTACGACGGCGACAACTCCGACGGCGTCGGGGCGGGTGCCGGCCCGTACGGCTCGGCGCAGATCGAGAAGACCTTCGTCGACTTCATGCAGGCCGCGCGCGGGGTGTCCGTCGAGGGCACCGACTTCACCGGGCGTTCGGACTACGGCGAGTTCATCGCCGTGGGCATCCCGGCCGGCGGCCTCGACACCGGTGCCGAGGTGCTGAAGACCCCGGCACAGGCGGCGAAGTGGGGCGGCACGGCCGGCATCGCGTTCGACCCGTGCTACCACCAGGCCTGCGACAACCTGGGCAACATCGACCGGGTCGCGCTGGACCGCAACGCCGACGGCGTCGCCTGGGCCCTCGGCGTCTACGCGACGAGCACCGAGAGCATCAACGGTGTCCAGCCGGGCAAGGCCAAGGCGGCCAAGCTGAAGGCCGCCGAGCGCAAGGCACAGCGGAACTTCTCCGCCCGTGCGGTGGCCGGTGACCCGCACGCACTGACTGCCTGACGACAGACCGAAGGGGCCGTCCCGGCTTTCCGGGGCGGCCCCTTCGTCGTGCTCTCAGCCCAGGTTGTTGGTGCCGAAGGTGTCACAGCGGGCGGGCTCGCCGGTCTGGAAGCCGGTCGTGAACCACTTCTTGCGCTGCGCGGACGTGCCGTGGGTGAACTTCGAGCGGTCGACCTGGCCGCCGCCGAGCTTCTCCTGGATGTAGTCGTCGCCGATGCGGGACGCGGTGTCGAGCGCGGAGTTGATGTCGTCCTGGGTGACGTCGGTGATCAGCGGCTTGCCGCTTTCGGTCGGCGTCGTCGACGCGTGGTTGGCCCAGACGCCGGCGTAGCAGTCGGCCTGCAGCTCCAGGCGCACCGAGCCGGACGTCGGGCCGGTGCCGGTGCCCTTGCGGGAGGTGCCGAGCAGGTTCTGCACGTGGTGGCCGTACTCGTGGGCGAGCACGTACGCCTCGGTGAAGAGCCCGCCCTGCGCGCCGAAGCGGGTCTTCAGCTCGTCGAAGAAGGTGAGGTCGATGTAGACCTCGGAGTCGGCCGGGCAGTAGAACGGGCCGGTGTCGGAGGTGGCGCTGCCGCAGCCGGTGCGCACACCGCCGTTGAAGAAGTTGGTCGGCGCCTTCCGGTAGGTCGAGCCGGAGCGCGCGAACTGCTGGGTCCAGTAGTCCTGGACCGAGTTGACGATCGCGACGATGGCGCAGTCGTGGTTCTTGTTGGCGTCCGCGCCGGTCTTGCACTGGCTCGCGAGCTTCGTGTTGTCGACCTGCTGGCCCGACCCGACGCCGCCGAGGCCGCCGCTCAGGCCGCTGCCGCTCGGGACGCTGACCCCGCCGAGCTGGGACAGGACGAAGTAGATGATCAGCCCGACGACACCGAGTCCGCCACCGCCGAGCGCCACGCGGCCGCCGATCCCGCCGCCGCCTCCACCGCTTCCGCGCAGGTCCTGGACTTCGGAGGCGTCCAGGCCGGCGTCGTCGTCGAATCTCACCTGTCAGATCGTAACGAGCCTGGGTGCGGCCGTCGCGCTGACGGGCGCACCCAGGCTTGTACCGAGGTATGTCTTTTGGTCGAGCGGTTGGCCGCTTCCGGGGCCGGCGTTCAGGCGCTGTCGTCACGGCTTCCGAGGCCGTGACCGGGAACCAGGCCCGACCGACGCCGTATGCGTGACCGCATGGAAGCCCGCTCTGGCTGTTCACAGTGAGGGTTGTTCTGCTTGACCAGAACAACCTTCGGTCGCGATCGACCCGGTCGTTGTCCGTTCCGGTCGCGGGGACGCAGCTGGCGGTCAACCGCGAGAATCACCCGCCACACAACCACCTGTCCTCTCCTGGCGGAGAGTCGCGCCGTCTACCCTGACCGACCGTCCACCGACAAGCAGAATGCGCCTTTCCCGGCCGAGTCTCAACCTTTTCGTAACCCCACCTTCGGGCGATGTTGCGGCGGGGTTTTCACCGGTAGCCGGATCGGACACGGACCGCGCGATCCTTTGATCAACGTTCTACGCTGCCTTATGGCCGAGGAGCGTGCTGTGCGGTGGTTGAACGATGCCGAGATGGCGGCGTGGCGTTCCTACATCGTGGCGACCCTCCTGCTGCGGCAGCGGTTGCACCGCGAGCTGACCGAGTGTCACGAAGTGTCGCTGATCGATTACGAAGTGCTCGTCTGCCTGCAGATGCAGCCCGGCCGCCGGATGCGGATGTCGGAGCTGGCGTTCATGATGGGCTCGACGAAGAGCCGGCTTTCGCACCAGGTGGCCAAGCTGGAGGACGCGGGCCTGGTCCGGCGGGCGCGTGACCCGGAGGACAAGCGCGGCGTCATCACCGAACTGACCGACGAGGGCCTGGCCCTGCTGGAGAAGGCCGCGCCGACGCACGTGGAGGGCGTCCGCGAGCACCTCATCGACCTGTTGAGCCCCGAGGAGCAGGCGACGATCGCCGCGGCGTTCGAGCGCGTCCAGGCGCACCTGCTGGAGGCGGAAAGCTGAACCTTGTTCTGGTCAGGTCGGCGCCACGGACCGCAACCTGCAGACGTGCGGTGACCTCTCGCGCCGGCCGACGGCTGAACAAGGTTCACTGAACCCGGGCGCGGCGGGCGCCCGGGTGCTCAGTGCGGTAGCGGTGGGATTCGAACCCACGGAGAGGTTGCCCCCTCGCATGTTTTCAAGACATGTTCCTTCGGCCGCTCGGACACGCTACCTCGCTCCACGAGCGTAGCCGACGGCTCGAGGCAACCCGGGCCGTGGCTCCGGCGTGCTGAGGGCATGCGTACGCGATGGGACCCCGACGGCCCCGGATGGGAGCCGAAAGGCCCGGGACCGGCCCCGACGGGGTTCGCGATGGCCTGCCTGGCGATCGCGCTGGTGTCCTTCGGTGGTCTGATCTTCCTCGGGGCCACGCTCCGGGACCGGGACGGTTCGGTCGTGGCTCCGGCGACCGTGGAACGCGTGCTCGACGTGGGCCGGGTCGTCGCGCGCGTCGAGGAACCCGGCGGCGCCCGGCGGATGGACGTGCGGACCGAGACCAGGTACGACCGCCGCACGCACAAGGAGTCGGGTCCCGGCTACGGGCCGGGCAGCCGCATCGAGGTGCGCTACCGGCCCGGGAAGGCCGAGGCGGCCACCGACACCGCCGGCGAGGTCCGGCTGCCCGGCAACTGGATCTTCGCCGTCCCGGCGGCGGGGTTGCTGATCGGGATCGGCGGCCTGCTGGTGCCGTCCTACCCGCTCAAGCCCAGGTCAAGGTGAGCGCCGTGCCCTGGGCGCGGCCGGCTTCGGCGGCCGGCGTGCGCGTGGCCGGGTCCAGCGGGTTCTCGCCGGCCGCCGCCCGCGATGCCTCGTCCGGCGTGATCAGCGTGACCTCCGCACCCGCCGCGCGCAGGTCGTCCAGCACCGACGGCAGCGGCTTCTCCATCGGCAGCGGGCTGTCGACGCCCAGCGGCGCAACCACCGTCACGCGCTTGAAGCCCGCCGCGTAGTCGGCGTTCTCGGCCGAGCGGACGCCGCCGTCGACGTACCGGCGGCCGTCGATCGTCACCGCGGGCCAGACGCCCGGGACCGCGCAGCTGGCCGCCACGGCGTCGACCAGGGACACGCCGGAGGTGCGGTCGAACCGCCGCGGCTCGCCCGTCTCCGCGTCGACGGCCACGACCACCAGGTCCCGAGACGGCCACTCGTGCACCGGAAGCCGCGCGGCGATCACCGCGCGGCGGTCCGCTTCGGACACCGTTTCGGCCGCCAAGGCCAGCTTGCCGACCGCTCGCCGCACCTCGGCCGGGTCGGCCGCGCCGGTGACCGCGCCGCCGAAGTCGGCGGCGAACTTCTCGAAGTCGAGGTCGGCCGGGATCTCCGGCGCCTGGCGCGCCGGGTCCGCCTGGCGCGCGAACAGCTCGTCCAGCGAAAGACCGCTGGTCACCTGGGCCGCGACGGCCGCACCCGCCGACGTCCCGACGATCAGGTCCGCGCCCGTCAGGTCCTGGCCGCGCGAAGCCAGCCCCGCCAGCAGCCCCGTCGTCCACGCGATCCCGGCGACCCCGCCGCCACCCAAAACCAAAGCCTGTCCACCCATGCGAACTAGCCTAGCGACGGGGTCCGACAATTCCGGGCCGCCGGGGTCACGCCCGGCCGTGCGCCGGTTCAGGGCTGGCGCAACGCCTTCGCGGCGATCCGCGCCCGCACCTCGGGACGGCGCAGCGGTGGCACGGTCGCCGGGGGCTGGCGGCGCTCGGGCAGCTGCTCCAGCAGGCGCGTGGTGATCTCGGTGATCTCCGCGACCGCCGCCTCGAACGGCTCGCGCGTGGCGTCCGACAGCGACTGCACGCCCGTCACCTTCCGGACGTACTGGCGGGCCGCGGCCTCGATCTCCTCGCCCGTCGCGGCCGGCTGGAGCCCCCGCAGGGTGGTGATGTTTCGGCACATGCCGCCCAGCGTACGGCTTTTCGTGTCCCTCGATCACACGGTCGGGTAGGCCGGGCCCGGCTTCGTTGACGCCCGAACCGGCGCTGGGCAAGGTCGGGGAAGTGCCTCTCAGACCGCGCCCGTTCCGCTCCGCCCGCCCCGAACCCGGCATCCTCGAAGAAGAGCTCCCGGAAACCCCCATCCCGGAACAGGCCTGGCCCCGCGTGCGGGCCGACGAACTGGTCACCCTCGTGGCACACGTCTTCGCCGCCCACGGTCTCCCCGAAGCGCGTGCCCGCATCGCCGCCGAAGCGCTCTGCCACGGCGATCTCACCGGCTCGCCGGAGACCGGGGTCGCCGAGCTGACCCGCGTGCACCTGCCGCTGCTGAAGAACGGGCTCGTCGTCCCGCACGCCGAGCCGCTGATGATCGCCGACCGCGGGGCCGCCGCGCTGCTCGACTACCGGCGTGCGCCCGGGCTGTGGGCGGTCGGCGACGCGATGGACCGGGCGGTGACGCGCGCCGGCCGCTTCGGCGTCGGGCTCGTCTCGCTGCGGGGGATCGGGCCGTTCGGCCGCGCCGGGCACCACGCCGCGCGGGCCCTGCCGCACGCGATGATCGGGCTGGTGCTCGCCGCGGGCGGGGAACCCGGCCAGCCGATGAACCCGCTGGGCATGGCCGCGCCGGGCGGGGCGTACCCCGAGTTCGTCTTCGACATGGACCGCCCCGGTTCCGAAGCGGCCGGGCTGACGCTGCTGGTCGAGGTCCTCGCCGGGGTGCTCTCCGGCGTCGCCGACCACGAGCACGACACCGGCCTGCTGGTGCTGGCGATCGCGCCGACGACGCTGCGCAGCGCCGACGGCTTCTACCGCGCGGCGAGCGCGTTGTTCGGCAGCATGCTCGGCTGGGACGGCGGCGCGCCGATCCGCTACCCGGGCTGGCGCGAGGCCCAGCACCTCGAGCAGTGCCGGGCGCTGGGCGTGCCGCTGGCCGGGCCGGTGCGCCGCGAACTGGACGCCCTCGCCAGGTCACTCGGCCTGCCGCCGCTGACCAGCGTCGGTTAGCGGACCAGGATCACCTTGCCGCGGTCGGGACCCACCGCCACGACGTCGCCGTCGGTCAGCTGGCGGCCGCGGCGGGTCTCGACCTCGCCGTTGACCGTGACCTCTTCGGCGTCGAGCAGGTCCTTGGCGTGGGAGCCGTCCTCGGCGAGGCCGGCCAGCTTGAGGAACTGGCCGAGCCGGATCGGCTCTCCGGTGATGGGTACGTCGACGGGCTCGCTCATGCCCCGCATCATGCCGCGTCAGGTGCGGGCGGTCGTCTGCCGGTAGAGCGCGAGGACGTCGGTGTCGAAGTAGCTCGAGTAGGACGTGTCGGCGTTGTCGCCGCCGAACTCGAAGCCGCCGATGACGCCGACGACCGTGCCGAGCCGGGTTTCCGGGTTCTGCGCGGTGACCCACGGCCCGCCGCTCGTGCCGGTCGGGAAGCCCGCGCAGTCCACTTTCAGCTGGTAGGTGTCCTGCTTGCTGGTCGTGTTCCGGCAGACCGCGGGGACCTCGGAGTCGTCCGGGTAGCCGGTGAGCGTGATGGGCTGCTCGAACGACGTGCCGGTGGCCAGGAGGTTCGCGCCGACCAGGCTCTCCAGGGACTTCGTGGTACCCGCCTGGTGCGCGGTGGCGAAGCCGACGTCGAGGTCCGGGTCCGAAGACGCGGTCCAGCCCGGCGCGACGAGCTCGTCCGACACCGTCCAGAAGCCGAAGGGCGCGATCCCGTCGTGGTAGCCGGGCGCGAAGGTGAGGCCGGTGAGGTAGCCGCCGCCCTCGCCGTTGTGGATGCAGTGGGCCGCGGTCAGCAGCACGTCACCGCGCTCGCTGTGCACGACGCTGGCCGTGCAGAAGTGGCCGCCTTCGGCGAACAGCGGGCCGACCGCCGGGCTCGACACCGCGGGCAGGGCGGCCACGGGTGCCGCCTCGACCGCGGCGGCGTCCGGCGTCGTCGCGTCCGCGAGCTGCGCCGGCCGGGCCGCGACGACCACGACGAAGGTCACGCCGAGCAGCACGATCGCGGCGAGGGTGAGCAGGACGGCAGGCCGCCGCATGATCATCGCCTCCCTCGTCCCGGTGCTGCCGACGAGACCACCATAGGGCGACGCACCGACACAATCAGCACACCCACAGCAAGCTCACAGCCGCTAACATTCCCTACTCGGTAGTAACACCGGGTACCGGGAGGGCCGATGAAGCAGTTCGCGGACAAGGTCGTGGTGATCACCGGAGCGGGCTCCGGCATCGGCCGTGCGCTCGCGTGCGAGTTCGCCCGGCGCGGGGCCCGCGTCGCGCTCTCCGACGTCGTCACGGCGAACGCCGAGGAGACGGCCAAGCTCGCCGGCGACAACGCCCGCGCGTACACCTTGGACGTCGCCGACCGCAGTGCCGTGCTCGCGCACGCCGAAGACGTCGCCGACGAGTTCGGCGCGGTCAACGTCGTCGTGAACAACGCCGGCGTGGCGCTCGGCGCGACCGTCGAGGAAATGACGTTCGAGGACTACGACTGGCTGATGGGCATCAACCTCGGCGGCGTCGTGAACGGCACGAAGGCGTTCCTGCCGCACCTGATCGCTTCCGGTGACGGGCACGTCGTGAACATTTCCAGTGTCTTCGGTTTCGTCGGCGTGCCGACGCAGAGCGCCTACAACGCGGCGAAGTTCGCGGTTCGCGGATTCACCGAGGCGCTGCGCGAAGAAATGCTGATCGCGCGGCACCCGGTCGCGGTGAGCTGCGTGCACCCCGGCGGGATCAAGACCAACATCGTGCGCAACTCCCGCAGCGCGGCCGACGACCAGGAGAAGGCTGCGCAGGGCTTCGAGCGGATCGCCCGCACGACACCGGAGAAGGCGGCACAGACCATCCTGCGCGGGATCGAGCGGAAGTCGGCGCGGATCCTGATCGGCCCGGACGCCTACGTCATCGACGCCATTCCGCGCGTGCTCGGCTCGGCTTATCAGCGGCCCCTCGCGGCGCTCGCGCGGCTCGGGCTCAAATCGTAGCGAGAAGCCGAATCCCTTTCACGCTGCTTTGTCACCCGATGGAGTTGCGTTTCGGACAGCGCCGTCCGAAATGGTCCAGAATGCGTGGGGTCTGCCAGCCCCGTCCCGGAGGTCCCCGATGCTTCGCACCGCACCCCGCAGTGCGACCCGTTCGTCCAGCGACCGCACCGCGGTGGAGCTGCTGGATCGCACCGGCATCGTCGCGGCGAGCCTGCCCCGGCGCCGCCGTACCTGCGACGAGGTGCTGGCGGTCGAGCCCATCTACACCCGGCCGCCGGTGTGCGACCAGGACCTGCGCCCGAAGTCGGTGGTGATCCGGCGGCGGGCCCGCACGTGGCTCGGCGGCGGGGCCGCCGTGCTGCTCGTCGGGGCCGGCTGGCTGGGTGGCGGGCTGTTCACCGGCGGCCTGTTCGCCCCGGCGCCGGAACGCGACGTCGCCCAGCTGGACGCGCGCCCGGCGGTCGCCGCGGCACCCGCGCCGGAGCCGGTTCCGCAGCCGGCCCCGCAGGCGCCGGTCGTCGTCACACCCGCGCCGAAGACCGTGTACGTGCCGGTGCCCGCGAAGCCGGCGCCGAAGCAGGTCCAGGCGCAGGCGAAACCGAAGCCGGTGCCGGTGCCGGTGGCCGAAGCCGAGGCGCGGGCCGACCTTCCGGCGTCGCCCGCGCCATCGTCGACGCCCAACCCGATCCAGGCCTGGGTCGAGGTCGCCGAGAGCATGGCGCAGCGCTACGGCGGTCGCTGAGTCAGGCCCCTGACCAGCGGTATTCGTGCTCCGGGCGCCCGGTGGCGCCGTAGCGCAGCCGCATCTGGACCGTCCCCGACTCCGCCAGCGCGGTGAGGTACCGCTGCGCCGTCGCGCGCGCCATGCCCAGCTCGCCCGCGACCTCGGCAGCCGAGAGCGGACGCCCGGCGCGTCGCAGCTGTTCCGAGACGAGCCGGGACGTCGCCGTCGACTGGCCCTTCGGCGCGGTCGTGCGGTCCTGGTCGTGCAGCACGCGGTACGCGCGGTCGACGTCGTCCTGGGCCAAGGCCCGGTCGACGGCGAGCAGGCCGCGGAACCGCGCGTACGAGGTCAGCCGTTCCGCGAGCTGGCGGGTGGTGAACGGCTTGATCAGGTAGTTCAGCGCGCCCGCCCGGATCGCTGCCGCCACCGAGGCGCTGTCGGTCGCCGCGGACAGCACGATCGTGTCGGTCTGCAGCTCCGGCAGCACCGCGAGGCCGGACTCGTCGGGCAGGTAGACGTCGAGCAGGACCAGGTCCGGCGACAGCTCCCGGACACGGGCGCGCGCCTCGGCGGCGGTGTGCGCGGTGCCGACCACCGCGAAGCCCTCGACCTCCTCGACGAACCCGGCGTGCACCCCGGCGACCCGGAAGTCGTCGTCGACGATCAGCGTGCGGATCATCTGTCCTCCGTCAGCATTCCGGGCAGTTTGGCGACGAACAGGGCGCCCGTCTCGCCCGCGCCGGGGTCGGCCAGCCAGACGTCGCCGCCGCGGGCGCGGGCGGCCTGCCGGGCGAGCGCGAGACCGAGGCCGTGCCCGGGCGCGATCTTCGTCGAGACGCCTTCGTCGAACAACGTCCGACGCAGGTCTTCGGGGACGCCGGGCCCACTGTCCACAACGGACACGTGCAGGGTGCCGCCCTCGGCGAGCAGGCTGATTTCCACCGTCGCCGGCCGCCTCGGGCCCATCCGGGCGGCGTGCAGTGCGTTGTCGACGAGGTTGCCGATGACGGTGTTCGCGGCGATCGGGTCGGTCACCACCGTGGGCACCCAGGTGTCGTCCGCGAGCTTGAGCGTGAGCCCCTTTTCCTGCGCCTGCTCGGTTTTCGCGACGAGCAGCGCCTGCAGGTACGGGTCGGCGACCGCGTCGCCCAGCTCGCTCGGCCGGGCCGACGACGAGTCGGTCAGCGTCTGCAGGTACTCGACGGCCTCGGTGTGGTGGCCGAGCTGGAGCAGCCCGTAGAGCGTGTGCAGCCGGTTCGCGAACTCGTGACGCTGGGCGCGCAGGCCGTCGGAGAGGGCGCGGATGCCGTCGAGTTCGCGGGTGAGCGTGTCGAGGTCGGTGCGGTCGCGGAAGGTGAGCACGGTGCCGATCGGCCGGTCGTCCAGGCGAACGGCCCGTGAGTTGATCACCAGCACGCGGTTCCCGGCGACCGCGAGGAGGTTGTCGACCGGCCGCCCCTCGCCGACGGCCTTGTGCAGGCGCGGGCTGAGTTCGAGCTCGGACATCGCCGCGCCGATCGGGAGTTCGGTGCCGAGCAGGCGTTCGGCCTCGTCGTTGCGGACCGAGACGCGGTTGTTCTCGTCGACGGCGAGCACGCCTTCGCCGATCCCGTGCAGGACGGCTTCGCGTTCGTAGAGCAGTTCGGTGAGTTCGTGCGGCTCGAGGCCGTGGGTGACGCGCCGCAGCCGGCGGTTCAGCAGCGCCGACGCGCCCGCGCCGAGCAGCAGCGCGCCGCCCGCGAAGAGCAGCGTGATCGCCAGGAGCTGGTTGAACGCGCCGGTCGGGTCGGCGACGTCGAACCCGACGCTCACCTCGCCGACCACGCGTGGGCCCTGCCGGATCGGGGTCTTGCTGCGCACGGACAATCCGAGCGTGCCGCTTTGCAGCGCGCTGACCTCGTCGAACCCGGCGAGCGCCCGCTCCGGCGACGTGCTGACCGGTTTGCCGATCTCGGACAGCGTCGGGTGGGCGAGCCGGATGCCCTTGTCGTCGGTGATCACGACGAAGAGCGCGTCGGTGGCTTCCGTGACGGCGAGGACGCGTTCTTCCAGCGGGCCGCCGGGAAGCTTCGCGGCCGCGTTCGCGACGACGACCGGGTCCGCGGCGACGGACTTCGCGATGGCCAGCGCGCGACGGCCGTACTGGTCGGTGAGGGTGTTGCGCAGGAGCACGCTGACCAGGGCGACCCCGAGCCCGACGACCAAGGCGACCACGCCGATCTGCAGCAGCAGCACCTGCCTGCTGAACCGCATCCGCGGGAAGAGTGCCCACTTTGGCATGGCGGGGACCATACCCCCAGGTCAAGCCTGTGCGCTAAATGAGCAAAACATTCAGAACGCACAGCTCGCGCGGAGAACGTCGACAAGCTTCACGCGGGCGCCACACGTACTTAACGTCCCTTCCCAACGTGAGCCCCACCACGTGACGAAGGAGTCACCTCCACCATGGTTCCCCCACTGATCGAACTCACCGGAGCCACCAAACGGTTCCCGAGCGGGTCCGGTTCCGTGCACACGGCCGTCCGCGATCTGACCATGACCGTCCAGCCCGGCGAGTTCGTCGCCGTCGTCGGCCCCACCGGCTGCGGCAAGTCGACGACGCTCTCGCTGGTCTCCGGCCTGCAGCCGCCGTCGGCCGGCCGGGTGCGGGTGAACGGCGAGGACGTGAAGTCGATTCCGGACGGGGTCGGCTACATGTTCCAGACCGACGCCGTGATGCCGTGGCGCTCCGTGCTGGAGAACGTCGCTTCCGGCCCGCGGTTCCGGGGGGTGCCGAAGGCCGAAGCCCGCGCGCAGGCCGTCGACTGGATCGCCCGCGTCGGGCTCGCCGGGTTCGAGAAGTACTACCCGCACCAGCTTTCCGGCGGCATGCGCAAGCGCGTCGCGCTGGCCCAGACGCTCGTCACCAAGCCGAAGATCCTGCTGATGGACGAGCCGTTCTCCGCGCTCGACGTCCAGACGCGGGCGCTGATGCAGGACGAGCTGCTGCGGCTGTGGTCCGGTTCGGGCGCCGCGGTGATCTTCGTGACGCACGACCTCGACGAGGCCATCGCGCTGGCGGACAAGGTCGTCGTGCTGACGACCGGGCCGGCCACCGTGAAGGACGTCTTCGAGATCCCCCTGGACCGGCCGCGGAAGGTGGAGGAGCTGCGGCTGACCGAGGAGTTCCGCAAGCTCTACGCCGACATCTGGGAATCACTGCGCAGCGAGGTCGACAAGGCCCGTGAGAAGGGAGCGAGCAATGTCGCTTGAGACCCCCGCGGCGCCGTCCGCCGCTCCCTTGCCGGTCCTGGAGACCGAGCAGGACATCCTGGCCCGCGCCAAGCAGGCCTCCTCGAAGCGCAAGCGCAACATCTGGCTGCTGCGCCTGGCGATCGTGGTCGTCTGGCTGGGCAGCTGGGAGCTGACCGCCACGTACTGGATCGACCCGTTCTTCTACTCGAAGCCGTCGAAGATCTGGGAACGGCTGGTCGAGTGGTTCAGCGCCGGCACCGACTTCGGCTCGATCTGGTACCAGATCCTGGTGACCGTGGAAGAGGCCGCGATCGGGTTCGTCATCGGTGCCATCGCCGGTGTCGTGTTCGGCGTGATCCTCGGCCGCAGCGCGTACCTCGCGCAGGTGCTGGCGCCGTTCATCAAGGCCGCCAACGCCCTGCCGCGCATCGTGCTCGCCGCGCTCTTCGTCATCTGGTTCGGGCTCGGCCTGTCTTCGAAGGTCGCGACCGTCGTCGTGCTCGTGTTCTTCGCGGTGTTCTTCAACGCCTTCACCGGCGCCCGCGAGGTCGACCGCAACCTGATCGACAACGCCCGCATCCTCGGCGCGACCCGCGGCCAGGTGCTCAAGTCGATCGTGCTGCCCAGTGCGACGTCGTGGATCCTGTCGTCGCTGCACGTGGCGTTCGGCTTCGCGCTGATCGGCGCGGTCGTCGGCGAGTACACCGGCGCGAAAGCCGGTATGGGCTTCTTGATCGCCAACGCGCAGGGCACGTTCGACACCGCGGGCGTGTACGCCGGGATGCTGATCATCACCGTCGTCGCGCTGCTGGCCGAGTGGGGGATCGGCACGCTGGAGGGCAGGCTGCTGCGGTGGCGCCCGCCGTCCGCCTCCGACGCCGCGCACGGAGTGGTCTGACATGCGTCTCAAAAGGACAGTCGGCGTGGTGGCCGCGGTCGCGGTCGCCGCGGCCGGGCTCACCGCCTGCCGCGACTCGCGGGAGATCTCGCTCGGCACCACCGGCCAGCCGCACATCAAGATCATGGTCGGCGGCCTGTCGAAGGTGATCTACCTGCCCGGGCAGCTCGCCCAGCAGATCGGCGCCTACAAGAAGCAGGGCCTGGACGTCGAGCTCTTCGACCAGCCGTCCGGCGCGAACGCCGAGACGTCACTGCTGGCCGGCGAGGTGCAGGCGGTCGTCGGGTTCTACGACCACACGATCGACCTGCAGGCCAAGGAACAGTGCATCGAAAGCGTCGTGCAGTTCGCGAACGTGCCGGGCGAGGCCGAGATGGTCGCCACCGCCAAGGCGGGTGAGGTCAGGTCGGGCGCGGACTTCAAGGGCCGCAACCTCGGCGTGACGTCGCTGGGTTCGTCGACGGACTTCCTGACGAAGGCGCTGGCCCTGCGCGGCGGCGTCACGTCGAAGGAGTACACGCCGGTGAAGGTCGGTGCCGGGCAGACGTTCATCTCGGCGATGAACCAGGGCTCGATCGACGCCGGCATGACGACCGACCCGACGATCGCGCAGCTGACGAACACGGGTCAGGCGAAGGTGCTGTACGACATGCGCACGGTCGAAGGCACGAAAGCCGCTTTGGGTGGTTTGTACCCGGCCAGCTCGCTGTACATGGGCTGCGAAATCGTGAAACGCTATCCGGACATCGTGCAGAAACTGGCCAATGCGTACGTCGAGACCCTCAAGTGGATTTCTTCGCACACGCCGGAACAGGTCGCCGCGATGATGCCGCCGTCGTTCGCCGGCGGGGACAAGGCGCTGTACGTCAAGTCGCTCGAGGACAGCCTGCCGATGTTCACCAAGGACGGCCGGATGGACCCGGCGGGCGCCCAGAACGTGCTCAAGGTGCTGGGTGAGTCGTCGAGCAACGTCAAGCCGAAGAAGGACAAAATCGACCTGTCGAAGACGTACACGACCCAGTTCGTGGACGCCGCGCACGCACAGGCGCAGCAGTAGCTCCGGCCCCGCTCACCTGACCGGGCGGTTGGTGAGCGATATGGACCCGTAAAGGCCTCTTTCCCCCGCGGAGGCCTTTACGGGTCTTTTCGGAAACGGAAGACCATGCGAAAGTAGCTACCTTCTTTTCGGTGCGGATCCAACACTTGAGGTCACGGTTTTCCCGGTCCCCTCGGTGAACGGAGTTCCCGCATGTCCAAAACCCTCCGCGTCCTCACGGTGGTCGCCGCCGCGGCGGCTTCGCTGGCCGTCTCGGGCACCGCCCACGCCGCCGTCTTCGGGGCAAACTTCCACGGTCACCAGTTCTCGGGTGGCAACTGGGGCGGGTACGTCAGCTTCGGAAGCTTCACCACGGCCACCGCGAGCTGGACGGAACCGTCCGTGACCTGCACGTCCACCAACGACCTGTTCGCGCCGTGGGTCGGCATCGACGGCGACGGCTCGTCCACTGTGGAACAGACCGGCGTGGCCACCGACTGCTCCAGCGGCCGTCCGGTCTACCAGGCCTGGTACGAGATGTACCCGGCCGCGCCGGTGTACTACTCGAACACGGTCAGCGCCGGCGACCACATCACCGCCACGGTGACCCGGACGGCCACGAACACCTACCGGCTGGACATCAGCGACACGACCAAGGGCTGGTCGAAGACGATCACCAAGTCGCTGACCTCGAGCCACGCGTCGGCGGAGGCGATCATCGAGTCGCCGACCGACTCGTACCCGTCGATCTCCGGCGGCATCAAGTTCACCGGCGTCAAGTTCAACGGCACGAACCTGGCCTCGACGAGCCCGTCCGGCCTGGACGCCGACGACAAGGGCAGCTACACCTGGAGCCCCGGCGCGGTTGGCTCGGACGGCCAGAGCTTCACGATGACCCGCCACTGAGTCACTTGAGGTTGTTGATCGCCCACGCGACGACCATCACCGCGAGCACCAGCGACACGACGGCCTGCAGCATCATCGTCAGCTTCGCCCAGATCCGCAGGGGCATGACGTCGGTGGGGCTGAAGGCCGCCGCGTTGGTGAACGAGAAGTACAGGTAGTCCAGATAGGACGGTTCCCAGTCCTGGTGCGCCAGGCCCGGGTCGGCCATCTGCGGGAACTGCAGGTCGGGGTACTCGGCCCGCCCCGCGGCCCGCCGGCCCGGGCCGCCGCGGTCGAACTCCCAGTACCAGAGGGAGAAGGCGACGACGTTCGTCCAGTAGACGATCCCGCCGGTGACCAGCACGGCCCCGGCGCGGTCGCCGGTCGTCCCGGCCGCGATGCCGTAGACCAGGCTCGCCGCGGACCAGGCGTTCACGACGGTGACGAGGCCGACGATGAGCAGCGAGATGGTCCGCTCGACGGCGCTGAACTGCGACATCCGCCCCGGGTTGACCAGCAGCAGGGCCACGACGAGCAGCACGGAGACGCCGGGCAGCAGCCACCACGGGCGCAGCGCCATGTCGTCGGGCAGGGCGACCTGCAGGACGAGCGTCGCGACGACGACGCCCATCGCGGGCCACCGGGTCTCGCCGGAGGTCCGCCGGCGCCACGCGGGAAGTGCCTCTTCAGTCACCGGCTCACGCTAGGTCCCCGCCGCCCGTCCCGCCAGCGATCACCGGGTCAGCCGGCGGGGGCGGTCGTCACCTCGCCGGGCAGCTTGCGGGCCACGTCCGTCCGCGACCGCGCCCCCAGCTTCCGCAGCACCTTCGCCACGTGCTGTTCCACCGTCCGCGGCGACAGGAACAGCCCGTCCGCGATCTCGCGGTTCGTCCGGCCCTCCGCGAGCATCCGTGCCACCTCACGCTCCCGCGGCGAGAGCTCGCTGCCGTACCCCCGCCGTCCGCGTTGCGATGGTGCCCAAGCGCCGTGCTCGCGCAGCTGGTGACGGCAGCGTCCGGCGTCGCGGGTCGCCCCGAGCTGCTCGTACGCCTCGGCCGCCGAGGTCAGCTCGTCGACGGCCGACCGGTTGCCCGCGGCCAGGCGGCACATCGACGCGCGCTCCCGCATGGCCGTCGCCGGGTAGGGCATCGGGAGGGCCGCGTAGCCGGACGCGGCTTCGTCGAACAACGCCGCCGCGGCCAGGTGCTTGCCGCGTGCTTCGAGCAGCACCGCGCGGCCGGCCACCAGCGCGGCCGCGGCCACCGGGGCGTCGCGGCCCTCGATGCCGCGCGCGAACGACTCGACCACGTTGTCCGCCTCCGGCCAGCGCCCGGCCCGCGCGTACGCCTGCGCCGCCGCCGGGACCAGCGCGGCCGCCCAGATCCAGACGCCCTTGCGCCCGGCCGCGGCCACCGCCGTGTCGGCCGCCGCGCACGCGCCGTCGACGTCGTCGGTGGCCAGCAGCACGGAGATCAGCACGCCGGCGGCCGACAGCACCACCGGGATCGGGCCGCGGTCCGGCGCTTGGACGCTCGCCGCGCTCAGGTGCCGTTGCGCGGCGGCGAACTCGCCGCGCACGGCCGCGAGCCCGCCGAGCACCAGCGAGGACTCCATGACGATCGGGCCGAGCTCCGGGTAGCTGTCCCGCAGCTGCTCGGCCGCCTCCGCGAGGCCGGTCCAGCGCCCGCGCACCCAGTCCAGCCGGACGCGGGTGCCCTGGATCAGGCCGATCGCGTACAACGCGCCCGCGTCGGTCGCGCGCCGGACGCCCTCGGTCACGAGCCGTTCGGCGCGGTCGAGGTGCCCGGCCCAGGACTGGCCGTCGGCCAGGTTGCACCACAGCCGGGCCAGCTGGACGCGCTCGGCGACCGTGCCGACCGTGTCCGAGAGGGCTTGGAACTCCGCCCACGCCGAGCCGTCGCCGACGTGCGAGGCGGCCGCGATCCGGTCGGCGGTCAGCGCGAGCCGCAGCTCGGGGTCGTCGAGCCGCTCGTACACCTCGCCCGCGCGGGCGCGCCAGGATTCGTGCCACGACAACGGCGTCAGGCCGTCGATCGGCTGGGCGAGCAGGGTGATCCCGCGGGCGGCGAGGTCCGGCCGGTCGGTCAGCTCGCCGACCGCGCGCTCGACCTCGATGCGGCCGCGGCCGAGCCCGCCGATGGTCCGGACCAGCAGCATGCCGAGGCTCAGCCGGATCGAGCCGCGGACCGACGGCGGCAGGGTCACCTCTTCGAGGACGCGCTCCAGCGTGCCGAGCACGTCGGGGCGGAACCCCCGCAGCGCGACCTGGCTCAGCTTGCCCGCGACCCGCCCGATGTCCGCCTGCGAAGGACCGGGTTCGGCGAGCACCGACTGCAGGAGGTCGATCGCGCGGGACGTCTCGCCGCGGGTGATCGCCTCGTCGGCGGCCGCTTCGGCGTAGTGCCGCCACTGGTCGACGCGGCCGGCCGCACGGGAGTGCCGGGCCAGCAGGGTCAGCGGCGGGGACGGCTGCGCGGCGAGCACGCGGATCGCCTGCGCGTGGAGCAGGGAGCGTTCGGGGCCGCTGACCGTGTCGTAGACCGCCTTGCGCGCCAGCGGGTGCCGGAAGCCGTACTTGCCGTCGCCGGCTTCGCCGAGCACCCCGCCGGCGAGCGTGTCGAGCAACGCGGTGCGGAGGGTGTCGCCGGAGAGCCCGGCCAGTTCGCCGAGGACCTCGGCTTCGGCGCCGACGCCGAGCACCGCGGCCGCGCCGGCCAGCCGCACAGCCGGCCCCGGCAGCGCGGACAGCCGTTCGGTGACGGCCTCCCGCAGCAGCACCGGGACTTCGAGGTTCTCCAGCAGGCGGTCGGAAAGGACTTCGCCGACCGGGAGCCGTTCGGCCGCTTCTTTCAGCGCCCGCAGCGTTTCCTCGACGGCGAACGGGATCCCGGCGGTGCACTCGTGCAGTTTCGCCGCGAATTCGTCGGTCACCCGGGGAAGTTCGAGGATGTCGACGGCCAGCGCGCGCACGGCCGCGACGTCGAGCGCGCCCAGCGCGACGCGCGCGGAATGGACCGCCGGGTCGGTGCGGAAGGGGGCACCTGGTGTCACCGCCCCTGCGTCGGCCGCCGAGCGGTAGGTGGCCACCACCGCCAGCTCCGGCGGCATCGCGCCGGCGAGGAACCGCATGAGGTCGCGGGTGTCTTCGTCGGCCCACTGGAGGTCGTCGATCAGCACGAGCGTGGGGCCGCAGGCGTGGAGGAGTTCCCGCACCGCGCGGAACACCCGGTGGCGCTCGGCGACCGGGTCGGCGAGGGGTTCGGGCCGCTCGGGAAGCGCTTCCGCGAGTTCCGGCAGCAACGGCCGCAGCACGCCCGCGACCGGGCTGAGCGGCCCGAGCGGCCGCTCGCCCACGGCGCGAAGCGCTTCCAGGACGGGCCCGTAGGGGAAGGGTTCCCGCAGCGGCTGGCACGCCCCGGTCAGGACGCGGCCGCCGTCGAACTCCTTGCGCCGTCCGATCTCCGCGAGCAGCCGGGTGCGGCCCATGCCGGGTTCGCCCTCGATCAGGACCGCGGCCGGGCGCTTTCTCAGCACGTCGACGATGGCGTCGAGCTCGGTGTCGCGGCCGGTCAGCCGGGCGGGTCCGGACCGGACGGAAACCGAGGTGGGGCGGGGGGTGGTCAGCCACATATGACCCTCCTCGACGCGCACCGAAGACCGTGCGCGGGAGCCTAAGCAGCGGCGATCCGTCCGTAAACCTTTCACCGAATACGTGGTCGGTGCCGTTGTCACACGTCCGCCTACCCACCGTCACCGGTTTGCTGCGGGAACCGGGGGGATCGGGTCACCCTGCGTGCGAAACACGGGCCGATCGCACGTTCGAACGTCGCTTCACGCGTTCGAGTGGCGCGAGCGGCTACTGAAAGTAGTTCACGGAAACCCTACTTACGGACCTGTCCGACTGGGTGACACCGGGCGCTTGGGCCCGGCTGGAGCAGGGGATTCGTCCGCGGTGAATGCGTATACCCATTCGCCGGGCGCCCGGATTGCACCGTAACGCCCACTGCGGGGACGCTCACTCGGGGGAGTACCACTGCGTGGCCGGTGCGGAGCCGCGCGTAACCATCTAGGGAGAAGCATGAAGATCGCGAGACTTCTCGGTGCCGCTGCCACCGCGGTGATGGCGACGGGCGCGCTGGCCGCGACCGCCGTCCCCGCGTCGGGCCAGGACCTGCTGAACCCGGACATGGTGCCCGCCATGCAGCGGGACCTCGGCCTGACCCACGACCAGGCGATCGCGCGGCTGAAGACCGAGGACGTGGCGAACCGGGTCACCGAATCGCTCACCGCGGCACTCGGCGACGCGTTCGGCGGCGCCACCTACAACGCCGTCACCGGCAAGGCGCACGTCACCACGACGAACGCCGCGCTGGCCGGCAAGATCCGCGAAGCCGGCGCGGAAGCGGAAGTCGTGCGGTTCAGCGCCCGCCAGCTCAATTCCACTGTGGACACGCTGAACGCGGCCGGCCAGGCGGCACCCGCCGCGATCACCGGCTGGGGCGTCGACGACGCCACCAACCACGTCACCCTCGACGTGCTGCAGGGCCAGCGCGCCGCCGCGGACGCGTTCCTCGTCAAGTCCGGTGTGGACAAATCCGCGGTGACCATCCGCGAGACGGCGTCGAAGCCGACGACCTACGCCAACGTCCGCGGTGGCGACGCTTACTACATCGGCGGCTCGTCGCGTTGCTCGGTCGGGTTCTCGACGACCACCGGCTTCGTCACCGCAGGCCACTGCGCGGCGCTCACCGGCGCCGGCCGGCTGACCGGCTCCAACGGTGCCGCGCTGGGTTCCTGGGGTGCCTACCGGTTCCCGGGCGCGGACTACGCGCGGGTGAACACGAACAGCAGCTGGACCCCGGTCGCTTCGATGAACAACGGGACCGCGGTGCGCGGCCAGTCGAACGCCGCGACCGGCACGTCGGTCTGCAAGGCCGGCTCGACCACCGGCTGGACCTGCGGCACCATCGGTGCCAAGAACCAGACCGTCCGCTACGCCGAGGGCACGGTCACCGGCATGACCGCGACCAATGTCCGCTCGGCCGCGGGTGACTCGGGCGGCGGCTTCATCGCCGGCAACTCGGCGCAGGGCATCCTGTCGGGTGGCAACACGTCCGTGACCTACTTCTACCCGATCGGCGCCGCCCTTTCGGGCACCGGTGCCACGCTGAAGACCAGCTGACCCTGGCACGCGAAAGGGCGGGTTTCGGGCGCCTCCAGCGCGCCCGAAACCCGCCCTTCGTTCCTCGCCGCGGGAATGGGAGGTTCAGGGTCAGACGTTGCTGATCTCCTCGATCAGCCCGTCGACGTCGAAGTGCGCGCTCTCCTCGCCGAGCGGCACCAGTTCGATGGACGCGTCCAGGAAGGTCCGGACGTCTTCGACTTCGAGCTCGAACGACGCATAGCCGTCCGGTGACTCGATTTCCAGGGTGAGGAAGTCTTCGTCCTCGGAGAGATCCGGGCGGATCCGGACGTCGCCGAGGCCGGCCGGCTCGTCGAGCCCGGCCACGAGGAGGTCACGCGCGAAGGTCCATTCGATCCACCGGCCGCGCTCGGTCCGGAAGGCCACGGTGACCGCGAAGGGTTCGTGGGAGTGGTAGGACAGGCGCGACAGGACGGGCGTGGTGCTCTCGTTCAGCAGCACGAACTGGCTCTGGTGTACGGCGTCGGTGTGCACGGCCCCTCCTGGAGTCTCGCGGTGGTTCGCGCGGCGCGAACTGTTCGGCAAGGAGATGACCAGGGGGAACGGTCATGACGGAGAAAGTCTCACGTTCACTTGATCGGTTGCATCCGTCCATTGTGGTGTAACACCGGGCACATACCCCTTGCGCTCAGGCGGCCACGGGTGGTGACGGTTCGCGCAGTGCGTCGGGCAGCTTTCGCCGCAGCACGAGGAGTGCGGGAACGGCGGATGCGCAGGTCAGGGCCAGGATCGACCAGGTCAGCGCGTTGCTCGTGCTGAGCAGGGTGGCCAGCAGGCCCGGCGCGAGCGCGATGGGCAGGCCCCAGGAGAGCTGGAAGATCGAGCTGGCCCGCCCTTCGGCCCCCGGCGGAGCGGCCGCGGCGGCCGCGGCGGTGGCGGTCGGGCCGAAGAGGGCTTCGGCGATCGAGAAGCCGAGGCTGGTGAGCAGGATCAGCGCGGTGGCCACCGGCAACGAGACGGCCGTCAGCGGGATCAGGAGCGCGAAGCAGACCGCGAAGAGCGCGGCGGCCCCGATGAGCCCGGCGGTCCGGCTCCGCCTGGCGAGCAGGCCGACGATCGGCCGCTGCGTGGTGACGACGACCACGGTGCCGGCGGTGATCGCGGTCCCGGCGATCCACTGTGGACCGTGCAGCAGGTCCCGGACGACGATCGGCAGCACGGAGAACTTGCTGGCGCTGGCGAGCGTGAAGGCCATGTGGGTGATGCAGAACCCGGTGAAGCCCCGATCGCCCAGCACGGCCCGCCAGCTCCCGGACGGTGCGGCGGCAGCGCGGTCCGCCGCGACCCGGGGGAGCAGCCGGATCAACACCGCCGCCACCCCGAAGCTCGCCGCGTTCCCATACGCGAGCAGGTGGAAGGCCCACGGGCTCGTGATCGTCGGCAGCACCGCCATCGCCGCGGCACCGATGCCCGCCCCCGCGAACCGGCCCATCGTCTGCGTGGCCAGCACGCGGTCGGTGTCGCTGCCGGAGGTGAGCCGGGTCACCATCGGCGCGTTGCACGTCCAGAACAGCCGGTCGCCGAAACCCGCCACCGTCGACACCACGATCACCTGCCAGCTCGTGTGCGCCAGCGGGTAGGCCGCGAAGGCGGCGAGCCGCACCAAGTTGCCCGCAATGAGCAGCGCCCGCGGCCCGAACCGGTCCATCGCCGCCCCCGTGGCCGGGCCGGTGACCAGGGCGAGCAGCGCGCCGGTGCTCAGGGACGCCCCGGCGTCGACCAGGCCCATGCCCTGCCCGTGGACGAGGAACAACAGGGCGAACGGGACCCACAGCCCGCTGCCGAGCGCGTCGATCAGCGTCGCGGCCAGAAAGATCCGAAGCATGCCTCCCCCGGCGGCACAGCTTACGGGTCGAGCGGCAGGGTGAGCCCCACTTTTACGCGGTCCATCGCCACGCTCGTGGTGAAGTGGCGGACGTTCGGGTTGTCGAAGAACATCCGCCGGGTGAACGCCTCGAAGCCCGCCATGTCCGGGCACGTCACGATCAGGACGAAGTCGGCCGCGCCGGTGACGTAGTAGCACTGCTGGACGGCGTCTTCGGCGAGGACCTGGCTGCGGAACCCGTCGAAGACCGCGAGGTTCTCCCGCTCCATCTCGACCGTCACGACGAACGTCATGCTCAGCCCGAGCGCGTCCGGCGACAGCACCGCCACCTCGCGCTCGATGACGCCCGCCTCGCGCAGCCGCTTGATCCGCCGCTGCACGGCCGCGGCCGAGAGCCCCACCTTCGCGCCGATCGTTTCGGCGATCGTGCGGGCGTCCGCCTGCAGGCAGGCAAGGATGGCGATGTCCAGCTGGTCGAGGTCGGGTGTCCGCACCTCAGCAGGCTAACCGGCACCCCCGACAATTCGCCGCGTGTCACTCCTCCGTGACGTCGCTCACTACTCCGTCCGAAGGGAAGATGAAACAACTTTTTGAGTGAGCTGGAACACAACTGACCGGTCTACCAGGGGGTAGCCCATAGAAGTGGAAGACCAGCCGGTCGCTCCGCCAACCCGCCGGCGTGGGGAGGCTTTCCCGTGCCCGCACCTGCCGCCGTGCTGACCGGTCTCGGTTCCTGGTTGCCGACGAAAGTCCTGGACAACCACGAAATCGCGGCCCGGCTCGACACCTCGGACGAGTGGATCCGGACCCGCACCGGGATCCGCGAGCGCCGCGTCGCGGGCCCGGACGAGTCCACTGTGGACCTCGCGGTCGGGGCCGGCCGCGAAGCGCTCGCGGGCGGCACGGCCGACGCCGTCGTCCTCGCCACCTCCACCCCCGACCAGCCCTGCCCGGCCAGCGCACCGCAGGTCGCCGCCCGGCTCGGGCTCGGCACGGCCGCGGCGTTCGACGTCAACGCCGTCTGCAGCGGCTTCGTCTACGCCCTCGCCACCGCGGCCGGCTTCATCGCGGGCGGGCTGGCCGAGCGCGTGCTCGTCATCGGTGCGGACACCTTCACCACGCTCATCGACCCGGCGGACCGCACCACCGTCCCGATCTTCGGTGACGGCGCGGGCGCGGTCGTCCTGCGGGCGGGCGACGCCGGCGAGCCCGGCGCGTTCGGGCCGTTCGACCTGCACAGCGAGGGCGAGCACGCCGAACTGCTGTGGGTCGAAGCGGGCGGCGCCCGGAAGCGGCTTTCGGAAACCCCGGCCGACCGCTTCCTAGCCATGCAGGGCACGGCCGTGTTCCGCCACGCCTGCGCCCGCATGGCGGAGTCGTCGCGCACCGTCCTCGACCGCGCGGGCTGGATGGTCGGCGACGTCGACCGCTTCGTCGGGCACCAGGCGAACATCCGGATCCTCCAGGCGACGGCGAAGCAGCTCGGCATGCCCGCCGACGCCGTGGTCGCCAACATCGACCGGGTCGGCAACACCAGCGCCGCGTCCATCCCGCTCGCACTGGCCGACGCCCGCGCCGACGGCACGCTCGCGCCCGGCCACCGCGTCCTGCTCAGCGCGTTCGGGGCCGGCCTGACCTGGGGTTCGACCGTGCTGCGCTGGCCGGACCTGGGTCAGCCGTCCTGAGCGCCGGTCGTCCAGGTCGGCGTCGCCTCCTGGCGGCCGCGCAGCTCCAGCTCGCCGTGCTTCTCCCAGTACCCGGCTTCGCTCGGCAGCGCCGTGGAGACGACGGCGTCGCTGGCGAGCACCCGTGACGGGACGCCCTTGGCGAGTTCGGTGAGCCGCGCGGCCTCGTTGACCGCGTCGCCGATCACCGTGTATTCGAGCCGGCTGCTGGTGCCGAGCTGCCCGGCGAACACCGGGCCGCTCGAGACGCCGATGCCGAGGTCCAGCTCACCGGCCTCGCGCACCGCGTCCCGGATCGCCCGCGCCGCGGCCAGCGCGGCCGTCGGGGCGTCCGCGAGCCGCGTCGGCGCGCCGAAGATGCACAGCGCGGCGTCGCCCTGGAACTTGTTGACCAGCCCGCCGCGCGCGTTGACCGCGGAGACGACCGCGGCGAACAGCCGGTTCAGCTTCCCCACCAGTTCCTCCGGCGGAGTGCGGTAGGCCAGCGCGGTCGAGTCGACGACGTCGACGAACAACGCCGTGACCTCGCGGACGTCGCCCGAGAGCGACGCCCCGTACTCCAGGGCGTGCCGGGCGACGTCGGCGCCGACGTGCCTGCCGAACAGGTCCCGCATCCGCGCCTGCTCGCGCAGGCCGGCGGCGAGCTGGTTCACCGACGTCTGGAGCAGGCCGATCTCGCTGGAGTCGTCGACGTCCACGGCGACGTCGTTGTTGCCGCGCGCGATCTCGTCGAGCGCCACGCGCAGCCGGTGCAGGGGCGCGGCGACCGCCCTGGCCAGCAGGGCCGTGCCGATCGCGCCGACGCCGAGGCCGATCACGGAGAGCATGACCAGGCTGGCGGTGTGGTCACCCGAGCCGAGGTCCGGCGGCGTGGCGACGAGCAGCACGCCCACGAACGGGACCCCGCTGGCCAGCGCCCAGGTGACGACCAGCCGGGTCAGCACGGTGACCGGCAGCGAGCCGCGCGGCGGCAGGACGTCCAGCGCGATCGTCATCACCGGACGCGCCACCCACTCGGCCGCGAGGTAGGTGAGGCCGACCGTGGTGAGCCCGCCGAGGCCGATCACCGTGGCCATGCCGACGGCGTCGTCGGCCGAGCCGAGGATCCCGGCGAGCGCGGTGAGGACGACGGTGCCGATCAGCCAGAGCGTGCCGCTGACCAAGGCCATGTCGACCGGCAGCCGCAGCGCGCGGCGCGCCTCGCTGACCGACGGCGGGCGGCCGAGCACGAACCAGATCGCGGTGCGGCGCTGCAGCCACGCCGTCCACAGCGTCCCGGCGAGCAGCGCCGCGGCGACGATGGCGGCCGCGGTCAGGCCGAGCACCCAGCCGCGGTCGCCGACGTCGTTCGGCAGGCCCTGCACCACCAGCAGCAGGGCGACCACGCCCGACCCGGCGACGCTGGAGCCGAGGCCCAGCCCGGCGAAGCCCAGGCTGGTACGCAACACCACCCGGAAGTTCTTCACGGCGATCTTGCGCACGGCGTTGATCGTACGGCCGAAAATGCGTGGCCACCGCCGATGCCACCTGGTTAGCGTGCGTCTCATGGAGCCACTCGGCCAGGACGACATCCGGGCCTCGTTCGTCAACTGCACCCGCGGCGAAGCCAAGGGCGTGACGCTGCCCGCCCGGCCCGAGGAAATCCCGTGGGAGCAGCGGGAGTTCCTCGGCTGGCGCGACCCGAAGGCGCCGGCGCGCGCCTACCTCGTGCTGCCGCACGGCGGTGAGGTCGTCGGGCTCGCCCTGCGCGCGGCCGCACCTCCGAAGTCACGGCTCCGCAGCAACATCTGCGGCTTCTGCACCACGACCCACGGGCTCGCCGACGTCACGCTGTTCTCGGGCAAGCGCGCCGGGAAATCCGGCCGCGAAGGCAACACGCTGGGGATCTACGCCTGCGGGAACCTCGGCTGCTGCCAGTACGTCCGGGGCGAGCTCAAGTCCGACGTCCCCCAGCCGTTCGAGACGCTCACGCTCGAGGAGCGCATCGCGCGGCTGGAGGAGAAGCTGCACAAGTTCGTCGCTCGGGTGCTGGAGACCCGTTAGAAGCGGTACCGGACGATGTGCGCCGTCCGGGCCAGGGGCCGGACGACCTTCAGCATCCGCAGCTGGAATCGGGTGATCGGGCCCATCCTGGCCAGCACGTCCGGGGTCGCCCAGTGTGCGGCGTCCAATGAGGACTCCAACGTGAGGCCGCAGCGCTCGAGTTCGCGCGGGTCGTCGACACCCCAGTAGAGCGTTGCGCCGGCCTTGCGCACCGGCGCGTTGAGCTTCTGGATCTTGATGGCGGTCCGGTTGAAGAGGTCGCAGATCAGCTCGCCGGACGGGAACTTCGCGGCCAGCCGGCGGAACAGTTCGGTGCCGGTCTCGGGCTTCAGGTACATCGTGAGGCCTTCGGCGACGATCAGCGTCGGACGGTCCGAGGGCACCTGGTCGAGCCACTCGAAGTCGGTCACCGACGAAGCGATGTGCGTCTGGTTCGGCGCCCGGTCGTAGAGCTTCTCGCGCAGTTCGACGACCTCGGGGTAGTCGACGTCGTACCAGTGCACGGTCTCCGGCGGCGCGAGGCGCTGGAACCGCGTGTCCATGCCGCAGCCGAGGTGCAGCACGATCGCGTCCGGGTGGTCGCGCAGGTACTCGGCGGCCCAGTCGTCGATCGGCTTGGCCCGCAGGACGACCGACACCGCGCGGTCGGGGGAGATGCCGATCTTGGTGAAGTCGTAGTCGATCCGGCGGACGGCGTCGTCGGCGGCCTTGTCGCCCAGGATCGGGTGGGCGCTGCGGTAGTCGAGCGCGCGGCCGTACAGCGTGGCGAGGTTGGTGGCTTTCTCTTCGGTGAAGTGGACCTTCTCCATCACGACCCCCAGAAGTTTCACAATGTTGTGAAAAGTCTAGCGCTCTTCGGGGTGGGCGGCGTAGTCGTGCGCGTAGTTTTTTGCGTCGACCAGGTGCTTGAGGGTGAGCTCGCGCGCGGCGGCGGGGTCGGACCGGCGGATGGCGTCGAGGATGGCGCGGTGGTCGGCGACGGCCTTGCGGATCTGCCCGGGCAGCCGCAGCGCCGCCCGCCGCTCCTCGCCGACCAGGGCGAGCACCGACCGCAGCAGCCCGGCGACGTCGTCGTTGCCCGCGTTCTGCGCGATCACCCGGTGGAACTCGGCGTCCGCGGCGATGACGTGCAGCATGTCCCCGTCCTCGGCGGCCCGCGCCATCTCCGCGACGTTGTCCTCGAGCCGGCTGACGGTCTTCGCGCCGGCGTGCCGGGCCAGCCGTTCGGCGAGGGTCGGTTCGACGGTCGCGCGCAGGTCGAAGAGCTTCTCGACGAGCTGGTCGTGCTCGGTGAACCAGGTCCGCAGCGGCTGTTCCTGCTGCTCGCGCACGTAGGTGCCGGAGCCGGCGCGGATCTGGACGTACCCGATGGAGTTGAGCACGCGCAGCGCCTGCCGCAGCGACCCCCGGCTGATGCCGAGCTCCTCGCACAGGACGCGTTCGGCGGGCAGCCGGCTGCCCGGCGGCAGGTCGCCGGAGTCGATCCGCGCCCGCAGCCGGTCGACGGTCGTGCTCCAGACCTGCTCGGTGTCCACCCGCTCATCCTCTCAGCTCACGGAACTGTCGGGGGTGGCTGCCATGATCACCGGCATGGACATCTTGGGGGCCTGGATCCGCGGCTGGGCGGTGTCGCGGGCAACGCCGTCACCGGTGGCCGAGCCCGACGGCTACCGCGTCGACGTCGGCCTGCCGGGGCACCGGGTGCGCTACCTGCTGCACTCACCGGCGGCGGTTCCCGCGCGGGCCCGGACGGCGGCGGCGCCGGGCACGTGGCTGAAGACGTGCGGTGCGCGTTCCGCCGTGGTGGCGGGCCTGACCGACGCGTGGACGGCGGGGGAGACGGAGTACTTGATGGCGGTCGAGGGAGCTTTGCCGCCGGTCGCGGTCCCACCGCCGTACTCGGTCGCGGTGTTGGGCGAGGGGCCGGTTTGGGAGGTGGTCGTGTCTTCCGGCGACGCCCCGGCGGCCCGCGGGCAGGTCGCGGTGGCCTCCGGTGTCGCGGTGTTCGACAAGATCGAGACGGAGCCGGAGCACCGCCGCCGCGGCCTCGGCCGGGTGGTGATGCACCGGCTGGGGGAGGCGGCGGCCGCGAGCACGAGCGTCCTGCTGGCTTCGGAAGCCGGGCGCGGGCTGTACACCTCGCTCGGCTGGCGCGTGGTGTCCGACGTCGTCCCGGCGCATGTCCCGGAAGGAGCGGCATGACAGCGCGGTTCAAAGACCTCGCCCTGGACGCGACTACCGGGCGCTACAGGGTCAGCCCCGGATCCCTCGCCAAGGTCGCGAGCTCCTCGGCGGTCAACGGCAGCGGAACGATGACCCCGACCGTGCCCCCCAGGCTGACCATGACGTAGCTGCCGTCCGCCCGGTAGTCGGTCACCGCGATGCCGCGCTGCAGCGTGCCCTCCCGGTCGAAGCTGTCCGTTTCCGACGTCATCAGGATCCCGCTGGTGCCGACAGCGGCGTAGCGGCAGGTCGTCGAAGGGCTGATCTGGACCTTCATCTCCGCGCACAGCTGCCGGGGCTGGAACCGCTTCACCGGGTTGGTCGGCACGAACACCTCGACCGTGAGGGAGTAGCCGGTGGCTTCCGGCCCGCCGTGCTCGATGATGCTCACCCCGCGCTGGCTGGTCGGCATGATGCCGCCGAAGTGGGCGGAAGTGATGGAATCGCGCCGGATCGGGTCGGCAGGCGGCAGCATCTTCCGCAGGACCCCTTCGAGGTGCTCCGCGATCCGAGGGCCCCGGGCGTTGATCCGCGCGTCGGTCGGCTGGGCGATCTCGCCGGTGCCCGGCGGCCACCACCGTTCCCCGGCGGCCGGGGTCGGCCGGGGCGGTGCCGCCGGCTGGACCGGGACGTCCGCCGCGGGCCTGGTGACCGGGATGGCGAAGGCGGCGACCGCAGCGGCCGCGACGACGCCGGCGCACGCCAGCAGGACGGCGCGACGGCGGTGCCGCCGCCGGGCGACCCGGGTGACGACTTCGTCGGGGTCGAACCCCAGCGGCGGTTCGGCCCGCACGGCCGAGGTGAACTCGCGGGCCAGCATCTGCTCGTCCATCACAGCTCGCTTTCTGCCAGTGAATCCGGGAAGGCGCCGCGGAGGGTCCGCAGGGCCCTGGTGGCCTGACTCCGGACCGTGGCCTCCGAACACCGCAGCTCACGGGCGGTTTCGGCGACCGGCAGCTCGCAGAAGTACCGCAGCACCAGCACCGCCCGCTGCCGGGGCGCGAGCGTCGCCAGTGCCGTGGCCAGCTCGGCGCGCAGGCCCGCGTGCTGCTGGAGCACGGCCGGATCCGCGGCCGCGTCCGCGACCTCCGGCAGCGTGTCGGTGTGGCGTTCGGACCGCCGCCACGGTCGCCGTCGTTCGTCGAGCCAGCAGCGGGTCAGCGTCTGCCGCGCGTAGCTCACCGGCCGGTCGGTGCCGCGGATCCGCGGCCACGCTCCGTACATCTTGTGGAGCGTGGTCTGGACGAGGTCTTCGGCCAGGTGCCAGTCGCCGCACAGCAGGTAGCCGTAGCGGCGCAGCGGCACGGCGTTGTCCCTGGCGAACTCGCGAAACCGATCCTCGTCGGCTGCCCGCATGGGGCCTCCTTCATGTCAGGTACGGCTTCTTACGCACCGGCCGTCCGATGCGCTGCATCGTGAGTGTCTGACCTGACACATCTGCGTCGCGGGAGCGGCCCACGATGCTTAGGCTCCGCACGTGAATGCTTCATGACGTGGTGGCACGCGGTGATCGTCGTGGTCGCCGGCATCTGGGCGGGCACCATCAACGCCGTCGTCGGGTCGGGGACGCTCGTCACCTTCCCCGTACTCGTCGCCCTCGGTTATCCGCCCGTCACCGCCACGACGTCGAACGCCATCGGCCTGGCGCCCGGGACGATCAGCGGTGCCTGGGGGTACCGGCACGAGCTCAAGGGCTACTGGCCGCAGACCGCCAAGTTCGCCGTCGCGTCCTTCCTCGGGGCCATCGGTGGCACCATCCTGCTGCTTTCGCTGCCGAAGGACGCCTTCGAAGCCGTCGTCCCCGCGCTGGTCGGGCTGGCCGTGGTCCTCGTGATCATCCAGCCGAAGGTGTCGAAGTGGGTCGCGGAGCGGCGCGAGCAGAACGGCGCCGAGCACAAAGCCGGGCCGCTGCTGATGTTCTTCATCTTCCTCATCGGCATCTACGGCGGGTACTTCACCGCCGCGCAGGGCGTGATGCTGGTGGCCGTGATGGGGATGCTGCTGTCGGAGCCGCTGCAGAAGCTCAACGGCGTCAAGAACGTCCTCGCCGCCGTCGTCAACCTCGTCGCCGGGGTCATCTACGCGTTCGTCGCGCCGGTCAGCTGGGCCGTCGTGCTGTGGCTCGCCGTCGGCAGCACCGCCGGCGGCTTCCTCGGCGCGAAGATCGGCCGGAAGCTGTCGCCGGTGGTGCTGCGCGGCGTGATCGTGGTGATCGGCGTCGCCGCCGTCATCCAGCTGGTCGTCAAGCAGTTCGCGAGCTGAATTCGCGGGCCGCGGCCAAGAACAGGTCGTTCTCCTCGCGGGTCCCGATGGTCACCCGGACGCCGTCGCCGGCGAACGGACGCACCACCAGCTTGCGGTCCAGCGCGTGCTCGGCGAACGGGACGGCCTGGTCCCCGAGCGGCAGCCAGACGAAGTTCGCCTGCGTGTCCGGCACCCGGTAACCCGCCGCCAGCAGCCCTTCCCGCACCCGCCCGCGCTCGACGACGATGTCCCGGCAGCGCGCCAGGAGCTCGTCGGCGGCGTCGAGCGACGCCAGCGCGGCCACCTGGGCCAGCATGTTCACCGAGAAGGCCACGTACACCTGCCGAAGCGCGTCCGCGATCGGCTCGGGCGCCACGGCGTAACCGACGCGAAGGCCCGCGAGGCCGTACGCCTTCGAGAACGTGCGAAGCACCATGACGTTCGACCGGCTGTGCGTGTACTCGACGCCGTCGGGCACTTCGGGGTCGGTGACGAACTCCTTGTACGCCTCGTCCAACACGATCAGCACGTGCTCGGGCACGGCGGCCATGAACCGCTCGAGCTCCGCGCGGCGCACCGCCGTCCCGGTCGGGTTGTTCGGGTTGCAGACGAAGACCACGCGCGTCCGGTCGGTGATCGCCGCGAGCATCGCGTCGAGGTCGAGCTCCTGGCCCTCGGTGATCGGGACCTTCACCGAGACGGCGTTCGCGACCTGCGTGACGATCGGGTACGCCTCGAAGGAGCGCCAGCCGAAGATGACCTCGTCGCCCGGCGCGCACACCGCCTGG
>Ga0207678_10000025_pt1 | contig 119139 bp, 105 predicted proteins | sample KBSC63metaG_FD_184319 | JGI IMG/M metagenome (GOLD analysis project Ga0207678, IMG submission 184319) | Corn rhizosphere microbial communities from Kellogg Biological Station, Michigan, USA - KBS C6-3 metaG (SPAdes) (version 2) | ecosystem: Host-associated > Plants > Roots > Rhizosphere >... | reverse complement strand
GCCAGAGGCCGGAACATAGTTCGGCTTAACCGGAATGAACAGCGGACACGGCAAAAGTCAGGGAAGGCAGGATACTGCCCATCCTGATCTTTTTAGAATTTGAAGATCGTGCCCAGATAAACGGCCTGCGCGTCCTGCCGATCATCGGTCATGGGCGTCAGCCGTCCGGCGAAGCTGTTATTATAGCGCACGCCCGCCGTGACGTTCAGGTTGCGCGTCAGCGAATAGGAGCTCGCCAGGTCCAGCGAATAATCCTTGTCCGCACTGGGGTTGCGGATCGTCGCGGCGGGTTCGCGGCGGCTCTCGATCAGCACCTTCGTGCTGAAACGGTCCTTGCGCTCCTGATCCAGCGAGAAATTCCTGGCGCCTGCCATCGGCTCGACGGCGACCGGGTCCAGCTCCTTGCGACCGACGGTTTCGGGCAGGGCGAACTTGCGCCAGTTATGCGCACTGTTCAGGCTGAAGGCGACCGGCGCGATATTCACCGCATCGATCGTCCGGCTAACCGCGACACGATCGTTCAGGTCGGCGGCACGGACCATGACGGTCACCGAACGCTGCCCGCTCAGCGATCCGCTGGTGGGGGTAAAGCGGAAATTCTGGCGACTCGCGGAGGCAGCGATCTTCGCATAAGCGGCCGCCAGGCGCGAATCCTTGGTCGTCGGCGTGAAGGAGGAAATACTGCCCAATGCGCCCAGCGAAACCGGGATTTCGGCCCGCATCCGCACGAGGTCGGTCGCGGCGCCGATCGCAGGAGACAGCATGAAGCCGGCCACGGCAACTGCCGAGCCTGCCAACGCCATATGTCCCCTTTTCAGGCCCATGATCCGAATCTCTTCCCCGCCGACTAGTTTTCTATCGTCCTTCTTATAGGCAAGGCGCTGTAATTGGTAGAGCGCTACCCGTTTTTTGTCCGAGCTGTTGCACGGAACACACAGGACTCATTCCGGTTGCGCGGCGGGCCGTTGCCGCCATGTCCCGGAGTCCCCCTTGCCCATTGCCGCCGGTCCTCTATAGAAGCGAGGCATTTACTCGTTTGATGGGACAATAATGATGGTCCGCCGCTTTTCTTCGCGCCTTTCCTCCGGTCTGCTGCTGGCCGCACTCCTGCCGCTCGCCGCGTGCGGAGGCGGCGCCAAGGACCGCCCCAAGGCGGATCTCGCCGCATCGAAGGTGACGACCATCGGCGTCAACGCCTATCTGTGGCGCGCGAGCCTCGACACCCTGTCCTTCATGCCGATGGTGCAGACGGATTCGAACGGCGGCGTGATCGTCACCGACTGGTACGCCAATCCCAACAGCCCCAATGAACGGATGAAGCTGACCGTCTCGATCCTCGACCAGGATCTGCGCGCCGACGCGCTGCGCATCGCCGCCAGCCGTCAGGTCAGCCAGGGCGGCCAATGGGTCGACGCGCCAGTGCAGGCGGCGACGGTGCAGAAGCTGGAAGAGATCATCCTGACCAAGGCGCGCGACCTGCGCCGCATGGCGATCGCGGGCTGACCGCAACTTATATTCCATTCGGGCCGAGCCTGTCCAAGCCCTGTGCGTTTCTTCGGAATTACGGCCCTTCGACAGGCTCGGGGCGAACGGCAGTTGAGTTAAGGATCATCCATGCAAAGGCGCTTCAACCCGCTTGAGGCCGATGCCCGCTGGCAGGCCGTCTGGGACGAGAAGCAGACGTTCAGGGCGTCCGACAGCAGCGACAAGCCGCGTTCCTATGTGCTGGAGATGTTCCCCTATCCCTCCGGGCGCATCCATATCGGCCATGTCCGCAATTATTCGATGGGCGATGTGCTGGCGCGTTTCCGCCGGATGACCGGGCATGAGGTGCTCCACCCGATGGGCTGGGACGCCTTTGGCATGCCAGCTGAAAACGCCGCGATGGAGAAGAAGGTGCATCCGGGCGCCTGGACACGCTCCAACATCGCGACGATGCGCGCGCAGCTCAAGAAGCTGGGCTTCGCGCTGGACTGGAGCCGGGAACTGGCGACATGCGAGCCGGATTATTACGGCCAGGAACAGGCGCTGTTCCTCGACATGCTCGAAGCCGGCCTGGTCTATCGCAAGGAATCCGCCGTCAACTGGGATCCGGTCGACATGACCGTGCTGGCGAACGAGCAGGTTATCGACGGCAAGGGCTGGCGGTCAGGCGCCCCGGTCGAAAAGCGCAAGCTGTCCCAATGGTTCCTCAAGATCACACAGTTCGCGGACGATCTGCTGGCCGGCCTCAAGACGCTCGACCAGTGGCCCGACAAGGTGAAGCTGATGCAGGAAAACTGGATCGGCAAGTCGGTGGGATTGCAGTTCCGCTTCAAGCTGGATGCGCCGGTGGGCGGAATCGGGGAGCTGGAGGTTTTCTCGACCCGGCCCGACACGATCTTCGGCGCCAGCTTTGCGGCCGTCGCAGCGGATCACCCGATCGCATTGGCGCTGGCGGAAAAGGATGCGGCGCTCGCCGCCTTCGCGGAGGAATGCCGCCAGACCGGCACGGCCGCTGCCGAGATCGAAACCCAGGAGAAGAAGGGATACGACACCGGCCTTTCGGTGATCCACCCCTTCACCGGGCACAAGCTGCCGCTGTTCGTGGCGAATTTCGTGCTGATGGACTATGGCACCGGCGCCGTCATGGCGGTTCCGGCCCATGACCAGCGCGATCTCGACTTCGCGCGCAAATATATGCTGCCGGTCGAGCGCGTCGTCGCGGCCGAGGGCGATGAGCAGAAGGGCATTGGCGAGGAGGCCTATGTCGGCCCCGGCAGACTGGTGAATTCAGGCTTCCTCAACGGCCTGGGCGTCGAGGAAGCGAAGGCGGAAGTGATCCGCCGCGCCGAAGAGGGCGGCTGGGGCACCGGCACCACCGTCTTCCGGCTGAGGGACTGGGGCGTTTCGCGCCAGCGTTATTGGGGCACGCCGATCCCGGTCATCCATTGCGAGGATTGCGGTCCCGTGGGCGTGCCCAAGGACCAGCTTCCCGTGGTGCTGCCCGAGGATGTCGGCTTCGACGTTCCGGGCAATCCGCTGGACCGGCATCCGACCTGGAAGCATGTCGATTGCCCCCGATGCGGCAAGGCGGCGCAGCGCGAGACCGACACGCTGGACACCTTCGCGGATTCAAGCTGGTATTTCATCCGCTTCGCCAGCCAGCCGCAGGACAGGCCGTTCGACCGGGAAACCGTGGAGAAGTGGCTCCCCGTCGGCCAATATATCGGCGGCGTGGAACATGCGATCCTGCACCTGCTCTATGCGCGCTTCTGGACCCGCGCGCTCCAGCATATGGGGCAGTTGGGCTTTGCCGAACCCTTCACCGGCCTCTTCACCCAGGGCATGGTGACGCATGAGACCTACAAGTCGCCCGACGGCGCCTGGCTCGCCCCGCAGGATGTGGAGCGGCAGGGCGACAAGGTCGTGATGATCGACGGCGGCGCCTCCGTTACGGTCGGCCGCGTCGAGAAGATGTCCAAGTCGAAGAAGAATGTCGTCGATCCCGATGACATCATCGCCCAATATGGCGCCGACGCGGTCCGCTGGTTCATGCTGTCCGACAGCCCGCCGGAGCGCGACCTGCCCTGGACCGAAGCCGGCATCGAAGGCTCCTGGCGCTTCGTCAACCGCCTGTGGCGCCTGTTCGGGGAGGCCGACAAGGTCGCCGACGGAGCGGACAAGGCGCTGGACCGCAAGCTGCACCAGACCATCGACGGCGTGGCGAAGGATATCGAGGCACTGTCCTTCAACAAGGCGGTGGCGAAAATCTACGAACTCACCAATGCGGTCGAAAAGGCGAAGCCATCGGCCAGCCGCAGCGCGGCGATCCGGGCGCTGGCCCTGCTGGTCGCGCCGATGACGCCGCATCTCGCCGAGGAGGCGTGGGCGGACATGGGCGAGGAGGGACTGATCGCGGAAGCCGGCTGGCCCGCCGTCGATCCCGCGCTGCTGGTGGAGGATGAGGTCACCATCGCCTGTCAGGTCATGGGCAAGCTGCGCGACACCATCACCGTGCCCAAGGGCACGGCGAAGGAGGAACTGGAGCGCCTCGCCCTGGCCGCGCCCAATGTGGTGAGGACTCTGGACGGTGCTACGCCGAAGAAGGTGATTGTGGTGCCGGACCGTCTGGTGAATCTGGTCGTCTGAACTCCAGGCATCGGTTCGGGCCCCGCCTGTCGAAGCCCTGCGCTTCTCCCTGGGAGAGCACAGCCCTTCGACAAGCCCGGGGCCAACGGGTATAGGATTGCGCATGAAGCCTTTATTGCCGCTGCTCTTGCTTGCCTCCCTCTCCGCCTGCGGGTTGCGTCCCGTCTATGGCGGGGGCAGCCATGGCGCGGTTGCGCAGGCGCTGGGCCATGTCGAGGTGCAGCCGATCCAGGGCAAGGGCGGCTGGCTGGTGCGCAACGCGCTGAACGACCGGCTGGCGGCGATGACCGGCACCGGACCCAGCTACAAGCTGGTGGTGAAGCTGGACGATGACATCAGTGGCTTCGGCCTGCGTTCCGACGCCGCCGTCACGCGCGAGCGACGGACCCTGCGCGCGCGCTATCAGCTTATCGACGGCACCACCGGCGCGCAGGTTCTGGACGATACCGCCGGATCGGACGTCGGCATTGACGTCGTCTCCAGCGAATATGCGACGATCGCGGCGGAGGACACGGCGCTCGAACGGCTGTCCCAGACCATCGCGGACCAGATCATTGCCCGGCTCGCCCGTTTCGCAACGCGGGACAGGTCGCGTTGAAGGCCAATCGGGGCCAGATCGAAAAGGCGCTCGACGCAGCAGGCCAGGGGTCGGCCGCCGACTGCCGCTTCTTCCTGCTCTATGGCCCCGACGAAGCGGGCAGCACGGCACTCGCCAGGCGGCTGGAGCGCTCCATGGGGCCGGACGCCGAGCGGATCGACCTCGACGGGCAGACACTGCGGGATGATCCCGCGCGGCTGGCGGATGAAGCGGCGTCCTTCTCCATGTTCGGGGACAAGCGCTGGATCCGCATCACGGGCATGGGGGAGGAATCGCTGCCCGCCCTCAACGCCCTGCTGGAGGCGGAGGCGGCCGGCAATCCCGTCATTGCCATAGCAGGCGCGCTCAAGGGCACCTCGAAGCTGCTCAAGCTCGTGCTGGACCACAAGCAGACCATGGCCTTCATCTCCTACCAACCCGACGCGCGGGAGGCGGAGCAGATCGCCATCGCCATCGCGCGGGAAGGGGGGCTGCGCCTTTCGTCCGAACTGGGTCGCCGCATCGCGGACCTGGCCAATGGCGACCGCGCATTGATGGCGGGCGAGGTGGAGAAGCTGATCCTCTATCTCGATGCCGCCCCGGATCGCCCGCGCGAGGCGACGGAGGAGGCGCTGAACGCGCTTTCCGCCGATAATCCCGACAGCGACGCCGGGCCGTTGGTGAACGCGGTCCTGGGCGGCGACCTGCGCGGCATGCATCGCGAACTGGGGCGCCTGGCGGAGGCGGGGACGGCGATGGCGGCCGTGCTGCGCCCGCTGCTGACCCGCGCCATGCTGCTTGCCAATATCCGCGCCGACTTCGATGACAGCGGCAGGCTGGAAGGCGCGATAGAGGCGGCGGGCAAGGCGGTGTTCTGGAAGGAAAAGGGCGTCGTCACGCGCCAGGTCCGCATATGGGACGCCGGCGGTATCGCCCGCGTCATCCAGCGCCTCGCCCAGGCCGAACGGGCGAGCCGGTCCGGCAGGGGCCTGGGCGATCTCATGGTCCGCCACGAACTGCTCGCCATCGCCCGCCAGGCAGCGCGGGATCGGTAGGATCTGTCATGTCCCCGGGAAGGCAGGAACATGACGGCGCTGCGCGAAGCCTTCCTAAGCGCTTGATCGGACGGCCACCGACCGCCATATTGCCGGCATGGACAAGCTCAACCTGACCGACGCCGAATGGCGCGAGCGCCTTTCCCCCGAACAATATCATATCCTGCGGGAGGGCGGCACGGAACGGGCCTTCACCGGCAAATATAACGGCAACAAGGCCGATGGCCGCTATTTCTGCGCCGGCTGCGGCACAGAATTGTTCGATGCCGAGGAAAAATATGACAGCGGATCGGGCTGGCCCAGCTTCACCGCCCCCGTCGATATCGACGCGGTGGACGAAATCCGCGACAACAGCCATGGCATGATCCGCACCGAGGTCCGCTGCGCAAAATGCGGCGGGCATCTGGGCCATGTCTTTCCCGACGGGCCGGGCGTCAACGGCCTGCGCTATTGCATGAACAGCGCGTCGCTGGATTTCCAGCCGCGTGACGACGCCGAATAACGGTTCATCGCCGGTACAGCGGACTTTCTCTTGAAACCCTGGGCGATTCTGGTCGATGGCATCACTGGCGGCCGGCAAATCGCGGAAAACACAAAGACGCTGGAGATTTTGCGCGGCCTGCACGGCTTTTCCACTGGCCGCCTTTCCGTTTAGCGCATATCCGGGCGAACCATGGCACGATCAGGCAAGAGCAGCGAACCGCGGGGCAGAGTGAAGACATGGCTGGTGCGGGGTCTGAAGATCGGCCTTGTCGGCGGCCTCAGCGCGCTTGTCGCGATCGTGGTGGCGGTGGTGATCGCCTATCAGTCGCTGCCCGACTATGAATCGCTGAAATCCTCGCCCAATGGCCAGATGATCCGCGTCCACGCCGCCGACGGCAGCGTCATCGTCTCCCTGGGCCCCAGCTTCGGCCGCTGGCTGAGCTACGATCAGATCCCGACGGTGATGGTCGATGCCATGGTCTCGACCGAGGACAAGCGCTTTTATCTTCATCCCGGCGTCGATCCCATCGGCATGGCCCGCGCCGCCTGGGTGGCGCTGGAACGTCGCGGCAGCGGGCGGCGCTGGCAGGGCGCGTCCACCATCACCCAGCAGGTGACGCGCAACATCTTCCTCAACAACAGCTACAGCTGGGGCCGCAAGGTCCGGGAGATGGTGCTGGCCCTCGCGCTGGAGCGCAAATTCTCCAAGCGGCAGATCCTCGAGCTTTACCTCAACAAGGTCTATTTCGGCGGCGGCGCCTATGGCATCGACGCTGCCAGCCGGAAATTCTTCGGCCATCCCGCCACCAGCCTCGACCTTCCCGAAGCCGCGATCGTCGCCGGTCTGGTGAAGGCACCCTCCAGCTATTCCCCGACCGCCGACGCCGACGCCGCCAGGGGCCGGGCGGGCGTGGTGCTGGAACTGATGGAGGAAAACGGCAAGATCAGCGCGGCGGAGCGCGCCAATGCCGGCCTGGAAGCCGTCAAGATGGCCCCAGAACCGCCGCAGAACAGCGTTCGCTACTTCACCGACTGGGCACTGCCCCAGCTCGACACGCTGATCGACGAACCCAATGAGCCGCTGGAGGTCTATACCACCATCGACCTCGGCATGCAGAAGGCCGCGACCGCTGCGATCCAGGCCAATGTGCCTACGGGAACGCAGGGCGCCCTGGTCTCGCTGGACCGCGATGGCGCGGTACGGGCGATGGTCGGCGGACTGGACTATGTGAGTTCCAACTACAACCGCGCCACCACCGCGACGCGCCAGCCGGGGTCGGCGTGGAAGATCTTCGTCTACATGGCCGCGCTGGAGGCGGGCTATACGCCCGATACCGGTATCACCGACAGTCCGGTCGACATCAACGGGTGGAAACCGCGCAACAGCAACGGCCGCTTCTCCGGCGACATCGATATCCGCACCGCCTTCGCCTATTCGGTCAACACCGTGGCGGCGAAGCTGGGCGTGGAGGTGGGCTTCCCCACCGTGGCGGACATGGCGCGGCGCTTTGGCATCACCACGCCGATCAACACCCATCCCTCCATGGTGCTGGGCACGTCGGACGTGCGCCTGATCGACATGACTCGCGCCTTCGCCTCGATCGCGCGCAAGGGCGTGGCCGTGACTCCCTATGGCATCACCAGGGTGACGACCTCCGAAGGCCGCGTCCTCTACGAGCATCAGGATGACACCAGCCGGGTACTGGTCGCGCCCTGGGTCGCGGCGGGCATGACCGACCTGATGCAGACCGCCGTCAGCACCGGCACCGGCAGGGCGGCGCAGATCGGCCGCCCCGTCGCCGGCAAGACCGGCACCACCAGCAGCAACAAGGACGGGTGGTTCCTGGGCTTTTCCAGCGGCATCACCACCGGGGTCTGGATGGGCCGCGACGATGCGCACCCCGTCGGCGTTCTCCAGGGCGGCCGGGCACCCGCCCGTGCCTTTGCCGACTATATGAAGGTCGCCGTCGCGAAACGCCCGGTCGAACAGTTCGAAACGCAGGTGACTTTGCCCGAATGGCAGCTCGAACCGGATAACGAGGCCTATTATGGCCAACCCGACAGCGGGACCGAAGGCGGCATGATGGTCGATGAAAACGGATTGCCGATCGAGCGGGGACAACAGCCGCCCCAGGATGAGGCCCAGCCTGAAGACGGCCAGCAGGCCGCGCCCAATCCCGCCGACCGCCCGCAGCCGCCCCGTTTGGACCAGCAGTGGATCGACAATGTGCTGGGCCGCAACCGGCAACAGCAGCAGCAGCAGCAACAACGCCAGAATGCGCCCTGATCGCGGCGCGGCATGCGCCTGCAAGGCCAGGGTTGCGCTGCCGTAAAAAGCACCCTTGGGCGGTTTTCGGGGAAATCGCTCTAGCCTGCGGCCCTCTGCGCCGTCGCAAAGCGTTTCTGGTCGAGCAGCCCCGTGTCCGGCAGCAGGAAGTCGACCTTCCCCCGCCCGAAATCGATCGCGACCCGGTCGAACAGCTTCAGCGCGTCGATGCCGAGCAGCAGTGCAGGCTTGTCCTGAAGCTCCAGTTCCGCGAAGGGCTGGGCATCGGCGAACATCACCGGCATCGCCCTGAGCATGACTTGCCCCATCCGCACCCGTTCGATCAGTCCCGCCTGGCCGAACAACGTCTCCCCGGTCACGCTGGTCAACGACACCAGCTTCAGCGGAGGCGCCTTCTTCTTGCGCAGCAGCCTGTTCATCAGCGCCATATTGCCGACGCTGATCGATGTGCCGGTGTCGAGGATGATGCTGACCTTCATTCCGTTCACGTCGGAATCGAGCAGGATCAACTGCCCCTTTCGCCGCCGCGCCTCGACCACGATGACGTTGGGATCGCGCAAGCTCCGCTGGCTGCTGCTGATTTCCATCCGTCCTGTGCGAAAATTCATCAGCAACCGCTTGGCATAGAGGCCGTCCAGACCCAGAAGGCCGGCAGCGCCGATATGCTCCCCCTCCAGCACGGGCGCCTCGATATCGTCCACTACGGTCTTGCCGAAGACCAGGCGCGGAACCGAAACGGTGTCCACCTCGGCCCGGCCGGTCATGCTGATCACCGTCACCCGCTCCCGCAGGGGCAGGGCGAGCCGTTCGGCCAAAGCGCGGGAAATGACCGTGCGTTGCGATCCGGTATCGACGACGAAGTTCCACGGACCCCTGCCGTCGATCTGGATGGGGATGGTGATGCGCGCGTCGTCGCTCGCAACGGTGCGGATCACGGCCGGCGGATCATCCGGGTCCAGAGCAGGACGGTCCTGCGCAACGGGGGCAGGACTGATGGCAGGAGGACTGACAGGAGGAGGACTCATGGGGGCAGGGCTGGCAAGCGCAGGACTGGCGATCACCATCGCCATGCCCAGAGCGGCGCGCCAGCGTCCCATCTCCCGTTCCTCCTTATTTTATCCCTGTATAGCATGGCCGCGCCGGTTCCGCCCATCCCATTTCATTGGCGGCAGGGCGCATATTCCCAATTTACCGCTCGCCCATGACTCAGCCACCTTGACTTGGGCCATGTCGGATCGCTAAACGCCAAACATTCTATCCCGCCCGTCCGGCGCGGGTTCTCCCGAGTCATGAGCCGGGTCAGCCTTCCCCAATACTTCCTCTGTTTCTCATTCCATCGGACTTCACGCGAATGCACCTCAAGGATCTCAAGAAAAAAGCGCCCGCCGAACTCGTGACCATGGCGGAGGAGCTGGGCGTCGAAGGCGCGTCGACCCTGCGCAAGCAGGACCTGATGTTCGCCATCCTCAAGGTCGAGGCCGATAATGGCGAACAGATCATGGGCGAGGGCACGATCGAGGTGCTGCCCGATGGCTTCGGCTTCCTGCGCAGCCCGGAGGCGAATTTCCTGGCCGGCCCGGACGACATCTATGTCTCGCCCAACCAGGTCCGCAAATTCGGCCTGCGCACCGGCGACACGGTCGAGGGCGAAATCCGCGCGCCCAAGGATGGCGAGCGTTATTTCGCGCTGACCAAGCTCATCTCGGTCAATTTCGACGATCCCGAAGTCGTCCGCCATCGCGTCAATTTCGACAATCTGACGCCGCTCTATCCGACCCAGAAGCTGGTTCTGGACACGCTCGACCCGACGATCAAGGACAAGTCGGCCCGGGTCATCGACATCGTTTCGCCGCAGGGCAAGGGCCAGCGCGCCCTGATCGTCGCGCCGCCGCGCACCGGCAAGACCGTCCTGCTCCAGAACATCGCCAAGGCGATCACCGACAACCATCCCGAAGTCTTCCTGATCGTCCTCCTGATCGACGAGCGTCCGGAAGAAGTCACCGACATGCAGCGCAGCGTGAAGGGGGAGGTGGTTTCCTCGACCTTCGACGAACCGGCACAGCGCCATGTCCAGGTCGCCGAAATGGTGATCGAGAAGGCCAAGCGTCTCGTGGAACACAAGAAGGACGTGGTGATCCTGCTCGACTCGATCACGCGTCTGGGCCGCGCCTACAACACCGTCGTGCCCTCGTCGGGCAAGGTGCTGACCGGCGGCGTGGATGCCAATGCGCTCCAGCGCCCCAAGCGCTTCTTCGGCGCCGCGCGCAATATCGAGGAGGGCGGCTCGCTCTCCATCATCGCCACCGCGCTGATCGACACCGGCAGCCGCATGGACGAAGTCATCTTCGAAGAGTTCAAGGGCACCGGCAACTCGGAAATCGTGCTGGACCGCAAGGTGGCGGACAAGCGCATCTTCCCGGCGCTCGACGTCGGCAAGTCGGGCACCCGCAAGGAAGAGTTGCTGGTCGACAAGGCCAAGCTCAGCAAGATGTGGGTGCTGCGCCGTATCCTGATGCAGATGGGCACCGTCGATGCGATGGAATTCCTGCTCGACAAAATGAAGGATTCCAAGACCAACGAGGATTTCTTCGACTCGATGAACCAGTAAGGGGCAGGGCGGTTGTGTCCCTGACGGACGCAGGTCGCCTTCGCTTCAAGCGCCATGTTTTTGGGGCCGTCGGACTTCGGTCTGGCGGCTCCGCTATTTTCAGGGGAACTGTCAGGCCGTGATGATCGACCTAATCGCAACCGCCGCAGCCGCGGCTCAGGGGATCGGCTCACCCGCCGATATCTGGGCCCATATCGTCAACGACTTCAGCAATATCGGCTCGCCCGCCGCGCTGGCGGCGTTCGGACAGGTGCTGATGATCGACGTGCTGCTGGCGGGGGACAATGCGATCGTCGTCGGCGCGCTGGCGGCGGGCCTCCCTGCGGAACAGCGCAAGAAGGTCATATTGATCGGCATCATCGCCGCGCTGGTCCTGCGCATCGGCTTCGCGCTGGTGGTGACGCAGCTGATGCAGATCGTCGGCCTGATCCTGGCGGGCGGGCTGCTGCTGCTCTGGGTCGCGTTCAAGATGTGGCGGGAACTGCACCCGAAACGGGGCGGCGACACCGCCGATACGAGCGACGACGACATATCCGGCCTGCGTCCTGCCAAAAGCTTTGCGGGCGCGGCCTGGGCGGTCGCGGTCGCGGACGTTTCCATGAGCCTCGACAATGTGCTGGCCGTGGCAGGCGCGGCGCGCGACCATCCGGGCATCCTGATCATCGGGCTTGTTCTTTCCGTGGCCCTGATGGGCATCGCGGCCAATATCATCGCCAAATATATCGAGCGTTTCCGCTGGATCGCCTATCTGGGCCTCGCCGTGATCATCTATGTCGCGATCAAGATGATCTATGACGGCTTCGTGGACCATCAGGTCGGCATATTGACGCTGTTCGCATAGTGCAGGCCGATCTGACCGGATCAGATCGGCCTACAGCTTGGTCTTGCCGTGATGTCCCATCATGGGATCAGGACAGTGCTTCCCCTGGTTTGCCGCGCCTCCAGCGCGCGGTGCGCCTCTGCTGCATCGGCCAGGGCAAAACGCTGGCCGATGACGGTGTTCACCACCCCGCGCGCCATGCGGTCGAACAGTCTTTCGGCGGTTCGCGCCAACTCCTGGGGCGTAGCGACATAGTCATACAATGTAGGCCGCGTGACATAGAGCGACCCGCCCCGGCTGAGTTCCAGCAGGCTGATCGGCGGGACAGCGCCTGAAGCATTGCCATAGCTGACCATCATGCCGCGCCGCCTGAGAGAGGCGATGGACGCCGCCCAGCTATCCTTGCCCACGCCGTCATAGACAATATCGACGCCGCGCCCGCCGGTAAGCTCCCGCACGACGGACGCCAGGCCCTCAAGGGGCCCGGAGAGGCTGTGATCGGCTTCCACCGTCGCCGCCTTTTCCGGCGAACCGCAATGGGCGATCACGATCACGCCCTTGTCGCGCAGCCACGGCACCAGCACGGAGCCGACGCCGCCTGCCGCCGCATGAACCAGCGCGAACTGCCCCGGTTGCAGGGGCAGGATGTCCTCCGCCAGAAAGCAGCTGGTCATGCCCTTCAGCATCATGGCCGCCGCGTCCTGCGTCGTGACAGCGTCCGGGATCCTGACCGCCTGGTCGGCCCTGACCATGCGGTGCGTGGCATAGGCGCCCAGTCCCACGGCACATCCCACCTTGTCCCCGACGGCAAAGCCGACCACCCCGGGGCCGATGGCGGCGACATGCCCCGCCCCTTCGGCCCCCAGGGGAGTTGGCAGCGGCGCGGAATAGAGGCCGCTGCGATAATAGGTGTCGATGAAGTTCAACCCCACGGCATCCTGCGCGATCAGCAATTCGCCTTCCCCCGGCAATCCGGGATCGAACGCCTCCCGCGCGATCACGTCTGGCCCGCCATGGCTGCGCGCCACCATCCGCCATGCCTGCGTCATGCCGGAATCCGATTCAGAGATGAGCGGCGAAGAAATCAGCGGTTCGACCGTCGGCCAGCTCCGCCGCCGCTTCATTGCGGCGCGCCCCCATTTCGGCGGCGAAACCATGATCCAGCCCTTCATAATCATGCAGGATCACATGGCGGTTGTCCTTCAGCCCTTCGTGCATCTTCTGCTGGACCTCGGGCGGGACAAAGCCGTCGGCAGTGGGGATATGCATCAGCACCGGCTTGCCTATGGCATGCTGTTCATTCAGCAACCCGTCAATGCCGACGCCATAATAGGCGACGAAGGCATCGCCGTCCGTACGGCAGGCCGACATGAACGCCAACCGTCCGCCCAGGCAATAGCCGACCAGACCGACCTTGGCATCTTGTCCCAGTTCCGCGCGGGCGGCCTTGATCGTCGCCTCAATGTCCCGAATGCCTTGATTCTGGTCGAATTTCTGGAATAGGCCGAAGGCCGCCTGAAGATCCTCCGGAATATCGGCGTCGAGTTCGATATGCGGCTCCTCCCGCCAGAACAGGTCAGGCGCCAAAGCGAGATAGCCGGCCGCTGCCCAGCTATCGCATTTGCGGCGAATGCCTTCATTCACGCCGAAAATCTCCTGGATCACCACGATTGCGGCTTTGGGCGTTCCTTCCGGCCGGGCAACATAGACATCGAACCGGGCGTCGCCCTCCAGCGTGGAAACGGGTGTGAATGCTGCCATGGGAAAATCCTTCCAATTCGTTCGTGGCCGTCATAATGGCGCTTGCAGGGCGAAGCGCAACCACCTCTGCCGTCAAAAAATTTGCGTTGCGCGCCCTTGTTGCGGCATGAGGCGTTGTAAAGGGCGGCCGCAGCAAAAGGTAGCAAGATATGAAGGTGAGCGTTGATGTCGACTGCACTCCTGCGGAGGCTCGGGCTTTCCTGGGGCTGCCGGATGTGACCCCCATTCACGAGAAATATGTGAAGACGATGCTGGACAGTTTCGATGGCGTAGCGAATGTCGAGCAGATGGAGACGCTGTTCAAAAGCTTTTCGCCACTTGGCGACGCCGGCATGCGCCTGTTCAAGCAGATGATGGACATTGGCCTGTCAGGAATGGCCGGTCAGAATGGCGACAAAAAGTCCGGCTGACCGATCTGCGACGGCGCCTGTGACGGACACCATCTATGCCCTGTCCAGCGGCGCTCCGCCCGCGGGCATCGGCGTCATCCGGATCAGCGGCCCCGCGGCGGGACAGGCGCTGCAGAGCATCGCCGGCCAGTTGCCGCCGCCCAGAAGGGCACGCCTATCCTCCCTCCACGACCCGCGCGACGGCGCATTGCTCGACCGGGCGCTGACGCTGTGGTTTCCGGGGCCGAACACCGTTACCGGAGAAGATCTGGCCGAATTGCATTGCCATGGCGGCCGCGCCGTCATCGCAGCCGTGGAGGACGCACTGGGTTCCCTGGCAACATTGCGCCGCGCCGAAGCAGGGGAGTTCACGCGGCGGGCCTTCACCAATGGCCGCATGGACCTGAACGCCGTGGAGGGCCTCGCCGACCTCCTCGCGGCAGAAACGCAGCAGCAGCGGCGGACGGCTCTCCTGATGGCGGAAGGTCATTTTTCGCAGCATGTGGAGGGCTGGCGACAGACATTGCTGAACCTTTCCGCAATGACCGAAGCGGCGCTTGATTTTTCCGACGAAGATGATGTCCCGGAAGAGAATATCGACCTGCAAATCCGCCGCGATATCAGTAATTTGGCATCGGACGTCGAAGCCGTGCTCGCATCCCCCTCTGCGGAAAGATTGCGCGACGGCGTTCGCGTGGTTCTGGCCGGTCCGCCCAATGCAGGGAAATCGACCCTGCTCAACCGCCTTGTAGGGCGCGATGCTGCCATTGTTTCCGACGTGGCGGGAACCACGCGTGACCGGATCGAGGTGCCTGCCGCTCTTGGCGGCAGCGCCTTTCTCTTTACCGACACGGCGGGTCTGCGCGATCGCACCAGCGACGCCATAGAGGCTATCGGCATGGACCGCGCGCGTGACGCGCTGGCGGCGGCCGACATCATTCTCTGGCTCGGGCCGGCAGCGGATATCCCTCGGCCGGATGCGATAGTGATCGCCGCCCAATGCGATCGTACCAAGGGGGAGGATCGCCCTGGCCTTGAGCTTTCCGCTCTGACGGGGGAGGGAATGGATGCTCTGATATCCATTTTGCTGGACCGCGCCGCTGCTCTCTTGCCGGGTGAGGGGGATTACGCACTGCATCGGCGACAGCGCGATGCAGCGGCGTTGTTGCATGCGCATCTGACGCAGGCATATGGATCGGATGATCTGCTGATCGTGGCGGAGGAGTTGCGGCAGGCGCGCACGGCTATTGACCAGCTAACGGGGCGGGCCGGCACAGAAGACATGCTTGACCGCCTGTTCGCCGGCTTCTGCATCGGAAAATAGCCATGTTCCACGTGGAACAGTTTTGACCGGAGCGCCCCAATTCTGTTAAGGGGCGCGCATGCGAACAAGCTATGACGTGATCGTGGTCGGCGGCGGCCATGCGGGCTGCGAAGCGGCGAGCGCTGCGGCGCGAAAGGGCGCGTCCGTCGCCCTGCTGACCTTTGACAAGGCCACGGTCGGCGCCATGTCCTGCAACCCCGCCATCGGGGGCCTCGGCAAAGGCCATCTGGTGCGAGAGGTCGATGCGCTGGACGGGCTGATCGCCCGCGCTGCCGACGCCGCCGCGATCCACTATCGCATGCTCAACAGCAGCAAAGGCGCAGCAGTCCAGGGGCCGCGCATCCAGGCGGACCGCAAGCGCTATCGCGCCGAAATTCATCGACTGCTCGCCGCTCAGCCGGGACTTCATATTGTCGAGGGTGAGGCAATCGGTCTGCTGCTGACCATGGGCGCGATCACGGGCCTGAGCCTCGCCGATGGAAGCACGCTTCAGGCCCCCACTGTCGTGCTCGCGACCGGCACATTTCTGGGCGGCAAATTATTCCGTGGTGAAGAGGCGCTGACCGGCGGCCGCACAGGCGAAAGGGCGGCAACGACCTTGGGCGTCCAGCTTCGCGCCCTGGACCTGCCAATCGGAAGGCTGAAGACAGGGACGCCGCCACGGCTGGATGGCCGGACCATCGATTGGGCCCGCCTGGAAGCGCAGCCATCGGATAGCGAAGGCTGGACCATGTCGGCCCTGTCAGCATCCCGCACATTGCCGCAACTCAGTTGCGCGATCACGCGCACCAATGACCGGACGCACGCGATCATCCGGGAGGGTCTAGGTCGCTCGCCCCTGTTCAGCGGAGCGATCGAGGGGCGGGGTCCACGCTATTGCCCCTCCATCGAGGATAAGGTGACCCGCTTCGGCGACCGCGACGGACACCAGATATTTCTCGAACCGGAGGGGCTCGACGATCATCTCGTCTATCCCAACGGCATCAGCACTTCGCTGCCCGCCGATGTGCAACTGGAAATGGTAAGATCCATGACCGGACTGGAAAGGGCCGAGATCGTGGTGCCGGGCTATGCCGTGGAATATGACCATATTGATCCGCGCGCCCTGGATGCAACGTTGGAAGTTCGCGCCATTTCAGGTCTCTTCTGCGCGGGGCAGATCAACGGCACGACCGGATATGAGGAAGCAGCGGCGCAGGGACTGATTGCCGGGATCAATGCGGCGGCCAAGGCGATGGCCGATGAACCTCTCATCCTCGATCGAGCAAGCAGTTATATTGGCGTAATGATCGACGATCTCGTCCTGCAGGGCGTCACCGAGCCCTATCGCATGCTGACCGCCCGGGCCGAATATCGCCTGCGGCTGCGCGCCGACAATGCGGGAACCCGGCTGTCGAAAATCGGGTTCCGCCATTCCGTTCTGGGGCCGGAACGCGCAGCCCATTATATTCGGCGCGACCAGGACCGTGCAGCGGTGAACGAGGAACTGAGCCGTTCCTTTTCGGCAACGGAGATGGCGAAGTCCGGCGCGACGGTCCGGCAGGATGGCGCACGCCGGACCTTGTTCGAATGGGCACGTTTTCCGGAAGTCGGGCGCGCCCTGCTTTTCGATCTCGCGCCCGTTCTGTCCCGAATAGCGCCTGACTTGCGCGACGAGATATTGGAGGACGCGCATTATGCGCCCTATCTCGAAAGGCAGGAGGCCGAGATAGGGGAAATGCGCCGCAATGAACGAGTGGTCATCCCGGCGGATTTTGATTTCGCCTCCATCGGCGGCCTGTCGACGGAAATGATCGAGCGGCTCAACCTTGCCCGCCCGGATACGCTGGCCGCTGCCGGGCGTATCCGCGGGATCACGCCTGCAGCCCTGGCAGCCGTTCTTGTTCACATCAGGCGGCGCGCCGCGTGACGGAAGAGGAAGCACGGCAATGGCTGCAAGTGCGTTTCGATGTTTCACGTGAAACATGGCAGCGCCTCGAACGCTATGTGGCCATCCTACTGGAAGAGATGGATCGCCAAAATCTCATTGCAGAATCGACCCGGTCCCAAATCTGGTCCCGCCATATCGCTGATTCAGCACAATTGATTCCGCTCGCCGGGAACTGGCAGGGTCCGTGGGTCGACCTGGGATCGGGCGCCGGCCTGCCCGGCATTGTCGTCGCCATCCTTTCCCAGACTCCCGTCCAGATGGTGGAATCCCGGCGCAAGCGGATCGACTTCCTCAATTCGGTCATCCAGGCCCTCGATCTTCCGAATGCGAGCGTCTTTGGCGGCCGCGTGGAAGCCGTGCCGCCCATGACGGCAGCGGTCATCAGCGCCCGTGCCTATGCGCCCTTACCCAAACTTATCGACTCGGCGGCACATCTGGCTGACGAAAAAACGATATGGGTGCTGCCAAAAGGACGAAATGCGCAGAATGAACTGGAGGCCGCGACTCGATCATGGCAAGGTGTGTTCCACGTGGAACGCAGCGTGACCGATGCCGATAGTGCCATCATCGTCGCGCAGGCGATCCGATCCGCCAGGAGGAAAGCCCGAGGATGATCTGTATTGCGATAGCCAATCAGAAGGGGGGCGTCGGGAAGACCACCACCGCCATCAATCTGGCCACCGGGCTGGCCGCTACTGGACTGCGCGTCCTGCTGGTCGACCTTGATCCTCAGGGCAATGCATCGACCGGGCTTGGCGTCAATCAGGCCGATCGTGTCCAATCCAGCTACGACCTGCTGGTCGGCAATTGCGCGCTGGAAGATGCGATTATCAGCACCCGCGTGCCCAAGCTCGACATCGTCCCTGCCACGCAGGACCTTTCCGGCGCGGAAATCGAGTTGATCGAATATGAGGAGCGGACGCATCGTCTGGAACGGGTGCTCACAGAAGCACAACCAGGCCGCTGGGACATCTGCCTGATCGATTGCCCGCCATCGCTCGGCCTGCTGACCATCAACGCGATGGTCGCGGCGCAATCGCTGCTCGTCCCGTTGCAATGTGAATTCTTCGCTTTGGAGGGACTGTCCCAGCTTCTTCAGACCGTCGAACGCATTCGTGGTCGTTTCAATCCCGGCCTGTCGATCATGGGCGTTGCGCTCACCATGTATGACCGACGCAATCGCCTGACAGATCAGGTGGCCGACGATGTGCGGGCATGCCTTGGCGACCTGGTATTTTCCACGGTCATCCCGCGCAATGTCCGATTGTCGGAGGCGCCCAGCCATGGCGTACCGGCGTTGATCTACGATTTCCGCTGCTCGGGATCGGAAGCCTATATGCGTCTGGCGCGTGAATTGATCGCGCGCCTGCCCCGGCAGGAGGTTGCTGCTTGAATAACGACAATGCAATGAAGTCGGCCAAGCGTCCCCATGGTCTTGGTCGCGGACTGTCCGCCCTACTCGGCGATGTGGCGCGGGAAGAACCTGTCGCGCCGACCTCTGCGATGCCGCCCTCCACCAAGGCGATCCAGAGCATTGAAGTGGCGCTGATACAGCCGCATCCGGAACAGCCCCGTCGCCATTTCGACGAAGGGGCGCTGCAGGAACTGGCCGAAAGCATCGGCAAGCGCGGCGTGATTCAACCGATCATCGTCCGTCCCCATGGCGGCGGCTTTCAGATCGTCGCGGGGGAACGCCGGTGGCGCGCCGCGCAGCGCGCTCAGCTTCATCGCATCCCCGCCATTGTGCGCGATTTCGACGAAGCCGAGACGCTGGAAATCGCGCTGATCGAGAATATCCAGCGCGAAGACCTGAACCCCATCGAGGAAGCGGAGGCCTATCGCAAGCTGATCGCCGAGTTCCAGCACAGCCAGGAAGCGCTCGGGCGCCTGGTCGGCAAGTCGCGCAGCCATGTCGCAAATCTGATGCGCCTGCTGGATCTGCCCCGGCCCGTCCAGCAGCAGGTGATCGAACAGAAACTCAGCATGGGCCACGCCCGCGCGCTCATCGGCGCGCCCGATTGCGAAAATCTTGCGCGCACCGTCGAAACCAGGGGCCTGTCCGTTCGCGATACCGAACAACTCGTCCGCCGCGCGAAGAAAGGCGATGACGCCCCCGGTCGCAGGCGTGGCGTCGCGATCAAGGAAAACGATCCGGACATCGCGGCGCTGGAACAGCATCTCGCCGACATATTGGGCGTAAAGGTCGATATAGACTATGCGCAGGGCGGCAGCGGCATACTCTCGCTGCATTATTCCACGCTCGACCAACTGGACATGCTATGTCAGCGCCTCTCGGGCGAGCGCATCTGACAGCCCGGCAAAAAGAACCGGTGCGCAGCCGCATTTAGCTGCGGCGGCCACTGGTCTTTTCGCCTTCAACTGCCTAGCCTGATCGCATGGCAGACAATTCATCCTCTCTCACAATAGCCCATGTCACCCGTCGTGAGGACTATCGGCCGCCGGACTGGCTGGTGCCTGAAATCGCGCTGGATTTCGACCTGGATGCCGCGTCCACGCGCGTCCATGCGACATTGTCGGTCACGCGGAACGGCGATCACGACCAGCCGCTGAAATTGGATGGCGACGGCCTCCTGCCGCTTGAAATCAGGGTCGACGGCGCGGTTCTTGCGACCAACCAGTGGTCCCTGGACGGCGGAGCGCTGGTCATCGCACTTTCCGGCCCCTCCCATATCGTTGAAACGTTCGTGGAGATCGCCCCCCAGGACAACAGCAAGCTGATGGGGCTTTACGCCAGCGGCGGCCTGCTTTGCACCCAATGCGAGGCCGAGGGTTTCCGGCGCATCACCTTCTTTCCTGATCGGCCCGACATTCTGTCGCGCTATTCGGTGCGAATGGCGGCGGACAAGACGCTCTATCCGGTTCTGCTCGCCAATGGCGATCCGGTGGAGCAGGGGGAACTGCCCGATGGCCGGCACTGGGCGCGCTGGAACGATCCCTTTCCAAAGCCCTGCTACCTGTTCGCGCTGGTCGCGGGCGACCTGGCCTGCAATGCCGACCACTTCATCACGATGAGCGGGCGGGAGGTACAACTGGGCATCTGGGTCAGGGAAGCCGACCTGCCCCGCACCGCCCATGCCATGCAGGCGCTCAAGAACAGCATGGCATGGGACGAGCGGGTCTATGGCCGGGAATATGATCTGGATGTGTTCAACATCGTCGCCGTAGCCGATTTCAACTTCGGCGCGATGGAGAACAAGGGCCTCAACATTTTCAATTCGCGTTACATATTGGCCGATCCGGAAACCGCGACCGACATCGACTATGATGGTGTAGAAGGCGTTGTGGCGCATGAATATTTCCACAACTGGTCGGGCAATCGCGTCACGTGCCGCGACTGGTTCCAGCTCAGCCTGAAGGAAGGCTTCACCGTCTTTCGCGACCAGAATTTCTCCGCCGACATGGGGTCGCATGCGGTCAAGCGGATCGAGGACGTCCGTATCCTGCGCGCCGCGCAGTTCCAGGAGGACAGCGGACCGCTCGCCCATCCGGTTCGGCCAGAATCCTACATGGAAATCAGTAACTTCTACACTGCGACCATCTACAACAAGGGCGCGGAACTGATCCGCATGATGGCGCTGATGCTGGGGCCGGAGCGTTTTCGTGCCGGAACCGACCTCTACTTCAACCGGCATGACGGGGAAGCCGCAACCTGCGAGGATTTCGTCCTGGCGATGGAGGAGGGGGGTGAGATCGACCTCAGCCAGTTCCGCCTCTGGTATCAGCAGGCCGGCACGCCGCATGTCCGCGCCTTGCTCCACCATGATCCCGCTGCCCAGACCGTAACCTTGCTGCTCGAACAAACGGTTCCACCGACTCCAGGGCAGCCCGAAAAGCGGCCCATGGCCATCCCTCTCCGCACCGCCCTTTTCGACCCGGAAACCGGCCGGAATCGGGGTGACGAGCTACTGATGCTGAGGGAGACGCGCCAGAGCTTCACTTTCGAGGGCTGGGCGACAGCGCCGATCCTGTCCATCAATCGCGGCTTTTCCGCGCCGGTCATTGTCGAAACCAACCGCAGCCAGGCCGATCTTGCCTTCCTGTCTGCTCATGACGACGATCCCTTCGCCCGGTACGAGGCCATGCAGCAATTGATGGTCAATGTGCTGGTCGGCCGCATTGGCGGGCAGGCAGTCGATGAAGAGGCGGTGATCGCCGCGATCCGCAACACCGCCGACGACCCGCTGCTGGACCCAGCCTTCGTCGCGGAGGCGATCCGCCTCCCAAGCGAAGCCTATCTGGGCGACCAGATGGCGGTGGTCGATCCCGACGCGATCCACGTCGCGCGCGATGCGCTGCAAAGGCGCATAGGTACCGAACTGGAGCCGCTCTGGCGCGACATTCACGCCAGGACCAAGGCCAATGCCTTCGCCCTGTCGTCAACCGCCAAGGGCGCGAGGAAGCTGCGTAACACGGCTCTTCTCTATCTGGCGGCTTCCGGTGCGACGGATGGTCCGGCTGTCGCCTTCGGCCAGTTCAGCGAGGCCGACAACATGACCGAACGGCAGGCGGCGCTCGCGACATTGGCGAACGGCACCAGCGCGGAACGGGAAGCAGCGCTCGACATCTTCTACAACCGCTACCGCGATGATGCGCTGACGCTCGATAAATGGTTCCAGACGCAGGCCTTCGCCTTCCATCCGGACACGGTCGACCTGGTCGAGGAACTGGGCAGGCACAGGGACTTCACTCTGACCAATCCCAACCGGGTAAGGGCGCTTTATGGTGCCTTCGCGGGCAACCAATGGGCCTTTCACCACCGTTCGGGCAAGGGCTACCGCTTGATCGCGGACTGCATCATCGCGCTCGACAAGCTCAATCCACAGACCGCCGCGCGCCTGGTGCCGCCGCTGGGGCGCTGGAAGCGCTTCGATGAAGGACGTGCGGCGCTCATGCGGGCGGAATTGCAGCGTATCCTGCTCCAACCCGGCCTCTCAAAGGACGTGACGGAACAGGTCAGCAAGAGCCTGGAGTAACGGAGATCCCTACCGCCCCGAAGCCTCCAGCCAGGCTGCGACATCCGCCGCGACCTTGTTGGCGGCGGCATTGAGGGGTGCTCCGACGCTGTTCGCATCTATCTTGCCCCCGACCGGGGCCGTTGCGGTGAAGCGCTGCTTGGCGATGGCCGTGCCACCCGGTCCGGTCAGCATGGCGTCATAGGTCACGACCGCGCTGTTGGTCGCCTCATCCACGCCGAAATCGACCAGTTCGCCCATCAATCGCTGCCCGGCATCGGCGGAATATTGGCCGGGGTCGAGCACGATGCGATTGCTCGTCGCGGCGATGGTCTCGGCCAGCAGCTTCTGGAACAGATGGCGCGGCGTGTCGGCCCATTGCACCTTGGTCACATAGGCGACCGACGTAGGCGAGGTGATCACCGGAACACGCACCGTGTCCAGCATCTTGGGCGCTTCGGGATCGGCCACGGTGATGGCCGCGGCCGAAGACGCGCTGCGCAACGTGCCCGGCGCCACCTTCTGGGCGGCGTTCAGCGACAGCAGCCGCTCCGGCGGCTTGCCGCCGAAGGACACGCAACCGGCCAGCATGAGAGCGCCGAGGGCCACCGGCATCAGGCCAAGTTTCCTGTGAAACATCATCATGTCCCTCTTATCGCTTGTAATCGGGCAATTTGGGCGATCCGACGATCGATCCCGCACCCTGCTGATCCAGTTTTTCGGCCACGCCCCGGAAGGAGCGCGACATTTCGCGCAGATCGCGAACGAGCTGGTTCACCTCCGGCATGGTCTGATTGCTGAAGGCGCGAACCCCCGGCTGCGCCTCTGCAATGGTCTTGTCGAGTGTGTCGATGCTGTGCGTCGCGGACTGGATGCTCTTGCGCAGGTCCGCCAGCAGCGGGCGGCCCTCATCATTCACCATGGCGTCAGTAGACGCGGCCAGCTTGCCGATCTGCTCGGCCGCTATACCGGTGCGCTGCACGGCAATCCGGGCTTCGGCAAGGGTCGCCGCGATTTCCGGGCTGCGATCAGCCAGCGAGCCGGAAATCCGCTCCACATTGGCCAGGATGCTGGCGATCGATTGCTGGTTCTTGTCGTTCAGCAATTCCGTCAGCCGCTCGGTCAGGGTTGATAGACGCTCGAGCAATTGCGGCGCATTGTTGAGCAGTTCGCCGAGCGCTCCCGGCTTGGTCGGGATCACCGGCACGCCGTCGGGGCAGGAGGCGAGGGGGTTTTCTGCCGGGCAGGTGATCGGCCGCGCGCCCTTGACCGCACCGTCCAGCACGATTTCCGACACGCCGGTAAACCCCACCCCGGCAATGGTCGCGGTCGTCCCCTGCAGGACCGGCGTCCCTTCCTTCACCGAAATGCGCACCTTCACGAAGCCGGGATCACGCTTCCACAGTTCGATCTTCTCCACCTGTCCGGAGGGGACGCCGGAATAATTGACGCTCGATCCCTTTGCGAGGCCGTTCACCGACTGTTTGAAGAAGATGTCATATTCCATATTGTCGCCCTGGGAGAGGCGCGAGAACCAGAAAGCCGCGATCATGATCGCCGCCAGCAGCAGCAGCGTGACCGTGCCCACCAGCACATGGTTGGAGCGGGTTTCCATATCCTATCGCCTCTTGTCCTTTTCGCGGGCAACCGCCGCCGTCGCGGCGCGCCCGCGCGGGCCGTTGAAATATTCCTGGATCCACGGGTGATCGGTGGCCAGCAGTTCGTCGATGGTGCCGACCGCCGTCACCTTCCTGTCGGCCAGCACCGCTACCCGGTCGCAGATCGAATAGAGCGTGTCGAGATCATGGGTAATGAGGAAGACCGTAAGTCCCAGCGTCTGCTGCAATTTTCGCGTCTGATTGTCGAACGCCGCGGCGCCGATCGGGTCCAGCCCGGCGGTGGGTTCGTCGAGGAACAGCAGATCCGGGTCCAGCGCCAGGGCTCGGGCCAGACCCGCGCGCTTCTTCATGCCACCCGATAGCTCGGCGGGATATTTGGGGCCGGCCTCAGCCGGCAGGCCGGTCATGCGAATCTTGTAGGCGGCAATCTCGTCCCGGAGCGTTGCACCGATATTCGGATAATATTCGCGAATCGGCACCTCGACATTTTCCGCCACGGTCAGCGTGGAGAACAGCGCGCCACCCTGAAAAAGCACGCCCCAGCGCTTGCGGATGGCCAGGGCTTCGTCATCCAGCCGACCGATCATGGATTCGCCGAAAACATGCACCTCGCCCTCGTCAGGCGTCTGGAGGCCGATGATGGATCGCATCAACACCGACTTACCCGTGCCCGATCCGCCGACCACGCCCAATATCTCGCCCTTGCGCACGTCGAGGTTCAGCCCCTCATGCACGACCTGATCGCCGAAGCTGTTGCGGAGATTGCGGACCGATATGGCGATGTCGTCACGCTCCAGCGCCTTTTCGACCCGCTCTTCTTCCGCGCTTATCGCTTCTTCGGGCGTCATCAGTTCCAGCCTACCCAGGTGAAGAAGACAGCGAAGAAGGAGTCGAGAACGATGACGAGGAAGATCGCCTGTACCACTGCCGCTGTCGTGCGCAGGCCCACTTCCTCGGCATTGCCCTTTACCTGCATGCCCTGGAAACAGCCCGCAAGCGCGATGATGACCCCGAAGACGGGCGCCTTGATCAGGCCCACCCACAGGTCATGGATCGGCACCACCTCCCGCAGGCGCTGGACAAAGGTGATGGGCGGAATGTCGAGCGACACCGCACAGAGGAAGCCGCCGCCGATGATGGCGACGATGGACGAATAGAAACCCAGAAGCGGCATCATCACCACGACGGCCAGGGTCCGCGGCAGCACCAGCGCCTCCATGGGCGACACGCCGATGGTCCGCATGGCGTCCACTTCCTCGGTGAGCTTCATCGTCCCCAATTGCGCGGCGAAGGCTGAGCCGGAACGGCCCGCGACCATGATCGCCGTCATCAGCACGCCGAGTTCGCGGAAGGTGAGGCGGCCGACCAGGTTGATCGTCAGCATCTCCATGCCGAACTGGCGAAGCTGTACCGAGCCCTGCTGGGCAATGACGATGCCGATCAGGAAGCTCATGAGGCCGATGATGCCCAGCGCCGAGACGCCGACCACCTCGAAACGCTGGACCACCGCATTGATGCGGAAGCGTCTGGGATGACGGATGACGTTCCAGGTCGCGACCAGCGTGCCGCCGAAAAAGCCGAGCAGGCCGAGCAGGGTGCTGCCGGCATTGACCACAGCCTCGCCGATCTGGCCCACGACCCGCTGCCAAGGCGGCACATAATCCGGTCGGATGTTTACCGGCTCGTCGACGCGGCCGACCGCCGCGATCAGCCTTTCCGCATCGCACCTGTCGCCTGTGATCCTGCAGTTCCAGCGCTTGATCGTGCGGTACAATATCCAGGCGCCGATCGTGTCCATATGCTCCACGTCGGACAGGTCGATGATGTCGACCGGCCCCTCCACGGCATCCAGCCGCTCGGGCAGATGGTGAAGACAGGCAATGGACAGATTGCCCGAAAGCCGAATGACCGTCTCGCCGTCGCGGACTTCCTGGGCAAGATCAGCGGCTTTGTTCATCAAGGCGGAGATGTGGTCCATTATCGGTTGCACGGCAAGCCGAAACGGCCCATCCGCACGGTCAAACGAAGGGACGCCCTAAAAAGTTTCGGACATGGCATGACGCACAGGCTTGCAATCTACGATATGGACCGGACGGTGACGTTCAGCGGCACCTATACCGGCTTTCTGCTTCATGTCGCCAAACGCATGGCGCCCTGGCGTCTGGCCTTGTTTCCAGCCGTGATCCTGCTGATGCTGGCCTATGTGCTGAAACTGATCACGCGTCAGCGACTGAAGGAACTGAACCAGGCGCTGATGATCGGCCCCAATGTCGAGCGTGCCCGGCTGATGCCCCATGTGGAAAGCTATGCGGCGAAGGTGATCGCGCATAATGTCCGTGCCGGTGCCCTGGCGCAGATCGCGAAGGACAGGGCGGATGGGTATCGGCTGGTGCTGGCCACGGCCTCCTATCGCCTTTATGTCGAACCGATCGCCCGCAGGCTGGGGTTCGACGCGGTGATCGCGACCGATCATCTGAGCCAGGACCTGCGCTATGTCCGCGCCAGGATCGCAGGCGAGAATTGCTATGACACGGGCAAGCTGCGGATGATCAAGGCGTGGATGGCAGCCGAGGCGATCGACCGCACGCAGGCGCATATCCGCGCCTATTCCGATCACGTCTCCGATGCGCCGATGCTGGAGTTCGCTGACTTGGCCATCGCCTCCAACCCCCATAAGCCGCTGGCGAAACTGGCGGCGGAACGGGGGTGGAAGCGGGTGGACTGGGCATAAGGGAAACCACGAACGCCGCGATTATCGCTGCGCCTCCAGGACGGGTGAAACCAGCGGCTCCCCCGAAAAAAGCGCGGCAAGGTTCGCCAGCAGCAAATCCGTCATGCGTCCGACCGCCTCGCGGGTAGCGCCGCCCATATGCGGCGTCAGCACGACATTGGGCAATTCGGCCCAGCGCGCTGCCGGCGTGGGTTCTCTCTCGAACACGTCCAGCGCCGCGCCGCCAAGCCGTCCATCGCCCAGCGCCGCGATCAACGCATCCTCGTCCACCAACTGTCCGCGCGCGACATTCACCAGCAGCCCGTGCGGCCCCAATGCATCCATCACGCCCGCATCGATCATCCCGCGATTTTCCTCCGTCGCCCTGGCGGTGATCACCATGACGTCACTGTCGTGAGCGAGCGCCTTCAGGTTCTCCGCCCTTGGCCAGGGCAGTTGCGGCTTTTCCCGCGGGCCCCACCAACCCACGTGCATACGCAACAGGTCGGCTCGCTCTGCCAGGGCGATGCCGATGCTGCCCATGCCGACGATCCCGATCCGCGCGCCCCCCATCGATCGGGTGAGCCTCTTCGCCCCCGCCGTCCATTGACCCGAACGCACCTGCCGGTCACCCGCCAGTATCTGCCGCCTGTGCGCAAGGATCAGGCCCAGGGCATGATCCGCCACATCGGCCGCATTGGCATCCGCCCCGTGGGTGACGGCCACGCCTCGCGCCCGCGCCCAATCAAGGTCGACCCCGTCATAGCCCACGGTGAAGCAGGCAATCAGCCGCAGCGCCGCCATCTGCTCCAGCATCGCGGGGTCAAGCCGGTATTCACCCGCCGTCACCAGCACTTCGGCTTCCGCCAGCCGCGCCCGCCCGCTCTCCTCCCACAGGGCCAAGGCCTCATAGCGGGGGGAAAGCGCATCCAGCAGCGGCGCCAACAGCGGCTGCCCCACCAGGATCAACGGCGTGGCCGTCATCCGCCGATCCCCTCCGCCGCCCGCAAAGCCTGCGCGAAATCCGCGATCAGGTCGTCCGCATCCTCGCAGCCTATGGAGATGCGCACCATATTGTCACCAATCCCCAGCGCCTTCTTCCTTTCGGCGGGCACGGAGAGATGCGTCATGGCCGCCGGATGACTGGCCAGCGTTTCGGTTCCGCCCAGGCTGACGGCGAGCTTCGCGATCTTGAGCGCATCCAGGAAAGCAAAGGCCTCCGCCTCGCCCCCTTTCAGATAGAGCGAGAAGGTCGATCCCGCTCCCGTGCAGTGCCGGCGATAAATGTCCGCCTGCCGTTCCGTTTCCGGGAAGCCGAGATAGACGACCTTCTCCACCTGGGGCTGGTCCTTCAGCCAGGCGCAGACCTTCGCCGCATTCTCGCCCGCCCGGCCCATGCGCAGTTCCAGCGTCTCAAGGCTGCGCAGCAACATCCAGGCCGAATGCGGGTCCAGGATCGTGCCGATGGTGTTCCGCATCAACCGGATCATGTTGATCAGCGCATTGGACCCCAGCACGCCGCCGGCGACCAGATCGCTATGCCCGCCCGCATATTTGGTGAGGCTGTAGATGACGAGATCGGCACCATGGCTCAGCGGATGCAGCCAGAGCGGCCCCAGAAATGTGTTGTCGATGGCGATGGGCGGGCGATATTCTTCGCCTGCGAAGGAAAAGTCGCGCCGCGCAACTACCGCCTCCAGATCGACGAGAACATTGGTCGGGTTGGCCGGACTTTCCAGATAGATCAGCGCCACGCGGCCCAACGCCCTGGCCCTCTCGATCACCGCGCCGATCTCCTCCTCCGTCGCGCCCGCCGGAAAGTCCAGCCACTGCACGCCGAATTTGCCGAGGATGCGGCCGATCAGCGATTCGGTCGCGGCATAGAGCGGTGCGGAATGCACGATCACATCGCCCGGCTGCACCAGCGCAAGCAGGGTGGTCGCGATCGCGGACATGCCGCTGGAAAACAGCAGGGCATCCTCCGCCTCTTCCCAGACCGACAGTCGGTCCTCGGCGATTTCCTGGTTCGGCCCGTTAAAGCGCGAATAGACGAGACCCTCGGCGCCACCGGGTCGGATTCCCGTTACACCTTCAAAATGCCGCTTGCCGGCCGCCGCGCTTTCGAAGGCGAAGGTGGACGTCAGGAAGATCGGCGGCTTCAGCGAGCCCTCGGACAGGGTCGGATCATAGCCATGGCCCATCATCAAGGTTGCGGGCTTCAGTTTGCGACCCTCGATCTCCATGATCGGTTGCTTGGGTCGGCGGCGGTTATGGGTAGGTTCCGCCCCAGTGAGGTCGGCTTCGGTTTCGCCGGTCATCGATGATCTCCTGCATGTCTGCGGCATCTGCTGCGCCGCTGTGATGACAGGAGTGTAACGCCTTTCGGGGGTGGGGAGCCAGAGCCGATTTGTTAGATTATTTCATGGAACCAAACTTAAATTACGGGACACATGGTGCTCGGCAAAGGGGGAGCAGGGGAGCGTTCACGGCAAGGCCGCGTTGAACGGGATGACGTTCCTGTGTTCCCATCCTACATGTTCCTCATGAACCAACGCCTGTCCGAACCGCTGGAGCGATGGTTCGCCGCACGAGGGTGGACGCCCCGCCGCCACCAGCTCGACATGCTGACTGCGGCCCGCTCGGGCGCTCACGCGCTGCTGGTGGCGCCTACCGGCGCGGGCAAGACGCTGGCCGGTTTCCTGCCGACCCTTTCCGACCTGATCGAGAATCCGACGGAGGGTCTCCATACCCTCTATGTCTCGCCGCTCAAGGCATTGGCGGTGGATGTGCGCCGCAATCTCCTGACGCCCATAGAGGAGATGGGCCTGCCAATCCGCGTGGAGACCCGCACGGGCGACACGCCGTCCGACCGCAAGGCACGCCAGCGCGCCCGCCCGCCGCAGATCCTGCTCACCACGCCGGAGTCGCTTTCGCTGCTGCTGAGCTATCCCGACAGCTTCCTCATGTTCGCCAACCTGAAGACGGTCATCATCGATGAGGTTCACGCCTTCGCCACCCAGAAGCGGGGTGACATCCTCAACCTTTCCCTCTCCCGCCTCCAGAGCATAAATCCCGGCCTTCGCCGCGTCGCGCTGTCCGCCACCGTCGCGGATGTCGATGCCTATCGGGCCTGGCTGGCGCCCGATGGCGATATTGGCACCGTCACCCCGGTCATGGGCGAAGCGGGCGCCGACCCCCATGTCACCATCCTCATTCCCGAAGGACGCATTCCCTGGTCCGGTCATTCCGGCAAATATGCCGCACGGCAGGTGATGGAAGAGATCGAGCGCCGCGCCACGACATTGGTCTTCTGCAACACTCGCGGCCTGGCGGAACTGATCTTCCAGGAACTCTGGTCGGTGAACGAGGCGAACCTGCCCATCGCCATTCATCATGGCAGCCTTTCCATCGAGGCGCGGCGCAAAGTGGAGGCAGCGATGGCAGCCGGCAAGCTGCGCGCGCTCGTCGCCACGGCCTCGCTCGATCTGGGCGTCGATTGGGGCAATGTGGATTGTGTCATCCAGATGGGCGCGCCGAAGGGCAGTTCGCGCCTGCTCCAGCGCATCGGCCGGGCCAATCACCGTCTCGACATGGCGTCGGAAGCCATACTCATTCCCGGCAACCGCTTCGAATATCTGGAAGCCCGCGCCGCTCTGGATGCGGTGGAGTCGGGCGAACGAGACGCCGACGATTTTCGTCCGGGCAGCCTCGATGTCCTTGCCCAGCATGTGATGGGCCTTGCCTGCGCCGCGCCGTTCCGCGCGGAAGAGTTGCTGGCGGAAGTGCGATCGGCCACGCCCTATAGTGCGTTAACGGACGAAGCCTTCGCCAATGTCCTTCATTTTATCGAGGGCGGCGGCTATGCCCTGCGCGCCTATGACCGCTTCAAGCGGCTGACACTCGGTCCCGACGGCCTGTGGCGCGTCTCCCATCCCCGCTTCATCCAGCAGCACCGCCTCAACGCCGGCATCATCGTCGACCAGCCCGCGCTGGCCGTCCGCTTCGCCAATGGACGCAAGCTCGGCACGGTGGAGGAGGGGTTTGCCGCCACCTTGAGCCCCGGCGACTGCTTCTTCTTTTCCGGGACGGCGCTGGAGGTGGTGCGCATGGACAGCACCGACCTTATCGTCCGCGCCACGTCGAAGCGGGCACGAATCCCCAGCTGGGGCGGCACCCGCATGGCCATGTCCACGCGACTGGCCGACCGGGTGCGCCACTTCCTGGCCGAACCGGGCCAATGGTCGCGCTTTCCCGACGATGTGCGCGAATGGCTGGAAGTTCAGAAATATCGCTCTTCCTTGCCGGAACCGGGACAATTGCTGGTCGAGACCTTCCCGCATGAGGGCCGCCACTATCTGGTCTGCTACAGTTTCGAGGGCTGGAACGCGCACCAGTCACTGGGCATGCTGCTGACGCGCCGCATGGATGCGCAAGGTTTGATGCCCATGGGCTTCGTCTCCAACGACTATGCGCTCGCCGTCTATGGGTTGAAGCCGATCACGGATCCGCAAAGCCTGTTTTCGGCCGACATCCTCGATCATGAATTCATCGAGTGGGTGGAACAATCCAGCCTGCTCAAGCGCGCCTTTCGGGACGTGGCCGTCATTGCCGGCCTGATCGAACGCCAGCACCCCGGCAAGCGCAAGACGGGGCGGCAGGTCACTTTCTCGACCGACCTCATCTACGACGTGCTGCGCAAATATCAGCCCGACCATCTGCTGTTGAAGGCCGCTTGGGCCGATGCGCGGGCGCGGATGACCGATGTGGGCCGATTGGGCGACCTGATCGACCGCGCTTCGGCCACCATGCTGCATATCGATCTCGACCGGGTAAGCCCGCTTGCTGTCCCTGTGCTGATCCTCATCGGACGCGAGCAGGTCGCGCAGCATGAGGTGGAGGACGCCCTGCTGATCGAAGCGGAAGCATTGGTGGCGGAGGCGATGCGTACGGACTGAAGGGACGAAGATCGCCGGTCACGACTGCATTCTTCTATCGGCGTGGACGCGCCTTCACAGTTGTCAAAGCGACAGGCCGTCGATCGCCGCCCAGCCGGATGCACCGATGCCCGTCAACATCCCTTGATGTGCCGCGCGCACTCCACCCAGGGCGATCACCGGCATGGGGGCCAGTCGGGCCAGAGCCGCGAATCCCTTTCGCCCCAATATGGGTGAGCCGGGGTGGGAGCGCGTCGGAAAAAGTGGCGAGAGAAGGATGAAATCCGCCGAAAAATGTGCCGCTTGCACCATCTCCCGCCGGCCATGCACCGGTCTGCTGTGGAGCAGCGGCTTTGCCGCCCGGCGCCGGTCACGTCCATGCCAGCCATCGGCGTCCCAGGCCTGCGCCTGTATCGCCGTGCCGCCCAGCATCAGCACCAGTCGCCGGCTACGGGCGATCCGGGCGATCCGGTCGAACAAGGCCCGGCGCCGTGATACGATGGTGCGATAGTGCCGGAATATGATCCCCGCCCGGCCCTTCGGCAGACGGGCGACAGCCGCCAGCAAGGCGGTCTCCTCAACCCGTTCGTCGGTCATCAACCAGATCATCGGCAGTTTTTTACGGTGGCGGCGCTGCATGGCCATCGCCTATAGCAGCCGCCATGACGACCGACAGCATTGAAGCCGCGGAACGGCTCGCCGCGAACCGATTGGCCGGGATAGGCGACGCCATGGGCCGTGCCGCCCGCCTTACCGGGCGCACCGCCGAGGACATCACCCTGATCGCCGTGTCGAAGACGCAGCCGGCAGACGCTATCCGCCCGCTGATCACGGCGGGCCAGCGGGTCTTCGGGGAAAATCGCGTGCAAGAGGCGGAAGGCAAATGGCCGGCTCTGTACGAAGAGCATGATGGCCTTCAACTGCACCTGGTGGGTCAGCTCCAGTCAAACAAGGCGGCCGATGCCGTCGCGCTGTTCGATGTCATCCATTCGCTTGACCGGCCATCGCTGCTGACGGCGCTGGCCAAGGCCATGGATGCGGCGGACAAGCGCGTGCCCTGTTTCATCCAGGTCAATATCGGTGCGGAACCGCAAAAGGGCGGTTGTCCGATCGCCGACGTACCGGCGCTGATCCGGCTGGCGCGGGAGGCGAACATCCCGCTGTTGGGACTGATGTGCGTGCCCCCGGCAGAGGGCGAGCCCGCGCCCTTTTTCGCCCTGCTCGCCAAGATGGCGCGGGAGGAAGGGCTGGAGCAGCTCTCCATGGGCATGTCGGGCGATTATGAAACCGCGATCATGCTGGGCGCAACGCACATCCGCATCGGCACAGCCCTGTTCGGGGAGCGCCCTGCCGCTCGCCCGACACCGGGGAGCGGCAGGGGCATGATCAGAAACTCCCGCGAAGGGTGACGCCATAGGTGCGGGGTTCGGCCAGATAGGCGGAGATCAACTGGTTCGCCATCGGTGCGCCCAGAGCGAACTGGCCCGTGGTCGAGGTGGACGGGCTGCTCGACTGGAGCGGGCTGCTGAAGGCAACCTGGGTATAATCCTGGTTGAAGATATTCTGACCCCAGAATTCCACCGCCCAGCGCTGCTGCGGCCCGCGAATGCCGACGCGGGCGTTGAATACCGCATAGCCGTCCTGCCGCTTTTCCGGGAACAGGTCGGACCCGGTGTTGAAGTCGCTGCTCATGCGCCCGTCGACGTAGAAGAGCGCCGACAGGCCGTTTGAGCCAAGCGGCGGCGTCCAGGACGCGCTGACCGTCGTCACCGCTTCAGGCGCCTGGGAGTTGATCGATCCCGGCAACAGGAACAGCGCCGGATCCAGGGGTACCGTTCCGTCGCCGCTGCCGACCAATCGGTTGGCGAATTTGGCGCGGGCATAGGTGAATCCCCCCGACAGGCGCACGTTCCGCACCGGCGTAGCCGACAGTTCCAGCTCCACGCCCTGGCTGATCAGACCCGGCCCGACATCGCCGCTGGCGCAGGTCCGCGCCGCCGTCAACGCGCCATCGCAGCCATTGATGTTCTGCACGACGAAGCTGGTGCCGTTGAAGGTGTTCAACTGGAAATTCTTGAACTCCTGCCGGAAGGCGGCGATGTTCGCGCTCCATTTGGGCTGGCTATATTTCAGGCCCACTTCAAACGCATCGACCTTTTCGGCCGCGAAGCGCAGGCTGGTCACATCGGCGTTGGTGCGCGGCGCGAATACGGCCGGAACCGGATTCAGGCCCGTCGATCCAAGCTGGAACCGATCGAGATTATATCCGCCCGCCTTGTAGCCCTTGGAATAGCTGCCATAGACCAGCAGTTCGTCGATCGGCTTCCATGACAGGACAGCGGTACCGGAAAACTCCCCGTTGCTGATTTTGTCGTTGAGGTCGAGCGCATTCAGCCCGGTGGAGCCGTTGCCCAGGCAGCCCAATGTCAGGATACCGCCCGCCAGCGTACCGGCCGAGGTGTTGCGAAGCAGCGGATTCGTGGCGATGCTCGACAGCCCGGAGGCCTGCAACGCCGCGCAGGTCGCATTATTATTGTTGAAATCGGCTGAGAAACGCTTGCTTTCATGGGTGTAGCGCAGACCCAGAGTCAGATCGAGCTGCTTGGTGATATGCACGATATTATGGGTGAACAGCGCCCAATTCTCGCTCTTCTGATGATAGAGCGAAGCGACATCCCCGGTCCCCGACGGAATCGCCGCCAAGGCCCGCAATCCATTGCCGAGACCGGTGGAAATGATGCTCGCCTGCGTCGCGCCCACCGCCGGAGTCAAACCTGCATTCAACTGCGCCTGCGTACCGCTAATCAGCGCCTGTGTCGCCAGGCCGCTGCCGCAAGCGCCGAGCTGCGCGGCGGTCAGGTTGCTGTTGACGCTCGCCCCCGCCATCAGACGGCAGGCCGCGAAACGCCCATAGTCCGCACCGAAGCGGATATTATCTTCCAGCGCCAGCTTCTCATGGGCGTAATAGCCGCCCACCAACCAGTCGAGCACCTCGCCAAAGGCAGATCCCTGCGCCCGCACTTCCTGGGTGAAGGTACGGAACTGGCGATAGGTGTTGGGATCGCGGTAGAGCAGGTCAGCCCCGCTATAGTCGTAATCGCCGTAATCCTGGCTCTTATAGTTCCGATAGGCGGTGATGCTGGTCAGCTTGGCGCCGCCCAGATCATAGTTGATCTCGCCCGAAATGCCCCAATCCTTGAGCTTGCTCACATAATCGCGGCCAGCCGTGATGTGGAGGTCGCGGTCATAGGGATCGACGGGGAATGTGCTACCCTGTCCCGCCAATATCGCCGCGATCCGATTGAAGGGCGCCGCGCTGTAGCCCCCTCCGGCAACCGGGCGGCGTTCCCGCGTTTCGATATAGGCCGCACCGCAGCAGCTTTCATCGCGATGGGTATAATCTCCGATCAGGCGGATGGAGAGCGCGTCATTCGGCTCGAACAATGCCTGCCCGCGCAGGAAATAACGATCGCGATCGTTGGTCTCGCCCACCTTGGCGCCGCTGGCGTTCACCAGGTCGTAGAAACCATCCCGCTTCGACCACACCCCGTCCAGGCTCAGCGCCAACTGGTCGCTGACCGGCCCGGTGATGCGGCCCGCCAGCCGCCAATAGTCATAATTGCCATAGGTGATTTCAGCCTTGCCGGCGAGCTTGAACTCCGGCGCCTTGCTGATGATGTTGATGAGGCCGGCGGAGGCGTTGCGGCCGAACAGCGTGCCCTGCGGTCCGCGCAGCACCTCGACCCGTTCGATCTCGCCCAGTTCGTTGAGGCCGGCGCCGGTGCGCGATCGGTAGACGCCGTCGATGAACAGCGCGACGGAGCTCTCCAAACCGGGATTGTCGCCGACCGTGCCAATGCCGCGGATGCGTGCCGAGGCGTTGGCCTCCGTCCCGGTGGAAGACAGCAGCAGCGAAGGAGCCAGTTGGTTGAGCGCGCGAATATCCGTCGCGCCGCTATTCTGCATCGCCTGCGCGGTCACCGCCGACACGGCGATCGGCACGTCGGACAGAGGACTGGCGCGCCGCGTCGCCGTGACGATGATGTTGACGCTTTCCGGATCGACCGCTGTTCCGCTGTCCTGCGCCCATGCGACCGGAACGCTGCTGCCCAATGCCATGGCACCGGCAGAAATCAGCCAAAGGCTCTTCTTCATGATGATGCTCCCTCTCCTTTGCCGCACGGCTTGGCGCCGCGTCGAATTATGGTCGAACTATGCTGCCACAGCGGGGTGAAGGCAAGATATGCCTGATTTTCAGGGGCTTTTGCGCCAGATAGTGACCGGATTCTCATAGGCTGTAACGTAGAGGTCACAGCTTAAATTCCGGTTTCCGTAACGGCGGCCTATATTATGGGAAAGCGCAGCAGCCGGTCGGCGACCGGCACCAAGGCAGCTGCCTCCGATCCCATCACCCGCCGAATCGCACCATGACCGGCATCCAGACCGCCGGTCAGCGCGCCCAGGGCAGGCAGAATCAATTTGGTCCGCGACCCGACGAAGCAGCGCCGCGACACATGGCGGCCCCGCACCGATAGGCGGAATTTGGGATGATAATGCCCTGATATCTCCGGCAGCGGGTCCGCCGGGTCCGCCTCATGCCGCAGCCAGATGCCGTCCACCTGCATATCCGCGCAACGCCTGCCGCCAGGCGTCTGCGCCATGCCGACATCGTGATTGCCCGTGATCCAGACCCAGTCGACCCTGTCCGTCAGCAGCGCCAATCTTGCCCGTACCGCGGGGTCAAGCCGCGCCGCGCCGTCAGCGTCATGGAAACTGTCGCCCAGCGACCAGACAGCCCGCGCGCCGGTCCGTTCGACCAGCATCTCGATCATGTCGAGCGTGGCATGGCTGTCATGCGGGGGCAGGAATTGCCCGAACCGTGCGAACCAGCTCGCCTTTTCGAAATGCAGGTCCGCTACCAGCAGGGCGGAGCGCGCAGGCCAGAAAAGCGCAGCCTCCGGCAATGCCAGAAAATCGTGACCCGCGAACGAAAGGGGAACCATAGCTTGCCTATGCGCCCTTGCCCCGCTGCTTTCAAGAGGGCGAGGAAGCGGCTATGGGCGCTGGCATGGAATCCGCTTTCACCATCGCTGCGCTTTACCGTTTCGCGTCCTTCGACGATCCGCAGGCGATTGCCCGCGATCTGCGCCTGCTCTGCGCAGAAATCGGTACCTGCGGCACGCTGATCGTCGCGGGAGAGGGGATCAATGGCACGGTGGCCGGCAATGAAGCAGCCATTGGAAGGTTGGTGACGCATATCCGTGCTTTGTCCGGCTGCGCCGATCTCGACGTGAAATATGCCCATAGCGATACAGCGCCCTTCGCCCGCATGAAGGTGAAGGTGAAGGCGGAAATCGTCACGATGGGCGCAGCCGATCTTGATCCGGCGCATCAGGCGGGCAAGCATCTCGATCCGGCGGCATGGAATGCCCTTATCGCCGATCCGGACACCGTCGTGATCGATACGCGCAACGGCTATGAAATATCGGTCGGCAGTTTCGAGCGCGCGATCGATCCGGGTACCCGCTCATTTCGCGATTTTCCCGCATGGTTCGACGATTTCGCCGAAAAGCTCCGCGAGCAGGGCCGAAAGCCGCGCATCGCCATGTTCTGCACGGGCGGCATCAGATGCGAGAAATCGACCGCTCTGGTCCGCACGCGCGGCTTTGAGGAGGTCTATCACCTGCGCGGCGGCATATTGCGCTATCTGGAGGAAATGCCGGAAGAGGAAAGCCTGTGGCGCGGCGACTGCTATGTCTTCGATGAGCGGGTGGCGGTGGGCCATGGGCTGAAGGCAGGGGATTATGTCACCTGCCGCGCCTGCGGGCTGCCTCATGGTCGCGAGACTGCACATGATTGCCCGGCGGATGGGTCCGGGGTCTGGCCGCACCGGAACCAAGTGTAGAGGATCGGCCCGATGGTATTTCCATGGCCCTCGGCCAAGGTGGCGGTGAGATAGCGCTACTTCCTTCCCAGCGACTGTCACACGACGAAACGATGCAGCGCCGATCCATGGGTCCGCAGCCAGTTACGCGCCGGTCGGGGGTCTTCCCCCAGGATCCGCTGGTGCGCCGCGTGGAAGGCGGGGCTGTGGTCCATATGCAGCAGATGGGCCAGTTCATGCGCGACGGTGGCCCGCCGCACTCCCGGCGGACAAAGGATCAGCCGCCAGCTATAGCGGATCATTCCGCTGGAGGCACAGCTCGCCCAGCGGCTGCGCGGATCGCCAATGCCGACCGACGCCACGATCAGCCCATGGTCCCGCGCCATTTCATGGCTCTCGGTCTCCAGCACAGCCTTCGCCCGCATCTTCAGCCAGCGCAGGACACGCGGGCCCACCGATTCGGCCGCGCCACCAAGGAGCAGTCGATCCTCTTCCAGCCGGATCACGCGCGAGGCGCCCTCGACCCAGCAAATGCGCACCTCCCGCCCCTCCAGAGGAAAGGCGGCGCCGTCGCGGAGCATCACTTGCGCGGGTCTTCGCGCCATTTGCGAACGGACCCAGCCTTCATGTTCCTGCGCCCAGCCGAGAGCGCGCTTCAGATTGGCCCGGCTTGGCAGTGACAGCCTGAGTTCACCGCGCGCATGATCCAGCGACAATCGATAGGCCTTTGCCCGCGCCGAGCGGTGCACCCGCACGGGAACGGCCACGCCATCGACGATCAGGACCGCGTCAGAGCTCTCTGTCGACAAGATGATTTTCCCAATCGCCGACATCCGCTTCGGCGATCGTCCAGCCGCGCACGGATTCCCGCGCATGGTGCACCGCTTCCCGATCGCCGCAGATCAGATAATGCCATTGCGGCAACGGCTTTCCCTCTCCACGCAGCCGATAGGCGCAGGTGCGGGGCAGCCAGCTTATCGTCTTCACCTTCGCCGGGGTCAATCGCACGCAATCGGGCACGAATTGGCGGCGGTCCTTATAGTTGGAGCATTGCCCGCTGTGCCGGTCCAGCAGGCGGCAAGCGACATTGGTGGGGTAGATATGGCCGCTATCCTCGTCCTCGACCTTGTGCAGGCAGCATTTGCCGCAACCATCGCACAGCGCTTCCCACTCGCCGCGATCCAGTTTGTCGAGGGGCTTTTCCCAGAAGTCCAACCGTCACTTCACCCATTTTTCAAGGAAAGCCGTCACCTTTGCCGGCTCCCCCTCATCCACGTCCGGCGTTCCCGGATCGTCCACCGGAACCAGCGCGACCGGCGCGCCATTGCCATCGAAAAGATAGGGCGTCCGGCTGTGGCTGACCAGATAGCCGCTGGCGCCCTTGGCCTCTTCCTTATTGTACAGGACCACGAAGTCCTTCGCCACCCTGGCAATTTCGTCAGGCGTACCGGTCAGGCCGATCAGGCGGGGATGGAAGGCAGCGACATAGGTTTTGAGGACGGCAGGCGTGTCCCGATCCGGATCGACGCTGATGAAGATCGGCTGGACCTTGGCCGCCAGGGCGGGCCGTTCCTTCTCGAACCGGGTGAAACCCTGCATGATCCGCTGCAGGTCAACGGGGCAGACATCTGGGCAATAGGTGTAGCCGAAATAGACCAGGCGGTATTTGCCCTTGAAATCGTCCCAGCGGACCTTCCCGCCATCCTGATCGGTCAGGGTGAAGGGCGCGCCGATGCGCGCGCCATGCAGATCGCCCTGGACGCTTTCGTCAGCGCTTGATGCATTGCCTCCGGCCCCCATATTGCAGGCTGCCAGCAGGACGGTCAGCGGCAGGGCGAGCGAAATCAGCGCTTTGTTCATGGCGCCGCCAGCCATGCCCTGCTATGGCCCGATTTGCAAATCCCAACGGGGCTATGGATAGAATGACAGGACGTTTTCCGGCTTGGATGGGGGTTGGCCGTGCCGCCGCCCTGACCCTGGCGCTGCTGTCGCCGGTTGCGGCGCAGGCGCAGTTTTCCGACAATTACAATTTTCTCAAGGCGGTCAAGGATGCCGACGGGCAGAAGGTGACCGACCTGATCCAGAAGCCGGGATCGACCGTCATCAACAGCCGCGACGTCACGTCAGGCGATACCGCACTGCACCTGGTCGTCGCACGGCGGGACAATACATGGCTGACCTTCCTGCTGGCCAAGGGGGCCAACCCGAACCTCACCGACAATAATGGCAACACGCCGCTGATGGACGCGGTGCAGGCCCGTTTCGAGGAAGGCGTGCGCAGCCTGCTCAGCTTCAACGCGCAGGTCGACAAGGCCAATGGAAGTGGCGAAACCCCCCTGATCCGCGCCGTGCAACTGCGCGACGTCGAACTGGTCCGGCTGCTGGTGGCGCAAGGCGCCAATCCGGACAAGCGCGACACGATCGCCGGCATGTCGGCGCGGGATTATGCCGCGCGGGATTCGCGGACGCCGGGCCTGACGGAGGCCCTGAGCGCTGCCAAGACGACGGCCGCGCCCAAGGGACCGGTGCAGGGGCCGGTGTTCTGATATCCAGGCAAAACTGGTTATTTCCCCGCACGCCGACGGGAATGGCTTCGAACCCCCCGGTTGCGTCCAGAACAGACTACCATCCCGTTTCAGCCGCATGATCCGGATCGGCCAGCGCCGTCAGGCGCCGTGCTGCCCTTCTGGCGAAGCGCAGCGTTTCCGCCTTCCGTCGCGCCGCCGCCAGCGGTTCCATCGGGGCCGGTCGCACCAGTTCGGCATCATATTGGTCCGCGACGATCAGTCCCGTTCGCCCCGGCCATAGCGCCTCGCTATCAAAGAGCGACAGGTCGAAGCCGGAAGGCACCGCCCAGAAATAACGGTCGCAATAGTCGAAATAATCAGGCCATTTCATATCACCCAACAGGTCGGCGCGGCTGCACTTGATCTCCACAATGGTGATTCTGCCCGCCCCGTCCAGCGCCATGATGTCGGCGCGGCGGCCATTGGGCAGCGGCACTTCCAATATCCCGCTCATATCATGCCGGAAGAACAGGCGCAGCGTTCCCCGCGCCACGGCCAATGCCGTGCCATCTGCAAGGGGCGAACAACTGTCGGAAAGATCGGACTCCATGTCGGGTTCTTAGAACAGGAAGGGAACAAAAGGAAAGGGCCGATTCAGGATCACCCGAACCGGCCCTTCATCACCCCCTGCGCGCTCAGCGCGAAACGGTCAGCGATAGAAGATATGATTGTCGATCGCGGCGAGCTGATGCTTGCCCCAGCCCGGCGAAACGCGGCGGGCATGGAAGAAGAGAGCACCCTCAGCCTTGCTGTTCCATCCATCTTCCATCGCGATCTGGGCGATGGCGACGGCCTCACGCCAGCTTTCGCTGCCCAGGCGGATGGGCGGCATGCCATTGCCGCGCACGAAGCTGAACTGGCCCCGCTGATAGACGACACCGCACAGGCTGTCGGCAAAGCGGCCGGACTTGGCGCGGTTGATGATGACGCGGGCAACGGCCAACTGGCCTTCCAGGCTCTCACCCTTGGATTCGAAATAGACGGCGCCGGCCAGGCATTTCATGTCGCCGGAAACATCCTCGGGCGCGCCTTGGGCATTTACCAGCGCGGCGAGATCATCGGCCTTTACATCGGCGCTGTCGGAAAGGGGGGCCAGCGGCTGCACGACTTCGTGCGGCGCGGCGAAAGTGACGGCGGGCTTTGCACCGGCCGGAGCTGGATTCAGCTCATTGGTTCCCGGAAGGGAGACGGTCGATGGAGCAGCTTCGGAAGCGCTCGACATGTCGGCCGCGGTCACCGCCGCTGTGGCGGAAAGGGTAAATGCCGCGACGATCGCAGCCTTCAGACGAAAACTCATTACAACTCAAAATCGTGCGGTTCTTGGCCGGGAACGTCAAAAAAACCCCTGAAACACCGACGTTCGGCCGCCCCCCGTCTGCGTGTTTACCGCATCCGCCCCCCATGGACGAAGCCGGCAACCTGCGCGTTGAAAGCGTCGGAGGCCTCTGCCCGCGCGCGGAAAGGGAGTCAACGATTAACAGATCGTTTCAGCGGCGAACCGTTCCGCATCCACGATATCAAGCTCTATTATCCACAGGTCGGGGTCCGAACCGCGGCGGCGCGCAATATATTGAGCCATGGCCTCTGACCCTTTTTCCGGGTCCGGACCGCAGCGGACCAGCCGGTAGCCGCCCGCATAATCAGGAACGCGCTCGAACAGGCCCTGTTCCCGGCTCTTTTCAAGCAGCTGGAGCAGAATCACGCCGCTGATCGCATCACCCTTCACCAACACCGTGGCAAAACCGCCCTCCGCCGCGCAGCGCCGCATCAGGACACCGACCAGCATCACGCTGGTCAGTCGCGCCTCGGGTGGATCAGCCGGCATAACCCGGCAGGGACGAGAGGGAAAATTGCGACCGCATGAAGGTGCCCGTACCGCGCCCAACCTCTTCGCCGTCCGCATCGATCAGGCTGGCTTCCGCCACATAGACGCGCCGCCGGCCGCTGATCCAGCGCCCCTCAGCCCGGATCCGGCCAGGCCCGATCGGGCGGGTGAACAACAGGTTGAAGCTCGTAGTCAGCAGGAAACGGTCGCTCACCAGGCTGTTGGCCGCGTAGAAGGCCGCATCGTCCAGCATTTTGAAATAGACCGTGCCGTGCACCGCGCCGGCGGCGTGGAACTGCGTCTCGTCCACGTCGAAATGAATGATCGAGCGGCCCTCTTCGGGAATCGTCAATTCGGACCGGAACAGCCGGTTGATCGGTGCGGAACGGTAGAGACTCTCAAGCGCCCGGAAATGCGCGGCCTCGCCACTGGGCGAGGTGCTGGCCGGCGATACCGGGTCAGGCCGCGTCACGCGCCTCGCCACCAGCCAGCAGGGCATGAAGGGCCGCCGTCGACTTGGCGCCGCGCAACCGGGCAACCTGCCCCTCGTCACGCAGGTAGCGGGAAACGCGGGCCAGCGTCTTCAGATGCTCCGCTCCCGAATCGACGGGAGAGAGCAGCGCGAAGACGATGTCCACCGGCGCCTCGTCCACCGCGTCGAAGGGAACCGGCGGGTCGAGCAGAACGACCACGCCGCTCATTTTCTGGAGGCCGGGAATCTTGGCATGGGGAATCGCCACTCCACCGCCGAAACCCGTCGAACCCAGCTTCTCACGCTCCAGCAGAGCTTCCGCCACCAGGTCGGCTGCCAGTCCGTAGGCCTGCGCGGCAAGCGCCGCAACTTTTTGGAACAACTGCTTCTTGCCGTTCACCGAAAGGGCGGTGCCCAATGCATCCGGTGCGACGATATCATTGAAATGAACCATGCCGAATCCCAGCCGAGCCGCGCCCAGCTTCGGAAAAATGGCGCAACGCCCGGATCTTTAAAGTCCGGCCCCATAGGCCGCCAGCAGAGCCAGGTCAACCGGCGGCCAGGGAGGCGTTCAGCTCAGCCGCGGTTCCACCCAGCCAATGGTACCGTCGTGCCGGCGATAAACCATGTTGTATGCCGCCGTCCCCGCATTGAGGAACAACAGCGCGTTGGTGTTGCGCAGGTCGAGCATCATCACTGCGTCGGACACGCTGGCTTCGGGAATGTCGACCCGGGTTTCCGCAACGATCAGTGGTGCTTCTGCCGGTTCCTCCTCATCGGCCGGGGAAGCGAATATCGTGTAGCCGGCGCCATCCAGCTCCTCAACGCCATATCCATTGGTCCGGCTTGCCTCGGCCGCGGCCGCCTGTGCGCTGCGGTCCTTCAGGCGACGCAGATAGCGGCGCAATTGCTTCTCGATCCGTTCGGCCGCCTGATCGAAGGCCGGATGCGCCTCCTGCGCCTCTCCCGCGCCCTTCAGGATCAGGCCGGTCATCACATGGCAGACGATGTCGCAATGGAAGGCGCCGTGCGGAGCTGGTCGAAAGGTGACCTGAGCGGAAAGCGCGCGGGAAAAATATTTCTCGGCCATGGCCTCCAGACGGGACCAGACATGCTCCTTGAGCGCGTCGCCCGTATCGACCTGATGTCCGGAAACACGAATATCCATATGCCTTCTCCTTATTCTTGCCGGACCGCCCGGGATGGCGGCCCGGTTGGCGTGGAGGCCTGAAGGCTGTGCATCCCGGACGGGGATGCCCGATTCAGGCCTCCTCAAGCCAGAGCGGCTTTTCCAGCGTTGCGACGAACGCTGCATGCCGCTCCAGCTCCTCCGCGCTCGCTGAAAAAATGCGCGCGGGACGAACAGGGCGAACCGCGACTTCCGTCGCAAGTTCCACATTTATAACGAGTTTCTCTTCCTCCTGTGCAAGACCAAGGCCGATCTGACGGCCGCCGGTCAGTTCGATATAAAGCTGGGCCAGCAATTCGGCGTCGAGCAGGGCGCCATGCTTGATGCGATGGCTGCGGTCTATGCCGTAGCGGGTGCAGAGCGCGTCAAGGCTGTGCTTCGCGCCGGGGTGGAGCTGCCGCGCTATGGCGACGGTGTCGATCATCCGATCCATCGACACTTCGGGCAACCCGCACAATTTCAGTTCATGGTTGAGGAAACCGAAATCAAAACGCGCATTATGCGCGACCAGATGGCTGTCCTCCAGAAAGGCGAGCAGTTCCTCCGCGCCGTGTATGAAAAGCGGCTTGTCCTTGAGGAATATGTCCGAAAGGCCATGAACGGCCTCCGCTGCTGCGGGCATGGACCGTTGCGGATTGTAATAAGCGTGGAAGGTGCGCCCCGTGGGCACCCGGTTCAGGAGCTCAATACATCCGATCTCGACCAGACGATCGCCGGAGGCCGGATCGAATCCCGTCGTTTCGGTGTCGAAAATAATCTCGCGCATCGCCCTCTACAACGACTCTTGCCGGATCCCTCTTATCGGCCTGTCTTCGCACCAAGGCAAGCGACCAAGCGGCGCACCTGGAAGCGTGTTTCGGCGAAGGTCGTGCCGGTATGGATGATATAATCGGCCCGCCGCCGCTTTTCAGCATCGGGTATTTGCAGATGGACAATCCGGCGAAACTTCGCAGCGGTCATGCCGGGCCGTCCCAGGACTCGCTTGCGCTGCTTCCAGGCCGGGGCCGTGACCACGATGACGCCTGCCAGCTTGCGATAGCCATGAGTCTCGAACAGCAGTGGAATGTCCAGCACGACGAACTTGCGCGATCGGTTCCGTTGCAGGAACGCCTTGCGGCCCTGCTGCACGGCGGGATGGACAATGGCTTCCAGCGCCTTCAATTCCTGCGGATGACCGAAGACCGCGGCGCCCAGTTTCGCTCGGTCGACACCCCTGGCTCCCGTCGTGCCGGGAAAACGCGCCTCTATCGCCGGCAGCAGCGCGCCGCCTGGACCCTGCAGCCGATGCACCTCCGCATCGGCATCGAACAGCGGAACCCCTTCCCGCCGCAGCATGGCCGCGACGGCGGATTTGCCCATGCCGATGGAACCGGTGAGGCCATAGATCTTCATCCCATCATCTTCATCGACATCAGGCGGCGAGCAACAGGGCGCGCAATTCCTCATCCCGATCGCGGGGCGCCTCTGCATCGAAGAAGATGTCGAAGGCCAGGGCCGCCTGCCCGATCAGCATCTCCAACCCGTCGAGGGTCTTCAATTCCCTCCTGCGCGCCGCCTTGAGCAGCTCCGTCTCCAGCGGCGCATAGACGATGTCATAGACCGTCGCTTCGGCACCCAGGGGTGCCAGATCCAGATCCAGCACGGGCTGGCCGATCATGCCGAGCGAGCTGGTGTTGACGAGCAGGTCGGCCTGGGGCAGCGGATCGGTCATGCCGATCACGCGGCCCTTGAATCCTGCCCGGTCCAGCAATGCCTGCCCCTTTGCCGGATCACGCGCCATGACGGTGACGTCCGGCACCCCAAGGCTCATCAACGCGAACAGGATCGCCCGCGCAGCGCCGCCAGCGCCGACCAGAACGGCGCTCTGCCCCTTCCATTTGTCACGCAATAAAGGCTGCAGGAACCCGCCAGCATCCGTATTGGTGCCGATCAACGGCCCGCCCGTTTCGCTGGCGATGGTGTTCATGGCACCGATCCGGTCACGCACCCCACCCGGATCGTCGGTATAGTCCATCACCGCGATCTTGTGCGGGATCGTGACGTTGCAGCCAAGCCAGTCCGGATCGGCCCGCCGCGCCAGGAAATAGGCGGCCAGACCCTCGCTGGTGACGTGGGTCTTCCTGTATTCCGCCTCTATTCCCAGCACATCCAGCCAGAAATTATGGATCAGCGGCGATTTGCTGTGCGCGATCGGATCACCGATCACTTCGGCATAGGGGAGCGTATCGGTCATGCCGCCAGAACGCCCCGGATGCGCAGAAAGTCAAGCAAAGGCAGCAGCGGCAGGCCCTGAATCGCAAATTGGCTGCCTTCGACCCGGCTGAAAAGCTGCGCGCCCGGCCCTTCGATCCGGTAGCAGCCGACGCACCAGCGGCATTGCTCCCAATCCCCATCGAGATAGGATGCGATGAACGCGTCCGACAAGGGTCGCACCGTCATCCGCACCCGTTCGACATGGCGCCAGATCGGTTCGCCGTTCAGGGCGATCACCGCCGCGCTGTGGAGATGATGCACGCGGCCGGAAAGCAGCTTCAATATGCGCTCCGCATCGGCACGGTCGACCGCCTTGTCGATCATCGTGCCGTCGTCGAGGCTGAGGGTCTGGTCACAGCCCAACACCAGTCCGCCCGGCACCCGGCGCGACACGCGCAACGCCTTCAGTTCGGCCAGGGCATCGGCCAGTTTCCGCGCATCCAGCCCGTCAGCGCGCAGTGCATCCCTGGCGGCCTCCTCATCGACACCGGGAGACAAGGCCTCGAACGGAACCTGCGCCGCTTCCAGCAGCGCGCGGCGGCTCGCGCTTTGCGATGCCAGCACGATCATGACTTAACTCCCTTCCGCCAGAACGCGGTCGTTGAACAGGTTGATGATGGCGGCTGCTGCTTCCTCGATGGAACGGCGAGTCATGTCGATCACCGGCCAGCCATTGTCCGCAAACATGCGCCGGGCAAAGGCCAGCTCCTCCTGCACCCTGTCGATGTGGACATAGCTCGTCTCTGGCGCCTGGTTCAGCGAGAGCAGGCGATTGCGGCGAATCTGCACCAGCCGTTCCGGACTGACGGTCAGCCCGACTACCATCGGATGCTTGAGCGTATAGAGGCTGCGCGGCGGTGGCGACTGGATCACCAACGGAATATTTGCGGTCTTGTATCCGCGATTGGCAAGATAGATGGAGGTGGGTGTCTTGGACGCGCGCGACACCCCCGCCAGCACGATGTCCGCCTCTTCCCAATTTTCATGACCCACGCCGTCATCATGGGCTATGGTGAACTGGATTGCCTCGATCCGGGCGAAATAGGCCTCGTCCAATATATGCTTGCGCCCCGGCCGGTTGCGCGTTTCCTGACCCAATATGTTGGAGAGTGCGTCAGTCACGCTGTCCAGCGCGGCGACATGCGGCAGGCCGAGCGCCCGGCAGCGCGTCTCCAGACGTCGGCGAAGCTGGTGATTGGACAGGGTGAACAGAACCAGGCCCGGATTGGCGGCGATCTCCTCCATGATGCGGTCGAGATGGACATCAGAGCGTACCATCGGCCAGAAATGGCGTACGGCTTCGACATTCTCGAAAGCGCCGATCGCAGCCTTGGCAATGTTTTCCAGCGTTTCGCCGGTAGAGTCCGAAAGCAGGTGGAGATGGATGCGCGACATGAAGCATATCTCTGTGGGGAGGCTGTGGATAAAGCAAGGGATAGGTTGCGGGGAAAATCAGCGCCTTATCGCCCTCCTCGATTCCGGTAATCTTGTCCACAGGCCGCAAACAGGCGGTGATTTTGATCCACAGGCTGTGGATAACGGGAATAAACGGACTGACTCGGACGGGAATCAGCCGCCTCAAGGAGTCAAGTTGTTGGCAAATCGGGGCACAGCGCATAAACCCCGCTGCCAACCGCTCTACTATCTCCATCATCCTTTTTTGAATCTAAATATAAGAGAGTCTATGACGGGACCTGATGCCGGCCGTTCGAACGGGCCATCCGCCAAGCCGTTGCTTTCAGTCCTGAAAGGCGAGTGCCCCGATGTGCCGCCCATTTGGCTGATGCGGCAGGCGGGCCGTTATCTGCCGGAATATCGGGCCTTGCGAGCCGAAAAAGGCGGATTCCTGGAACTCGTCTATGACAGCGCGGCGGCGGCGGAGGTGACTCTCCAGCCCCTGCGGCGATTTGGTTTCGATGGCGCGATCCTGTTTTCCGATATTCTGATCGTGCCCTATGCCATGGGACAGGATCTCTGGTTCGAAGCCGGGGAAGGCCCGCGGCTGGCCCCAGTCCTGGCGGAAACGGAACTGTCGGCCCTCAAACCCGACTTCAGCCGCTACGAGGCGGTCTATGAGACGGTGCGACGGGTCAGGGCGGCGCTGGACCCCCAGGTGACCTTTCTCGGCTTTGCAGGCAGCCCCTGGACCATCGCGACCTATATGGTTGCCGGGCAGGGCAGCAAGGACCAGGGTGCAGCCCGCCGTCTCGCCTATCAGCAACCACAGAAATTCGGCGCGATCATCGATGCGATCATCGACGCTACGGTCGTCTATCTTTCCGGCCAGATCGACGCGGGGGTAGAGGCCGTGCAGCTCTTCGACAGCTGGGCAGGCAGCCTTGCCCCGCTGGAGTTCGAACGCTGGGTGATCCAGCCCAACAGGCGGATCGTGGAGAAGCTGAAGGCGATCCACCCCACCATTCCCGTGATCGGCTTTCCCAAGGGCGCCGGCGCCAAGCTGGCGGATTACGCCGTGGGGACAGGCGTCGATGCCGTCGGCGTCGATGAAACCGTCGATCCGCATTGGGCGAACCGCGCGCTGCCGCAGGGATTGCCGGTGCAGGGAAATCTCGATCCCCTGGCACTGATCGCCGGCGGCAAGGCAGTGGAAGAAGCCGTCGACAACATCCGTGCCGCCTTTGCCGGGCGACCGCACATTTTCAACCTGGGCCACGGGATTCTCCCCGACACCCCCATTGATCATGTGGAAGCGCTGCTTAGCTATGTGCGCCGGACGCGGTCATAGCGGGAGATTGGACCATGCCTTATCTGGGAGCAGCCTATTTGTGGGTCAAAGCCGCGCATGTCATCTTCGTCATCTTCCTGATGGCGGGCCTGTTCATGATGCCGCGCTTCTTCGTCTATCACCAGCAATGTCCGGTGGGGTCCGACGAGGATAGAAAATGGATCGACCGTGAACGGCGGCTGCTCAGGATCATCCTCAACCCGTCCATCATCCTGGTCTGGATCTTCGGCCTGATGCTGATGGTGGAGATCGGCGCCTGGCACTTCGGCTGGTTCCATCTGAAGCTGCTCTTCGTGCTGGGCCTGTCGGCCTATCATGGCTGGATCGCAGGCTATGTCAAAAAGCTGGCCAAAGGGGAGCGTCCGCTCAGCGAGAAGCAGTTGCGGTTGCTGAATGAAGTTCCGGGAATTGCCGCCGCCGTGATCGTTATCGCGGTGATCGTGAAGCCGTTCTGATGTCGATCAGATCTGGCGTGCCTGGTCACGCCGGATCGACCGGAATATTGTCGATCAGCCGCGTCTTGCCGATCTTCGCAGCGCCCAGCAGCCTTGCCGGACGGTCCAGCACCGACATCGGTTCCAGAGTCACCGCGTCGCACAGCGTCACATAATCGATCGGGTCGAATCCATGGGCCGCCAGCAAGGTGATCGCCTTGGCGAGGGCAGCCTCGACGGTCGCGCCATTTTTCATCTGCCGGGCCGCTTCGCCCAGGGCGCGGGGCAGAGCCAGCGCATCCTTCCGTTCTTCTTCCGTCAGATAGGCGTTGCGCGACGACAGCGCCAATCCATCCTCCGCTCGCTGGGTCGGCACTCCGACGATCTCGATAGGCACGTCCAGGTCACGCACCATCTGCCGGATCACGGCGAGTTGCTGATAGTCCTTTTCCCCAAACAGCGCGACATCGGGACGGACCTGGTTGAACAGCTTCGTCACCACCGTGGCCACGCCGTCGAAATGGCCCGGTCGCGCCGCGCCGTCCAGCCCTTCGGTAAGGCCGGAGACGGAGATGTTGGTGGCATAGCCGGCCGGGTACATGACCTCGACGCTCGGCGCCCAGAGGATGTCCACTCCGGCCGCCTGCAACATCTGCGCATCCTTGGCCTCGCGCCGGGGATAGGCGTCCAGATCCTCGTTCACGCCGAACTGGCGCGGATTGACGAAGATCGACACGGCGACATGCCCGGCATGGCGGCGCGCTTCCTCGACCAGCGCCATATGCCCGTCATGCAAAGCGCCCATGGTGGGCACCAGCGCCAGCGGTTTTCCGTCGCTTTTCAGCGTATCGACAGCAGTGCGCAGCGAAGGCAGGTCACGGAGGGTTTGCACGACAGGAACGGCTCCGATAAGGGCATCATCAGGGGTACATCCTGCTAAAGGCACGACCGGCTGAAACGGTCAAGAATCATTGCGACAATCAACGGGGTTACAAAGGTCCGATGGCGAACGCCCAAACGCACCATATCGTCTTCGCCAATGAGAAAGGCGGAACCGGCAAGTCCACCACGGCCGTGCATACGGCCATCGCGTTGACGGTATTGGGTCATCGCGTCGGCATGATCGACCTCGACCCGCGCCAGCGCACCATCACCCGTTATATGGAAAACCGCGCCGACACCGCGCGCCGCCGTGCCATCGACCTGCCAACCCCCGATTTCGCGGTGTTCACGGGCGACAGTGTCGAAGCGTTGAACGAACAGGCCGCTGCGATGGCGCAGGACAAGGATTTCCTGGTCATCGACACGCCCGGCCGCGACGATGACTATGCCCGTCACATGGCTGCCCGCGCCCATACGCTGGTGACGCCGATGAACGACAGCTTCGTCGATTTCGACCTGATCGGGCAGGTCGACGCCGAAACCTTCAAGGTGAAGCGGCTCTCCTTCTATTCCGAGCTGATCTTCGAGGCGCGCAAGACCCGCGCCAAGGCCGACGGCGTCACCATCGACTGGGTGGTGCTGCGCAATCGTGTCCAGCATCATGATGCGCGCAACAAGAAGCGGGTGGGCGACGCGCTGATGGAATTGTCGCGCCGGGTCGGTTTCCGCGTGATTCCAGGCTTGTCGGAGCGCGTGATCTTCCGCGAACTCTTCCCGTCGGGCTTGACGCTGCTGGACAAGGGGCATCTGGGTGAACTGGGCGTCAGCCATATCGCCGCACGGCAGGAACTGCGCGAGATGGTGTCGGGCCTTGCCCTTCCCTCGCGTGACGAGGTCGCGCCGATGGATCTCCTCGGCGCGGCCTGATGGGTCTGCTTGCCCTGGCTTTGATCGGGCTTGCCGCCTGGCTTGTCTGGACGGGACGATTGCAACGCATGACCGCAAAGGATGGGATGGCGCTGGGTGCCGCTCTGGTCGGCGCGGTCATGGCGGCCAAGGGCAAGCCGCTGGTCGGTGCACCGCTGCTGATTGGTGCCGCGCTGTTCTTTTCCGCCAGGAGCCGGCCGGGCAGGGCAAAGGCTCGATCGAGCGGTCCCGTCACGCAATCCATTGCTCCGCAGGCGATCGTCGAGGCCCGCAAACTGCTGGGCGTGGGGCCGGATGCCGATGCCCGCGCCATCCGCGCCGCGCATCGCCGGCTCATCGCCTCGGTCCATCCGGACAAGGGTGGCACCGAAGCGCTGGCCGCCCAGATCAATGCGGCGCGTGACCTGTTGATCCAGGAAGTAACGCAGCGTCACAAAACCCCCTGAAACCAAGGGAGAGGATGTCATGGCCCATCGCTTTCATCCCACGCTCCTGCGCGAATATGACATTCGGGGCGTCATGGGACGGACGCTGAGCGAGGCTGATGCCTATGCCGTAGGCCGCAGTTTCGGGACGATCGTCATGCGGGCTGGCGGATCAAGGGTCGCGGTGGGCTATGATGGACGATTGAGTTCCCCGGCGCTCGAACAGGCGGTCGTCCAGGGCCTTCAGGACGCCGGCACCGATGTGCTGCGCATAGGACTGGGCCCGACGCCCATGCTCTATTATGCCGAAGCGGTCCTGGATGTAGATGGCGGCATTCAGGTAACCGGCAGCCACAATCCCCCCGATCATAATGGCTTCAAGCTGGTGCTTCAGCATGATGCCTTTTTTGGCGAGGCCATTGCCGATCTGGGCGCCATGGCTGCGGCGGGGGACTGGAGCGAGACGGGGAGCGGACGTGGCGGCCGGGTTGAGACGGTCGATATCATGGACCGATACGCCGCGCGGCTGGTGGAGCGGTTCGACGGCGCTGCCTGGCGTATTGGCTGGGACGCCGGCAATGGCGCGGCCGGGCCGGTGGTGGACAAGCTCGTCAAGCTCCTGCCAGGTGAGCACCATGTGCTTTTCACCCAGATAGACGGACATTTTCCCCATCATCACCCCGATCCCACTGTCGAGGCCAATCTGGCCGAGCTGAAGGCCCTTGTCCGTTCGAAGAAACTCGATTTCGGAGTGGCTTTCGACGGTGATGGCGACCGGATCGGCGTGATCGACGGCAAGGGTCGGACGATCTGGGGCGACCAGTTGCTCGGAATCTTTGCCGAACTGGTGCTGAAGGATCATCCCGACGGCGTGATTGTCGCGGATGTGAAGGCCAGCCAGGCCCTGTTCGACCGAATCTCTGCGCTGGGTGGGCGACCGCTGATGTGGAAGACTGGGCACAGCCTCATCAAGTCCAAAATGAAGGAGATTGCTGCTCCCCTGGGAGGGGAGATGACCGGGCACATCTTCTTCGCGGACGATTATTATGGTTTTGACGACGGCCTTTATGCCGCGGTCCGGCTTATTCGGGGGCTGACCCGGCTGGGCCGCAGCGTATCGGACCTGCATGACGAAATGCCCGTCATGGTCAACACTCCCGAAATCCGCTTTCCCGTGGAGGAGAGCCGCAAATTCGCGGTGGTGGAGGAAGTACGGGCGCGATTGCGAACCCTGGGCGCCAGCATGGATGAAACCGATGGCCTGCGGGTCAGCACGGCTGATGGCTGGTGGCTGTTGCGGGCGTCCAACACGCAGGATGCGCTTGTGGCGCGTGCCGAGGCGCAGGACGAGGAAGGTCTGGGTCGCCTGGTTGCGGAAATCGATGCGCAACTGGCCGATTCGGGCGTGAGTCGGATTTCCGAAGCCGATCACTGATGGATGAATGGAAAAAATGGCGCGGTTTGTCAGCCAGATTTACGTTACGGAATTCATGCAGACCAGTGACGATTGCATGAAACGCAACCAGGCATCAGCTTTTCGCATTTGCGAAATAAAGCGCTGCACCGCAAAAGGAAAAGGCCTTTCAGGCATCCTCTCCTAAAACTTTCAAGCCGTCCCTCGGGGCGGCTTTTTTTTCGTTTGAAGAAGTGCTGCTTTTTCGCTCCCTGCCGTAGCGTCGCTTGGCATTTTGACCGCCGGACGCCGAGAAACGGCGCAAATTAGGGCTTTTCGAACGAAAATTTAACCATATTGCTAATAGGGCGAGGCTTTGAGCGGATCACTTTGCCGCGAACGCCATTTGCCAGTGACGAGTTTGAAGAGAGGATTCACCATGCCCTTCCGCCGCCCCATCCTTGCGAGCCTCCTGTTGTCGGGCATATGCGCGGCACCTGTTCCGGCTCTGGCAGGTGGTTTCTACCTTCAGGAGCAGGCGCCCAAGGAAACCGGGCGTGCCTTGGCAGGCGCGGGCGCGGCGGCGGACGATCCGTCGACCATCTACTTCAATCCTGCGGCCATGACGGAATTGTCGGGCGTCCAGACCTCGATCGGCGGCATCGCGCTGATGGCGTCCGCGCATCAGGCCAATCGCGGCACCTATCGCACCGTTCCCACCCTGCCTGGCGCGCGGGTGCCGGTAAGCGGCAATGACGGCGGGCAGCCGTTCGAAAAGGTCATTCCCATTCCCAGCTTCTATATTACGGCGCAGGCGACCGACCGGCTGTGGCTGGGCCTTGGCGTCAATGCCCCGTTCGGGCTGAAGCTCGATTATGACGACGGGTTTTTCGGGCGCTATGACTCGCTCTACACCAACCTCAAGACCTATAATATCCAGCCCAGCGCGGCTTATAAGCTCAACGACAATTTCTCGATCGGCGGCGGCGTCGATGTACAATATGTGAGGGCGACGCTGACCAACGCCCTGCCGCAGCTTTCTCCCCTGGCGCCCGCCGACGGCTTCGCGCGACTGAAGGGTGATGATTGGAGCGTCGGCTGGAATGCGGGCCTGTTCTACACCAATGGCGACACCAATGTCGGCATTTCCTACCGTTCCGCGATCAAGCACAAGCTGACCGGCACGCAAAGCATTTCGGGCCTGCTTGGACCGATCGCTGCGGCCAATGGCGAGTTGGACGCGTCCGCGCCGCTCAACCTGCCCGACATCGTCACCGTCGGTTTCATGCATCGCCTGACGCCCCGGTTGCGGGCGATGATCAGCGCCCGCTGGTACAATTGGTCGACGTTCAAGGGCATCGCCATCACGACTGCCACCGGCACCAGCAACAAGGAACTGGATTACCGGGACAGCTACAGCGTCAGCCTGGGTGGGGAATATGACGTCAGCCCGGCTCTGACGCTGCGCGCGGGCACGATGTTCGACCGCACGCCGACCAATTCCCAGCATCTGACGACGCGCGTGCCTGATGGCGACCGTGCATGGCTGACGGCTGGCGCCACCTTCAACCTGTCGCCGGCCTTTGCGCTGAACCTCAGCTATGCCCATACATTTGTGGAAAAGGCCAACATCATCCGTCCCGACAGCTATTATCCCGCGCCAGCGACGGTGACGGCGACCACCCTGTCTCAGACCAGCGGCAATGCGGACCAGATCGGCGCATCGCTCACCGCACGCTTCTAACTTGATCCAATAATCCCTATAGGGGCTCCATCAGAACGGAGCCCCTTTTTCATGTCCGACCATAATCCCGGCCTGCGTCCCTGGCGCGATATCGCTCGTCGAGAGTGTCGCCAGATCATGGTCGGCAACGTTCCCGTGGGCGGCGGTGCTCCGGTCACGGTGCAGACCATGACCAACACGCCGACCCATGACGTCAGGGCGACGATCGACCAGATCCGCCGCTGCGAGGAAGTGGGCGTGGACATCATCCGCGTCTCCTGCCCCGACGAGGCGTCCACTGCTGCCCTGAAGCAGATCGTCCGCGCCGCCCGCGTGCCGATCGTCGCCGACATTCACTTCCACTATAAGCGCGCCTTGGAAGCCGCCGATGCAGGCGCGGCCTGCCTGCGCATCAATCCCGGCAATATCGGCAGCGAGGCGCGGGTCAAGGAGGTGGTCGACGCGGCCAAGGCCAATGGTTGTTCGATCCGCATCGGGGTGAACGCTGGCTCCCTCGAAAAAGACCTGCTCGAAAAATATGGTGAGCCTTGTCCGGAGGCGCTGGTCGAAAGTGCGCTCGACCATATCAAGCTGCTGCAGGATCAGGATTTCCACGAATATAAGGTGGCGGTGAAGGCCAGCGACGTCTTCCTGGCGGTCGCCGCCTATATGCAACTGGCCGAAGCGGTGGACTGCCCGCTGCACCTGGGCATCACCGAGGCGGGCGGGTTGATCGGCGGCACGGTGAAGAGCGCCATCGGCATCGGCAATCTGCTCTGGGCCGGGATCGGCGACACGATCCGCGTTTCCCTTTCCGCGGAGCCGGAAGAGGAAGTTCGCGTCGGCTATGAGATATTGAAGTCGCTCGGCATCCGCACACGGGGGGTCAAGGTCATCTCCTGCCCCAGTTGTGCGCGGCAGGGTTTCGATGTGATCCGCACGGTCCAGGCTCTGGAGGAACGGCTTCAGCATATCCATACGCCGCTTTCGCTGTCGGTCCTGGGCTGCGTGGTGAACGGTCCCGGCGAAGCGCGGGAAACCGACATTGGCCTGACTGGCGGCGGGGCGGGCAAGCATATGGTCTATCTGTCCGGCCTCACCGATCATACGATCCAGGACGAAGGCATGATCGACCATATCGTCAACCTTGTCGAAGCCAAGGCGGCGGAGATCGAAGCGGCGAAGCTGGAAGCCGAAACGACCGATGCAGGCAAGGCGGAAGCGGCGGAATGACTGACGGTTTCCCTGATGCTGACGAAGAGGCGGTGCAACCGGGCAAGGCCATGCCGACTGGCCACGCCGTGGAGAAGACAGGTGCATCAGCGGTCGGCGCGACCGCTCTGGGCACCGGAGCAATCGGCAGCCTGGCGATTGGAGCGCTGGCATTGGGTGCAATGGCTCTGGGCGCTCTGGCCATCGGCGCAGTCGCCGTCGGCCGCATGCGCATCGGCCGGGCGCGCATTGCCCGTCTCCAGATCGACGAACTGACTGTCGGGCGCCTGATCTGGAAGAACCGCGACTGACGGAGCCGGCTCACCGCGCTCTGCATCCATTAGGCATATCATGGGCAGCGATACTCACCGCGCCGCATCGGCGACTGCATTTCCCCTCGCATTCGCGGTCTGTTGCGTCGGAGTAGCGCTGTTTTCGGTGATGGATGCGGCCATGAAGGGATTGAGCCTTTCCATCGGCCTGTTCAACGCGCTGTTCTGGCGCGCCATGGCGGGGAGCCTGCTGGGACTGGCGCTGATGGTGCTGACGCGGCAACGTTGGCCCCATCTGACCGTGCTGCGACTTCATATGCTGCGCGGGACGGTGGTGGCGGTCATGGCCAGCCTGTTCTTCTGGGCGATCATGCGGATGCCCCTGGCCGAGGCCATCGCGCTTTCCTTCATCGCGCCGCTGATCGCCCTGTATCTCGCCGCCCTGTTGCTCAAGGAACGGATCGGGCGACGAGCCATTGGCGCGTCTCTGCTGGGACTGATCGGCGTTGCCGTCATCCTGTCGGGGCGAATGCGGGGCAGCTATGATGCAAATGCACTTCTGGGCGCGGGCGCGGTGCTGCTGTCGGCGGTGCTGTTCGCCTGGAACCTGATCCTTCAGCGCCAGCAGGCGCAGCTTGCGTCCCCGATCGAGGTGGCCTTCTTCCAGCATGTGGTGATGCTGGCGATATTCGCCCTTTTCGCCGTTCTTGCCCAGGAAATGCCGATTGTGCCGGCCGCGCCGTCATGGGCGCTGGTGCTGCTGTCCGCGACGCTGGCCTTCACCTCGCTCACCGCGCTGGCCTGGGCCTATGCACGGGCGGAGGCGCAGCGATTGATCCCGGTGGAATATACGGCTTTCCTCTGGGCGGCGATCATTGGCTGGCTTGCCTTTGGCGAACGGCTCACCCTGACTACCCTTGCTGGCGCGCTGCTGATCGTGGTGGGGTGCCTCATCGCATCCCGTGCAGGACCGACCGAACCGCCCCATGTCGAACCGTCCGTTGCCTGAAAGGAAGAGCATGTCCGTCACCATTCGCGAGGCCGTTTCCTCCGACCTTGCTACGATCCACGCCTTCATTCTCGCCCTGGCGGACTATGAGAAATTGTCCCATGAGGTGAAGGCCGACCGCGCCTCCCTCGATAAATATCTGTTCGGCCCGCGTCCCATGGCCGAGGTGCTGATCGCGGAAAATGAAGGGCGCGCGATCGGCTTTGCCCTCTTCTTCCACAATTTCTCGACTTTCGAGGGGCGACCCGGCCTCTATCTGGAGGATCTGTTCGTGATCCCGGAGGCGCGGGGGCTGGGCGCAGGCAAGGCGCTGCTCTCGCGCCTCGCGCAACTGGCGCTGGAGCGGGATTGCGCGCGGCTGGAATGGTGGGTGCTGGACTGGAACGAACCGTCCATCGCCTTTTACCGCTCGCTGGGCGCGCGGCCCATGGACGAGTGGACGGTGCAGCGCGTCGATGGCGCAGCGCTCGCCGCCCTCGCATCAGCGCATCCTGCACGCTGATGTCCGGCAATGTGGCAATCATGGTAACGCCTCCTTTCGCCAGGCTTTTTTGTCGTTCTGATCCGTGCCCGAGGATTCTTACGGAGTCCGCAAGACGAGCCGAGGGCCGGACTCTTGACGGAGACTCCCTCCCCGGCGCATTGTGCCGAAACGGAACATTTGGGGGACAAGGACTGCCATGGCTGTCGGCCGCGGAGCCAAACGCACGCCGGAATGGCGTGAAATGCTGAAACGCAGCCTGATCCGCAGCGGCGCGCTGATCGGTGCGATTGCGCTGTTGCTGGCGACCCTGTTCCTGGCGCTGGCGCTGCTCAGCTATCAGCCGAGCGACCCGTCAATGAACACGGTGGCGGGCGATCATGTGCAGAATATCATGCAGGCGCCGGGTGCCTGGGTCGCGGATTTCCTGCTCTGGCTGCTGGGCGTGCCAGTGGCGCTGGTGCTGCCGCTGATGGCGATTACGGCACGACGGCTGTGGGGTGATCAGGACATGAGCGGGTGGAAGGCGCAGTTCGGCAAATGTTTTGCCGGCATCGTGTTGCTCGGTATCGCGCTGGCGCTGTTCCAGACCAATCCACTGGTCGGCCTGCCGTCGGGCTGGGGCGGCATCATCGCGCTGGTCACGGCACGCGGCGTCGCCAGCCTGACCGCGCAGGCTCCAGCCGCGCAGGGCTGGATCACCGGCATCCTGATCGTCCTGACGCTGATCGCGGGTCTTGTCCTCTGGTATCGCAGCCTCGCTCTTGAAAAGCCGATCATCGCGCTGCGCCGACCGTCGCTGCCACGCCTGGCGCTGCCACGGCCTGCTTTCGCTCTTCCTGCTCCTGTGCCGGTAGCCGATGCGGATGAAGATGACGAGCTGTTCGAGCGCGTCGCGACGCCGCGCCGGACCGTGACCAACGAACCCAAGCCGCCGATCAATATCCAGACGCCCAAACCCGCGCCCGTGCAACGCTCAATGGCGCCGGTCAGCCAGGACGACCTGTTCGGAAACAGCTCCCTGCCGTCACCGGACCTGCTTAATCCGACCCCCGCCAGCCAGGGACAGAAGATCGACAAGGCTGCGCTGGAGCGCAATGCCCGTCTGCTCGAATCCGTGCTGGACGATTTCCATGTGAAGGGAAATATCGTCGAGGTTCGTCCCGGCCCGGTCGTCACCATGTACGAACTGGAACCGGCGCCGGGCATCAAGGCGAGCCGCGTAATCGCGCTGGCCGACGACATCGCGCGCAACATGTCCGCGCTTTCGGCGCGCGTCGCGACGATTCCCGGACGTACCGTGATCGGCATCGAGCTGCCCAATGCGAATCGGGAGGGCGTGTCCTTCCGCGAACTCATCACCAGCGAGCAGTTCGGACAGGAAGCGACCCTGCCGATCATCCTGGGCAAGAATATTTCGGGGGAGCCGATCATCGCGGATCTGGCGCCGATGCCGCATCTGCTGATCGCCGGTACGACGGGTTCGGGCAAGTCCGTGGGTCTGAACGCGATGATCCTGTCGCTGCTCTACCGCATGACGCCCGATCAGTTGCGGCTCATCATGATCGATCCCAAGATGCTGGAACTGTCGACCTATGACGACATTCCGCATCTGCTCTCCCCCGTGGTGACGGAGCCGGCCAAGGCGATCCGGGCGCTCAAATGGGCGGTGGAGCAGATGGAGGACCGCTATCGCATGATGGCGTCGATTTCCGTCCGCAACCTTGCCAACTATAATGAAAAGGTCCGCGCGGCCAAGGCGAAGGGCAAGCCGCTCGGCCGCAGGGTGCAGACCGGCTACGACCCCGAAACCGGCAAGCCCATTTACGAGGAGGAACAGCTCGATTTCCAGCCTCTGCCGCAGATCGTGGTCGTGGTGGACGAGCTTGCCGACCTGATGATGACGGCGGGCAAGGAAGTGGAATTCCTGATCCAGCGGCTCGCGCAGAAGGCGCGCGCGGCGGGCATCCACCTCATCCTCGCAACGCAGCGTCCGTCGGTCGACGTCATCACCGGCGTCATCAAGGCCAACCTGCCGACCCGCATCAGCTTCTTCGTCACGTCGAAGATCGACAGCCGAACCATATTGGGCGAACAGGGCGCCGAGCAGCTGTTGGGCAAGGGCGACATGCTCTACATGCATGGTGGCAAGGGGCTGATGCGCGTGCACGGTCCCTTCGTGTCGGACGATGAAGTGCGCGTGGTGGCCGATCACTGGCGCGCCCAGGGCCAGCCCGACTATATCGCCGCCGTCACCGAGGAGCCGGAGGAAGGCAGTTTTGCGCTGGATGGCGTGGATCTGGGCGACGACAGCCCGGATGCGCAGCTTTTCCGCAAGGCATGCCAGCTCGTCTTCGAAAATCAGAAGGCGTCGACAAGCTGGCTCCAGCGGCAATTGCGCATCGGTTATAATAGTGCCGCGCGCCTGATCGAGCAGATGGAGGAGCAGGGGCTGGTGGGCCCCCCCAACCATGTCGGCCGCCGCGAAGTGCTGCGTGACGAGAATGGCAATCCGCTCTGACGCCGTGAGTGCAGAAAAATTTCATTTGGCCTGATGCCAAAAAACCACTGCCCATTTCGCTCTGAAACCGATTTTTGCGTGTGATTCCGCGAAATGGCCTCGCGCCAAAAGCCGGCAGTGCCGAGAAAAATCGCGATTTTCCAAGGATGATTGCGTTTCATGCAATCGTCCCTCGGTTCTTCGCATTTGCGAAGGAACGGGATTTGGATGAAAAAGACCCTGCCTTTCAGGCATCCTCTCCTAAAAACTTTCGGGCTGGTCTTCGGATCAGCCTTTTTTTTGTCATCGCATCGGACTAAGCAGAGGTCGCTCACCGCAGCGCCTAAAAAATAAATTGGGAGAGGGGCCGCCGGAAAGACCGGCAATGGCGAAGCGGGAGCAGAGGGGGATTGAGCGACCATGTCGCTCTCCCCCTTCCCGTTTTTCTCTGGCTGTGATGCGGACTGGGCTGTTCTGGACCAGCCAGACCGTCCGGCTGCTTCCGACCCTTATCGTTCTGTTCGTTGCACGACAGGAACGAAGGGGTTCACAGCGGGTTCAAGCCCTGCCACCTAGAATCCTCATCCTGAACAACCGGAGACGATTGCATGAAGCGCATGTCTGCGCCCCGCACCCTGACGCTGGCTGCCCTGACCTTGACCGTCGCGTCATTTGCGGCGCCCCTGATCCCGGCACTCGCGCAGGCGGACCAGTCCGACCTGTCGAAGGTCAACGCCTATATCCGCGCCGTCACCACCATGACCGCCGATTTCGCCCAGACCGACCGCAACGGCCAGACGCTGACGGGCCAGCTTACCCTCAAGCAGCCGGGCAAGATCCGTTTTCAATATCAGAAGGGCGTGCCCTTGTTGATCGTCGGAGATGGCAAGGCGCTGACGATGATCGATTATGAAGTGCGTCAGGTGCAACGCTGGCCGATCGGCAATTCGCCTCTGGGCGCGCTGATCGATCCGTCCAAGGACCTGTCCAAATTCGGCAAGGTGATCCAGACCGGCGACCCGACGATATTGTCCGTCCAGGCCCGGGATCCCAAGCGGCCGGAATATGGCACCATCACCATGATCTTCAAACGCGATGCCGCCAGTCCGGCGGGTCTGCAGCTCTATGGCTGGGTGGCGCTGGATTCGCAGAACAACCGAACGGCGGTGAAGCTCAGCAACCAGCGTTACGGGGTGCCGGTGGCCGATTCCGCTTTCCGCTGGATCGATCCGCGGCCCAAGGGTCGCGCCGCTGGCGGTTAAACGGGGCACAGGCGCGACGGGCCGAAAACTTTTCAAAATCGTTCATCTGAGGCTCATATCCAGAACCCTAGAAGGAACTCCACGGCGCGAGACGAAACCGGGATTTCCCCCCTGTTACCCGGAACCCCGCTCCCGCCGCAAAGCGCTTCAAGGGCGCGATCGAGGCCCCCGTTCCATGCCCCCGGAGCGGGGGCCTTTTCGTTCCGTCCCGGGCCATATCCCAACCGGTCATCAGCGATCCGCCACTCTTGCGCGGGGCGGCGGAGGGTCCTAGTGGATCAGCCATGCCTCAGACACTCAGCATCGCTTCCTGGAATATCAACAGCGTTCGTGCCCGGCTCGAAATTGTCGAGCGCTTTCTGACCGAGGAATCGCCTGACGTCCTGTGTCTGCAGGAAACGAAGGTGGTGAACGACACCTTCCCGGCGGGCCTGTTTCGGCAGCATGGCTATAATCATCAGGTGCTGAACGGCCAGCCGATGCATCATGGCGTGGCGATCCTGTCGAAGGTCCCGATCCGGGAAGATGATCGCCTGGACTGGCAGGCCAATGGAGAGGCGCGCCACGTCGGCGTTCGGCTGGACAATGGCGTCAGGATCGAGAATGTCTATGTGCCCGCCGGCGGGGATGTGCCGGATCGGGAGGTCAATCCGAAATTCGGGCAGAAGCTCGATTTCCTGGAGCGCATGATCCAATGGTCCTCTACGCTGGAGGACAAGCCGACCATCCTGACGGGCGATTTCAACATCGCACCGATGGAATGCGACGTGTGGAGCCACAAGCAGCTCCTCAACGTCGTCAGCCACACGCCCATCGAATGCGAGATCCTGGCGCGCTTGCAGGAATCGAACAACTGGGTTGATATCGGCCGCAAATTCCACCCCGCGCCGCAGCGGCTCTACACCTGGTGGAGCTATCGCGCCCGCGACTGGGCGGAATCGGATCGCGGACGACGGCTCGATCATATGTGGATGACGCAGGACGTCGCGGAAAAGGCCGTCGGCCACCGCGTGGTCGAACCCATCCGCGGCTGGACGCGGCCGTCCGACCATGTGCCGATCATCACGGAATTTGCATTCTGATGAGCGCCCGCACCGCCGCCCGCGCCATTGACGCGCTGCGCCGGGGCTGGCCGGTACGGGTGCAGGCCGCCGATGGGGTCTTGCGCCTCATGGCGGTGGAGGGGGCCGATGCGGTGACGCTTGCCGGCTTCGATCCGGGCGCTGAAGCCGACATATTGATCTCGGCCGCGCGGGCGCAGACGCTGAAGCTCGCCAACCAATTGGCGGCGGCCGATCCCGACATGCCGGTGCTGGTGGCGCGCGCGCCCTGGATCGATGTCGACGTGGCGACGGCGATCTCCGATCCGGTTCTGGACCTCGGTTCGCCGCTCAAGGGGCCGTTCATGGCAAAGCCGCTGGCAGCGCCGTCTGCGGCCAAGGCGGCGCTGCGGCTGGCGCGGCTGGCGGGCATATTGCCGGCCTATTTCGTGACGTCCGACGGTGACGTCGAGGCAGAGGTGAGCGCTGCGGACATCGACGCCTATGACGATGCCGTGCATCTGGCCATCGCCACGCGCGCGCGCCTGCCCGTGTCGGCCAGCGAAATGGCGGAGATCATCGCCTTTCGCAGCCCCGATGAACCGCGCGAACATGTTGCGCTGGTCATTGGCCGGCGCGATTCCTCGCCGCCTGTCGTCCGGCTGCACAGCGAATGCCTGACGGGAGATGTGCTGGGATCGCTGAAATGCGACTGCGGGCCGCAATTGCACCAGGCATTGCACCAGATTGCGGATTCAAACTGGGGCATATTGCTCTATCTGCGGCAGGAGGGCCGGGGCATCGGCCTCGTCAACAAGCTGCGCGCCTATGCCCTGCAGGATCAGGGCTTCGACACGGTAGACGCCAATGTGCGGCTGGGTTTCGCGATTGATGCACGCGATTTTTCGGTGGCGGCACGCATGCTCGACCTGCTGGGCGTGCGGGAGGTGCGATTGCTCACCAACAATCCCAACAAGGTGACCGGATTGGAGACCGCCGGGATCAAGGTGGCGGAGCGGCTGCCCATCATCCTGCCGTCCAACCCCCATAATGAACGCTATCTCGCCACCAAGCGGGACCGGACCGGCCATCAGCTATGAATGTCATCCGCGTCGATACGGGTGCGGGGCGTCTTTCCTTCGGTGACATGGAGATGTCCTGCACGATCGGGCGCGGCGGTGTTTGTGCGGCGGCGGACAAGCGGGAAGGGGATGGCTGCACGCCGCTGGGGCGCTGGCCGATCCGGGGCGTATTGCTGCGGCGGGGCAAGGTGGAGGCGGCGGGTATCCGCCTGCCCTGGCGTTGGGTGCGGGAGGGTGATGGCTGGTCCGATGACGTAGCTGATCCGGCCTATAACCGGCCCGTCCATCTGCCGCGGGACTTTTCGGCGGAAAATCTGCTGCGGAACGATGAAGCCTATGACGTGATCATAGTGCTGGGGCATAATGACGCGCCCCCGGTGCCGGGGCGGGGGAGCGCGATCTTCTTCCACCTGTCCGAAGGAAGGCCCACCGCCGGATGCGTGGCGGTGGAGCGCGATGATATGCTCCGTCTGTTGCCTTTGCTGGTGCCGGGTGACCTGATGGAAATCCATTAGAGTTTTGCGCAGGAATCGAGCGTCAAGCCTGCTCCAGTTCCGCCACCTCGCCACCGGCCGCTTCCAGCAACCGCCGCTCCAGCGTTTGCAGCCGCGCCTTGCTCTCGATCTTCCCGGCCAGAAGGTCGGTCACATAGAAAGTATCCACGGCGCGCTCGCCATAGGTGGCGACATGCGCGCTGTGCACCGTCACCTTCGACTGGAACAGTGCATTGGCCAGGCTGAACAGCAGTGCCGGTCGATCCCGCGCATTGACCTCTATCACGGTGAAGCGGTTCGATGCCTTGTTGTCGATCAGCACATTGGGTTCGATGCGGAAGGCTTCCGCGCGCGTGCGGGGCAGCGGGCGCGCCTCCAGCTTGGTGATCATGCGGTGCCGATTGGCCAGCGAATCTTCGATCGCCTTGCGGATGCGCGTCAATTGATCGGGGCTGTGGAAGGCGCCGCCCAGCGGGTCCTGCACCAGGAAATTGTCGATGGCCACGCCGTCCCGGGTCGTGTGGATGCGCGCGTCGATGATGTTCCCGCCCGCCAGATGGATGGCGCCAGCAATCCTATAGAACAGGCCCGGATGGTCGGCGGCATAGACCGTCACCAGCGTCGCGCCGCGCTGCGGATAATATTGCGCGGCGATGGATAGCGGGGAATCCCCCGCTTCCAGTATATGCTGCGCATTGTGGATGAGGATGTCCTCCGGCTCCGCGATCCAGTAGCTTTCCGGCAGGCGCTTGCGCAGCTTCTCGAAATCGGTTTCGGACAGGCCCAGTGCCTCGCGCAACGCCCGCTGCTTGGCGGTGACGCGCTCGCTGCGGCCCTTCTGCTTGTGGCCAAGGCGCAGCACTTCTTCGGCGGCCTCATAGAGGTCGCCCAGCAATTGCCGTTTCCAGCTGTTCCAGACACCAGGTCCGACGGCGCGGATATCGACCACCGTCAGGCACAGGAGCAGACGAAGCCGCTCCGGGCTTTGCACCACCTCGACAAAATCGAGGATGGTCTTGTAATCGGCCAGGTCGCGCTTGAAGGCGGTGGCCGACATCAGCAGATGGTGCAGCACCAGCCAGGACACGGTCTCAGTCTCTGCCGGAGTCAGCCCCAGGCGTGGGCAGAGATTCTCCGCCACCTGCGCACCCAATATGCTGTGGTCGCCGCCGCGCCCCTTAGCAATGTCGTGCAGCAGCACCGCAACATAGAGCACCCGGCGCGACACCAGCTTGCCCATCAGGTCCGCCGCCAGCGGATGATCCTGGTTCAGTTCGCCCTTTTCGATCCGCGCCAGCAGGCCGACGGCGCGGATCGTGTGCTCGTCCACCGTATAATGGTGGTACATGTCGAACTGCATCTGCGCCACGACGCGGCGGAAATCGGGGATGAAGCGGCCGAAGACGGTCGACTCGTTCATCCAGCGCAGCACCGTTTCCGGATCACGGGGGGAGGTCAACACCTCCATGAAGGCGGCGTTGGCGCGGGGATCGCGGCGTACCTTGGCGGTGATCAGGCTGGCGTCGCGGCTGGCCGCGCGCATGGCGCTGGGATGGATGGCCAGGCCATGCTTGTCGGCCAGAGCGAAGATTTCCAGCAGCCGCACCGGATCGTCCTGAAAAAACTGGTCGTTGGGCAGCGCGAGCCGTCCGCGATCCAGAACGAAGCCGTCCAGCTTCTTCGGGCGGCGGAAGAAGCTGGGGATGTAGCGGCGCCCCCGCTCCGCCATCTGGTCGTCCAGATGGGCGAGGAACACGGCGGTCAGATCACCCACCGTCTTCGCGTTCAGGAAATAATAGCGCATGAACCGCTCGACGCCCGAACGCCCGGCGCGTCCCGTGAAATGCATGCGGGTCGCGGTCTCGAGTTGCAGGTCGAAGGTCAGCCGGTCCTCCGCCCGTCCCGTGATCATGTGCAAATGGCAGCGCACCGCCCAGAGGAAGTCCTCCGCCTTCTGGAACTGGCGCAGTTCGGCTTCGGTGAGCAGGCCGACATCGACCAGTTCCGCGACCGACTTCACCCGGTTTACATATTTGCCGATCCAGAACAGCGTGTGCAGGTCGCGCAGCCCGCCCTTGCCTTCCTTCACATTGGGTTCGACCACATAGCGGCTGTCGCCCATGCGCTTGTGCCGCTCATCCCGCTCCTCCAGCTTTTCGGTGACGAAGGCGCGGGCGGTGCCCTGCATGATTTCGGTATCGAAGCGCTTGGCGGTTTCCTCGTACAGCAGGCGATCGCCCCAGATGTAGCGTGCCTCCAACAGGGCCGTGCGGACGGTCAGGTCCGCTTTCGCCATGCGCATGGTTTCGTCGATGGACCGGCTGGAATGGCCGACCTTCAGCCCCAGGTCCCACAGCGAGTAGAGCATGGATTCGATGACCTGTTCGGTCCATCCGGTGGGCTTCCACGGGGTGATGAAGCCGATGTCGACATCGCTGTGCGGTGCCATCTCGCCCCGGCCGTAGCCGCCGACTGCGATCAGCACGATCCGCTCGCCGGTGCTGCGATTGCCGGCCGGGTAGAGATGATGGGTCGTCGCGTCGTAGAGCAGGCGCAGGATCTGATCGATCAGGAAGGCGAAAGCGGTTACCACCTCGCGCCCGCGGGTCGGCTTGTGTTCGAGGCGGCGGGCGACATCTTCGCGCCCGGCGTCCAGGGCCTCCTTCAATTCCTTCACGATCAGGCCGCGCAGCTTGATCTGGTCGCCCCGATGCTCCTGCGCCAGGGCGTTGATGCGATCGGAAATGGCGCGCCGGTCGATGATCGCGCGCCTCGAACCCAATTTTGGAAACTGCATGACCATAAGGCTTATCTAGTCTTCCTGCCCGGCCGCCGCCAGTTGCTTGAGCCGATAGAGATGATCGAGCGCCTCGCGGGGGGAGAGCGCATCGGCATCGATCGCGTCCAGTGCGGCGCGCAGCGCGTCGACCTTCTCCTCCGGCTGCGCCGTGGCGGCAGCGAAGAGGGGCAGGTCGTCCAGCCCCGCCGCAATGCCGCCGGTCCTGGCCTTGCCCGCTTCGAGGCGGGAGAGAACATCCTTGGCCCGCTTGAGAACCGCGGGAGGCAATCCGGCGAGCCGCGCCACCGCCAGGCCGTAGCTGCGATCCGCCGGTCCTGCCGCGACCTCATGCAGCAGCACCAGATCGCCCTTCCATTCCCGCGCCCGGACATGGTGCAGCGACAGCGAGGACAGCGTCTCGGCCAACCGGGTCAGTTCATGATAATGCGTCGCGAACAGGCAGCGGCAGCGATTGACCTCATGCACCGCCTCGACAACCGCCCAGGCCAATGCCAGCCCGTCATAGGTCGACGTGCCGCGCCCGACTTCATCCAGGATGACGAAGCTGTGTTCGGTCGCCTGCGCCAGGATGGCGGCGGTTTCGACCATCTCGACCATGAAGGTGGATCGGCCCTTCGCCAGATTGTCCGACGCGCCGACGCGACTGAACAGGCGATCAACCAGCGTCATGGTCGCGGATGCGGCGGGGACATAGGCGCCCGCCTGTGCCAGGATGACGATGATCGCATTCTGCCGCAGGAAGGTCGACTTGCCGCCCATATTGGGACCAGTGACCAGCCAGAGCCGATCGCCTGACGACAGCCGGCAATCATTGGCGACGAAGGGCTGGCCCTCGCGGCGCAGTGCATCCTCGACCACGGGATGACGGCCGCCGACGATTTCCAGGCAGGGGCCTTCGCCATCCTGGGCGACGAAATGGGGCCGCTGCCAGCCGCCCTCCGCCGCGCGTTCGGCCAGCGCCGCAGCCACATCAAGCCGGGCAAGGGCATCGGCAGCCCGCGCGATATCCGCCTTGCGGGCAAGGGTTGTTTCGATCAGTTCTTCCAGATGCGCGGCTTCGGCCACCAGGGCGTGAGCGCCGGCCTGCGCCACCCGGCTCGCCTGTTCGTGCAGGTCGACCGAATTGAAGCGCACCACGCCGGCAAGCGTCTGGCGATGGGTAAAGCCGCTGTCGGGCTGCATCAACTGATCCGCGGCGCGGGCGGGCACCTCGACATGATAGCCGAGCACGCCATTATGCCGGATCTTGAGCGAGGCGATGCCGGTTTGCTCGCGATATCGGGCCTCCAGCGCGGCGATGGCGCGGCGACCATCACCGGCAAGCCGGCGCAGCTCGTCCAGCGCCGGGTCATAGCCGTCCGCGATATAGCCGCCATTGGCGGTCTCGGTCGGCGGGCTGGGGACCAGCGCGCGGGACAGGCTGTCGACCAATGCGCCGTGCCCGTCCAGCGCGGGCAGCAATTGGGTCAGCAGCAGCGGTTGGTCGGGCAGGCGTCCCAAGCGCTCGCGCAACAGCCGCGCTTCGCCCAGCCCGTCGCGAAGCTGGCCCAGATCGCGGGGACTGCCCCGGCCCATGGCGAGCCGGCCGAGCGCGCGCCCGATGTCCGGCAATGCGCGCAGGGCAACGCGCAACTGATCGCGCAACATGCTGTCGTCATGGAACAGTTGCACCAGGCCCAGCCGCGCCTCGATGGCGGCCTGATCCATCAGCGGCGCGGAAAGATCCTGCGCCAGCAACCGCGCGCCGGCGCCCGTGACCGTCCGGTCCACAGCGGCCAGCAGGCTGCCTGCCCGCGTGCCGCTCATGGTGGCGATGATCTCCAGGCTCTCGCGGGTCGCCGCATCGATGGCGACGTGGGCGCCGCTGGTCTTGCGCATGGGCGGCGCCAGGAAGGGAAGGGTGCCCTTGCCTGCATGATCCAGATAACCGAGCAGCCCGCCCATCGCCGCCAGTTCAGCGCGGCCGAACTGGCCGAAGCCATCCAGCGTGACAACGCCGAACAGGCGCTTCAGCGCCGCTTCGGCCCGGCTGCTGGAAAAGGCAGCCCGGTCGAACGGGTGGGAATCGGGCAGTTCCAGCCCCAGCCCATCCGGCAACACGATCTCGCTCGGCCGCAGCCGCGCCAGTTCGGCCGCCAGATCGGCCGCCCGCAAGGTCAGCGTCTCGAACCGTCCGGTCGAAATATCGGCGGCGGCCAGCCCATATTCCCCCGCCTCCTCGCCGCCGACCTGCGCCAGCGCGACCAGCATATTGTCCCGATGGCTGTCGAGCAGCGTCTCCTCCGTCAGGGTTCCGGCGGTCACATAACGGACGATGGCGCGCGCGACGAGGGACTTGGACCCCCGCGCCTTGGCCTCGGCAGGGGTTTCCGTCTGCTCCGCAATGGCGACGCGGTGGCCCGCCTTGATCAGCCGCGCGAGATAGGATTCCGCGCTGTGCACCGGCACGCCGCACATCGGGATCGGCGCGCCGCCATGCTCGCCACGGCTGGTCAGCGCGATGTCCAGCGTTGCCGCCGCCGCCTTCGCATCCTCGAAGAACAGCTCGAAAAAGTCACCCATGCGGTAGAAGAGCAGGCAATCCTGCGCTTCCGCCTTCAGCGCCAGATATTGCGCCATCATGGGCGTCGCCTGTTGCGTGGATGTGTCGATCGTTCGCGCCATGGCAATGCGGATAGCCGGAACGACAGGTTCAGGCCAGAGTTTCGGGAAACGGCAGGAAAATTGCGCTTCTCGCACTTGCCCACAAGATATTCTTGCCGCTAGGGCCTCCTCATTGTTGCATAGATAGGGGGCGCGCCGCCATGACCGAGAAGTCGAACGTCGAATTTTCAGAGCGGGAGGCGCTGTTCTTCCACTCGACGGGACGCCCCGGCAAGATCGAGATCATCGCGTCGAAACCGATGGCGACCCAGCGCGACCTGTCGCTCGCCTATTCGCCCGGCGTCGCCGTGCCGGTGCGCGCCATCGCGCAGGACCCGGCGACGGCCTATGACTATACCGCCAAGGGCAATCTGGTCGCGGTCATCTCCAACGGCACGGCGATCCTGGGCCTCGGCAATCTGGGCGCGCTGGCGTCCAAGCCGGTGATGGAGGGCAAGTCCGTCCTCTTCAAGCGCTTTGCCGACGTCGATTCCATCGACATCGAGCTCAAGACGGAGGATGTCGACAGGTTCATCGATGCAGTCGAATTGATGGAGCCGACCTTCGGCGGCATCAACCTGGAGGACATCAAGGCGCCGGAATGCTTCATCATCGAACAAACGCTCAAGGAGCGGATGAACATTCCGGTCTTCCATGACGACCAGCACGGCACGGCGATCATCGCGGCGGCGGGCGTCATCAACGCGGCGATGCTGACCGGGCGCGAGATGAAGGACATGAAGGTGGTGGTGAACGGCGCGGGCGCCGCGTCCATCTCCTGCACCGAACTGATCAAGGCGCTGGGCGTCCAGCATGACAATGTGATCATGTGCGACAGCAAGGGCGTGATCTATCAAGGCCGCACCGAGGGCATGAACCAGTGGAAGTCGGCCCATGCGGTGAAGACCGACGCCCGCACTTTGGCCGAAGCGGTGAAGGGTGCGGACGTGTTCCTGGGGCTCTCGGTCGCCGGGGCCGTGACGCAGGATATGGTGAAGTCCATGGCGGACAAGCCGATCATCTTCGCCATGGCCAATCCCGATCCGGAAATCCTGCCGCCGGACGCCAAGGCCGTGCGACCCGACGCCATTGTCGCCACCGGACGATCGGACTATCCGAACCAGGTCAACAATGTGCTGGGCTTCCCCTTCATCTTCCGGGGCGCGCTGGACGTGCGGGCAACCGGCATCAACGAGGCGATGAAGCTGGCCGCTGCCAAGGCGATCGCCGAACTGGCGCGCGAGCAGGTACCGGAGGAAGTTGCCAAGGCCTATGGCCGTTCGCACAGCTTCGGACCGGATTACATCATTCCCGCACCCTTCGACCCCCGCCTGATGGAACTGGTGCCGGCCGCGGTCGCCCAGGCGGCGATGGAAACCGGCGTGGCGCAGCGTCCGATCGCGGACATGGCCGCCTATCGCCAGTCGCTCAAGGGACGGCTCAACCCGACGACCTCGGTGCTCACCACCGCTTATGAAGTTGCGAAGGCCAATCCCAAACGCGTCGTCTTTGCCGAGGCGGAAGAGGAAGTGGTGCTGCGCGCCGCGATCCAGTTCCGCGAACTGGGCTATGGCATTCCCGTGCTGGTCGGCCGCGCCAATGTCCATGACAAGCTCAGGGAACTGGGCGTGCAGGATCCGGAGAGCTTCGAACTGCACAACAGCGTCAATTCGCCGCTGGTGCCGGAAATGGTCGACACGCTCTACAAGCGGCTGCAGCGCCGGGGCTATCTGCGCCGCGATTGCGAGCGAATGGTGAACCGGGACCGCAACATCTTCGGATCGCTGCTGGTGAAGATGGGCCATGCCGACGCGATGATCACCGGCATGACCCGGCCCTTTGCCCAGACATTGCGCGAGGTGAAACGCGTGATGGATCCGGCGGCGGGTCGTACCCCCTTCGGCATCCATGTGCTGGTGACGAAGGACAAGACGGTGTTCCTGGCCGACACCACGGTCAATGAGCGTCCCTCGGCGCAGGAACTGGCCGATATTGCGGAGGGCACGGTCGCCGTCGCCCGCCGCATGGGCCATGATCCGCGTGTCGCCTTCCTGTCCTATTCCAACTTCGGCAACCCGCCGGGCAGTTTCCTCGACAATGTCCGGGACGCGATCAAGGCGCTGGAAGAGCGGAACGTCGACTTCGAATTCGAAGGTGAAATGACGGTCGACGCGGCGCTCAACCCGACGGTGATGAAGAACTATCCCTTCAGCCGCCTGTCGAGCCCGGCCAATATCCTGGTGATGCCGGGTCTTCAGTCCGCCAATATCTCTGCCAAGCTGTTGCGCGAACTGGGCGGCGCGACGATGATCGGGCCGATGCTGGTCGGCATGGACAAGTCGGTGCAGATCGCAACCATGGCGTCCAACGCCTCGGAATTGCTGACGCTGGCGGTGCTGGCTTCCGCCGGTGTGGCGGTCTGAGCCCCTTGCGGAACGGAATGGCGGGTAAAAAGGGAATAGGGGCCTGGTCCCTTTGAGGAAAAGGACAGGCGGCCTTGCCAGATGCGGCGAGGCTGCCTCCTTGCAGTCAGGGGAATGCAACCCGTTGCCTGCAGCCGCCGCATTGAATGGGCCAATGCCTCGATCAGGAAGATCTGGCGGTTGCAATCTCATTATGGGCCTGCAGATCGATCAAAGTTCTGCCCTTCGTCATAGTTTCAAGCCGCGACGGCGCCAGACGGGCGTCGATGGATTGCAGCAATATCGCATAGCGGATGAATCAGGATCGTGCCGTGCTGATGCGCGCCATGGCGGCTTAAGATGGCGCTTCGAGGTTCCGGAAAAGGAAAACTCGTGAGCGTATCAGCGGGATTTGCTTGTCATGCCCCGCCAGGTTTAGAAGAGATGCGATGATGAAGATCAGTGTCGATATTTTCCTCCTCTGGGGTCAGTGCGCATGAGTGAAGCCATAGCGTTCGATAGTGGCACGTTCCGGCGCGTGCTGGGCCATTATCCGACCGGAGTCTGCGTTGTGACCGCGGTGTCAGGTGATGATGCGCCCACCGGCATGGTCGTCGGCTCCTTCACCTCCGTTTCGCTCGATCCCCCGCTGGTCGCCTTTTTCCCGGCCAAGAATTCGCAAAGTTGGCCCCGGATCGAAAAGGCGGGGAAATTCTGCGTCAATATCCTTGCCAGCGACCAGAAGCCGCTCTGCCAGCAATTCTCGGCCAAGGGCGCGAACGACAAGTTCGCTGGCGTGACGCATCGCGTTTCGGCCAATGGTTCGCCGATACTGGACGGGGTGGTGGCGTGGATCGATTGCGGGCTGGAAGCCGTGCATGAGGCCGGCGATCATTATATCGTGCTGGGCCGGGTCATTGCGCTGGAGGTGGAAACGCCCGGCAAGCCGCTGCTTTTCTTCCAGGGCGGCTATGGGGAATTCGCCCATCTGAGCTGACGGGATGCGTGCCCTGTCCCGGTCGTCACTCCTGGTCGTCGCCCTTTAGCAGATGGGCGACGATCTGCGTCCTATTGGACGCGCCGTTCACCGCCATGATGGCCCGTACATGCACTTTCACCGTGCTTTCGCTGATGTTCAACCGGTGGGCGATATCCTTGTTGGAGGCGCCTTGCGCCAGCAGGCGCAGCACGTCGCGTTGCCTTTTGGTCAGCAGTTTGAACCTGTCGACTGCCAGCGCAATCCGCTCGGTCAGACCGTCGGTCTTGTCTGGCGGGCGCAGGTGCAAGGCGGCGGCGATCGCGGCCGGGTAGACGGAAAGCCCCTCCTTCAACAGGGAAAGCACCCGGTGCATGGTGACGATGCCGGTGCTGGATCGCAACAGCGCCTGCGCCCCGGCCGCAATCGCCGTCTGCATCAATGCTTCATTGCCATGGTCCGCGATGACCAGGATCGCGGCTGTCGGCCATAGCTGCCTCGCCTGCGCGATCTGCAGCGGCAGGGCCGCATTTTCCAGTTCGGATTCGCCGGTCTGGAGCAGGACGATGTCGGGTGGATCGTGGGTTTCCCAATCATCCAGGCTGGATTGCTGCAATATCCGGACGCCTGCCGCCTCCAGCGCGACGGCCATGCACGCGCGACGCAGCGGGCTCCCGTCCAGGATCAGCAAGGTGAGACGAGGCGAATCCTCTTTGATCATAACGCTTTCGAAACCAAAAGGAGACGATGGCGCCTCCTCCAGGGGCGGCAGGCGACTCATGCAGCCTTGCGGGTGAAGAGGTTACGGACGCGCTCTGCCAGGCTGGGCCGAATGGGGAAGCTGTCGGAATAATAAGCGGCAGATCCCATATAGAACTGGACCGCGTCGCCATAACCGCGGCGGGCATGTTCCTCATAATCGACCTGGTTGAACACGGCGCCGACCACCTGATTGTTCACCATCTGGAGCGAGGCGCGCAACTGTTCGACCGTCGTATGTCCCCAGCGCACGACCATCAGCGTCGAATCCGCAAGGGAAGAGAGGGTGCGCGCGTCGCGTACGGCCAGGATGGCCGGCGCGTTGATGACGACCAGGTCGAAGCGTTCGCGCAGATCGTCCAGCAGCTGGCCGATCTGCCAGCCCTGAACGACGGCGGCCGGATTGCGGATCTGTTCCCGGGTGCTGAGAACGACGGGCATCAGCGCGACCGGAGCTGCACCCTTGGCCGCATCATGGTCGACATGGGGTTCGGCCTGGGGAATCAGGCGGCGGCTTTCACCGCTATGGGTCAGCACCTCGATCAGGTCGGGCGTGTCGGAACTGTCCTGGATCGAACGCAGGATGCTGGGTCCGGGGCGGCGCAGGTCGAGATCGACAACGATGGCGCGGCGCCCCATGGATGCGGCGGCTGCCGCCAGCGTCAGCGCGACGCTCGACTTGCCGTCGCCGGGCAGCGGCGATGTCACCAGCACCCGCTGGCTCGTCCCCTGATGCGGCAACTCCTCGATCTCGCTGGCAAGGTTGCGGGCGACTTCGGTGAACAGCGATTGCGGTTGCGTGATCACCGGATTGTCCTCGATCGTCGTGCCGATCGAATCCTCCAGCTTCGGCAGCATCGCCAGCGTCCGCAGAGCGAAGAGGCGGCGGAGTTGTTCGCCGCTGCGCAGCCGGTTGTCGAACATCTCGATCCCCAGCACGATCAGGAAAGCCAGGACGGAGGAGCCGACAAACGCAGCCAAGGCCATCTTCTTGGGTGCGGGCGCGACTGGCTGGAGCGGCACGGCGGCTGCAGAAACCATGGTGGAGTTGACGCCGGTGGTTTGCAATTCCGACTGCACCGTCTGGGCGCGCTGGGCCGTGGTCAGATAAGCCTGGCGCGCTACCTCAGCCCGACGGTCGAGGATGGAAAGGTCCACCAGATTGGCATTGTTGCGGAAAGCTGCGCCGGTCATGGCGTTGAGCTTCGCCTGCAACTGGCCTGCCCGGGCGGAGGCGGCACTTGCCTCCGCCAGCGCCATGGCCCGCTCGCGCCCGGCATCGGTGTCGTTTTTCGTCTGCTGGGTTGCGACGACGGCGCCGCGCTCCTGGATGAGAGCCCTTCCCACCTGGGCGATCTGCGCGGAGAGCGCCTGCATCTGCGGATGGTTTGCGCCCATCTGGACCGACATTTCGGAGCGTTGACGGATAAGGTCGTCATATTGCTTCGCCAGATTGTCGAGCGCAGGCGAGCTCGCGCCGGCCACCGTCCGCATGCTCGCGGCCCGGCTGACGCCGGCTGCCTGCGCCTGCATGGCGCTGCTCATCGCGGCGGTGGATGCTGCCTCCACGGCGATCCGGTTCATCTGCTGATAATCCTCCGCGCTCCCCGCGCCCATCGGCATCAGATGCTGCCGGCGGAAATCAGCGACGGCGCGTTCCGCCAGCTCAACCTCATGGGCGAGGCGCTTGGTCTCCTTGTCGAGCGCGGTGCTGAGGCCATCGCGCCATGTCTGGCGGCGTTGCGAGCGCATCTTCTGCAGGCTGTCGATGAAGCGATTGGCGATGCGTGCCGCCAGTTCGGCCTTTCGCGACTGAACGATGATGTCGATGAAGTCGGAATCGGTGGAGCTGACCACACGAGTGTTCTTCGTCAGCTGCACGGCGGCCTGCTGCACCGTCATCTGCACGCCATGGGTAAAGGCCGGGTTGCGGTTCAGGTTGAGGTCGCGCACCACTTGTTCCGCCAGCGCCTGCGATCGATACATGCGCGCCTCATTGGCGACGCGCTGCTGGTTGCGGGTGGCATCGGCCTGGTTGGATCCGGTGGAATCGTTCAGCTCGACCTGCACGGTCGCCGTCGCCTCATAACGATTGGGCAGTTGCAACTGCACGATCAGCACGACCACGACGCAGGCGCTGACGATGCTGGCCACCAGCTTCATATGGCGGCGGAGAAGAAACCAGATCTGGCGCGCCGACATCTGCTGCAACTCGAACGACAGGTCGCGCGGCTTTTCCGCGCCGCCGCCTGATGCGACGCCATCGACCAGAGTGAGCTGTGCAGACGCCATGATAGTCTCCCAATCGCATCGGGCGCGCAGACGCGCCCCGTCGTCAGGGCTGTCCCCAATGGAATCGATAGTGCGGGTTGCGGCGCAAGAGAGCAAAAGCGCATCGGGGACCGGTGATGCGCATAGGTGCTAACCCTTCGGAACAGGATAGGGCCTCATGCTCCGGCTAGACATTTCTGATGTGTGTCTGGCTATTCCGGGTCGTCCATTTCGCGTCCTTGAACGAAAGTTGATCAAGGATAAGAACGCTCCGCACGAGGGGACCGGGACATGATTGCGGAGCAGGCATATCAGGAACTGGAACCGGGCTCATTGGCCCGGCTGTTCAGTGCGGGCCATGTTGCGGTGCTTGTGCGCTGTCCCGACGTCCTCGCCGAATTGTGGCAGGGACTGCTGGAAAATCCGGATGAGCAGATGCCCTGGGAAGCACCGCTGGTCGACATCGCCCGCAATTATCACGGCAGCGGCGACATCACGGCCAGCCTCGGCGATCTCTTCTATTTCCAGCCTGGGCATCACGGCTATATCGCCCGGAAAATGGCGTTATCGCGCGGGCAGGAAGAGGATCCTGTCACCATGCATCCCCCATCCTTCGTGCAGGGCAGGCGCCATTATGCGCCCGGTCCCGCGCTTCTGGACCAATGCTGGTCGATCGGCCGGCGGCTGATGATGGCGCTCGCGCCGGATGGCATGCCGCCCAGCGATATGCAGATCGTGGTACAGAGGCTGAAATATCAGGAAAGTGCAGGCGATTTCGACCGTCTGGGCGCGCTCGCCCGCAATTCGCTGGGGCGGTGGGGCCGGGCGGGCTGTGGCCTGGACGAAAGACGGTGGCAGGCGGCGGGCGTGCTCAGTCTGCGCGGGCTGTCTGACCTCTATGGGATGCTGGCCGATGCGCCGGGCGTGGGGCGGCTGCTCCGGCGGTTGAACCGGCTTTTTCTGCATGGCGACCGCCGCCGGGATATCGCGCCGGATCAAACGCTGATCGAGGGTGCGCATTTCGACCACCGCTATTTTTCGGCGCTTTGCGGCGAACGGTCGCAGATGCTGACACAGGTCTTTGCTGACGGACGATGGATCGATCTGCCGATCGACCGGGCGACGCTGGCGGTCTTTCCCGGCAGCATGGCCACGCAGGCCTATGGCGTGCGGCATGTGCTGCATCGCGTGCTGCATGTGGAGAAGCCGGGACAGGTCGGCGGCCGCAATCCTCGGACCGACAATGTGACGTTGCTGATCGGGGCGGCCTGATGGAGCACGGCCCGCTTAATGGCAGCAACTTGCCGGCCTATAGCTCCGGCAGGGGCTGAGGGCCCACCGGCCGCGCATAAATCAACGCCGCTGAGTCCGGCGCGGTCCTGCGGGGTACGTAGATGGTCGCCAGCGCGACCATCACCGGCATGATCCACATGCGCGAATACATATGCGGGTAGGACAGGGTGTAGATCAGGAACACCAGCACCACCGCCACCGCCATGGCGCCCTTGTCGCGGCTGACGCGCAGCCCGTTCACCGCCAGCAACCCGATCAGCCCCAGCAGCGTGATCAGCCCGCAAAAGGCGATCGCTCCGCCCTCGTTCCAGATCAGCAGGAACAGGTTGTGCACCGGATTGTCATAGGCGCTGAGTTCGCGATAGCGGTCCACGCCCATGCCGATGACGGTATAGTCTTCGGCGAATCCCCAGGCTTCTTCCATGAGCTGCGAGCGATTGATGAATGTCCCCGCCTGATTGATGTCGCCGCTCTCCACCGCATTGCCGACGCGTTCCTGAAATGCCTTGGGCAACGGGGCACCGCTGGCGAAGAAGAGCGCGGCGGCGACCCCGGCGGCTAGTCCCAGCCGGAAGATGTAGCGCACGCCCATCAGCAGCAATGTAGTGAAGATCGCCAGCAGCGAGGCCGAAAATCCGGTGAAGGACGCGCTCAGCATCAGACCCCATAGCAGCAGGATCAGGCAGGCGACCCCGCCAAGGCCCCCGATCAGCCGGAAGCGCATCGAATAGAGCAGCATCGGGAGGGAGAAGGCGACGACCGCGCCATTGGGATTGGGCTGGCCCGCCATGGAACCCAGCCGCCCGTTACCGGTGATGAAGCCGTCGCCGAGCCAGTGCAGGGTCTCGTGGAAGGTGAGAAAGAAGCTGGCCGTGATGCCCACCATTTCGGAACAGGTGATGCCCAGCATGAAGATCAGCGGCGCCTTGCGGATCGTGCCTTCCTCCTGCTGCATCAGCAGGATCGGAATGCACAGGAAGGCGACGGTATATTGCAGGGCGATGTTCACCCAACGCAGCGGATCGCCGTTGATGATGGACCCGATGAACAATCCGCCCAGCATCATCACCAGCCCAGCCAGCCAGAAGGGGGTGAGCGAGCGGAAAGGCGTGACGCTCAGCCGGCCGCGCAGGGCGGAAATGATGAAGCTGAGGAGGAAGAAGATATCGGAAAAGGTGAGGTTGATCTGGCCGACCCGCAACAGGCCCCAGCCGCTCAGGAAGATCGCGATCAGCAGGGAGGAACGCGCGATCCTGTCCCATGTCTGCTCATGCGCGGCCAGGATATTCGGCCTGGCGATCGCGGCGGACGCAGAAGGGGAAGGGCTGGCGAGAGTCGTCACGGTCCCGGAAGCTGCGCCTCGCGCCGCCGCCGCGCAAACGCCCTTCGGGGCAGGATGCAGGGCGATTCCAGCCAGCTTGCCTATCCGAATTTGCCGGAGGATCAGCCTTGTGATCCGTTGAAATGACCTTGCGACTGACGGGATAACGGCACCGAGCGCCGCCGGATCGGCAGGGCGTCTCGCGCGACAAGGATGACCTTGGTGACCGATGCGATATTGCCCCTGCGCAACAGCGAAACGCCCGCAACGGCCGGGCAAGCCGCCACGTCCGCGTCGCCCGCCGCGCAGCAATCCGCCATCAAGCTGATCTATGTGGCTGGCTATGGACGCAGCGGGACGACCCTGCTGGACATCGCGCTGGGCGAGCATCCCATGATCATGGGTGCGGGCGAGGTGACCACACTGGCGCGGCATGTCTGGGAAAAGGGCGAATATTGCGCCTGCGGTGCGCAAGTGCGGGAATGCCCGCAATGGCAGGCGATCGTCGCGCGATGGACTCACGGCGAACCCCATGGCTTCCTGGCCCGTTACCGTCGCACGCAGGAACGGACGGAGACCCTGCTGGCGCCCGCACGGTTGCTGCGGTTGTCGGGGTGGCGGGACCATGAGCGCCAGACGGTGAAATTGCTGCGCGGCATGGCGCTGGCGTCGGGGCGGGCCGTGCTGGTCGATTCGTCCAAATTGCCGGGACGGGCCTTCGCGCTGGCGGCGATGCCTGGCATCGACCTGCACGTCGTGCATGTGGTGCGTGACGGGCGCGGCGTCGCCTGGTCGCTGATGAAGGGGCACAGGCGCAGCGTCGAGAAGGGGGTGCAACGCGACTTGCGGCCCAAACCCCTGCTCCACACCGCTCTGCGCTGGGCAATGGTGAACATCGCGGCCGAACTTCTCTGTCGCCGGGTCGGGGCGGAGCGCAGCATCCGCGTGCGTTACGAAGATTTTGTCGACGATCCGCGCGGCACCATCGCGCGGGTCGTCGCGCTGGTGGGCGAAGCGCCGCATCTGCCGGCCACCGATCTTGCTCCCTTCACGCCACAGCATCAGGTCGCGGGTAGCCGCCATCGCATGCAGAAGGCGCTCACGATCAGGGGCGACGACAAGTGGAAGAGGGAGATGCCGGGCTGGAAGCAGCGGCTGTTCACCCTGTTCTGCGCGCCCTTGCTGCGGCGCTATGGCTACACTTTGCGCAGTGGGGATGCATCATGAGGCGGCGACTGACCGGGATTCTGCTGCCCATCCTGATTGCGGGCTGTTCGGGTGCGGGCAGCGAGTCGCAGGCGCAGCCGGTAAAGGGCGAGCCGGCTTTTCCGGGCGCGGTGGGCTATGGCGCTGCGGCCAAAGGAGGGCGCGGCGGGCGGATCATCGCCGTCGACACCCTGGCCGACAGCGGGCCAGGCTCCCTGCGCGCCTGCATCGATGCCGTTGGACCCCGTGTCTGCATATTCCGGGTAAGCGGAACCATCCGCTTCACCAGCCGGCCGCCGGTCATCGCCAACCCCTATCTCACCATAGCCGGCCAGACCGCCCCGGGCGGGGGCATCGTCATTGCACATGCCGGCGGCGATGAAGGTCGCACCCCGATCCTCATCAAGAACACGCACGACATCGTCATCCGTCATGTCCGCGTGCGCAACGACCGCACCGGCACCCACCGCGGGTCGGAAGACAGTTTCACCATCGAAAACAGCCGTCAGGTCATCGTCGATCATGTGAGCGCAAGCTGGGCACGAGACGAACTGATCAACGGCTATGGCGACAATGACTGGATCACCATCAGCCATTCGATCTTTGCCGAGGGCATTCCGCGACACGACAAATGCGCCCTGCTGGCGAGCGATCCCAAGGGGCCGCAGCATCTGAGCTTCATTGGCAATATCTGCGCCCATAATGGCGACCGCAATCCCGACCTCAACTTTCCGCCAGGTTCCTGCGCGGAGGTGATCAACAATATCCTTTATAACGGCCAGTCGGAATTTGCCGAAATCTGGGAAAGTTTCGGCGGCGTGCCCGTCTCCCTGATCGGCAACAATTTCATTGCGGGGAAGAACACCCGGCCGGACACCGTCGGCGTTGCGCGCAATCTCATGGGGTCGAAGGGAAGGGCGAGGGTCTATCTGGCCGACAATCGCTTCGACGGCGACTTCGTTCATCTGTCGCCGCAGTTGAAGGAGGCGGAGGTGGACAGGCCGCCTTGCCCGCCGACCATCGCCGCCGAACCGGCGGATGCGGCCTATAAGGCGGTGCTGACCGAGGCTGGCGCCTTTCCCCGCGACCCGTTCGACAGGCGGATCGTCAAGCAGGTGCGAGAGCGCAAGGGGCATATCGTGAAGCAGCCCGGCATGATCGACGAACCGGAGCCGGGGACGCCCTATGCCGATGCCGACGGGGACGGCATGGACGACAGGTGGGAGGCGGAGCACGGCGCCGATCCCCGCAAGGCGGATCCCTGGGCCGATGCCGATGGCGACGGGCTGGCCAATCTCGACCAGTTTCTCGACCAGCGCGCGCGCGAACTGATGGACGCGGCGGCGCCATGAACGCGCCTTCGCCCACCCTGCAACCGGCAGTCGCGGCACAGGATGATCGGCTGCGCATCTGCTTCCCCTTCTCCGGCGACAGCATCGGCGGCAGCCATATTTCGGTGCGCGGGCTGATGGAGCATCTGGATCCGGCGCTATATCGTCCGGTGGTGGTGACCGAGGTGCCGGGCGGCATGATCGCCAATTTCTTCGCCGGGCATGAGCAGATGGACGATCCGGGTGCCCAGCGGCTGTTCGTGCCGGGCGAGGCCTTCACCGCCCGCAAATTCGCCCGGACGTTGACCGGCGTTCTACCTCGCGCCCGCTTCCTGCGGCGAAACCGGATCGACATCGTTCACGTCAATGACGGGCGGAGCAGCGCGAACTGGGCCCTGGCGGCGCGACTGGCGGGAGCTAAGCTGATCTGGCACCATCGCGGCGATCCCGGAGCGCTGGGATTGCGTCTGCTCGCGCCGGCGCTGGCGCATCGGGTGCTGGCGGTATCGTCCTTCGCCTTGCCGCCCGCCGGTCTCTGGTCGGCACGGAAGCGCGCCTCGGTGGTCCACAGTCCCTTCGACACGACGCTGGAGGTGGACCGGAGCAAGGCGCGCGAGGCGCTGATCCGCGAACTGGGGGTACCGCACGACACGCTGCTGCTGGGCTATTTCGGCGCTTTCGTACCGAGGAAGCGGCCCCTGCTTTTCGTCGACATGATCGCCCGGATGGGGGAGATCAGCCCGCGCCCCGTCATGGGCCTGATGTTCGGGCAGGCGCGGGTGCCCGCCATGGACATCGCCCTGCGCAAGCGGATTGCGGCGACTGGCGTGGAGGACCGGGTGAAGCTGATGGGCTATCGCACGCCCGGACCCTTCTGGATCGCGGCCTGCGATCGGCTTCTCGTGCCTGCCGTGGGCGAGCCGTTCGGGCGCACGCTGGTGGAGGCGATGCTGGTCGGCACGCCCATCGTCGCCGCCCGATCCGGTGGTAATGTGGAGGCGCTGGAAGGCGGCATCGGCCTGCTTGTCGAACCGGACGATGCCGATGCGCTGGCGCGGGCCTGCATCGAGGGGAGCGACGCCGATGCCATGGCCCTGCGCGCGCAGGTCAATGCCCGCGCCCGCTTCAGCGAAGCGGCCCATTGCGCGCAGGTCAGCGCCATCTACAAAGCGTTGCGGCCATGATCGCGGTGGTGAGGCGGCATTTCCTGTGGGCGGCGCTGTTCAGCGCGCTCGCCAATCTGCTGTTCCTGGCGCCGACGCTCTACATGCTGCAAATCTATGACCGGGTGGTGCCGACGCGGGGCGGGACGACGCTGGCCTTCCTGACGCTGGCGCTGCTGCTGGCCTATGCCACCCTGTCGCTGCTGGAATATATCCGTTCGCGCATATTGGTGCGGGCGAGCATCGGGCTGGACCGCCGGCTGGCGCGGACGCTGATTGCAGCGACCCTGCGGCAACAGCCTGCCGACCGGGCCGGCCGTCGAAGTCGCCAGCCGATCCGCGAATGCGACCAGCTTCGCCAGACGCTGACCGGCCCGGCCATGTTCGCGCTGTTCGATGCTCCCTGGACGCCAATCTATATTCTGGTCTGCGCGCTCATCCACCCGCTGATCGGCTTGATGGCGCTGCTGGGCAGCCTGGTGCTGGTCGCCGTCGCCTGGACGAGCGACCGGGCAACGCGCCAGCCCCTGTTCCGCGCCAATGCCGCGGCGAACCTGTCCTACAGCAGTCAGGAACAGACGATGCAGGGGGCCGAAGCAGTGCGCGCGCTGGGAATGCAGGGCGCGATGGTGCGACGGCATCTGGCCGAGCGGGAGGATATGCTCGCCTGGCAGGCAGAAGCCAGCTTCGCCGCCAGCAGCCGCATGGCGGCCAGCCGTTTTCTGCGCAACATGTTGCAATCCGGTGCGCTGGGACTGGGCGCGCTGCTGGCCATAGACGGGCAGATTTCGGGCGGCGCGATCTTTGCCTCCTCCTTCCTGCTGGGCCGGGCGGTGGCGCCGGTCGACCAGCTTGTGGGAAGCTGGCGCAGCATAATCGCGGCGCGGGCATCCCATGGGGAGATCATGGCCTGGATCGACGGCGCGCTGGACGATGTGCCGCAAACCGGCCTGCCCCGTCCGAAGGGCAGGGTCGACGTGGAGCGCGTGACCATAGAGGATCCGCATTCGCAGCGGCTGATCCTCAACAACCTGTCCTTTGCGATCGGCCCCGGCGAGATGGTCGCGGTGATTGGCGCCAGCGGCGCGGGAAAATCGACCCTGGTGCGGCTGGTGGCGGGCGCCATCGCCTGCGACCAGGGCGAAATCCGGATCGACGGGGCGGAGCGGTCGCAATGGGATGGCGACGCGCTGGCCGTGCATGTCGGCTACATGCCGCAGCAGCTTTCCCTCTTTGCGGGGTCGATCCGCGACAATATCGCGCGTTTTGCAGATCCCGACATGGACGACCGCATCGATGCGGACGTCATCGCGGCGGCGCAGGCATGTGGCGCGCATGAGATGGTCCTGCGCCTGCCTCAGGGCTATGACACGGTGCTGGGCTGGGGCGGGATGGGCCTGTCCATGGGCCAGACGCAACGCATCGCGCTGGCCCGCGCCCTGTTCCGCGATCCGGCCGTACTGATCCTGGACGAACCCAATGCGCATCTCGACTCTGACGGCGAAGCGCAACTGGTCGCCGCGCTGGCCAAGGCGAAGGCGCGAGGGGCGGCGATCATGGTGACTGCGCATCGCACCGGCCTGCTGGGTCCGGCGGACCGGATCCTGGTGCTGGACAATGGTCGCATGCGAATGAGCGGGCCACGCGATCAGGTGCTGGGCGCATTGGCCCGGCCCCGCCCCGCGCCGGTCGCGGGAGTGGGCTGATGCTGATGCGAACGACGCAGCCCCTGTTATTGCCTTCGCCGGATGGACGGTCCGCGGTGGCGGCAGATCCCCGGTCGGAGATACGGGGCGGGCTGGCGGTGGCCGCCGCCTTCTTCCTGCTGTTTCTGGGATGGGCGGCCTTCGCCCGGCTGGACGCGGCGGCGCTGGCGCCTGGGCGCACGACCGTGGCAGGCCAGAGGCAGAGCGTACAACATCGTGACGGCGGCATCGTTGCGGCCATATTGGTCAAGGAAGGCCAGGCAGTCCGGCAGGGCGAGGTGCTGATCCGGCTCGCCGCGCCCGCTGTCGCCGCGCAGGAACGGGTGCTGGCTTCCCAGGCGATCTGGCTGATCGCGCAACGCGCCCGCCTGCGCGCCGAACAGGCCGGAACCGGCATGGAGGTGCCGGTAGAGTTCCGCAATCTGACGGGGGACGACCGCGCCGATGCGCAGGCCGCCCTGCGGGCGCAGCGGGCGCAGATGGCTGCACGGTCGGCGCTGCTCAGCACGCAGCAGGGCGTGGCGATGCATGAGGGGAGTCAGGCGGGGTCCCAAGCGGTGGGCTATCGTGAACAGGTCGCGTCGGTGATCGAGCAGGAGCGGCTCATCACCGACGAGTTGGACAGCCTGCGCACCGTGGCGGAGAAGGGCTTTGTCAGCAAGACGCGCATCCGGGCGCTCGAGCGGGCGAAGGCGGATCTGGTCGGCCAGCAAGGCCGTCTGCGCGCGGCGCGCGACAGTGCCGCCAACATGGTGGGCGAGGCGCGGCTGAAGGCGTTGGAGGCGAAGCAGAATCTGCAGGAAAAGGTCACTTCCGACCTGCGCGATACCGAAGCGCTGTTGGGTGATGTGCTGCCGAAATGGAGTGCTGCGCGGGACGAACTGGCCCGGACGCAGGTCCGCGCGCCAGTGAGCGGGACGGTCGTTGGCCTCAGCGTGCACACTATCGGCGGGGTTATCGCGGCCGGGCAGACGTTGATGGACATCGTGCCGCGCGCTTCCGCCGTGGTGATCGAGGCCCGCTTTTCCCCGACCGACGTCGACGATCTGGCGGTGGGGCAAAAGGCGGAGATCCGCTTCGCCGGCTTTCCTGGACGCAGTCTGCCGATCATCGAGGGCAAGCTGACGCGCCTGTCCGCCGACAGCTTCGTAGAGGAGAAAACGGGCATCGCCTATTTTCTGGGGGAGGTGACGATCGCGCCTGATCAGATTGCGCTGATCCGCGATTATCGCGAAGGGGATTTTGCGATGAAGCCGGGCATGCCGGTGGAGGTGGTCGTACCGCTGCGGCGGCGAACGGCGCTGCAATATATGATCGACCCGCTCACCGATACGATGTGGCGGTCCTTCCGGGAGCAATAGGAGCCATTCCTACACCCATTGGCGCACTCCCGAAGACGTAGGCGCTATCCCTAAGACCCCACCGCCCCGGCACGGTTTCCCGCTAAGGAATCCAGACCTTTCACAAGGACGCTGGACAGGGGGCGAACATGGCAAATTTCTTCAACGTGGTGGGAAGTCAGACCATCACGGCAGGCAATGAGAAAGACCAATTCTTCGCCTTCACCCGGCTCGCCAATCTGGACTATGTGCGCCCCGATGCAGTGATGGCGCAACTGGTCTGGAATTCGGCGATCCTCACGGGCAGCGGCACGGCCTATCAACTCACGGCCACCAACATCCAGATTTCCATGGACCTGCTGATGGGAGGCACGGGCACGGACGTTATCTACGGATCCAATTTGTCCGACGCCATCTTCTACAATAATGGCGTGATTTCGGGGGGGGTCGGCAGCTTCGACAATATCGAGCAGTTCTGGCTGGGGGACGGAGACGACATCATCGACCTGACCGCGCATGGCGCGGGCGGGATCGACTATGCCAAAGACGTGCTGGTCCAGGCAGGTCTTGGCAACGACATCATCATCGGCGGCGCGGGCAAGGACAATCTGCAGGGCGACGGCGGCAACGACATCATCTTCGGCTGGCGCGGCAGCGACACGATATCCGGCGGGGCAGGGGACGACCTGCTCTACGGCGATGACCTGGGCTTCAACGGCATATCCGGGGACGATACCATCGACGGCGGCACGGGCAACGACATCCTCTATGGCGGCCGCGGCAGCGACAAGATGACCGGCGGCGACGATGACGACATTCTCTACGGTCAGGCGGGCGGCGACAATATGTCGGGCGGCAGCGGGAACGACCTGCTCTATGGCGACGATGCCGACACCAACAGCAATGATACGCTGAACGGCGACGCGGGCAATGACCAGCTTTATGGCGGCGCGGGCAGCGATGAACTCTATGGTGGCACTGGCGACGACCTGCTGGATGGCGGCACCGGCAACGATTACATGCATGGTGGAGCGGGCGACGATACGATTCTTGCGGGTGCAGGCAATGACGTGATCGACGGCAGCGCCGATATCGATACGGTCGTCTTTTCCGGCAACCGGATGGACTATATCTTCACGCTCCAGACAGATGGCAGCTATGTTGCGGTCGACCAGCGCGCGGGCTCTCCAGAGGGCAGCAAGACGATCCGCAATGTCGAATATTTCCAGTTCGCGGACATGACGACGCCCTCGACCGCGCTGAACGCGCCGCCCGTCATCACCTCGAACGGCGGCGGTTCCAGCGCGTTGCTGACGGTCGATGAGAACGGCACCGCCGTCACCACGGTCATCGCGACAGATCCCGACATGGGGCAGACGATCGCCTTTTCCATCGTCGGCGGAGCGGATGCGGCGCTGTTCACGATCGACGCGGTGACGGGCGAATTGCGTTTCCTTGTGGCACCCAATTTCGAAAGCCCGGCCGATGCCGACCACGACAATGTCTATGATGTGATCGTTGCCGCCAATGACGGCAATGGCGGCATGGATACGCAGGCGCTTTCCGTGACCGTGAACGACGTGCCCGATGGCTTTGCGCCGGTCATCACCTCCAATGGCGGGGGGGCGAGCGCGGCGATCACGGTCAATGAGAATGCGACTGCCGTGACCACGGTAGCCGCCACGGATGCGGACGGCCCGTCGATCAGCTACGCGATTGTTGGCGGGGCCGATGCCGCGCTCTTCGCCATCGATGCTGCGACAGGTGCGCTGACATTCAAGGCCGCCCCCGATTATGAGGCGGCCGCCGACGCCGATCACGACAATGTCTATGACGTGATCGTGCAGGCGAGCGATGGCTCCAACGCGGACCAGCAGATACTGGCCGTGACCGTCGCCAATCTCAACGACAACGCGCCGGTGCTGACGTCCTACGCCGGGGCGGTTTCGGTTGCCGTTTCCGTGGCGGAAAACAGCTTGCTCGCCGCGACGGTTCAGGCCAGCGACGCCGACGGCACGGCGCTCAGCTACAGCATCAGCGGTGGTGTCGATGCGGCGCTGTTCACCATCGATGCCGCCACAGGTGCGCTGAGCTTCAAGGCGGCGCCCGATTTTGAAGCGCCCAATGACAGCAATGGCGACCGCATCTACAATGTCGTCGTCAGCGCCAGCGACGGCAGCAACAGCGTCTCGCAGACCCTGGCCATCAGCGTCACAAATGTGAACGACAATGCGCCGATCATCACCTCCAACGGCGGCGGCGCGTCGGCATCGATCAGCATGGCGGAAAATGCCAGCGCCGTGACCGTGGTGGCTGCCAGCGACGCGGACGGGACCACGCCCGGCTTTGCGATTTCGGGGGGAGCCGATGCCGCGCTGTTCACCATCGATCCGGTGACCGGCGCCCTGTCCTTCATCAACGCCCCGGATTTCGAGAACCGGGTCGATGACGATGGCGACGGCGTCTATCAGGTGACGGTACGCGCAACCGACGGCAGCAACTTCGATGATCAGCTGCTGTCGATCACCATCACCGACGTGGCTGAAAACGGGCGGACGATCACGGGATCCTCGGGCAACAACACGATCAGCCCGACGACCACCGTGCTCGCCTACCAGACCACGGCGCTCAACGACACCATCTACGCCCTTGCCGGCAACGACGTCATCGATGGCGGGGTAGGCGCCGACTATATGGACGGGGGTGCGGGCAACGACATCTTCTATGTCGACACCTGGTCGGATGACGGCTTTGACGGCAATGACGATCAGGTGATCGAACTGGCCGGTGGCGGCAGCGATCTCGTCTATGCTTCGGTCAGCTATCGCCTGGCCGCCAATGTCGAGAAATTGACGCTGACCGGCGCGGCGTCGATAAACGGCATGGGCAATGAGCTCGCCAACACGATCACCGGCAATGATGCGGCGAACATGCTGTCAGGCGGCGCGGGAGCCGACATTCTGTATGGCATGGGCGGCAACGACACGCTCGATGGCGGCGACGACAATGACAATCTGTTCGGCGGCGACGGCAATGACGTGCTGCTGGGCGGCGCGGGCAATGACTATCTGGACGGTGGCGCCGGCGCGGACAGCCTGATCGGTGGAGACGGTGACGACAGCTATATCGTCGACAGCTGGTCCGATGACGGCAACAGCGCCAATGACGACCTGATCTTCGAACTGGCGGGTGGCGGTAACGATCAGGTCAATGCCTCGGTCACCTACAAGCTGGCGGCGGAGATCGAGAAACTGGTTCTTACCGGCACCGACAATATCGACGGCACCGGCAATGATCTGGCCAATAGCATCACCGGCAACAGCGGCAATAACAGCCTCTGGGGCGGCCTGGGCAACGATATCATATTGGGCAATGGCGGCGACGACCGGCTCTATGGCGAGGACGGGCAGGACAGCCTGGACGGCGGCGCGGGCAATGACCTGCTGGACGGCGGTGCGGCGGGCGATACGCTGAAGGGCGGGGCGGGCAGCGACACGCTGATCGGCGGCGTCGGCAAGGATGTGCTGACCGGCGGGACGGAAGCGGATGTATTCGTGTTCAATCGCGGGGACACAACGCTCAACACGTCAAGCTATGACCGCATAACCGATTTCAAGGCGAGCGAGGGCGATCGCATCGACCTCGACTTCCTGAACGGCAGTCTGGCTGCCGCCGATTATGCGGAAAAGGCGATAGCGACCAATGTTTTCGCGGATGCGCTGGCGGCCGCCAACACGACCGCCGGGGTCAATCATGTGACTTTCGTCGCCGGGACGACCGACGGCTGGATTTTCTACGATGCCAATGGCGATGGCGCATTCGACCAGAGCGTTCAGTTGGTCGGGGTCAACACCCTGGCCGGGGTCGATGCGAGCAGCTTCTTCTAGATTGGTTTCGATCTGATCAGATCGACCGCTCAAATGACATAAGCAGCCGAGCCGATCAAATCGGCTCGGCTGCCATATTTTTTGAGCCGTCCTTTTCTGGAACGAAAGATGACGCTGCCTGCCGAGTTCGACGGCCAGGCAGCATGCCACCGTCGCGGGCACTCATTTCTGACCTTACCGCGGCGGACGGGGAATGCGCCGGGCGAGTCACCGCCCGGTTGGCTCATCCGATGCTCGCCGCGACCGGCCGAACCCTCGCCCTTCGCAACCAGGCGACGTCCAGCAACACTGCCGTCACCACGCCCAGGATGACATGGGCCATATTACCGCCAATGGGTCCATAACGGGGAACGGCATAGGCCGCGACCGCCACGAACAGCGCCGTGCCGAAGCCCGAGATCGCAAGAACGGTCCAGCTTCGGTTCATGGCCAGCATGGCCGATCGGGAAGGCGCCGCATGCAGCATCAGCATCACGGCGACCAACTGTGTCAGCAGCAGGATATAGGTTTCCGAATAGGCGACGCCCGGCCCGATGCGGATGAGCAGCGGACCCAGCAGCCAGGCCCCGGCGAGCATGGTGAAGCCGACCGCCGCCAGCGCCATCTGCACCTGCAGCGTGGCTGCCCGGAAGGTTCGGATGTTGCCATTGGCCCACATGCGGGCAACGTCGGGATAGACGACAGCCTGCACCTGCGCGCCCACCTGCGTCGCGACCTTCGCGATGCGCTTGGCGAGATAGTAGACCGCGGCGGCCGAGCTGCCCGCCACGGCGCCGACGAACAGCGAGTCCGCTTCCGTGGTGATGACGCGCAGCGTCAGCGACAGGTTGGTCGAGCAGGCAAAACCGAAGAAGCCGGGGAAGTCGCTCACCAGGCCCTTCAGCCGGGCATGCAGCGGATTGGGTATTCCCATCTTCCGCAGGGCCCGGAAACCGACCCAGAAGACCAGAACGGAACCCAGCGCCTGCGAAACCGTCCACGCCACCATGAAACCGATGATGCCGGCATGGGTCACCATGCAGAGGAAGGCCAGCAGGATGCGCAGCACATTGCCCGCAACCTGCGCATAGGCCAGCATCTTGAACTGGCCGGACAGGCGCAGCGCCGCGGTCGGCACGCCGGCGATGTTGAACAGGGTTGCGACCGAATAGATCGCGACCAGTTCGACATGCAGGGGCTTGAGGCCGAAGAGCGGCCCGAACAGCCATGCCAGACTGACCGCACTGAGCGCCGCGACTGCCGCAGCGCCGATGTCCAACATCAGCCCATAGCAATACAGCCGCTGCATTCGCCGTGTTGAACCCTTCGCCTCTTCCTCCACGGCGAACCGGATCAACGGCTGCCAGGATTCGAAGCGCAGAATTCGTTCCACCACGCGATTATAGGACAGCACCAGAACCATGACGCCATAGGTCGCTGGTCCCAGGGATCGGGCGGCCATCGCCACGCTGACCAACATGATCAACGCGTTCAGGAAATTGCCTGACAGCAAATGCCCGATTGCGATCAGCCGGTTCCGAGTCCCCTTTACCAGGAAATCACCGAACCGGCCGCGCAACATGGGCAGGGCGCGCGCTGTCAGCGCGCCCCTTATGTCATATGCCATGACGATCCCCCCATTTGGGGTCGTGAAGATCAGGCGCGGTTAGCCACGCCGGCCATTTCCAGGACAGGAAGCTGCGCTGGATGAGGTATGGCGGCAGGAAGTTCAGGTTCGACCTCCGTCACGCGTCCGCGCATGCCGTGATTGGCTGCCCAGATCGCCGCCTGGGTCCGGTTCTTGACGCGCAGCTTGCGCAGCACGGCCTTCACATGGACCTTTACGGTTGCCTCGCTGATGTCCATCCGCTTGGAAATGACCTTGTTGGGGCATCCCATGATGAGCCAGCGTAGGATTTCCAGTTCCCGATCGGACAGGCAGGCCGCATCCACCGGACGTTCGACCTCCAGAGCATCGGTCAGACTGGGCCGGGATTGCAGCTCGTCCGCCAGTTGCGGCGGAAGAACGCGCTCGCCCATGGCTACCAGCCGCAGAGTCGCCACGAGTCGGTCGCAGGAGATTTCCTTGACGATATAGCCCAAGGCCCCCAGACGGAACGCCTTCAACATGATCTGAAAATCAAATCGGTCCGACAACAGGACAAGATAGGAACAGGGAAAGCGCTTCTGCAGAACGGAAAGCGTTTCGAGGTCCATGGATTCGGTGCCGTCGTCGATCAGGAGCAACGATGGTCCCGGATCCTCTTCCGGCACCTCAACTTGTTGAAGTACAGTCGCAATATTTGGGTATTGAGTTACGCGGAAATCCCGTTCCATCAGGATACGGCTCAGCCCTTCCCGAACGATTGCATTACCGCACAACAGACGCACATTAACTGGGTACGACATTGGGTGGTCCCCTCATGATCTCCTCTACCTTCGTAAGCAGGCCCCAAACGAAATGTAGAAGACCAGTAATCAAATGCCTGTAGTGCGACCCTTTCTTTTCGTTTCAACAACTTATCAGTAGCATATTTTTGCCGCGAGAGTCCCTTAATGTACACTGGAAATTTCGGGTGCAAACGACCAGAGGTTAACGCATTGTTAAAATAATGTAATTTTGCCGCACTGCGGAATTTTTCCGCGCTCGCAGCAGTTCCGATTACCACTTTGGTAGTATGCCCACGGTCTGGAGGACAGAAAAGGCGGCTATCGGCCATCGCGACTGATTCGCCTTTTTCGCAACATAAGTTAGTTAATTTGTCGAACCAGAACAAATGCTTCCGCCGCGATTCGATATACGGTGGCGCCCCTCAGGGTTGCCAGTGCCCGGATGGCCTCCACCGACCTTTCGTCGGGGCTTGGTTTGACCTGAGACTCGAATGACTGGAAGGCGGCGATCTTCGTTTCTATGGTTTCGCTGATGTCCACGAACATGTTCGGAATGAAGGCGGGCGTGACGCCGGGCGCCAGCCAGTTGGTCTCCGACAGCGTTTCATAGGCCAGAACACAGGCGGGGCCGCCGGGCCCGCGCGGCCGGGCATGGACCAGGGCAGCGTTGAATACGATCTGATGGTCCAGATGGATATCGCCGACGAAGGGGATCAACAGCAGGTCGGGCTTGATGCGGGACAACGCATCCGACAGCGCCGCGTTGAGTTCGCTTCGCCTGACCTGGTCCAGGGCGGCGGCGGGAAAATCCAGGAACTGGGTGTCGGTCACGCCGATCATCCCATGCGCGCGCAGGGTTTCGGAGCGGATCTGCCGCACCAGTTCCTCGTCGAACAGCGGCGGTTGTCCCCGGGTGACGACGACGACATGCACCTCCGCCCCCGCCGCCGCGGCGCGCGCCATGGTGCCGCCGCATCCCAATATCTCGTCGTCGGGATGGGGGGCGACCACTGCGATCCGACGGGCATTGAAAGGCAGCGACATTGATTATTCCCCCAGAATGGCGTGGAGTTTGGGCGGCTTTTCAGGACCGCCCCATTGCGTGACGTCAATCGCGGTCCGCTGACCGCACAGGATGGTGAAGCCATCGGCAGATCGCGCTACAACCTGCCCCGGCAGGGCCGCGTGACGCCCGCCCATGTCGGACGATGTCGCCGACCAGATGACAAGGTCCGCGCCGTTCGATCGGGTGAAGGCGCCGGGATAGGGGTGGCCAGTGGCGCGGATCAGACGCAACACGTCGCCGGCCGGCTGCCGCCAGTCGATCAGCCCGTCCGTCGGAGTGCGGCGCGCGGCCCAGGTGGCGCAATCTTCGTCCTGCGCCATGCGCGGCATCTCGCCCGCGGCGATCCGCTCCAGCGTGCGGTCCAGCATGACGGCCAGAGCCTGCATATGCTTGGCATAGAGCGACGCTGCGGTTTCATCCGGCGCGACATGGAAGAATTGCTGGTCGACTATGTCGCCCGTGTCCGTGCCCTCGTCTATCCAGAACAGGGTTCCGGCCGTGATCGGTTCCTGCTGCAGGATCGTCCACGGTATCGCTGCGCGACCGCGCAGCCGGGGCAGGGCCGCGGGATGATAGCCGACCACCCGATCGGGAAAGAGCGCGCGAAAGGCGGCCCCGCAAATCTGCGACCAGCCCATGACGAAAGCCATGTCGGCGCCGGCATTACGGATCGCGGCGAGCGCTTCCTCCCGGTTGATATTGTCGACATGGATGATCGGGCAGCCTTCGCGCCGCGCCGCTGGTCCCAGGTCGACAAAATCGGAATGGCGCGCCGCCAGCGCGGGATCGAGCGTGACAAGCGCGGCGATGTCCCACGCCGGATGGCGGGCGATCGCTTCGAAGGCGATCCGCGTGGTTTCAACTGCCCCAATGAGGAGGGCGCGCTTCGTCGGCATGCCAGTCGATCCTTTTTTCACCGCCGACCACGACCAGCAGCGTGCGGGCGATGATCTGCGCGTCGAGACGGGCGCTGCGGTGGCGTACGTACCAGAGGTCGAAGCGCAGCTTTTCCTCGACGGCCAGCAGCGTATTGCCGCTGACCTGCGCCAGACCCGTCAGTCCGGGCCGCACCTTGCCGCGCTCCACGCCGTCGCGACCCATGGCGGCGATGCTATGGGGCAGCAGCGGCCGGGGACCGACGAAATCCATGTCGCCGCGGGCGATGTTGATCAGCTCGGGCAATTCATCCAGCCGGGAACGCCGCAGGAATCGCCCCAGCGCCGGTGTCCGCTGCGCATCGGGCAACGGGTCGCCGCGGCTGTCGCGCAGGTCCCGCATGCTGCGGAATTTGATCATGGCGAAGGGCTGGCCGCCCAGACCGCTTCGCACCTGGCGGAACAGCACGGGCCGCCCCAGGCCGACCAGTACCAGCAAGGACAGCAGCAGCAGCAGGGGAGCGAGCAGCGCGAGAAGAGCCATCGCCAGCCATGCCGAAGGGCGCAGCCAGGCGGTCATGCGCGTTCCGGCACCAGCAGCGCTGGCGGCGGCACAGCCCGGGGCGGCGTGTGCGCGGTGCTTTGCAACTGCATGGTTTCCAGCAGCAGCGCATTGACCTTGTCCACATCATAGACGTCGACCGCTGTCTGCCGCGCCGCCCCGGCCATGGCGGTGACGCGCTGCGGATTTGCGATCATCGCTTCCATGGCGTCCGCCAGTGCTGACGCGTCGCGCGGCGGCACCAGCAGGCCGTTGACGCCATGCCTGATAGGATCACGGCAGCCCGGCATGTCGGTGGTGATGACGGGCCGTCCGGTCGCCAGCGCTTCCAATATCGTGCGCGGCAACCCTTCCCGATAGAAGGACGGCAGTACGAAGGCATGGGCCGAAGCGATGAAGGGCCGCACGTCGCGCGTCTCCGGCAGGAATTCGATCAGCCCCGCCTCGCGCCATCGGTCAAGATCGGCAGCGGTGTAGCCGGTGGGATTTTCCGTCTCGGGCCGGGTCAGCAGCAGGAAACGCACGTCGGGGTGCCGGGCGCGGACGATGCGGGCCGCCTCGACATATTCGCCGACCCCCTTGTCGCGCATCAGGCGGCCCATCATCAGGAAGGTGAAGGGCCCCTTCGGCAGGGGCTGCTCGGCAAAATGGCGCAGGTCGATGCCCGAGCCGGGAACCTGCATCACCCGCTGTGTCGGCGAAACGATCCCGCTTTCCTGCATCAGCCGGTGATCGTCGCTGTTGAATACGAAGATGCACCGCGCCTGGGCGATGCCGATCCGGTAGAGGCGCGATACGACGCTTCTCAGCCAGCGGCGGCCGTCTGCCTCCTCGCTGAACACATAGCCAAGGCCGCTCATGATCGAGAAATAGCGGGCCCGGCTCCACAGCCGTGCAGCCAGCCCGCCATAGATGATCGGCTTCTGCGTATAGGCGACGACCACATCGGGCCGTTCAGCGCGCATCAGGTGCCGATAATGGAGCAGGGTGCGGACGTCGTGCAGCGGGTTGGTGCCGGCCCGCGCCATGGGCGTCCGACGGAAGCGCACGCCCATCCGCGCCAGCCGCTCCAGCACCTCCGGCTCCTCGTCGGGGGCGCAGGCGACGACCTCGTGCCCCTCCTCGATCATCCGCGCGATCAACGCGCCGCGGAAGTTGATCAGCGACCAGGACAGGCTGGAGAGGATAACGACTTTCATGGCGCCTATGCCTCCCGCTTTCCGCCTGAACCCATTGCGTATTGAGGATGGGAGGTATCACAGCCCTTTCCGTTGCTCGGCGGTGCATCGGTAGATTACCCCTTTGAGGCAAGGCGGCTCCCCTCCGCGCCCGCCATTGGCCCGTTTCTGCCAACATGGGGCCTGCTGCATAGCCCCAATGGGCGACCGGACGCGCCGGGCGAGCCCGGGGTGGGATAAAGGATAGTGTCCGCTCGACCGATTACCGGAATGCCCTTGTTTCGATAGCTTCAAATGCACCGGCGGTTGTGGACGGCACGCAGGGCGGCGCCTCCAGGCAGCCTTCAGCCCCCGCAACCGGCGGACCATGGATCGGAGACATCGGAATGCCGAACATCGCATCAGCCAGGCTGGACGGGACCGAAAGCGTCGTTCAAACGCCGCCCGCCGCCATGCTTCTGCGGCTGGACGCGGCAGCCCGCGCCTTCGCGGCGCAGGGCCCGGCGCGTTTCCGCGCGATCAGGCTGGCCGTCATCCTGGCGCTGGATGCGCTGATCATGCTCGGCAGCTTCCTTCTTTCGCGGCTGATCCTGTCCGACCTGCCCATGCCCGGGACGCTGATGGAACCCTGGTTCATGACCCTGTTCGTCGGCGTTAACCTGGCTGCATTGTTCGTCGTGGGCACCTATCGGCAAAGCTGGCGCTTCCTGTCGCTCGCGGATGCGCTGTCGCTCGCGGTCAGCCTGCTCGCCAGCAGTTGGCTCATATGGATGATCACCGCCGGGCTGCTGGCGCCGCAGAAGATGATGCGCGGGCCGATGACCGTCTTCCTGACCGTCGACGTGCCGTTGACGGTCGCCGCGCTGCTGGTGGTGCGCGTGTTGCGGCGGCAGTTCTTCAAGCATGTCCGGGCGGCGCGGTTGCGCCGGACCGTGCAGGCGCGTCGCCGCATCCTGTTGCTGGGCGAACTGGACTGGGCACGGGTGATGGCCGATCTCGTGCCCACCGACACCCAGTCCGGGCTGGAGATTGTCGGCGTCATCTCCTTCGACGGGCATGAGCGGCGGCTAAACCTGGGCGGCCTGCCCATATTGGGATCGCCCGACATGCTGCCCCGGATCGTCGCGGATCTGGACCGCGCGGGCAGGCGGCCCGTCAGCCTGGTGGTGCAGGAAAGCAGCGAACGGCTCGACCGGCAGCAGATATTGCGCATCGCGGCGCTGGCGGAACAGGAAAATCTGGTCGTCTCGCGCTTCCGCAATCCCTGGACCAGCGCGCAGCCGCTGACCGGCGACCGCATGGCGATAGAGAAGATGCCGCTCGCGGAATTGCTGGGGCGTCCGGAAATCACGGTGCAGCACAGCTATCTCGAGCGGGTCGTCACCGGGGCGCGGATCATGGTGACGGGCGCGGGAGGCACCATCGGCGGGGAGTTGGTGCGCCAGCTTGCCTATTATTCGCCGGCGGAGATCGTGCTGCTCGATCACAGCGAATATAATCTCTACACCATAGAGATGGAGGCGCGGGAGAAATTCCCCCATGTCCGCTTCCATGCCGAACTCTGCTCGATCCGCCAGCGCCCCGCGCTATGGCAGGTGTTCGAGCGGCGGCGACCGGAAATCGTCTTCCACGCCGCTGCGTTGAAGCATGTGCCGATGGTGGAGGCCAATCCCTGCGCGGGCGTGCATACCAATGTGCTCGGCACCCGCAACGTTGCCGACGCGGTGTGCGAGTTCGAGGCGCGGGCGATGGTCCAGGTGTCGACCGACAAGGCGGTCAACCCGGTCGGCCTGATGGGCGCGACCAAGCGGCTGGGCGAGCTGTACTGCCAGGCGCTCGACCTGATCGGCAGTTGCGATCCGGACAGCCCCCGCTTCCTGACGGTGCGTTTCGGCAATGTCCTGGGATCCAGTGGCTCATTGATCCCGCTGTTCCAGCAGCAGATTGCCAGCGGCAAGCCGCTGACCGTCACGCATCCGGACATAGAGCGCTTCTTCATGACGGTGCAGGAGGCGGTGCTGCTGATCCTGCAAAGCAGCGCCCGCGCACTGGAGACGGATTCGGAGCGCGGCACCATCTTCGTTCTCGACATGGGCGAGCCGGTCAAGATCGTGGAGATCGCTCGCCGCGTCATCCGCATGGCGGGACTGCGGCCGGAAATCGACGTGCCGATCAAGTTCATCGGGCTTCGTCCCGGCGAGAAGCTGTTCGAGGAACTGTTCGACAGCAGCGAGGACAAGATCGAAAGCGCGATTCCGGGTATTTTCGAGGCCATGCCATCCCCGATTCCGCTGGAGATGCTGGTGGAGGGCTTTGCCCAGCTCGCCCGGCTGATCGCGGTGGGTGACGCGGATGAGCTTGTCCGGCTGACACACGAAATGGTCGCTGCTTCCGCCAGTTCGCGCTGGGCGGAGATATTGCGGCGGCTGGCGGCGGAAAGTTCCGACACGCTGCTGATGATGCCGCCGCGCCCAACGGATATTCCGGCCGCCCTGACCCCGCCGCTGCCGCGCGATGTCGCCTGACCTTTTTGGGGGAAACCAAGATGCAAGCCGTGCCTGCACAAGCCCATATTCAGTCCCCTGTTCCGCTGCGCCTCAGCCCGCTTGACCATGCCGCGTTGCGTTGGCCGCAGCATGAGCCGGACGAGATCGCGGCGGTGACGCGGGTTCTGGAAAGCGGGCGGGTCAATGCCATGGTCCATGGTGAGCAGAACCGCGCCTTCGAAGCGGAATTCGCGGCGTTTTGCGGCATGCCCCACGGCGTCGCGGTCAGCAATGGGACGGTCGCGCTGGAACTGGCATTGCGGGCGCTGGGCATCGGGGCGGGCGATGAGGTGATCCTGCCCTCGCGCAGCTTCTTTGCCAGCGCGGCCTGCATCGTCGCGGTCGGCGCGACGCCGGTCTTTGCAGACATCGACCCGATCAGCAACGCCATTGATCCTGACTCCGCCCGCCGGATGCTGTCGCCGCGCAGCCGGGCGATATTGTGCGTGCACCTGGCCGGCTGGCCCTGCGACATGGCGGCGCTGCGCGCGCTGGCCGATGATCACGGCCTGTGGCTGATCGAGGATTGCGCGCAGGCGCATGGCGCGACCCTTCATGGCCGTCGGGTGGGCAGCTTCGGGGATGCCGCCGCCTTTTCCTTCTGCACCGACAAGATCATGTCCACGGGCGGCGAGGGCGGTATGCTCCTGCTGCGGCAGGAAGCGCACTGGAAACGGGCCTGGGCCTATAAGGACCATGGCAAGAACCCCGAAAAATTCTTTACGCCGGCCACGACGAGCGGTTTCCGCTACCTGCACGACAGTTTCGGCAGCAATTGGCGGATGACGGAGATGCAGGCCGCCATCGGGCGGGCGCAGCTCGCCAAGCTGCCCCGCTGGCTGGCCGCCCGGCGCGACAATGCCGCAACCCTGATGCGCCTGCTGCGCGCCAATCCGGCGGTGGAGGTGCCCGATATTCCGCCGGAGGTCGGCCACGCCTTCTACCGGCTTTATGTGACCATTGCGGCCGACCGGCTGGGGGAGGCGGGGACCACGCCGATCATTGGCCGGATGATGCAGATGGGCATGCCGGTGGGCAGCGGTTCCTGCGCCGACATGACGCGCGAAGCCGCCTTTGCGGGTCGGAACGTCCGCCGCGACGGCGCTCTTCCGATCGCGCAGGATCTCGGCCGCCGCAGCATAGCCTTTCCGGTGGATCATCTGCTGGATGCGGAAGACATGCACCGCCTGGCGAACTGCCTGGAGATCGCCGTGGCGGAACTGTCCTGTTGACGAAGGGAGAAAAGACGATGGCCAACGGCCGCCTGCCGCATTTTGTCATCATAGGCGCCGTCAAGGGGGCGACGACCTGGATCCACAACCAGCTTCAGGACAATCCGGCGATCTACCTGCCCGCGCCGGAGCCGCATTTCTTCAGCCAGGAGCATGCGCAGGGGCTCGATCATTATCGCCGTTTCTTCGACGGCGCGCGGCCCGACCAGATCCTGGGGGAAAAGTCCGCCGACTATCTCGCCCACCCGGACGCGCCCGCCCGCCTTGCCGCTGCCCTGCCAGAGGCGCGGCTGGTGGTGCAGCTTCGCAATCCGGTCGACCGCGCCTATTCCGATTACAAGATGCTGTTCCGGCGCGGTACGGTGACCAAGGGGCCGGAACATTATCTGGACGGGCGGCCGAACGACCAACCCCGCTTTCTGGAGGATGGGCTTTACGCGCAGCATCTGCGCCGCTGGCTTGCCCATTTCGACGCGGAGCAAATCAAGATACTGCTGTTCGAGGATGTGAAGGCCGCGCCCGAGGCGAGCGTCGCCATCGTCAGCGACCATATCGGAGTGCCCCGTCATTATTCGACGCAGGTCGGTTCCGACCCGCGGAACGACAGCAGCGAGCGTTTCCTGCCGCTGCCGGTACGGACCGCGCTGGCGCCGTTGAAGGAGGCTGTGCGGCCGTTGCGCGGCAAAGCGATGTTCGAACGGGTGCGTGGGGTGTTCGCGCGGCAGATCGCCTATCCGCCATTGCCCGCGGCGCTCCGCCAGCGGATGGTCGACTATTATGCGCGGGACATTGCCGATCTGGAGGAACTGATCGGGCGCGATCTCAGCCATTGGAGGCAGGATCGGAAGCTGGCGGCATAGCGCAGGGCCTGTTGCCCCTCCGCAGGCGCATGGCGTTTCCAGAATTCTCGTTGGTATCACTCCCAAAGCGTTCGGGCGCCTGTCCCTTTTTGCCTGTCCGCCAGCCGTTATTGCCCGCCCCGGAATCAGCCAAAGGGCTTAAACTTCCGCCACATCCATTTGAGAGGGGACGCAGATGCGCAACCGGCTTCATCATGGCCTTTTCCTCGGCCTTTTTGCCCTGACAGCCGCCTGCTCGAGCGGGCTGTCAGGCCTCGCCAGCCTGCCGCCGGCACCGACCGTCGCCTATCGGCTGGGCGCGGGCGATGAGGTGCGCGTGGCGATTCCCGGCCTCAGCGCGGCCGATCCGGGCGGCAGCAGCTATGTGGTCAACGATCGCGGCCAGATTTCCCTTCCGGTGCTGGGCGATGTCGATGCGGGCGGCAAGACCGTGCCCGAATTGCAGGCCAGCATCGCCCAGCAATTGACGCAGCGCCAGTTGCTCAATGCCCCGACCGTCAGCGTCCAGCCCGTCAGGCTGCGTCCCTTCTATGTGCTGGGCGAGGTGAAGAGCCCCGGCGAATATCAATATCGTGCGGGAATGTCGGTGCTCGCGGCCGTGTCCGTCGCGGGCGGTTACACCTTTCGCGCCGAACAGGGGAGCGTCGCCATCACCCGCATGGTCGATGGTCGACAGATGGTCGGCCGGGCGAGCGAGCGCGACATGATCCAGCCGGGCGACACAGTGCGCATTTATGAGAAGTGGTTTTGATGCCCTCCCCGGCTCTGGGGCGGGCCGCCGGGAGCGTTGCGGCCCTGTTGCTGATCACGGCCCTGACGGACGCCCATGCGCAGGATCTGGACCCCGCCGGTCCGGAGCAGGGGACGCCGGGCGGGCTGTTCGAACCGACGCCGCTGACGCTGGGGAGCGCGACCTTAAGGATCGGCGGCAGCGCCCGGCTGGAATATGACAGCAATATCTACGCTCAGGCTTTTGGCGAGAAGGATGATTTCCGCCTTCAGGTCCGCCCTTATATCGACCTGCTGCGCAAGGGGAGTGCACTGGAGGTGACCGCCCGGGCGGAAGGGGATATCCGCAAATATTTCCAGTATCAGAAGGAAGATGCGGTCGGCGGACGCATAGCCGCCGGGTTGAACTGGAACCCGTCAGCCGCCGACCGCCTGAACGTCGCCGCGAGCTGGCAGCATCTCATAGAGGATCGGGGCGAGCCGGAGGGCAATACCCTGCCCAATATCGGTCCGCGCGAACTGAACCTGGTGGATGGCGACCTGTCCTATCTGCACCAGGGTTCGCGGATCGGATTTCTGGCCAGGGCCACCGGAGCGCGCATGCGATATACCCGGGCCATCGATGAGGAGCGCGATCTGGACGCGGTTGGTGGGCTTGCGCGGGTGATGATGCGCGTGTCTGCGCTGACGAGCCTTTTTGTCGAGGGGGTGGCTGCGCATCGCGATTTCCGCCGTGCCCCCGCGCCGGGCCAGTTCGACCGCGACGCGTCAACCTATGGCGCCCGGGTCGGCATCGCCATCGATCCGGGTGGCACGTTGCGCGGCGATGCGGCGGTCGGCGTCTATCGCCTGGATGCCAAGGACAAGCGGATAGAATCGCAGACCCGCATGTCGGTGCAGATCGGACTCACCTATGCCCCTCGCCCACGCACCGCCATCACGCTCGACGGCTTCGTCGGCAATGTCGCCACCTATCGGACCGGGGTGCAATCGCGTGAGGACATGCGCTTCCGGCTGGGAATAAACCAGGAAATCCGCCACAATCTGAGAGGACAGCTGGGAATCCTCTACCGCCGCAGCAAATATTTCGGCGTGGACGACACCGACAAGCTCTACGGCGTCACCGGAGAGCTGGAATATGCCCTGAACCGCCGAGTCGCCATCGCTGCGACGGCCCGTTTCTCCAAACGCGACAGCAGCGTTCCGCTGGACGAATTCGACCGCATCCGCGGAGGTCTCGAACTGCGCGTCCATTATTGACGCGCGGCCGTGCCGGAGCGGGACAGGACTGATCCAAAGGGCTGCCTCCTAACCCCTTCGCGCAATGGACTTGGGCTCCCCCGGCTAGGACAGTGAACGGCATAAAAGCGTGATTATACAGGAACCCCGCCGCCATGCTGGTAAGAGCATCCAGGCCACCCATGCTTGCGTTCGTCCTTCCGGGCCTGGGCGCGGGCGGGTCGGAACATATCGTCAGCCTGCTCTGCAACCATTTCGCGGCGCAGGGCTGGAGCATCACCCTGATCGTCTTCGAGGAGGCGTCCGCCCCCTCCTATTACGCCTATCATCCGCAGGTGCGAATCCTCAGGCTGGGCATGAAGTCGCGCCGCCGTGCCGTCGCGACCGGCGCGCTGGCGATGCTGCGGCGGCAGAGATTGCTGCGGCGGGCATTGAAGGCGGTGCGGCCGGAACTGGTGGTAAGCTTCCTGACCCGCACCAACATCCTCTCCCTGCTGGCCGCGCGGTCGCTGCATATCCCGGTGATCGTGTCCGAACGCAACAATCCCGCGCTCCAGACGGTGGGGCCGGTCTGGAGCCGGTTGCGGCAGATGACCTATCCGCGCTCCGTCGGCCTCATCACCATGACGCAAGGGGCGATGGACTGGTTCAAGGACGCCATGGACGTGGAGGGATGGGTGATTCCCAATCCGGTGCCGCCTGCCGGTGCCGCGCCGGATCGCCGGTCGGACGGGCATACCATCGGAGCGGTGGGGCGACTGGTGCCGCAAAAGGGCTTCGACCTGCTGCTGGACGCCTTTGCCCATGTGGCGCAACGCATTCCGGACTGGAAGCTGGTGATCTGGGGCGAGGGGCCGGAGCGCGCCGCGCTCGAACGGCAGCGCGACCGTCTGGGGCTGGCCGATCGGGTGAGCCTGCCCGGCGTGACGGAGAAGCCGGGCGACTGGGTGCCTCGGACCGACCTCTTTGTCCTCTCCTCCCGCTTCGAGGGCTGGGGCATCGTCGTGGGCGAGGCCATGGGCGCAGGGTTGCCGGTCGTTTCCTTCGATTGCCAATGGGGTCCGGCCGAAATGATCGAGCATGACCGGAGCGGCCTGCTGGTCCCCAATGGCGACGGCGCTGCATTAGGGGAAAGCATCGTCGCGCTCTGCAACGACCCGGCCCGGCGCGCCGCGCTGGGGCAGGCAGCGCGGGAGCGGATGGCGGATTTCGGACATGATCAGGTGCTTGCCCGCTGGCAGTCGGTCATCACCAGCGTGCTCGACCATCATCGGGTGAGGGCAGGGTCATGAACATGATGTCGCTGAAGGGTTTTGCGCGGGCGATGCGGCGGCGGCTGCGGGACGAACCGCCATTGCGGCTGGCGGCGGCGCGGGCCGATGCCTTCCTGGTGTCCTATCCCAAGAGCGGGCGGACATGGCTGCGCTATCTGCTCTCCTGCTATTTCGCGGAAAGCGCGGCGCTGGGGTTCGAACCCGACCTGACCAGCACGTTTCGCATCCTGCCCAATTTCGACCGTGATCCGGTACGGGGAATCGATGCCTTCATCGGCGGGACGGGCCAGGCTGACCTGCCGTTGGTTCTCGTCAGCCATCTGCCCTATCGCGAGAGGCTGTTCCTTGACCGGCCGGTCCTGTTCCTTGTCCGCGATCCCCGCGACGTGATCGTGTCCGCCTATTTCCATGCGACCCGGCACAAGAAGAGCTTTTCCGGCGACATGGCGGCTTTCCTGGACGAGCCCAAATATGGGATGGCGGCGCTCACCGGCTATCTGAACGGCTGGGCGGCGGGCCTGACCGGACGACGGCATCACCTGATCAGCTACGAACATATGCTCGCCGAACCCATGTCCACGGTTGCGGGTATCCTCGCCTTTCTGGGCGTGCAGCCGCAACCGGACATGCTCGCTCGCGCCGTTGCCGCCGCGCAATTCGACCGGATGCGCGACAAGGAACGCGACGGCGGCATTCCCGGCCATGATTATGACCGCAGCGACGACCAAAGCCTGCGCATGCGCAGCGGCAAGGCGGGCGCCTTCGGCGAATGGCTCAGCCCCGATCAGGCGGATCTGGTGCTGGAGCGTTGCCGTGCCGATCTGTCGCCGCGCGCCCTGGCGCTGCTGGCGGCGACCGGGGTCGATCTGGCGGCTTGAAATGCGCATCTGCTCGATCATCACCAGCTTCACCTCGGGCGGCGCCGAAATGCTGGTCTGCAATCTGGCGGAGGCCTTTGCGCAGGCGGGCCATCAGGCGGCGATCCTGTCCCTCAGCGATGCCGGACAGGTCGGCAATGCGCCCGCCACCGAAGCAGCGATGCGGGCGCGGCTGCGCGAGGGCGGCGCCACGGCCTTTTCGCTGGGGCTGGCCAATCGCAACAATATTGTGGCAGGTACGCTGGCGCTGCGGCGCGCCCTGCGCGCGATCCGGCCGGACGTGATCCACGCCCATACCGCCCGTGCGCTCTTCCCCCTCGCGCTTGCCATGCCGGGCGTGGCCGTAGTGCTGACCCACCATAACAGCCGCCTTTCCTTTCCGCCCTCTGCCTTCACCCTCTTCAACCGCATCGTCGACAGCTATGTCGCGATCAGCGACCAGTGCGAGACGCTGCTCCGCAGCCATGCGCGAAAGCCTGTCCGCATGATCCTGAATGCTGCCAGCCCCCGCTTCCATGCCGGGCAGCCGCGCGTTGCCGCCGGGCGCGATCCGATCATCCTGGCCGTGGGCACGATATCGGCGCAAAAGGATTATCCGACCCTGCTCCGCGCCGCCCGCCCGCTGGTGGATGCACTGGCGGCGCAGGGCCGCGCAGCGCGTATCTGCATCGCGGGTGCCGGGCCGGAATTGGAGGGGCTTCAGGCCCAGGCGGCGGGAGAGCCGGTCGAACTGCTGGGCGCGCGCAGCGACGTCGATATGTTGATGCGGCAGGCAGACCTTTTCGTGAACTGCTCGCTTTGGGAGGGTTTTCCCATCGCGATGATCGAGGCCGCGATGAGCGGCCTGCCCATCGTTGCGACCGCGGTGGCGGGCAATCGGGAAATGGTCCTGCCCGGCGTCAACGGCCAGCTCGTCCCGCCCTCCGATCCCGCCGCGCTGGCGCAGGCCATGGCGGATATGCTGAGCGATGACGTCCGCTACGCCGCGCTGTCGCAAGGCGCGCTGCAAGCCGCCAGCCGCTTTTCCATCGAAAATTGCGCGGCGGCGCATCTGGACCTTTATCGCGACCTGATCGCGGCCCGCCATCCACGCATCGCCATTGCCCCTCTGGCCCGGCCGATATCGCCATGCGAATAGCCGTGCTGACCGATATCCATGCCGCCAGCGACCCGCTGCAACTGGCGCTCACCGCCGCGCGGCGGGAGGGGTTCGACCGGATGCTGATCCTGGGCGACCTCCTGACCTATGGGGTGCAGCCGCTGGAGACGCTGGAACTGGTGCAGGGCGCGGCGGCGCGGGACGGCGCGATCCTGATCAGCGGCAATCACGACATGCTGTACCGGGGATCGCCGGCGGCGGAACGCTATCGCGCCGACCTGCCCGAATGGCTGCGGGAAAGCGTCGACTGGACGGCCGCCCATATCCCATCCGGCAGCATGGCGGCCTTCGATTGGCGGGAAAGCTGGTCGTTGGGGCCGTTGTTCGCCGCCCATGCCAATCCGTTCGCCTATGGGGACTGGCGCTACATCCGATCCGCGCAGGAGGCAGAGGAGGCCGCCGACACGGTTGCGGCGCGGGGCTTCCGCTACGGCCTGTTCGGCCATGTCCACCGACATCGCCGCTATGATTGCGCAGCCGCCACCATCTTCACCCTCGCCTCGCTCGGCCAACCGCGTGATGACGGGGACCGGACGCCCAAATGGGCGATGATCGAAGTCAGGGGAGATTTTGTGACCATGGAAAGCCGCGATATCGATTTCGATCCGGAGGACCAGGTGCACGCGATCCGCGCCACCACCCTGTCCGCCGCCACGCAGGAGCGGCTCTGCCGGTTCTTCGCATGAAGATCCTGGTGACCGGAGCTGGCGCGGTGCTGGGGCAGGGCATCATCAAGTCGCTGCGGCAATCGGCGCTGGAGTGCCAGATCATCGCGGCTGACCCCAATCCGCTTTCCGCTGGCCTTTACTGGGCCGATGGCGCCTATCGCCTGCCCTTTGCCGACGATCCGGCCTTTGGCGATCGCATCCACCAGCTGCTGGATCGGGAGCGGCCCGACATGGTGCTGGTCGGCACCGATGTGGAGCTGTCCTATTTCGCGGCGGAGAGGCATCGGCTGGAGGCGCTGTTCGGGACGCATGTGCTGGTCAGCGATCCGCGCGTCGTCGCCATCGCCGACGACAAGCTGGAAACCGCGCGCTTCTTCGAAAGTGTCGGACTGCCCCACCCCGCTTCCGCCGCGGCGGAGGACAGGGAAGCGGTCGAGGCGCTGATCGCCGCCGTCGGATTTCCGCTGGTGGTGAAGCCGCGCATCGGCGCGCGGTCGGTGGGCGTGTCGCTGGTTCACGACCGGGCCGCGCTCGCGTCGGCGCTGGAGGGGCGCAGCGGTCTTGTCGTGCAGCAATGCGTGGGCGACGCCGACAGCGAATATACCGCCAGCACGCTGGTCTTCGATGGCGAGGTGCAGGCGTCGATCGTCATGCGCCGCGACCTGCGCGACGGGAACAGCTATCGCGCTTATCTGGGCGACTATCCCAGGCTCAACGAACAGGTGCGGGCGCTCGGCAGGGCGCTGCAACCCCATGGTCCCGCCAATTTCCAGTTCCGCACCGATGCCGACGGCACGCCTCGCGTCTTCGAGATCAATGCCCGCTTTTCGGGTACGACGCCGCTGCGGGCCATGGCCGGCTTCAATGAGGTGGAGATGTGCGCGCGGAAACTGCTCCACGGCACGCCGGTCGTGCAGCCACCGGTGCGCGAGGGCGTGATCCTGCGTTATCTGGACGAGATGTTCGTGCCGCAGGAGCGCATCGACGCGGTGCGATGAACGGCGGCGCTCCCTTGCTGGCGCTGACCGGCGGTTCGGGCTTTGTCGGCCGCGCCTTCGCGCCGGCGGCGCGCCGGGCCGGCTGGCGCATTCGCCATCTCTCTCGCCGCCCGCCGCCCGATGTTGATCCGGACGATGAATGGGCGTTGCTTGACCTGTCGGCGGTCGAGGCGGTTGAGCTGGGCGGCTGCGCGGCGCTGGTACATCTGGCCGCGCACATTCCCTCCGCCTATCATGACCTGGCCGAAGCGGAGCGTTGCTGGCGAATCAATGCGCTCGGCACGCTCAAGCTGGTTGATGCGGCGATTCGGGCTGGCGTCGGGCGGATCATGCAGGCGAGCAGCGCCAATGCCTATGCGCCGACCGCTCGGCCGCCGCACGAGCAAACGTCACTCTTTCCCCGCAGCAGGGGCTATTATCTGGGTTCAAAGATTGCCCAGGAAATCTATGCGGAGGAACGCTGCCGCGGGGAGGAGGTGCTGCTCCAGACGCTGCGCCTGGCATCGGTCTACGGGCCTGGCCAGCAGAGCGGCGCCCTGGCTGCGATGGCACGAGCGGCGACGAGTGGGCGCCCCATCCGCGTGCATGGCAGTGGCGCCTTCGGTTCCGACCTTGTCCATGTCGAGGATGTGGCGCAGGCCATGCTGCTGCTGCTCGCCAGCGGGCATGCGGGGGCTTTCAACGTCGGCAGCGGTGTGCGCACCACCATTGCGGAACTGGCGAGGATGCTGGCGGAGCGCTGCTGCGTACCGATCGCCTATGAAGCTGAAGCAGAGGAGGACTGGGGTTTCCCCGCCCTCAATGTCGACCGGATGGCAGCATTGGGATATCGCCCGCGACCACTGGCGGCGGGGCTGACCGACATATTGAAGACCGACTGAAGCCAGGGCGCCATGCTGCTGCCTGCGCGAACAGCATCTTGGCCGGCTGTTCCGTCAGCTCCCGTTCGGGCCGCCGCCGCCGCCGGTATTGCTGCCGCCGCCGCCACCACCCATGCCGGCAGCGCCGACCGCGCCGATATTGCCGAAAATCTCGTCGAACAGGCTGCGATGGCGGCCCAAAGTCGGCGTCTTGTCGCCCGAAGGCGAAATCCTGGCGACCTGTTCCAGTCCCTTGCGATCGACCGCCACGACATTGCCCGCGCCGTCGAAACGGACATGCAGGATCGTCTGGGACACCGGCTTGGGGTTGGAAAAGGCCAGCGCGCGCATGTCGCGCGACACATAGTACCAGTCCTGGTCGCCGAACTGCGCGACGAAGCTCGGCCGGCCCAAAGTGCCCTCCACGGAGGCGCGATTGTCGATGCCGGGCTGGATCGAATCCACCAGCAGCTTGTCGACCTGATAGCCCTGATGGGTGCGGATGCGGGAACATCCCGACGCGCCCAGCAGCAGCGCGCAAAGGCCTGCGCCAAGCAAAATCCGCCCGCTGCGGGATTGGCGGCTGAACTGGCGCATGAACTTCTCCTGCGGGGCTGGCCCCGGACCTTGCCGAAAAACAAAGCCGCCATTGCATCGGGCGGCCGGGCGATCAATATGGAAATGCGCGAGCCTCGGCAAGGGGCCGCCGACCGGTCAAGCCAGGAAACAGTCAAACTCATGCCCAGCATCTTTCAGCGTCTGTTCGCGTCGAGCGATCCCAGGGACGCGATGCGCACCCTCTACAACGCCATCGTTGCAGAGGGACGACAGCCCCATTGGTATGTGAAGGGGCAGGTTCCCGATACGATGGACGGCCGGTTCGACATGATCATCGCGATCCTCGCGCAGGCGCTGATGCGGCTGGAGGCGCTGGGCGCCGCGCAGGAGAGCGTCTGGCTGACCGAATTGTTCGTGGACGATATGGACGGCCAGTTGCGGCAGGAAGGGATTGGCGACGTCGTCGTGGGCAAGCATATCGGCCGCATGGTGAGCGCGCTGGGTGGCCGGTTGGCGGCCTATCGCGCGGCGCTGTCGGGCGAAGCCGATCTGGGCGAGGCGATTGCCCGCAATCTTTATCGCGGCGAGGCGCCGTCCACAGAAGCGCTGGCGCATGTCGAATCGCATCTGCGCGCGCGCTGGGTGAGGCTCGGCTGTCTCAGCCGCGACGCGCTGATGGCGGGAGACCTTGGATGAGCTCCGCCCCCGAATTTTCCCGTCCCGTCCGCATTGACCAGCTTGCCCGCCATGCGCAACCGGTGACCATCACCGCCGATGCCGCCGAGCGCGAGGCGCTGGCGAAGCGCTTCAACCTGCTGGCGCTTGACCGTCTGGAGGCGGATTATGCCCTGAATGAGGAAAATGGCGCCATCTTCGCCAAAGGACGCGTGCGGGCCGATCTTGCCCAGCCCTGTGTGGCGACAGGCGCGGCAGTGCCGGAGAAGGTCGACACGGATTTCCTGCTTCGCTTCGTCCGGGAAGGGGAGGATGTGCCGGAGAGTGACGAGCTGGAACTGGATGCCGGGGATTGCGACACCATCGGTTTTGACGGGCTTGTCATCGACATGGGCGAGGCAGTGGCCGAGACCGTGGCGCTGGCGATGACGCCTTATCCGCGCTCTCCGGAAGCGGACAGCATCCTGCGCGAAGCGGGCGTGCTGAGCGAGGAGCAGGCCAGCCCCTTCGCCGCGCTGCTCTCGCTCAAGGACAAGACATGAAGCTGGCGCTGGCGGCGGCGCTGCTGCTCAGCGCCATGCCGGCCTTCGGAGCGGAAACCGGGACGCGGATCGGGGAAAGGCGCGCCCGCGCCGAATGGGCCAAAGCGGAAAACCGCAAATCCTGCGCTCCGCTCGCGCTCGCCGCGCCCGGAGAACCGGAAGGGACGCCGCGCGCCGCCCGCTTCGGCGGCGGCTGGGGCGTCGCCTTCGACCTTCCCGGCCTGCGCAGCGCTTATGGTTTTGCCGGGACCGGCCTGTTGCCGGATGACAGGGCGGACCCGCGGACGCAGCGGCGCAGGCTGACCGATCAGTGGCCCTATATGCGCGAGCTGGCGCGGCTGCCCACCCCGTCCTTTGCCGGCTATGGTCAGGAAGGGGCGCAGCCCTATCCCGCCGCCAATCCGGGCGGCCAGGGCCTGCATTCCCTCGCTTATCTGCGCGTCGGCGGCCAGCGCTGCACCTATAATGTGTGGAGCCGGATCAGCCGGGCCCATCTGGAATGGCTGCTCGACAATCTTCGCCTGCTCCGACGCTGACGCCCGCCTTGCGTTTCCTTTTCGTTCCGGCCTGTGGCATAAGCGCGGGCCATGGAAGCTCCGCCGCGCAAGATCATCCATATCGACATGGATGCCTTTTACGCGTCGGTCGAGCAGCGCGACGATCCCAGCCTGCGCGGCAAGCCCCTGGCGGTGGGCGGCGGCGGGCCTCGCGGTGTGGTCGCGACGGCCAGCTATGAAGCGCGCAAATATGGCGTGCGCTCCGCGATGCCGGGCGCGCGGGCGCGGCGCCTCTGCCCCGACCTGCTGTTCGTCCGTCCCCGCTTCGATGTCTACCGCGCCGTGTCGGCCCAGGTGCGGGAGATTTTTGCGCGCTTCACCGACATCATCCAGCCGCTGTCGCTGGACGAGGCCTATCTCGACGTCACGCAGAACAAGCCGGGCATTTCCTCCGCCACGCTGATCGCAGAGGAAATCCGCCGCCTGATCCGGGAGGAAACCGGGCTCACCGCGTCGGCCGGGGTCTCCTACAACAAGCTGATCGCCAAGCTTGCCTCCGACCAGAACAAGCCTGACGGCATCTGCATCGTCCGGCCGGAAGAGGGTGCGGCCTTCATTGCGACGATGCCGGTGCGGCGTATCCACGGCGTGGGGCCGGTGACGGCGAAGCGGATGCAGGTGCTGGGCATCGAAACCGGCGCGGACCTGAGGGCGCGTGAGCTGTCCTTCCTCCAGCAGCATTTTGGCAGCGCGGCGCTGTTCTACTATCGCGCGTCGCGGGGCGAAGACGACCGCCCGGTGCATGAGCGGCAGGAACGCAAATCCGTGAGCGTCGAGGATACCTTCTTCGACGACCTCATCACGGAGGAGTCGCTGATCACGGAACTCGACCGGATTGCGGAGAATCTCTGGGGCCGTATCGAAAGAAGCAGCGCCTATGGCCGTACGGTGGTGCTGAAGGTCAAGTTCGCCGATTTCCGCATCATCACCCGGTCGAAGAGCTTCGCTGCTCCCCTACGCTCGCCTGACCTGCTGGCGCAGACGGCCCGGGGGCTGCTCCGCGCCCAACTGCCGCTGCGCATGGGTGCGCGCCTGTTGGGCCTGGGCGTCCACAATCTGGATCATGTGGAGCCGGACGAGGCGCGCGGCCAGCTCAGCCTCAGCTTGTAGAGCGGCGCTCCTCTTGGATCAGGTCGCCGCTCAGGAGTTACTGTGTTCGGCGATTTTTCGACCAGCGATCACCTGAAAAAATCGCTTTGCGCCAACCCAATGCTCCCCATGCGTCAGAAGGGCAGCCAGTTGCGCTTTTCGGTGAACTTCATGTAGCCGGCGTTGATGCCCAGCCGGTATCCCACGCCCAGCCGGATCGGGATGAGAACGACGCTGCCCCAGCGCAGATAGCTGGCGGTGAAGCCGCCCACCAGATAGGCCGTGCCTTCCGCCGCCGGGAAGCGGTGATAAAGGTCCTGCGTATCATAGAGATTATAGACGAGGACAAAGGTATTGGCCGCATTGCCGCCCACGTCGAAGCCGATGGATGGGCCGGTCCAATATACCTCCCGCTTGCCCTCCACCTTGTGATTGAGCGTGCCGGATCCATAGCGCAGGCCGACCACGAACGCGCCCGACGCCTCTCGCCCGGCGATATAGGCATTGGGACGGCCCTGATCCTTCAGGATCTTTTCGATGATCCCGGCCAGGCCTTCAGCGCCCTTGCCAAACACCCCTTCGGCCGCGCCGATCAGATCGTCCTGCTGATAGGAATCGCCAGGGGATATGGCCGCCGGCGGGGAATTGGTTGTCACCGGCGCGCCTGTCGCGGTGGAGCCGGAACTTACCGGAGGCGGATTATAGGAGGTGCCGCTGCCCGCAGGCGCGCTGTTTGCCGGCTGGGAACTGGTGTCTACCCCGGGGTCGGTCGGCGTGCCGCCCGGCTGCGGCACGGGCGCCAGATCGGAATCGATCGCGGTATTGGGGTCGACCGTGCGCACCTGCGCCTGCGCCACGGGTGCCAGCATGACAGCGCCAAGGGCGATCGCAAGAGCGCCCGCCCTTCCAGCGCGGCCCGAAACCCGCTGTAAAATCCCGATCATGCCCGCTACTCCCCAGAGAAACCGCTCTTCAACCATATTTCAGATTATCGGGGAACAAGCTGAAACGACAATGAACGAACGGCGACCCGAGTCGATTCCGCGCCAGTCCGAATCTGTTTTTCGAAATCCGGGTGATTTTTCTCCGTGCCGGACCGTTGCCATGCATGAAACCCGTCGCTATAGGCCGACATCTAGCCACTGCTCACCTTATCCGGTGGGCAAATTCGTGCGGAGACGTGGGTGAGTGGCTGAAACCAGCGGTTTGCTAAACCGTCGTAGCCTTAAGGGGCTACCGAGGGTTCGAATCCCTCCGTCTCCGCCACCTTTCCCATTAAGCGCCTGCCTTAATGGGATTTTTAGAGCGATAAGCATTTCGCCCATTATCACGCCCGTAGGGTCGGTGGTTAGTAGGCTTTAGGAAACCCTTAGCTCACCGCCTGCCCATAGATGGCACTTTCTGTCCGCCCCAGTTTGAGTCCCATCACCCTGGTGGGCGTGTTGCCTCTTGCCAACTCCTTGAACTGTGCGTTGCGCTGGGCGTCCACGGCTTATCGTGGTTGGGTGGCGTCCTAGCACTACTTTGGCAGAAGTCTGGTGTGAGGGCTTGTAAGGCTGCATCCGCAGTGAGGGCAATGGGCCGTCGGTGATCGGGACAGGCGCTCAAGGATGGCTTGGCGCACTGCTGGCAAGCTGGGTTGAGGAGGCGGGCCGAGGACTCTTTTTTTCCGTCCCGCCTGAGCGAGCCTTCGGGATTGCAAGAAGGCGTAGGCCATCATTGACATCAAGGCATGGCGCTGAAGTCCGGTCCAGGATCGGCTCTCGAAGTGATCCAGTCCCAGTTCTTCCTTGAGTTGCTGATGTGCTTGTTCGCAGACCCAGCGCGCCTTGATCGCGCCCGCGAGAGCCTTGATTGGGGTGTCCGCGGGCAGATTGGATAGATAATATTTGAGCGATGCTCACCCACCAGCCAGGTTTCCTCACCCGGCATGTGCTGGGCACCGGCAGGGCCGATCCGTTGGGGCGGGGCATCGGCAATGCGCACGCGCATGGCAGCAAAGCGGGCCGTCAGGCGTCCCCTGGTTCCCTTGCGCCAACTGACCTGTCGCCACTTCGCGCCTTCGAGCATGAGGTGCGCAGCTTTGGATTCGACCTCCGGCACATGGTGGACAAATTAGCGATGCCCGGCGAACGGATGTCGCTGGGTTTGGTTGACCGCTCCGCTGTCCGAATCGACTTTCCGCTTTGACTCCGGTCGAGCCCGCTCTCGAGCCAAGGAATGCCCCAGTGTAACCTGGTGCCCAAAGAACACCGCCTATCATCGAATATGCATCTCCCCCGCCTATCAGGGCTCAATAGAAATTGAAGCATCGGCCAGCCATCAGCCATGGCGCAAATCACGAGAATCGATGCAACACTCCCCTCAACAACCCTCCGTCGTCGAACCCTCCGCTGAGGACATGTCGGCCTTCTGGATGCCTTTCACCGCCAACCGGGCCTACAAGGCACGTCCGCGAATGCTCTCTTCGGCGGACGGCATGTTCTATCAAACGTCGGAGGGACGGACCGTGCTCGACGGCACCGCTGGCCTATGGTGCGTCAACGCGGGCCATAATGCGCCCAGCGTTACCCGCGCCATCCAGGATCAAGCGGCGAAGCTGGATTTCGCACCGACTTTCCAGCTGGGCCATCCGCTTCCCTTCGCGCTCGCCACCCGCCTTGCCGCGCTGATGCCCGCCGGACTCGACCGCATCTTCTTTACCGGTTCCGGAAGCGAATCCGCGGATACCGCGCTCAAGATGGCGATCGCCTATCACCGATCGCGTGGCGACGGATCGCGTGTACGGCTGATCGGCCGTCAACGCGGCTATCATGGCACCAATTTCGGCGGTATGTCGGTCGGTGGCATCGGCGGCAATCGCCGTGCCTTCGTCACACAGGTCGCCGGAGTCGACCATCTCAGCCATACCCATGGCGTGGTGCCGCGCTTCTCCAGGGGGCTCCCGGAATCGAGCGTCGATCTCGCGAGCGAACTGGAGGATGTCGTCGCCCTGCATGGAGCGGAAACGATCGCAGCGGTCATCGTGGAGCCCGTCGCGGGCTCCACGGGTGTATTGATCCCCCCTCGCGGCTATCTTGAACGACTGCGCGAGATCACGCGCCGTCATGGTATCCTGCTGATTTTCGACGAGGTTATCACGGCCTTTGGTCGTCTCGGCACCGCGACGGCCGCTGAATATTTCGGTGTGACACCCGACATCCTTACCATGGCGAAGGGTTTGACGAACGGCGCCGTGCCCATGGGGGCGGTGGCCGCGAGCCGGGACGTCCATGACACCATTGTCGACAATGCGCCCGACGGGATAGAATTCTTTCACGGCTATACCTATTCGGGCCATCCGCTTGCAGCCGCGGCCGGCCTCGCCTCTCTGGAAACCTATGCCGAATCTCGCCTGTTTGAACGCGCGGCCAGACTCGCTCCCTATTGGGAAGCGGCAATCCATCGCCTTCAAGAGGCGCGGCATGTCATCGACGTTCGCAATCTTGGGCTTATGGCCGGCATCGAACTTTCACCGCGAAAGGAGGCAGCGGGCGCGCGCGCGATGGAGGCATTCCACGCCGCCTTCGACAGAGGCGTCCTCATCCGCGTGACCGCCGATATCATCGCGCTTTCGCCCCCCTTGATCATCAGCGAAGGACAGATCGACCACATCGTTGAAACGATCACGCACATCTTGGAAGATGTCGAATGACGACAATCGCTAAAGCCGAAGCGACGCCCGAAGCTTTAGCACTCGACGGCGAGAACGGCCGCCTTTCCCGAAGTCTGCGACCGCGCCATGTCGAGATGATCGCTATTGGCGGCATCATCGGGGCTGGCCTTTTCGTCGGCAGCAGCACCGCCATCGCTGGCATCGGCCCGGCCGCGATTGTGAGCTATATAGTCGCGGGTGGCATCGTCATGCTGGTCATGCGCATGTTGGCCGAGATGGCCACTGCGGAACCGGGCGTTCAATCCTTCCCCGAGTTCGCGCGGCTTGGCCTGGGCGACTGGGCTGGTTTCATGAGCGGTTGGCTCTACTGGTATTTCTGGGTGGTCGTGGTGGCGATCGAGGCGATCGCGGGCGCGACGATCCTGGCGCAATGGTGGCCCGGCCTCTCGATCTGGCAAGTCGCGGCGTTGCTCACCATTGCGCTGGCGGGCACCAATCTTCTTTCCGCACGATCCTATGGCGAGTTCGAATTCTGGCTGTCGGGGCTGAAGATCGCGGCGATCCTCGTCTTCATCCTTGTCGGACTTGCCTATGTGACTGGTGTGTTCGGGACCAATGCCGGCCTTGGCAACTGGACGGCGCATGGCGGCTTTTCCCCCAAAGGGCCTTTCGCCCCGCTCGCCGGAGTTACCAGCGTGATCTTCGCCTTGGTCGGGGCGGAGATCGCAACCATCGCGGCGGCAGAATCGGACGCAGGCCCACGCGTTATCGCCCGGATGACCTTTACGGTCGCGATCCGAATCCTGCTGTTTTACGTGGTTTCGATCGCGTTGATCGTCGCTGTGGTTCCCTGGAACGAGATCCTGCCCGGCCAATCGCCCTTTGCCGCCGCCATAGCCAGGATGGGGATTCCCGGGGGCGCCATGATCATGCAGGCGGTCGTGCTCATCGCCGTACTGTCGTGCCTCAATTCCGGTCTGTATGTAACCTCTCGGGTCCTCCATTCCCTCGCTCTGCGCGGCGATGCGCCGGCGGCGCTTCGGGTGGTCAGCGGTCCTGGCGTGCCGCGTCGCGCAATCATATTCGGCACGATCTTCAGCCTTGCCGCGCTGGCGGTTGCCATCGTCTCCCCCGACACGGCTTTTGCATTTCTGGTCAACGCGTCCGGGGCGATCATGCTGGTCCTGTATCTGCTGATCGTCTTTGCGCAATTGCGCCTGCGCATGAAGATGGAACGGGAAGCCCTGCGCCCCGTCTTAAGCATGTGGCTCCATCCGTGGGGCAGCATCGCAACGATTGGCGCGATCGCCGCTGTTCTGATCACGATGGCGATCGACCCGGACCTCCAAAGCCAGTTCCAGGCCAGCTCCGCAGCGGTCGCTATCGTGCTGGTCGGGTGGGCGGCACGGCGATCCAATCTTCTCACATAATTTCAAACCTCGAAACTTCGCCGCCTCTCCAGCGACTGGGTTCCCACGGCGCGGCAGCGATGTGAACCCTCCCTTCGACCGGCATCGTATGATGGTGACCGGCGCCGCCTTGTCGCCAATCGTCGTGCGCACCGTCTTGCCCGTATTTCTCATTCTCCAGGGTCGAACTCGCATCCGAATCCTGCGGGAAGATAAACGGTGTACATCCGCTCAGGGAAACCTTCCTACCCCGCCGCGAGACAGGACAAAGATATCGACGCCGTGATTTTGATGACAAGTCAAACGTCTGCCACTAGGATGCTCTCGACAGGCCCTTGTCGATCAAGGCCGAACATGGAAGTGGAAGCGTGACCAAAATCAATACCGCTAAGGTACGCGGAACGAACCCGTCGCCGGAATCCGGGGTATCCGATCCGATCAAGCTGTCAGGCTGGGTGCTGCCGGGAATGGATTACCCAACTTATCGTCTCTCGCTTGTCGGCAAGGCGATGAACCGCATTACGGTCCGCAAGCTCTCGGCGGCCAACGATCTGACCTATGCCGAATGGCGCGTGTTGAGCCGATTGGCGACGACTACCGGCGGGGCGACGATACGACAGCTCGCGGATATGTCGTGGGCCGACCGCGCGGAAGTAAGCCGGGCCGCCAGTCAGCTCGAGGGACGAAGCCTAGTCGAGCGCCGCGACAACCCTGAGGATCGCCGCATGCCGATCCTGTCGCTGACCAAGGCGGGTCGCCGCAAGTATGAGGCGCTGGTCGGTGAGCGTACTGCGTTCCACGAGGCGCTGATGAGTGATCTGACTGACAACGAGCGAGTTACCCTGGACCGCATTCTCGGCAAGATCGCGCTCCGGTTGGAATCGATGAAATGATCTTCGGCTAAAAGCCGGGAGGTGCAGCGAGGGAGAAGCGCCGGCCCTCGTTGCCGAACCTACCGGCGTAACTTTCCGCCACCTCGTTCCACGATCGATCGTTTTGCCAGCATCGGTCATGCTCGCCGTTCGCGCACATGTGCGAGCGGCATTTCAGATCGGGTAGTGGCCGGGCTGGGTTTCGATCGTGATCCACCGCAATTCGGTGAAGGCGTCGATGCCGGCGCGACCGCCGAAGCGGCCGTAGCCCGAGGCCTTGACCCCGCCGAACGGCATCTGCGCCTCGTCGTGCACGGTAGGTCCATTGATGTGGCAGATGCCCGACTTGATCAGCTTGGCGACGCGAAGTCCGCGCGCCGTGTCCCGCGTGAACACCGCCGCCGACAGCCCATATTCGGTATCGTTTGCGAGCTCGACTGCATGTGCCTCGTCGCGTGCGCGGATCACTCCCACCACGGGTCCGAAGCTCTCCTCTCGGAACAGCCTCATTTCGGGCGTCACTCTGTCGATGACGTGCGCCGGCATCAGCACCCCGTTCGCCTCGCCGCCGACGAGCTGCTCTGCGCCGTTCGCAATCGCGTCGTTGACGAGCTCGCGTACCCAATCGACCGTCTTCTGGTCCACCACGGCGCCAAGCGGGGTCTTCCCCCCGCGCGGGTCTCCGACCGGCATGCTCTCCACCTTTTCCTTGAATCGGCGGTTGAACTCGTCGGCCACGGCGTCCAGGACGATGATGCGCTCGGTCGACATGCAGATCTGGCCCTGGTTCATGAACGCGCCGAACGCGGCAGCCTTCACCGCCTCGTCAAGGTCGGCATCGTCCAGAACGATCAGCGGCGCCTTGCCGCCCAACTCCAGCAATGCGGGCTTCAGATGCTCGGCCGCGCGCCTGGCGATGATTTTGCCAACGTGGGGTCGAGCCGGTGAAGTTGATGCGCTTCACCTCCGGATGATCGATCAGCGCGCCTACGATTTCCGCGGCGTCGGCAGGGGCGTTGGTGACAATGGAAATCGCTCCCTCGGGCAACGCCTCGTTGAACGCCTCGCCGATCAGCGCGTGCGTGCGCGGGCACTGCTCGCTGGCCTTCAACACCACCGTATTGCCACATGCCAGCGGCGTTGCGACGGCGCGCACGCCAAGGATGATCGGCGCGTTCCACGGCGCGATGCCGAGCAGCACGCCCACCGGCTCGCGCAGCGCCATTGCGATGCAGCCCGGCCTGTCGGAAGGGATCACCTCGCCCGCGACCTGCGTGGTGAGCGCGGCGGCCTCCCGGATCATGCCGGCGGAAAGCATCAGGTTGAAGCGCGCCCAGCCTCGCCCATCATCGCGTCGATGAACTGGTCGGTCCGCGCCTCCAGCGCGATCGCCGCCTTCATCAGCGCTGCGCGTCGGGCGTTCGGTCCCAGGGCCGACCATGCGGGGAATGCCGCTGCCGCTGCTGCTACGGCGGCATGGGCGTCCTCGACACTCGCGGCCTTGACGGTCGTTGCCACCGCGCCGGTGAGGGGGGTGCGGCGTTCGAACATCGCGTCGCGCGGTGCTGACGGTTGGGTCTCCATGATCTATCCTCTAAAGCGTGTGACTTGACGCGATCAGGTCCCGCATCATTGGTTTGGTCATCTGGCCGGCCGTCGTCATCATGTTCGACAATCCCTGCGCGTCGTCGCGCCTCTTCCATTGTCCACACGGGCCGTGTGGATCGCCTCCAGTCTCACCGAAATGCGCTCAGCTTGGAAGGGGAGCCCCCCAGCTTACTGCGATATCTTCGCTAACCCGAGTATCTCCCGCGCCTCTTCGGGGGAGGCTATCTCCCGTTGGAGTTCGTTGGCGATCCTCACCGTGCGGGCGACCAGCTCCTCGTTGCGGGCTAGGCGACCGCGGCTGTAGTAATTATTGTCCTCCAGACCGACCCGGACGTGTCCGCCCAGGAGCATCGCCTGAGTGGTTGCGGGAAGCTGTGCCGGTCCGATCGCGGACACGCAGAAGATCGATTGTGGCGGCAGCATGCTCACCATCGCCGTAAGAATGTCGTGACTATAGGGCATCGCGCCCTGGAAGCCGTGGTCCGCGCCCAGAACCATGTTGATGTAATAAGGGGGTTTGTCATACCCCTTCTGGATCAGGCGGGTGACATCCTGCAGAATGTGGCTCGGACCGAACACCTCCCATTCGGGCTTGATGCCACGCTCCACCATCCGCTTGACGAGGGTTTCGCACCGCGATGGCGGCGTGACGACGAGAATTTCCCTGCCGCCGTGGACGTCCACGAACGTCATTCCGTCGAAGGTCGCCATCTCGGCGCCCGCCTCGCAACCTTTCAGCCGTTCCTCGAAGTTCGATTCGAACAGGCCGTCGTCGCGGGCGACGAGCATGTCGCCGCTGGAGCCGCCACCCGTCGAGTTATTGATGATGATGTCGCACTTCGCGCGGATCCGTTCGTTGATGTCGCGGTAGATGTCTGCATTGCAGGTGGCCCCATCGTCCGGCCGCCG
>Ga0207678_10000022_pt1 | contig 129767 bp, 112 predicted proteins | sample KBSC63metaG_FD_184319 | JGI IMG/M metagenome (GOLD analysis project Ga0207678, IMG submission 184319) | Corn rhizosphere microbial communities from Kellogg Biological Station, Michigan, USA - KBS C6-3 metaG (SPAdes) (version 2) | ecosystem: Host-associated > Plants > Roots > Rhizosphere >... | reverse complement strand
ATTTGATGGACATCCACGCCGAAAAGGGCCTGCAATGTGCCGACTGCCATTTCGCGCAGGACAGCCATGGAAACGGCTTCATCTATGGCGAGGTGGCCAATGCCATCGAAATCGGGTGCAAGGATTGTCATGGCACGGCCGACGCCTATCCCACATTGTTGACATCCGGGCCGGCCGCCCCGCCCAAGGGGACGAACCTCGCCCTGCTGCGCAACCCTGACGGCAAAAGGCGGTTCGAATGGTATTTCGACGCCAGCGGAAGGCAGAGACTGATCCAGCGATCGATCGTCGACCCGAAGCTGGAATGGGAAGTGAGCCTGGTGAAGGATTCGGTCGATCCGGCCAATCCGCATTTCAACGCCAAGGCTGCCCGCGCCAAGCTGATGAGCCGTTCGGGCGCGGAGGACGGCAGTTTTGCCTTCGGGCCGGGCATCGCCAAGGAAGATCGGGCGCATGGTGACGACAGCATGGCATGCTTTACCTGTCATCTGAGCTGGACGACCAGTTGCGGTGGCTGCCACCTGCCGATCGAAGCGAACTGGAAGACCTCGCTTCACCATTTTGATGGAGAGGAAACGCGCAACTTCGCGACCTATAACCCGCAGGTGGCGCGCGACGAGATGTTCCAGCTCGGCAAGCACATGACGACCAAGGGCAATGAAACGGCCCCGGTTCGCTCGACTTCGGCGTTGGTCCTGTCATCCACAAACATCAACCGCGAACGCATCTACATCCAGCAGCCGCCGATATCGGGCATCGGCTTTTCGTCGCAGGCCTTTGCCCCACATTTCCCGCATACCGTGCGCCGGACGGAGACAAAGACCTGCACGGATTGTCATTTGTCGGCCAAGGACGACAATAATGCCATCATGTCGCAGTTGCTGCTGCTCGGCACCAATTTCGTGAATTTTGTCGGCCTGAACGCCTGGACCGGGCTGGAGAGCGGGTTCGAGGCGATCCGCGTCACTGAATGGGACGAGCCGCAGGCCGTGATCGGCAGCTATCTGCAGAAATATGCCTATCCCGATTACTGGAAGCTGCACGTCGAGCAGAACAAGCGCGAACTGAAGAACTGGGTGCGCGGCAAATATTTCGACGGCAGGGCTTCCGGCGAGACCCATGCCGTGGAAGAGTTCCGCAATGTAGTGAAGGGGACGGCCGATCGCGTCGGATGCCTGCAATTGCGCGGCGAATATATGTATGTGGCCGAAGGGAAGGGCGGTTTCCGCGTCTATGACGTGGCATCCATCGCGAACAAGGGTATTTCCGAACCGATCCTGAGCGCGCCCTTCTCGAAGCTGGGCCACAACAGCGGCGTTCCATCCAGGAACGCGACCTGCATGGCGCTTGCCACCAACCAGCCGGTCAACCCGCTGCGCAACACGCCGGAACTGCGCCGGATCAACCAGGAGCAGCCTTTCCTGCCGATCTACAGCTATGCGGCGGTGACGGACAGCGTCGAAGGGCTGATCATGGTCAATATCGAGACCATGGCAGATGGCGATTTCCGCAACAATTTCCTGAAGCGGGCAGTCACGTGGAATCCCGACGGCGTGCTCGACGGGGCGCGGCATATCCAGCTTGCGGGGCAGATCGCTTATATCACTGCCGATGTCGGACTGGTCGTGGTGGACCTCAGCGACCCGCTTCACCCCCGTCTTGCCGCCGTCCGCCCGATGAAGGACGCGCGGGCCAGCGCGATCCAGTTCCGTTATCTGTGGGTCACTGATTCAGAAGGGCTGAAGCTGTTCGACGTGACGAAGCTCACGGATCCGGTGGCGGTGCCGTCCGCCACCGTGCCGCTGGCCGATGCGCGCCGGATCTATCTTGCCCGGACCTATGCCTATGTGGCGGCCAAGTCCGAAGGGCTTGCAATCGTCAACATCACCAATCCGCTGCGTCCCGTCGTCTACGCCAAGGAGACGTTTGGCGGCCAGATGACCGATGTGGAGGATGTGATCGTCGGCACGACCAACGCATCGTTGTTCGCCTATGTCGCGGATGGCCGAAATGGCCTGAAGGTGGTGCAGCTCACCAGTCCGGTCAGCCAGCCCAATTTCTACGGCTTTTCGCCCGCGCCCAAGCCGGAGCTGATCGCCTGGGCACGGACGCCTTCGCCGGCCTTGACGCTGTCCAAAGGGCTGGACCGCGACCGCGCGGTGGATGAAACGGGCGGGCAGATCGCGGTGTTCGGTCGCCTCGGCTCGCGCCCTTTTACCCGCCCGGAAATGGAGCGGCTGTTCCTGACCTCCCGGGGAATACCCTATAAGGTCAGCGACGAAGTGGATATGAAGGGCTGGCGACCGCCTTTGCTTCGGTAAGACGCCGGGTTGGACTGGCCCGGCAAGAGCGCTGGGGCGTGGCTCAGGCGCCCGGCACGCCCAATATCCGCGCCTCATCCCTGATCCGCCCTGCCTGCGCCGGATTGGCCGACCGCGCCTGCGCATAGGCCGCCGCCGCCTTGCCCGTCTCGCCCAGCGTCATGCGGCTGCGCATCAGCATGATCCAGCCGTCGACATTGCCCGGATTGGCCTTCAGTCGGGACTCCAGACTGGCCACCATTCCCCCGACCATTGCGTCCTGCTGTCCCTGGGGAAGCTGTGCCGCGGCCTGCATCTGCTCGCGGCTGGGGCCAGGGATCGCCGCCGTCGCCACGGACATGCCGGCACCCAATGGCGGGTGCGGCGCGGTCGGCTTCACCGCCGCCAGCCGCTCCGCGACATCAATACCGTTGATCTTTCCCACCTGCTCTATCGTCCGGCGCAGATCGGCTTCCCATGGCGCGCCCGGTGGCGTGTCGCCCAGCAGGGCGAGCCAGTCGCGGATCGCGCCCTTATGATCCTTCGCAAGATCCTTGCGCACCGCCAGGAAGTAGCGCGCCCTGGGATCCTTCGGATCGAGTGCGATGGCCCGGTCAAAGGCGTCCGCGGCTTCCTTCGGCATGGGATCACGCTCGCTCTCCATCACCGCGGCCTCGCCCAGCGACGACCAGAAGGTCGCATTGCCGGGCGCCAGCTTTGTCGCGTGACGATAGGCGCGCACCGCATCGGCATGGCGGCCGCTTTCGAAATAAGCCCAGCCCAGCCTTTGCCAGCCCTCCGCATCGTTGGGATTGGCCCCGACCCGGTCCTGAAGCGCGCGTATCGCCGCCTCCGGATCGGCAGGCTCCTGGCCGGCCGCCAATGGGGAGGATAGCGCTGGCACCTTCGTTTCCTCGGGCGCGTGCGTCAGATTATAGCCGATGGATAGAGCGGCGATGCCAACCGCGCCCATCAGCAACACGCGCCTCCAGTTCCAACCCATTATTCTTGCACTCCCCGGTTGTTCCCCGCGATCTTCTCTAGCGTGACGCTGCGGAAATGATAGAGTGCCGCCCGGGACAGCGTCCGGTAACAGCCGGAACACAGGGGCATATCGGGGGACAATCATTGAATGACCGCGTGCGTATCGCGATCGTCGGATCGGGGCCGGCGGGGCTGAGTGCGGCCGCGCGCGCCGCTGCGCTGGGGCTTTCGCACCTGCTGATAGAAAAGACGGACCATCTGTCCGACACCATCTTCAAATATCAGAAGGGCAAGCATGTGATGGCGACGCCCAGCCAGCTCGTGCTGCGGTCGGACTGCGATTTCGAGGCGGGCAAGCGCGAATCGATTCTCGACCGCTGGAACGGACAGGCAGACGCGCAGGCCATCAATATAGCCTATAATGCGGAAGTGAAGGCGATCGTCGGCACCGGCGATCCGATCGCGGGCAGCATCCAGAAGATCGTTGAGCGCAAGCGTGACGGCACGAGCGAAACGAAGGAAATCCAGCGCTTCGCGCCACCTTATCGGCTGACGCTGAACGACGGGAGGGAGGTGATTGCCGATGCCGTCGTCATGGCCATCGGCACGCAGGGCAATCCCAATCTGATGCGCGTGCCGGGCGCCGACCTGCCCCATGTGCAATATCAGCTGGACGATCCGGCGGAATATAATGACGAGCATATCTTTGTCGTCGGGACGGGCGATGCAGGCATAGAAAATGCCCTCGGCCTCGCTGCCGATGAGGCGCAGGGCAATGTCGTCACCATCCTCAACCGGTCGACCGAGTTCGCCAGCGCCAAGGCTGCGAACGTCAAGGCGCTGATGGCCGCCGCTGAAGCGGGGCGCCTTGCCATCATGACCGAAAGCACCACGGCAAAGGTGGAGCCCGGTTTCATCACGCTCGACAGCCGTGACGGCGAGGTGAAGCTGAAATGCGATCGCATCATCGCGCGCATGGGCTCCGCTCCGCCGCGCGCCTTTGTGGAGAGCTGCGGCATCGAATTCACCAGTGGGGACCGGCTGGCCTTCCCGAAATTGTCGCCGGTGTTCGAAAGCACCGCGCCCGGCATTTTCGTGATCGGCGCGCTGGCGGGTTATCCGCTGATCAAGCATTGCATGAACCAGGGCTATGACGTCGTCGAATATATCAACGGCAATCGCGACCTGAAGCCTGCGGACGAACCGATCCTGGCCGCCAAGTTCGCGGGATTGCCGGAGAAGAAGAGCGTCGCGGAATGGCTGGAGTATCTGCGCGCCAACGTTTCGATCCTGGAGGGACTGTCTCCGCTCCAGATGCGGGAATTCATGTTGGACAGCGAAGTGCGCGCCTATCGCAGCGGCGACCTGATCTTCGAGAAGTTCGACCCGGGCTCCTCGCTTTTCGGCATAGCGCGGGGGCAGGCGCTGGTGGAGGTCGCCTCCGGCGTCGAGATACCCATCGACCAGGGCTCCATCTTCGGGGAGGTGGGCCTCATTTCCGGCCGCCGCCGCGGTGCGACCGTACGGGCGGGCGCTGACTCGATCATGGTGGAGGTGTCACGCACGGCGGCGCTCAAGCTCATGTCCTCCAACCCGCCCGCCAAGCGCGCCATCACCCGCATCTCGACCGAGCGGCAATTGCTCCAGATGTTCGGCGCCGGCCTGACCCCGGCGGATCTTGCCGACATTCTCGACACGGCGGAAATCCGGACGGTGAAGGCGGGGGAGGCGATCCTCACCGAAGGCGATATCGGCAATGACATCTATGTGATCCGGGTCGGGTCGATGATCGTGGAAAAGAAGATCGGCGGGAAACCCGTCTTCCTGTCCTATCTTCCCGCCGGCAGCTATGTGGGCGAAATGGCGTTGATCGCAGGCGGCCCGCGCACCGCCACGGTCAAGGCGACGGTCAAGTCCGAGGTCATCAGGCTGAATGGCGATGCCTTCGCCCGGCTGATGGCCGCCAAGCCTGCCCTGCTGGAACGCGCCCGGCGCGACATGGCGGCTCGGCAGGACGTCAACGCCTTTGTCGAAAGCCGCAAGGACAGCTTTTCGACCGTCGTCGACATGTATTCGGAAACGGCGAAATTCCTGGTCGACAACGGCATAGGCGAAGCGACCGACGTTCTCCTCATCGACGAACATCTCTGCGTCGGCTGTGATAATTGCGAAAAGGCCTGCGCCGACAGCCATGATGGTCTCTCCCGCCTCGACCGGGAAGCGGGCCGCACCTACGCCCACCTGCATGTGCCGACGAGTTGCCGCCATTGCGAGCATCCGCACTGCATGGCCGACTGCCCGCCCAACGCCATCCATCGCGGGCCGGATGGAGAGGTCTTCATCGACGACAGTTGCATTGGTTGCGGCAATTGCCAGCGCAATTGCCCCTATGGGGTGATCCGCATGGACAGCGTGCCCCCCAAAAAGCCGGGCCTGCTCAGCTGGATGTTCTTCGGTGCTGGCCCCGGCCCGGGCGAACCGTCGAAGAAATGGCGCTACAAGAATGCGGAATCCGGCGTTGAAAAGCCGAAAAAAGCCATCAAATGCGACATGTGCTCGGGCATTGAGGGTGGCCCGGCCTGCGTGCGCGCCTGTCCCACTGGAGCGGCAATACGCGTGGCACCGGAGGATTTCCTGACGGTAGCCCGGCTTGGCGGGGAGGCGCGCTGATGGCGACGCCTGCTGCCAGCCCCATTCGCCGCGCCAGGGGCGAGGTGCTGCATGACGGCTTCCTTCGCCACGCCGGTTTTCGCTGGCTGAAGATCGCGACGATAACCTGCGTCCTGTCGATTGCCAGCTATATGCTGGTCGATGTCACGCCGCACCATAATGGCGGTAGCTGGTACGGCTATACCATGGGCACGATCGGCGCGCTGCTGATCCTGTGGTTGACCTTGCTTGGCCTGCGCAAGCGGGCGATGACGCGGGGACGCTGGTCGCTCAAGGCATGGACATCCGCCCATGTCTATCTTGGCCTCAGCCTGATCGTCATCGCCACGCTGCACACCGGCTTCCAGCTTGGCTGGAACGTCCATACGCTCGCCTATGCGCTGATGATGCTGGTGATCCTTTCGGGCCTGTTCGGCATCACCGTCTATGCGTCCTTGCCTACAGCCCTCAGCAACAACCGCGCCGAAATGACGCAGGTGCAGATGCTCGACGCGGTGCGCGCCATCGACCGGCAACTGCATGATGCCGCGCAGCCCCTGACTCATGAGCAGGCCGCGCTGGTGCGCCAGTCGCTCGAGGATGATCCCTTTGGCGGCGGCCTGGTGGCGCGCCTGTCCGGCCGCTATCCCCGTTGCGCCACGGCCCGGGCGCAGGCGGTGTTGCGCCACTGGACGGGCGACACGCCGGATACCGGCAATGATCCGCTGGAAAGGGTCGATGCGCTGCTGGAACGCAAGCAGGCTATGCTGGCCCGCCTGCGCCGACACCTGAAGCTGAAGGCGCTGCTGGAAATCTGGCTTTACATCCATGTGCCCGCCACCTTTGCCCTGCTGGCCGCGCTGACCGCGCATATCGTCAGCGTCTTCTTCTACTGGTGAGCGTGAGATGAGCTTCCTAGTCCGTCAGATCAGCCTCACCGCCGATGGCCGCGAGATCGTTCGCGCCACGTCAATCGCCAAATCGCAACTTTCGCTGGGTCGAGCGGCGGAAAACGACATCCACTTGCCTGACCTGGCGCTGGAGCCCGACCATGCCCGGATCGAGCAGGTCGACGAGCGCACCGTCCGCCTGCGCGCCACCGGCACGCTGGGTTTCGAGCTGGAGGGCCGCACGGTCCTGCGTGCCGAGATCGATCCCGCCCAGGGTGCGGAACTGCGCTTCGGGGGGCACCGCATCACCCTGTCGCGGGGTGAGGATGGAGCAACCATCCTTTCCATCCGCCGCATCGACGCCGTGTCCGAAGCTTCGGAGGAAAAGGAGGAGGCGAGGGTCTTCTCGCTGCGCGGCCTGTTGCCGGGCAAGCGGCTGACCGCGTGGGGACTGGCGGTGGCGATCCTGATCGGCTTCCTGGCTGTCCCCATCTGGAGCTATGCCAGCCGGCCGGCAAACGACACGCGGAACATCTACACGGTCGCAGGGGACAGGAGCTGGTCCTCGGGCCCGCTCAGCCAGGCGCACCACGCGCTCGAAGGGCGCTGTGAAACCTGCCATCAAAAGGCGTTCGTTTCCGTCCGCGACAGCGCCTGCCAGACCTGTCACAAGGACGTGCACGACCATGCACCCGCCGCCCGCATCGCCATGGCGCGGGCAGAAGCGGGGCTGGGGGGCAAGTTGCTGGCAGGAGTAGCTGCCGCCTTTGGCAAACCGCCTGAGGGTGCCTGCGTCGATTGCCACCGCGAACATGAAGGTGCAGGTCCGATGCAGCCTGCGCCGCAAGCCTTCTGTGTCGATTGCCACGGCACCTTGAAGGACCGGCTCAAGGACAGCAAGATCGGCAATGCCGCCGATTTCGGCACCAGCCATCCGCAATTCTCCGCGCTGGTTCAAACGCGGCCGGGCAGATACCCCAGCTTCTTGCGCAGGTCCCTCGATGGCGGACCAACGGACGACAGCGGTCTCAAATTCCCACATGACATTCATTTGTCCGCGACCGGCGGTGTCGCGAAAATGGCGCGGACGATGAAAGCGCAATATGGATTTGGCGATGCACTTGCCTGCAAGGATTGCCACAAGCCAACCGCCGATGGCGTACGCTTCCTGCCGGTGGACATGGAGCGCGACTGCCAGATGTGCCACAGTCTTGCCTTTGAGACGATCGGCGGCACCGTCCGCACGCTCCGCCACGGCCAGCCCGATCAGGTGATCGCAGACCTGCGCGCTTATTTCCGGTCGACCGGGCCGGTCGAGCCTCCGGCCTTGGGCGGCGTGGCGCGCCGTCGGCCCGGCGATTACGCGCAGGGACGGATCTACCACGCCTATTTCGGTGCGGCGGCCACTCGCCCCTCCCGCGCCGACGACGCGATACGTGCGGTATTCTCGAAGGGCGGTGCCTGCTATGATTGCCACACCGTCACGCCACCTGGCACCAATGGCAATGCGAATTGGCAGGTGCTGCCGGTGCACCAGCCGATGCGCTACATGATGAACGGCTGGTTCGATCATGCCGCCCACAGGACCGAGAAATGCGAAAGCTGCCACGCAGCGCCAAGATCGCATGACGCCCGGCAATTGCTGCTGCCGAAAATCGACAGTTGCCGCACCTGTCACGGCGGGGAAAAGTCGAAGGCGGACGTGCCTTCGGGCTGCGCCATGTGCCACAGCTATCATATCGACGACGGTGCCCCATGGGCGCCCGCCACCCCGTCGCTGGACAAGGATATGCAAGACCGGGAAAAATTGACCAACTCGGCCAACCCCGCGCTTCCGCGCATGCGGGAGCCGGGCTGAACCGCAGGATCGAACAACTGCCTCTGCAGCAACCAACGCACATAAGGTCAGACAAGGGCAATAAGAGGGGGAGCAGACCAATGCTGATCGCGCAGGTCACGGACATCCATCTGGGCTTCGACCCGGACAACCCCGCCGAATTCAACCGCAAGCGGCTGGATCAGGTATTGAGGGCGTTGAATGACGGCCCCAACCGCCCCGATCTGCTGTTGGCGACCGGTGACCTTACCGACCGGGGCGATGCGGACAGCTACCGCCGTCTGGCGAACGCTTTCAGCCAGTGCGATTTTCCGGTCTGGCCCTGCATGGGCAATCATGATGACCGGGCGCATTTCGCCATGCATTTCCCGCACATTCCCGTCGAGGACGGCTTTGTCCAATATGTGATCCATCAGGACGGACGGCGGATCATCATGCTCGACACCCTGGAACCGGGGCGTCATGGCGGCGCTTTCTGCGAACGGCGCGCGCAATGGCTTGCCGCCCGACTGGACGAAGATGACGCCACCCCGACATTGATCGTCATGCACCATCCCCCCGTCGAAGTGGGCATTGACTGGATGAACACCCATCCCGACGAAGCGTGGGTGCTGCGCTTTGCCGCGACGATCGCTGGCCGCGCCAATCTGCAGGCGATCCTCTGCGGTCACATCCATCGTTCCGTCGTCGCGCCCTGGAAGGGCACGACGATCGCGATCTGCTCATCAACCGCGCCGCAGCTTGCCCTCGACATGCGGCCGATGGACCCGGAGGCTCCCGACAACCGTCCGATGATCGTTGCGGACCCGCCGGCCTTCGCGATTCATCGGTGGACCGGAAACGGATTGATCACGCATTTCGAGACGGCGGACGATCATGTGATGCTGGCGAAATTCGACGCGGGCATGCAGTCGCTGGTTCGCACGTTGATGGATGAGCGGCCCTGAACTCTGGCGAAAGACGATGAGCGACACGAACCGCCTGAACTAATCAGGCGCCAGTCAGGCTGCAAGGGCCCCCTGCGTCGAGGGGAACAAGAGCTTTTCTGCCAGAGCGAGGCATTCGTCCAGTGACGGCCCCGCCAGATGCGTGTCATGTCCATCCCAATGCCGAATGCTCAATTCCCACAGAGTTTCGCCGTCGATACAGGCGGAGCGGGCATTCTGACCGGAGAAGTGCAACGTTTCCCCGATCCGTTCCCTGTGGAGAAGATGACGAGCAACCGTTGTGTGGCTTTCAAGATGCGCATTGAAACGCAACTGGATATTTTCGCTGTGGGCCGCCACCCAGGGAAGAAAATCGCTGTCCATTATCCGGCCTGCTTTTCTTGAAACGGGCGTCGTAGGCGTCCCACTCAGGACCAATACTACCAGCCCTGCGCAATGTTCCTCAAAATTGTCCTTCTTTACGCAGATCAATCAAATAGGGCGCATCTGCGGAACAGGGCGGCTGAGTCGTGTCGGATATGCATTGCAGATATACCGATCCCGCGGCGGTCAGGTGAACGGGAATAGTCGTTCGGTCAATGCCAAGAGGATGTTTCAAAAGGACAAATAGCAGACTGTTCAAATTCCCTTGTTATTTCAGCACTTCTCCCGCCCAGGCAAAAACCGCCATATCGGTTGAATATAGCGGGCACCTATTGGCCCGTAGGGACGAATATGACGGGCAGATCGCCCAAAGCGCTTCCTTCGGTTCGTCGCAAGATGCGCTCCAACTGCCTAAACAACTACTGGACTGCGCCAGACTGTTCATGCAGCAGAAAGGTCAAGGTTAACAGGCAGAGCACCCATGGCGCTCGCTCGTGGCGTCATGAAGGATTTGTGGGAAGACAATGGAGGGGTTTCTGACAGCCGAATACGCCATCATGCGAACGGCAGTCGGACGAAAAGCTGCGGTAACGCAGGCCCGACTGATCGAATTTGGAGGAGCAGCGTGATGAGTGTCATATCCAACAGCCCGAAATATCTGTTCGTTCTTGCCCTGCTGGCCGGCGCTTCGTCGGGCAGCCTGGCAGCACAGACGCAGGATCCGCCGTCAGCCGATGTGTCGGCGACCGCTTATCTCCCGGCCGAGAAGACCGAAGGGCCGGAAATCAAGGGCATTATTTCTGCGCGTAGCGGCGACAAGATGCAGGTGACCGCGGCCGACGGCACCAAGTCGGTCATCGTCATCGACGACGCCACGAAGATCAGCGCCAGCAAGGGCTTTTTCGGCCTCAACCGCAGCAGGCTGGCCGCAACCTCCCTGCTGAATGGCCTGCCGGTCACGGTCAAGACATTGCAGTCGGGCGGCGGCCTGGTGGCGAGCCAGATCAATCTGCAGAACAAGGATCTGAAGACAGCGTCGATGATCCAGAACGGCACCGCCCAGGGTTTTGAGGAACAGACGGCTGCCACTGCGGCACTGCGCGGCCGGATGGGCGAGATCGACCAGTATAATGTGAAAAGCACGACGAACGTCAATTTCGACACGGGCAAGGCCGTGCTGTCGGCACAGGCCAAGAACGACCTTTGCGCGACTGCGGCAACGGCCGAGGGCATGAGCAATGCCCTCCTGCTGGTAGTCGGCTATACCGATTCGACCGGAGGCGATGAATTCAACCAGGTGCTGAGCGAGAAGCGCGCCGGCCGTGTGGTGAATTATCTGCAGCAGGCCTGCGGCTGGAAACCTTATCGCATGTTGACGCCCACCGGCATGGCCGAGGCTGATCCCCTGGCGAGCAATGACACCGTGGAAGGCAAGGCGCAGAATCGCCGTGTGGCGGTGAACATTCTGGTCAGCAAGGGGCTCGACGGCCTTTAAGATGCGTGGGGTGGACGGCAGTCTACCCCACCATGCTTTTCCAGCATCTGTTCGGCACTGGGCTGAACAGATGCTGGAACTGCCGACACAAGTTCGGCACTATCCGTGCGAGGGCCGTCGACCAGCGCACTATTCAGGATCAATGACCCTTCGCAGCGAGCGGGTGATGTTTAGCCAGGAAGGCAAAAACGCCCTCGTTGAACGCGTCGTTGCGATCGCCCGCGACCATGTGTCCGGCTCCGGGCACATTGAAAACCTCCGTCTGCGGAACCCGCTGCAACATGTCGGAGACGCTTTCGTCATCGACGATATCGCTGTTCCCGCCCCTCACCAAAAGAGTGGGCACCGTCACCGCGCTGCTCACCTCTTCCAGTTGGCGCAATCTTGAGGGCGGCTCCGATGTCGGCCGCTGCGCCATGAGACGCGGATCCCAATGCCAGTGAAGACGTCCATCGTCTCGCAGACGCAAATTCTTCATCAAACCTGACAGATTGCGGGGCCGGGGGCGATCGGGATTATAGGCGGCAATTGCGGCCGCAGCCTCCTCCAGCGTGGCAAAGCCATTTGGATGGCTTGTCATGAAACGATGTATTTTATCAACGCCCGCCGCCGCCGGGCGCAGAGCGATGTCCACCATCACCAGTGCGCTGACCGATGGGGCAGCGCCACTGCCGATTGCGAAAAAGCTCGTTATACCGCCCATGGAAGCACCGACAAGCGCGACGGGTCCACTGAGGGTTGAAAGGATCACGCGCAAATCCGACGCCAAGGCGGGAAGGGAATAATCGCCAGTCGGCGACCAGTCGCTATCGCCATGGCCGCGGGCGTCATAATTGATCACCAGATACCCTTGCTCGATCAGCTTCGTCATTGCGCCGGACCAGGAATGGCGGGTTTGCCCGCCACCATGCAGCAGAACCACGGCGGGCGCTTCGAGCGACCCACCAACATCGCCAACAAGTGTCAGCCCATCCGAATTGCGATAGTGCCTCAGCGACAAATCAATCATCCGGGCGGTCTAGCAACGGCATGGGACCAGGTAAACCGCTGGCCGCAGATCGGACGGTCTTTCGCGTGACCTGCTATACGGTCGAACCACTGCGCGAAGGACTCGATCCGATCGAGGTCGAGGATGTATCAGCCGTCCAGAAGGTCGACAGAGGGTCGCGAAATGCAGGACGACGGCGGCGTACGCCCCTCAGCCAACGACGCGCGCCCGGCTCAGCCGGGCATTCACAAGCGGTAGCGAATCCACGCCGAAATACATGTCGGTGTCATCGAGGAAGAATGTAGGCACGCCAAAAGCGCCGCGCGCAATGGCCTCGTCGACTTCAGCGCGCAGGGCGTCCTTGACCTCCTGCATGGCTATGCGGTCCAGCAGCCATGGTCCATCCACCCCGACCTGATCGCATATATCGAGCAGGACCGCATCTTCGCCAAGCGGCCGCTCGTCGCGAAAGATCGCCTGGAAGCAGGCGCGCGCGAAAGGAACAAGTTTACCCACCGGCCGAAGGACGAGGCATGCGCGCATCGCCCGGACGCTGTTCACAGGGTGCCCGGCCGGCGGAAAGGCGATCTTCACGTCGGTCACGTCCGCCCAATCCTGCATGACTTTCAGGTGATAATCGACCTTGCGCCTCGGCATTTTGTCCTTTGACTTGAAATATTCGATGCCAGGGTTCACCGCATTGAAGATGCCGCCAGCCAGCACAGGGCGCCAATCCACGCTGACGCCAAAGCTTTCTGCCAACGGAATGACACGCTCGAAGGCGAGATAGCTCCACGGGCTGGAACAATCAAAAAACATTTCAAGCTTCATTTCTCTGCTCCTCAAGACCTTGGGGTCGCTGGAAGGCGCGGGAGCGCATGACATCGATGCCGCCGCCCGCGGCAATGCCGCGCTGTACGGCCGGCCGCGCGCGCAAGAGCGCGAACCAGGCCTGGAGCGCTGGATAGTCGTTCAGGCTCAAGCCCTGCGCCTTGTGCGTCATGATCCAGGGAAAGCATGCCATGTCCGCAATGGAGTAGTTGTCGCCAGCCACAAAGGCCCCGGTTCGCGCGAGTTGGGCATCCAGCACGGCATATAGCCGCCGGACTTCGCTGCCAAATCGGGTGATGGCGTAGGGCAGCTTTTCCGGTGCATAGAATAGGAAATGCCCGTTCTGTCCCGCTGCCGGACCCAGGCCGGCGGCCTGCCAGACAAGCCATTGGATCACGGCGTAGCGATCATCCGGCGCGGGATCGAGAAACCTTCCCGTCTTTTCCGCCAGATAGAGCAGGATCGCTGCACTCTCGAAGATGGCCTGTGGCTGCCCGTTCATCCCATGGCGGTCGACCAGCGCAGGGATCTTGCCATTCGGGCTGGCGGCAAGGAATCCCTCCGGCAATGTCCCGGCCGATGTCACGGGGCAGATTCGATAAGGCAGTCTCATTTCCTCCAGGCAGATGGTGATCTTCCATCCGTTCGGCGTAGGCGCGTAATAAAGCGCGAGATCGGGGCCGGTTCCGGTCATGGCACTTGCAGTGTGGACAGCAGGCGACGAGTGAGGGGATAGCCGCTGTCATCCGGTATGGAGATCCAACTCTTCCCGCTGTCATCATCATGCAATTGCGGCGAAATCGGCCGACATTCGATTGTCGCCAGATGTCCATCGGCCGCCGTAAAGTTGGGATGCTCCGCCAGGCGTTCCAGATTGCACAAAGTCGGGAAAATGACTTTTGCAAGGCCTGCTTCCGCTTCGGCGATCGCATCAGTTGCGGTGATCCAGAGCGCCCGGCCCACCTCGTCCGGGTCGACCCGAACAGTGCGATCGCCGTCGTGGCGCGCGATATAGAAGCGCGTGTCGAAACGACGATGCGACAGGCGAGGATGCCACTGCGCCCAAGGGCGCAGCGCCAACATATCGAGGCTGATCCCGGCTGTCGCGAGCAGGCTGCTGAACAATGCCCCCTCTTTCAGCGCGCGTTGCATGGCCGGCACATCGACCGCGCCTCGCTGCGCGAACCCCACGGCCAGGCCGGTTTCTTCCAGCGTCTCGCGAATGGCGGCCACGCGATGAGAGCGTTCGACCCGGTCCTCAACCTGAACATCGACGAACCTCACATCGGCCGCGATCAAGCCATCGTCCTCGTCCACCTGCCCGCCCGGAAATACCAGCGCGTTGGGTGCGAACCGAAGTTTAGCGCTGCGCTGGATCATGAGATGTTCCGCAGGTCGGTCCGGGCGGTCGGAGAACAAGATCAATGTCGCCGCGGCGGTACCGCAATTCGCCTCTACGGCTTTTTCGCTCTCGCTCATCCTGTGCTCCCCGCGCTGTTCGACCATTTCGTATCATAAATAGTGCAATCGACCTATATATGGCGATAAAATTGCCCATATCCCCAACAGAATATGAAAATTCTGCATTTCCGTTGGTTGCATAGAATATAAAACGATGCTTTATCTTCATTGAACCAATGAGGATGATGCGGCGCCCGGTGCGGGCTTCAGTATCCGTCCGGTTGCATAGGAGAGTCTGAGATGCTCGACGTCAGCGGGCGCGTGGGATTTGAGGATAGTCACGCGCAATTCCGAGATTCCGTGCGTAGATTTCTCGCCAGGGAAGCCGAGCCCTACCTCGATCAGTGGGAGGCTGAGGGCATCACCAGCAGAGCCTTTTGGAGGGCAGCAGGCGAGGCGGGATTGCTCTGTTCGAGCATGCCGGAGGCCTATGGCGGCGTTGGCCTCGATATCTCCTATGATCTCGTATTTCTCGAAGAGCTTTTTTATATCAACGCGCCTGTGGGTGTCAGTCTCCAATCCCTGATTACCGCACCCTATCTTTTGAACTATGGTTCGGAAGAACTCAAAGCCCGCTATTTGCCGGGCATGATCAGCGGCGAAATCGTCACGGCTTTGGGAATGACGGAGCCAGGCGGTGGCTCAGACGTCAAGAATTTGCGCACTACCGCACGTCGCGATGGTGATCATTATGTCATCAACGGCAGCAAGCTGTACATTTCCAACGGCCTTTTGTCTGATCTCGTATTTCTGGCGGTGCGGACGGGAGAAGAGGGCGCCAAGGGCGTTTCGCTGATCCTGGTGGAGGCCAATACACCCGGCTTTGAGCGGGGACGCAATCTGGACAAGATCGGCCTGCATGGCGCCGATACGTCGGAATTGTTCTTCAACGACATGCGGGTACCTGTTTCCAACCTTCTGGGCGAGGAAGGGCAGGGCTTCCGCTACATGATGTCGGAGTTGGGGCAGGAAAGACTCGCCATCTCGACCAGCGCGCAAGCCCAGGCGCAGCGGGCCTTCGACGAAGCCGTCCGCTTCGTCAAGGAACGAACGGCGTTCGGTCAGCCGATATTCGAATTCCAGAACACGCGGTTTACCCTGGCCGACATGGCGACGCGGTTGCAGGTGGGATGGGCGCATCTCGACTGGGCGCGGATGCGGCATTTGCAGGGTCTGCTTCGCTCGGAAGAGGCAGCCGCGGCCAAATTGTGGCATTCGGAGAATCTTTGGCACATCGTTGACGCGGCGCTGCAACTTCATGGCGGCGCCGGGTACATGAACGAATATCCGATAGCCCGGCTTTGGCGTGACGCGCGCATTCACCGCATCCATGGCGGAACTTCGGAAATCATGAAGGAAGTGATCAGCCGGAAAATTCGTTAGGCGGTGTAATCTGGGCCTACGACCAGCCGGGGAAATCGAAAGGAATAATGGGTTGTCCAGCTTCATTGATGTCCATTCGCATGTCTCGCCGCTCTCTTTCCCGGCGGCCCCAAATGACAAGGTCGCATCGCGTTGGCCGTGCATGCAGTGCCAGTCTTCGATTGAAGGCACGTTGATGATTGGCGAGACGCCTTTCAGGAAGCTGGATGCGCGTTCCTGGGACGTGGCACGCCGGATCGAGGACATGGACCGGGATGGCGTGGACGTGCAGGTCCTTTCGCCCATGCCGGAGCTGCTGTCCTATTGGCTCGACGTCGATGACGCGCATATAGTGTGCGACGCAACCAATCACCTGATCGCCAGCATGGTCTCTGCTGCTCCATCGCGTTTTAGAGGGCTGGGGTCGGTTCCCTTGCAGGACCCGCATGTCGCGGCTCGCATGGTTTCACGACTGAAGGCGGAATTCGGCCTGGTGGGAATTGAAATCGGCAGCAATATCAACGGAAAGCTGCTCGGCGGCTCCGAATTTGATCCCTTCTGGGAAGCCGCCGAAGCGGAAGGCATGGCGGTTTTCATTCATGCGCTTCATCCGATTGCGGCAAAGACGCTCCCGGCTGATGTTGGCTTCACAGGATTTGCCCTTTTCCCGGTGGACACCGGCATGACAGCGGCCGCAATCATCATGGCGGGCGTGTTGAGCCGTTTTCCTCGCCTGCGTGTAGCCTTCAGCCATGGAGGAGGCACGCTCGGCGCGATGTTGGGGCGGTTGCAGCTCGGCTGGCTGGGCACCAATGGATTTGAAGGGAAAAGCACTATCGGTCCAATCGATCAGGCGCGCCAATTCTTTTACGATACAAATGTCTATGATCCGGACTATCTCACCTATCTGGCAACGCAAATGGCACCTGGGCAGGTGTTCGCCGGGACGGATTATCCCTATATGATCATGCAGACAGACCCCGCTCGCTGGATACGCTCAATCGGCTTACCCGCCGACGTAGAGCACAGCATCTGTTCGGGGGCAGCCGCCCGATTCCTCGCCGAAACCCCTTTGATGGCGATGACAACTGCGCGCTGACGCCCCGATCCGAACGGCCCATGATATCATGGGGACGTCTCGATCTTGATGGTGGGTCTTGGTTGCAGATGCAATTCAGCATAGATAAAACATCTGTATAAACTGATGCAGCAGTGCCATGCACATGCTGGACGGAGATGGAATTCATGGCGAATGAAGCGAGCAGAGGTCCGCTGGCCGGCATCAAGGTGCTGGAGATCACCCAAATGGTGGCTGGCCCGCTGGCCGGGACGATGCTGGGGGACCTTGGGGCATCGGTGGTCAAGGTTGAGGGGCTGAAGGGAGATCCCTTCCGGAACGTCAAGCCGCAGCATAAGGGCATGTGCTCACATTTCTTTGCGGTCAATCGGCATAAGCGCAGCATAGCGCTGGACCTGAAGAGCGAAGAAGGGCGCGCCGTCGCGCAATCGCTCGCGGCGGAATGCGACGTCATGCTGGTGAACGCGCGGCCGGCGGCACTGCAGCGGTTGGGGCTCAATTATGAACAGCTCAAGCTCAGGAATCCTGGCCTCATCTATGTGATGATAACCGGCTTCGGACCCGATGGGCCTTATGCCGACAGGCCGGCTTTCGACCAGGTGATTCAGCCCCTCACCGGAGCCATGGCGCTGCAGGGACCTGAGGGGCCGCCGATGCCGCTGCGGTCCATGTTCGTGGACAAATACGCAGCCAGCACCGCAGTCAGCGCGGTCAACGCGGCGCTCTTCCATAGGGAGCGTAACGGCGGCGAGGGGCAGTTGATCTCTGTTCCGCTGATGAAATCCTTCGCCTTCTTCTCGCTGGTCGACAATCTGCATAACCTTTGTTTTATCGAAGGGGACGAACGCACGCCGGTCATCAATATCACCCGCCCGTTTCGAACAGCCGACGGAATGTTCATGGGACATATTCAGACGGACGAACAATTCGCGGCGATCAGCAGGGTTCTGGATGTAGAACATCTTCTGGAGGATGATCGATTTTCCAACCCGATCAGACGTGTCCAGAATTACGAAGCCTTGTGGCACGAACTGGAAAAGGGTGCGCTGAAATTCACATCGATGGAACTGGAGGAGATCGCTGTGCGCGAGGGCCTTCCGGTAGGCAAGGTCAATACGGTCGAGGAGTTTCTTGCCGATCCGCAGGCGCGTCACCTGAAATGTGTCAGGGAGTATGACACAGAAGACTATGGGCCTGTGCGTGTAGCCGCTCACCCTGTCGACTATTCCCATTCGCCGGCTACGGTGGGCGGTGTAGCGCCCAGGATCGGGCAGCATAGCGATCAAATCTTGCGCGAAATCGGGATCCACGAAGAGCAGATCAATGCAATGCGGGCATCCGGCGTCATCTGCTGACCGTCGGGGAATATATCGAAATACCCGAAGAATGTGAGGGCAGGGCCAACACGCCAGAGCCAAGCGCTATAATCTGTCGAGCTTCAATTGTCCGGCGATCGGTCGTCCGAAGGCGAAGGCGGAGATGATCGGATTATAATATTCGCGATAATGCCGGACCCTGCCATCATCCAGATCGATGCGCAGGACATAGCGATTGCGATATTCGGCGCCCGTCGTCATCGTGACATGCCCTTGTCCTTCGAAGAAGATGCGGGATCCATCCGGACTGACGAAAAGCTCCATCTCCGTGAAGGGGTGCAACTGCTTTTCGAACTGGAAAGCGACACGCCAGAAGTCGAGGCATTCCGGAATTCCCTGATAGACGCGAAAAAAGCCGGATTCAGTTCGTCCGCTTTCGCTGAACGGCAGGTCGATGACGATATCCTCGTGCATCAGCGCCTCAAGGCCTGCAAGATCCTTGGTTTCAAGCGCGAGCTGCCAGGCCCGCAACACCGACAAGGAGCGCGCCCGTTCTTCAGCGTCATCCGGCGGACTGTCATAGCCTTCAATCAAGGCGTCGAGATGTGTCGATCGGTCCCGCATGCCACTCATCATGCCTCCGGAAATTGATTCAGGCGCCCGGCTGACCCGCCGCGGCGCGTCCCGCCAGCATTCCGAACGTCGACGATGAGGAAAGCGACGTGCCACTGAGATAGCCGGCTCCATGGAAGCCACCAACGACTTCGCCCGCCGCGTACAATCCCTGGATCGGCTCACCCATCCAATCGGTGACCGCCATGTCCCCGTTTGTGGTGATCCCACCATAAGTGGAGGTCAGCGCATTGGCGGTGGCGGCAATGCAATAGGGCGGCGCATCGACCGTCATGAGGTTGCTGGTCCGTCCGAAATCCGGATCGCTGCCATCGCGGACATTGGCGTTGTAGCGTTTTACCGTCGCTTCCAGAGCATCCGGATCGATCGCCATCGCCCGCGCCAGATCGGCGATCGTATCGGCCGTCCGGATATAGCCGGCAGCGATGCCTTCGGGATAATTGTTGACCGAGCTGTCGTCGAACGCAGTTTCAAGCAGCTTGCTGTCGAACACCTGGAAGGCGATGCCCCCCGTTTGCGCCATGCCCGCGCCGCCCAGCGCCTTGTAAGGCTGCCCTTCGTTGACAAAGCGCTGACCCTCGGCATTGACCATGATGCCACCCGACAGGAAGCTGAAGAGCAATGGTGGAACTTCATCCGCGCCCTGCACGCCATGGGGATAGTTGCGAATGGCGCCACCAAAGGAGCCGGAGACGTAGCCCAGATCTGCAAGCCCCGCCCCGAGATCGCATGCCAGCATGAGACCATCGCCGGTGTTCGCGACTCCTCCATGCTTGACGGCACTCAGCAGTTCCGGAGCGAACACACCGATCAGTTCGCGCGAACGCGAAAATCCGCCGGTGGCAAGAACGATGCCGCGTTTCGCCTCGATCGACATGACTTCGTCGCCATAAGCGACCATGATTTCGCGTACGCGACCGGTTTCCCCGTCGCGCATCAGCTTCATACCCGCGCATTTCGATGCGTAGACGATGTTGGGATGGGCAAGGGCCGCCATGTGCATGTTGGTGACCACCCGACCCGTACCGGTTTCGTGGAGGCATCGGTCCATCGAATTGAGTTTGAACTTTGCGCCATGATCCTTGAGGAAGCGATAGGCTTCCAATTGATGCTTGACGAATGCGTCGACCAGCACCGGGCTGTTCCGGTTCTTTCCGGACGAAAAAAGACGCTGGCGCAGCACTTCTGGACCGTCATCGAAGCCTGCTTCCTGCATCAGGTCAGTGCCCGCAAAGATGAAGCCCCCCCCGGCCATGGCTGAACTGCCGCCCGCCTGAGACGCTTTTTCGAGGAAAAGGACCTGAGCGCCGAGTTCGGCAGCCTCCAGCGCGGCGCAATGTCCGGCAATGCCGCCGCCAAGCACGACCACATCGGCAGAATGAGGAATTTGACCCGTTTCGCGTATCATGGGTTCTTCTCCCGATCAGGCATCATAGCCGGCGCCGTGTCCCGTCGCGAGGCGGGCGATGTCCCATGCCTTTTCGGGATAGCCCCTGCCGCGCCAGGCGATGTGAAGATCGGGGCGCAACAGGAAAACCGAGCCCTTCAACGTCTCACGAACATGGGGCTCGTCCAGCCTTACGACATCAAGTGGCGCGCCGATTTCGGCAAAGGCGGACTCCATCTCGGCGCTGTCATATGTGCCGGTCAGATCGAGCAGAGTGTAATCGTCGCCAAGCACATCCTGCAAAGCGCGTCCGTCCTTCAACCACATATGCGGAATACGAATGCCGGGCCGACCGTGGGGAACGATGCGGCTGAATTCCCAATGGGGCATATTGCCGGGTTCATGCGCCACGAGCGTGGAGCCTGCGTAGGAATAGCAGGTTTCGGCACCGACCATGCCGTGCATGCGCCCGTGCTGGCGCACGAAGGTGGCGCCCAGCCGCTCGCGCGCGGCTTCGCCCACGGGACCGAATTCATATACCTCCCGCGTGATGGTGGCAGGCCAGTAGGCCGCACCGTCGGCCGCCCAGCCCGACGCCTCGATGTTTCGCTGCGCGACCGGGCGTCTTTCCAACTCGTAGGAGTTGAGCAGTTCCGGTCCGCCCCATCCATGGATCGTTCCGGCGAGTTTCCACGAAAGATCGATCGCATCGCCGATGCCGGTATTCATGCCAAGGCCGCCCGTAGGGATCACAAGATGGACAGAATCGCCGGCCAGCAGCACACGGCCTTCGCGGTAGCGCTCCGCGAGGCGGAGATGCGGCCGCCAGGTCAGCACATGTTCGATGTCGATTTCGCAGTCGAAACCGATATGCTCGCGCAGGACCTTCCTGAAGTCCGTGTCTTCGGGCAGCGGCGTGTGAAAGGTGAATTCCTGGCGAGACCCTTGGGCCACCAGCGATCCGCCGGAGAGGAAGCTGTAGTGGCGGCCCTTCGGCACAGCCATCCGATCGTAAAGATCCTTCGATTTGAAGATGACCTGGCGCATATCGATGGGCGCGGAAACACCCGTAAGCCTGATGCCCAACTGCTTGCGCACCGTGCTGCGTCCGCCGTCGCAGCCCACCAGGTAACGGGCGCGGAATGTCTCCACCTCTCCGCTGCCGTCGGTGCGTTGCGCCTTAACCGTGACGCCCGTTTCGTCCTGCTCGATGCTCGACAATTCCAGACCGTAGCGAACGGTAGTGTTTGGCGACTCGCTTTCTGCGACTTCCCGCAACAGCGGTTCGATCGCATTCTGGGAGACAAGCTGATAGGGCTCGAGCGGGATCGTGCCGTCGTTCGTGGCGGCCACCAGGGCGCGCTTTTCATCGACGCAAGGGAAGGCGATCTGAGCCAGGGGCGGCTCGTTCATCGTCCGGACCAGCAACACATCCATCGGATTATCGCCCGGATAGCCCAGCGCGCGAATCCGATCGACTATGCCCATCCGGCGGTAGATTTCCATGGTACGGGCGTTCGACCGGTCCATTTTAGGCCAGGGAGCGGTGCTTGGATCGCGTTCCATGATCATGGTACGGATGCCCCGGCGGCCCAGGTCGATGGTCATCGTCAAACCGACCGGGCCGGCGCCGGCGATGATTACATCGAAATCGAATGCCTCTTCGCTCACCGCGATGTCTCCTCTCCGACGGATTGTTCTTGCCGCATTGATGCCGCTTGCATGTCGGGGGCGGCAGTGACAATTTTATCAAACCGGGTATGCGATCTGAAGACCGCTTCCTTGACCGCCAAGCACGTCAAGGCGTAGGCTTTCTCCATCGATTTAAAACGATATGATAAGGAGTGATGCCATGGGGAGCCAATGTGCGCTATCGTCTCCCGTCCCTTAACGCCCTACGTGCGCTGGAGGCAGCCGGAAGGCGTGGCAGCCTCTCCGCAGCGGCCAAGGAACTTGGCGTCTCTGTGGGTGCTGTCAGCCGGCACATAAGCTTGCTCGAGGGCTTTTTCGGCCGCACCCTCCTGCGCCGTCAGACCTCCGGCGTGGAGCCGACGCCCGACTGTGTCGCCTATCTTGCGTCACTTGCGCGCGCGTTCGGCGAGATCGACAGTGCGAGCCACCGCCTCGCGACCGATCGGCAGCGCGACAATAGATTGAGGCTCCGCTTCTACTCGACCTTCACGACCGAATGGTTGGCAGGCCGGCTTTCGGATTTCAGGGCGCTGCACCCCGATATTCACCTCGATCTCAGCCTTTCGATCAAGGACGCCGAGTGGCGGGACGACGATTTCGATATGGCATTGACCGGCAGGCCGCCGCAGGGCGATGATTTCCGCTGCGATAGGCTGTTTGACACGTACCTCGCACTCATATGCTCTCCTGCCCTGCTGAAGGGACGGCAATGGATCGAGCCTCTGGATTTGGAGCGGGAAACCTTTCTCACCTCACCCCGGGAGTCGGAGCTGTGGTTGCCGCTTTTGTCGGCATTGGATGTGCGCCAGTTCCCTCAGCAGCAGCATATCGGATTCGACTCCCTCAGCATGACGTACCAGGCTGCCCGGCAGGGCGCGGGCATCGCGCTTGGCAATCTCTTCCTGATTGCAGATGACTTGCGCGCCCGTCGCCTGATCATGCCCGTCAATCAGATTTTTGACGCCCATCTGCCGCACTATATCGTAACCCGACGGGGCCGGCCCGATGGGCCTGCGCTGACGGCGTTCCGGACATGGCTGTTGCAAGTCACGCGCGATGCCGAGGTGCAGCTTGATGCGCTGGTTCAGGGATATGTGCGCCGCGACCTGCCGATTGATCCGAAGACGATGGGTTCCGGCACGCCGCCAGCGTGCCGCGCCGGCCTGGATTAGGACACCGGCCTTCCATCGGCTGAAAGGTTGCGATAACATTGCTGGATGGGACGTTCCTGATATCGCTTGCAGGCTCGTCACCGAACCGAAATTGTCGTTAGCTCACCATTTCTCACCTGGTCGATCAGGACGAACTTCTGGACCTTGCCAGTTGGATTGAGCGGAAAGCTGTCTGTCGGGACCCACAGGGCAGGAACTTTGAACGACGCCAGCCGATCGCGGCAGTGCTGATGCAGTTCCTCGAAATCGAGCTGGTGCCCATCGGCAGCCTGCACGATGGCGACGACGATCTCACCCCATTTATCGTCAGGAACGCCGATCACTGCGGCTTGCGCGACGTTCGGATGTTCGAACAGGACATCTTCCACTTCGCGGGGATAGATATTGATGCCGCCGCGGATAATCATGTCCTTCAACCGGCCGGTGATCGACATGTAGCCGCGCTCGTCGAGCATGCCGAGGTCTCCCGACCGCAACCACCCGTCGGGCGTGAACGCCGCGCGGGTTTCTTCCTCCCGCCCATAATAGCCCAGCATGACCTGTGCGCTCTTGAAGCACATTTCCCCCTTCTCTCCGGGTGGAAGAGTGGCACCCGTCTGCGGATCACGAATTTCGATCTGCATGCCGGGCAAGGCGCGGCCCAGGGTATTTGCCAATTCGTGCGCGCCGTCGCCGATTGCGGTGTTGGTGACCGGCCCGCCAGCCTCGGTCTGGCCGAAACAGATCATCATGCGGCAACCGATGCGATCGGTCACCCGTTCCAGCAAGGCGGGCGGCACGGGCGCCGCGCCAGCCACGATAAAATCGATGCTGGAAAGATCATATTTCGCGAAATCCGGCCGATCCAGCATCGTGACCACCATGGTGGGGACTAACAGCATCCCGTTGCAACGCTCGGTTTCGATCAGTTCAAGGGCCAGATCAGGGTCCCATTCACGCATCTGTACGAAGGTGCCATGTTTGGAGATCGTCGCCAGCAATGAAACGACCGCTCCCCCGATATGGTACATGGGCATGGCGTTGAGCCAGACGCCATATTCGGGCAAGCCGCAACAATTGGCGACATTGCGGGGCGGGTTGATCAGGCCATGATGCAGGATCGCGCCCTTTGGCCGTCCGGTCGTCCCCGATGTAAACTGAATGATCACCGGATCACGCGGATTTACGTGCGGCAGTTCGCGCGCTGCGTCTCCGTTCGTCAGGAATGCATCCCAATCGGAAAAGGAAATGAGGGCAAGTTCAGGGAGCGTATTGTCGCGGACTCCCGCCGCGACATCGGCAATATCGTTCGTCCGCCAGGAATCTGCATGGAACAGCGCAGTCGCCTCGCAATCCTGCAGAATGCCCGCCAATTCCGCTTCGCGATACATCGGATTGGCGGGGACCAGCACCATGCCCGCCAGCGCGGTGCCGAATTCGAGGATCACCCACTCCGGGCAATTGGGCGAGCACACGGCGATGCGGTCGCCTGGCTGGAAACGGGCAAGAAGCGCGCGCGCGGTCTGCTCGGCTTGCTGCAACAACTGGGCGTAGGTCCAGCGCCGCCTCCGCGCGGCGTCGGCAACGCCATCGACCATTGCAATACGGTCTCCTGCTTCCTCAGCAGCCCGCCGGATCAGGCCTCCCAATGTCATGTCGGAAGACTTGGCATCGAAGGAGGAGTCTCCAACGGCATTTGAGTGTTGCAAGCCTGATTCATTGGGCTGATCGGCAACCTCGTTCGACACCATCACTCTCCCTGGCGGCTTGATCCGAATGACCCGTCGCGACTATTATCCTGACGTCTATCGGCCTTGTCGATCCACAGTGTTCGGCTGACTGAATAGCCTTGCCAGCCAGGCTTTTCAAAGAAACCCTGATGATCGATGTTCTGATGACTGCATGCCGGCTGTCAATTCGTATCCTGTAACTACCAGATATATGGCAGTTTCCGCTTCACCTCGTTCGTCGCTGGAAGTGCTGCTATCCAACTACCTGAAATTGAAGTGCGGAATGTCAGGGCTGTCCAATCGCGGGCACGAGAATCCGGCGGCGCGCAGGGCTTGTCTGACCGGCAGAGCACAGGAAGAATGGAGAGACGAATATGACCAGCGCCGAAACGTCGCTTACCATCGTCGAAAGGCGCGGGCCGATCGAGATCCTCACGCTCAACCGCCCGGAAGCCCTGAATGCAATGAGCCCTGAACTGGCGGACGAACTAGCCGCCTATTTTCAGGATCTGCATGCACGCCGCGACGTGCGCGTGGTGCTGTTGCGCGCGGAAGGACGCGTCTTTTGCGCGGGTGGAGACCTGAATTCCCCGGCCTTTGCCGCGCCCGGTCCAGGACGGGTGCAGCGCCAGTACGACATCCAGATCCGTTATTCGAACGTAATTCGCGCCATGCGGTCCTGTCCGCAACCCATTATCTGCCTGGTCCAGGGTCCGGCGGCAGGTGCCGGATTTTCCCTCACCCTGGCCTGCGACGTGCGATATTGCACCCCCCAGGCGAAGTTTCACGCAGCCTATGTCAGGATAGGCGTCGGCGGCACGGACATGGGATCGGGCTATTTCCTCCCGAAGCTCGTCGGCCTCTCTGTCGCGTCCGAATTCCTGCTGTCCGGGCGTTTCATCTTTCCGGACAGGGCGCTGGCGACCGGTCTGGTGAGCGCGGTTGTCGAAGCGGAAGAATTGCTTGACTGCGGGCTGGAGCTTGCGCGGGACATGCTGAAGGCGTCCCCGATGGGGCTGCGCATGACCAAGGAGTCGATCAATGCGCAAGCGCAACTCGGCAGCATTGAAGCCGCTCTCGCGCTTGAAGACAGGCAGCAGATCATGCTGATGGAAACAGCAGATCATCGTGAGGCGATCGCCGCCTTCAAGGAAAAGCGAGACCCAAGCTATACGGATAGCTGACCGTACTCTTTCATCAGAGAGAGGATGAGGTGCGCGAAGTATTGTCACCCAGGATTAAGAGAGGACAGCGGCCCGGTTGATGCGTTCAGCGGCGCAACGACTATGTCCGGCGCCAGAACGATGCCTCAGATGCTCAAGGCCAGTCTGGTGGCCTGGTCGATCGCGCGTACGGCATCGAGTTCGCCTGCGACATCGGCGCCGCCGATGATATGCACCCTTTCGACCGGCATCCGTGCAAGCAGTTCCTCATAAAGGGAACGTTGCGATACCTGGCCGGCACAGACGATGATGGTGTCCGCCGCGATCCGGCGCTCTTCTCCATCGACCGCAACCACCAATCCGGCCGGCTCGACACGGCGATATTCCACCCCGCCGAGCATCTCGACCCCGGCTCTTTGAAGCTTGTCCCTGTGAATCCAACTGGTGGACACCGATTGCGCAATGCCGGCGGGCCGCGCATTCTTGCGCTGCATCAGCGTGATATGCCGGCGAGGACGGGACTCCCCGCGCTGTACGATCCCGCCAGGGGCCCGCAGGCTCATGTCCAGTCCATATTCCTCGGCGAATTCGCTCAGCGTTGGAACATCATCCGGATCGCCGAGCAGGAATTCTGCAACATCAAAGCCGATGCCGCCAGCGCCTATGATGGCGACGTTCGTGCCGACTGGCTTGTGGTTGCGGAGTATATCGACGTAGCTTAGAACGCGCAGGTCGTCGACACCGGGAATGTCGAGTTTGCGCGGGACGACGCCGGTCGCGATGACCACCTCATCATAGCCGCCCTGCACCAGTTCGTCCGCGGAACATGGATGATTCAGGCGGATGGAGACATTCTCTTCGGCCAGACACTGTTCGAAATAGCGCAGCGCCTCGTTGAACTCGAATTTCTCAGGCACTTCGCGCGCCATGAGAAGTTGGCCGCCCAGCCGCGCGCCCGCTTCGAACAAGGTCACATCATGCCCTCGCGCGGCTGCGTTGAATGCGAAATTCATGCCTGCCGCGCCGCCGCCTGCGACCGCGATCCTTTTGGACAGGGGAGCAGGCGTGACGACCAGATCAATCTCATGCCCTGCCCTGGGATTGACCATGCACGAAACACGCAGGCTCCGCAGCGCGCGGTCGAGGCAGGCCTGATTGCACGCAATACAGGTTGCGATGCTTTCCGGCCGATTGGCCTTGGCCTTGGCCGCGAACAAAGGGTCCGCGAGGAGGGGGCGCGCCAATGAAACGAAATCTGCGACTCCTGTAGACAGCAGGTCTTCCGCCACTTGTGGATCGTTGATGCGGTTGGACGCTATGACGGGGATGGATACGACCTCCTTCACCTGCCTTACGGCATAGGACCAGGCCGCACGGGGGACCATTGCCGCAATCGTGGGTATGAAGGATTCATGCCAGCCGATGCCGCTATTCAACATCGATGCCCCAGCCTTCTCGACAAGCATGGCCAGAGCCTGCGTCTCTTCCAGCGTCATCCCATCCGGAACGAGATCGACCGCGGAAATGCGGTAGATGACAAGGAAATCGTCAGGCACCTGTTGCCGCACGGCCCGGACGATTTCCTGCGGCAGCCGCACCCGGTTTTCGAAGGAACCGCCAAATGCGTCGATTCGGTCGTTGGTCGCTTTGGCCGTGAACTGATTGATCAGATAGCCTTCCGATCCCATGATCTCGACACCGTGATAGCCCAGTTCATGGGCCAAACGCGCCGCCTTGGCGAAATCATCGATCGTCTGCCAGACTGCGTCGGTTGGCAAGGCCGTCGGCGCGTATCTGCTGATCCGGGCTTTTAGAGCGGATGCACCAACGCATTCAGGAAGTTTTGCGTAGCGCCCTGCATGAAGCAGCTGCATGCATATCTTCGTCTCCGTGCCGCGCACAGATCCGACGATGGCGCTATGCCATGCTTCATCGCGCCCGGATTCCAGCCAGGGCGCTTCCTCATCCAGTCGGCCAACGGCATTGGGGGACACGCCGCCAGTAATGATCAATCCAACACCGCCTTCGGCGCGCTCGCGATAAAATGCGCCAATTCGCTCATCAGCGCGGTCCAGCCGCTCAAGCCCGGTATGCATCGCACCCATGACAAGGCGATTGGACAGCGAAACGCCGCTGCGCCGCCATGCGGCGAACAACCGGGGATAGGCTGGATCTTCTGTCTGCATTTGCGTCATCGGGTTACGCTCCAGACTCGGCTGGTACGCGGACATGCCAGGCAAGACCAGTCGCGCGCTCCAATTAACGAGGATGCGAAAAGCTGCCGCAAAGCAGGGCTGAGCGCGCTGCCCGTCTTTTACATCAGTGACGATGGACTATCATCCCGATGCCGTTCGGGATCAGCACGGACACCCAGATTTCACAGCTTTGATGGAGAGGCAGGATGGAGGCCCAGGACATCTACGAAGCGCACCGCGCTTATCTGCGGCGCTTTGCCGAGGCTGAAATCAAGCCATTTTCCGCCATCGTCGATGAAGAGGCACGATTTCCAACAGAGTCTATCGCAGCAATCCGGAAGCTTGATCTGCCTGGGCTGGCCTTTCCCGCCGCGTTTGGCGGCGGCGACGGTGACCTGATGGCCCGGGTGCTCGCGGTCGAGGAAATCGCACGGGTTTGCGCCTGCACCGCTCATCTGATGCTCACCAGTTGGGTGGCGATCATGCCGTTGGTCGTCGCAGGCAGCGCTGAGTTGAAGGAGCATATTGTACCGCAAGTGGCGGCGGGGCGCGCGCAAGCCAGCTTCTGCCTGACGGAACCCGGCGGCGGTTCCGACGTGGCGGGTATCCGGACGGTGGGCGAACCAACCGCCGGAGGCTGGCGGCTGAATGGCGCGAAAAGGTTCATCTCCAACGCCGGAGTTGCCGACTGGTACGCGGTGCTCGCACGGAATGCGACCAGTGGCTTCGGCATCTTCATGGTCCATCGCGACGATCCCGGCGTCTCCTTTGGCCGAGCGGAACGAAAAATGGGTATGCGGGGATCGCCGCTTGCCGATGTGCTCTTTGATGATTGCTTCGTGCCGGAGGGCCGCGTGGTGGGTGATCCGACCGCAGGCTATGCAACCATGATGGACATATTGACATATAGCCGGCCGCTGATTGCGGCGCATGGGCTGGGCATCGCTCAGGGAGCGTTGGACGAGACGATTGCCTATACCAGCCAGAGGATGCAGTTTGGGCAGCCCTTGTCCCGTTTCCAGATGATCCGCGGCATGGTTGCGGACATGATGGCGGAGGTGGAGGCGGCGCGCAGCCTGCTCTATCGCTGCGTCGCCATTGCCGGAAAGAATGACGAGCGTGCCCGCGCGTTCGCCAGCATGGCGAAGCTGCTATGCACCAACGCGGCGATGTCCATCACGACCAATGCCGTGCAGCTTCACGGCGGTTACGGGTATATCGCGGATTATCCGGTGGAACGAATGATGCGCGACGCCAAGGTCACTCAGATCTGGGAGGGGACCAACCAGATTCAGCAACTTCTGATCGCAAAGCACGCTTTCTCGCCGTTTGAGAGTCAGGATTCCTGACGCCACGGCAGGGGCTGTTCAGGCCGCGACGACGACCCGCACCATTCCGGCCGGACGCTGTTCCAAAACAGCGAACGCCTGTTCCGCGTCTTCCAAAGCGAAGCTGTGGGTGACAAGGCCGGCCAAAGACAATTGGCCGCTCCGCACCAGTTCCGTGACGGCCCGTAAATCGCTCAACGTCGACGAATAGCTGCCAACGATCTCGATTTCCCTGGTCATGAGGCCAGTGTAGCTAGTGGCCAGCGAAACCCTTTCGTCACGCACCGAACCAAGCACCAGCCGCCCGCCCTTGCGCAGCATGCGGATCGCCTCGTTCGGCGCTGCTTCCGCACCGCTGAAATCAATGACCGCGTCCATTTCGCCAAAATCCGCCTTGCACGCCCGGCCTGCGCCCTCCAGGCCGTGGATCACGGGAATGCCCAACTCGCTGATCCGCCTGGCTGTTCCCTCGCTGTTCACCACCGCGACCAGAGTGACGGCCGGATCAAGAGCGCGGCTTATCTGCAATATGTTGGTGCCCACGCCTCCGGACCCGATCACCGCGAGCTTGCCGCCTTGCGGAAGGTTCGACCGGCGCAGTGCATGGAAGGCGGTGGCGACCGCATCGGGCAACAGAGCCGCCTGCTTGGGGTCCAGGTCGTCCGCAGGCACAAGCCGGTCTGATCGCCAGATCATCTCCTGAGCAAGGCCACCCGCACGATGAACCCCCAGCATTTCGCCGGATGCGCAGTGATTTTCCCGACCAGAGATGCATTCCTGGCATCGCCCGCACGTCAGCAGCGGATGAAGAACGACCCTGGAGCCGGGCTGAGGGCCACATCCAGGATCAGCCTCAATCACTTCGGCCGCAACTTCATGCCCTGGAAATATGGGATAGGCGGCGCCCATCGGCAGCTTCATGCCATGCAACAAATGCAGGTCGGTGCCGCAGATGCCGCATGCCAGCACCTTCAGGCGCGCCCAGCCGGCCGGGCGCGCCTCCTTCGGTGCATTTTCCAGCAACAACTGACCTGGTGAAACAACGAGGCGAAGATTGGCGGGAGCTGCGTCCATCACGGCAACCTATCCCAAAGCGAACGATTGGCCATCTCACCTCTCCGTCATCCAGGAAGATAACGAGGTGGCGGTAATAATGCTACAAAGGCTCGGTTTGGCGATGGCCGCGTTGACTCCACGCAAGAACTAAAACTAGCGTTTTCTCGACATAGCCACACATGTTGTCCGGCCTTCAGAGCTCTGCTCTGGACAAGGCCACTGAAAAATCAAGACATGCGATCACGGAGCAGGATGAGAATGAGCCAGATAATCGCCCTCGACAAATTCCGGGAATTTTTCCTGACGGAGGTCGAGGAGGCATATGCAGAAGTGGAACGCACCGATTCGCTGCCTGATCATGTCCATCGACGTGCCGCCGAAATCGGCTGCTATCGACTGACGCTTCCCGTCGAATATGGCGGCTATGGCATGAGCGTGACCGAATATCTGCCTTATCTCGAAGCAGCGGCTGAAGGACCGGGGGTGGGGCGCATGCTGGTGCACACAACGAACGGGATATGGCGCCCGATCCATAATTTCGGGAGCGAGGAGCAGCGCGCCATCCTTCCCAAGATGGCTGCGGGCGATGCTGTCGTGGCTTTCGCCCTCACGGAAATGACGGGCGGGACCGGACGGGATCTGAAATCGGTCGCACGGCGCGACGGCGACTTCTGGTATGTCAGCGGCGAAAAGCATCTCATCACCTGGGCGGATCGCGCCGACTGGTTCCTCCTCGTGGCAGCGACGGATGAAGGCGGTCAGAAGGACTCGTTGACTGCGTTTCTTATCCCGCGGGACACCGATGGTTTCGAGATTGACGCTACGCAGCATACAATGGGGCTGCATGGCACGGGGCATGCCTTCCTGCGCTACAAGGATATGGCGGTTGCCGACAAATATCGCCTGGGCGCGGTGGGCCAAGGGCTGGAGGTCGCCCTGTTTTTCCTCGATTACAGCCGTGTGTCGCTTTCGACGACGATGGTCGGCCTGGCGCAGAGGGCGTTGGATGAGGCCGTGGCCTTCGCGAAACGACGCGTGACCTTCGGCAAACCGATCGCCACACGAGCGCAGATCCAGACCCACATCGCGATGATGCATGCGGACATCGAAGCAGCCCGACATCTTGTTCGGTACGCCGCCAGGCTGTGCGAAGATGGCAAGGATTTCACGGCGCAAGCTGCGACGGCGAAGCTCTTCAACCTCAACATGGTGGGCCGGGTGACCGACCTGTCGCTGCGCGTGCACGGCGGTTGGGGCTATACAAAGGCTGCCGCGATCGAACGCATTTATCGTGATGCGCGGGGATTCTGGTTCGAGGAAGGCACTGCCGAGATCCAGCAACTGGTGGTTGCCCGCCATGTGCTAGAGCAAAGTTCGGCCGCTTGATGCCTTCGGCTGCTCCATCGGCCATGGGGTTGCCCGATGGCTGCAGCACTCCTGCCGAAAGATCCGGAGCCATCAGGTGAACGGGGTCGACGCACTGTTTCAGCCCTTTCAGTTGGGTGATCTCAAACTGCGCAACCGGATCGTCATGCCGGCGATGACAAGGCATCGTTCACCAGGCAATGTTCCCGGTGACGATGTGCGCGACTATTATGCCCGCCGCGCAAAGTCCGTCGGCCTGATCGTCACCGAAGGAACCTGCATCAATCATCCTGCCGCCAACGCCTATGAAAAGATACCGTTTTTCCATGGCGCCGATGCACTGGTGGGTTGGAAGCGCGTGGTCGATGCCGTACATGACCAGGGTGGAAGCATCGTCCCGCAGCTCTGGCACACAGGTTCGGCACGACATCCAGGAGCTTCTCCCGACCCGTCAATACCCGCCTTTACTCCCTCGGGGCTGACTCAATCGCTCGAGCCCTTGTGTCACGAAATGAGCCAGGAGGACATAGAGGCGGTAATCGAGGCTTTCGCAGCGGCTGCCTCCGACGCGAAGCTACTGGGGTTTGACGGCGTGGAAATCCACGGCGCGCACGGATATCTGATCGACGAATTCTTCTGGGAGAAAAGCAATCGGCGTACGGATCGATATGGCGGCAATATAGCCAATCGCGTCCGGTTCGCTGCGGAGATCACAGCAGCCATAAGAGAGCGGGTGGGACCGCACTTTCCGATCATCCTTCGATGGTCCCAATGGAAGCAGCAGGACTATGACGCGCGCCTGGTCACAGATCCGGCATCGCTCGAAGCATTTCTGGACCCGCTGGTGGATGCTGGCGTGGACATGTTCGATTGCAGCACAAGACGCTATTACCAACCGGAATTTCCCGGCAGTGACCTCAATCTCGCTGGATGGGTGAAGAAAATTTCCGGCAAGCCGACCATAACCGTGGGGAATGTCGGCCTGGACAGCGATTTCGTGTCGGGGAAGGACAGCCGCGTCACGTTCCAGAACGCACAGACCGGTTCACTCGACAATCTGCTGGAGCGGTTGACAGCGCACGAATTCGATCTCGTGGCGGTGGGGCGCGCCATCATCGCAAACCCGGACTGGGCGGAGCGTGTACGTGACGGCGATCTGCAAGCCCTGAAGCCGTTCAGCAAGGACATGCTGCGACAACTATACTGATCGCGGTGCGGCTACATGGATCCTTGTCGGCGCCGCCCTTGTCATTTCGATTGTCCGACATGGGCGAAGGACAGCGATCTACCGCTCCTTGCCTGGCGTTCGAAGCCGATTTGCGCTTCGAGCTCTATACCCTGTTCCATCGATACCAGGCTCACCTTGTCGATGAGGGCCTTGGTTTCCGCTGGTATGCCGGGCGCACCGCCGACAATGGCACGCGCCATTTCGCGGGCTGTATCCAGAAGATCCGACGCAGGCACCACGCGATTGACCAAACCCCAGTCAGCGGCTTCGCGGGCAGGAAGCCGCCTGCCGGTCAGTTCGAGTTCCTTTGCGCGATAGATGCCGACGGCCCTGTGCAGGCGAACTGACAGCCCCCAGCCGGGCAACAGCCCGACCCGTGAATGGGTGTCAACGAAAACAGCATCCTCCGAAGCGAGTATGATATCGCAGGCTACCGTAATCTCCAGCCCGCCCGTGACCGAGAGTCCGTTGATCGCCGCGATCACCGGACCTTTCCATTGGCTGATCGTCCGCGCCGGATTGAAGGGCAGGAAAGGCTCCGGACCGGATTCCTGCAAAACCGCGACGTCAAGACCAACACAAAAGGCCTTGCCCTTGCCCGTCAGGATGACGGCCGAGATGTCAGGATCATCGTTGAGATCCTGCATGATGCGGTCAAAGGCCGCGAGCATTTCGGGAACAAGCGCGTTCAAGCGGTCCGGTCGGTTCAACCAGATCGTGGCAAAGCCATTGTCCCGTTCAACCTCGATCAGCCTGTCATTTTCTTCCATAATTCTTTCCAATGAATGGCGTGTGGAGAGATTTTCGTCGCAGCGCAGCGCTTTTTGAACGCTACGTCTGCGACAATCAGAGGGAGATGAGACCAAGCCCTCCAGTGACCCTGATGCATTCGCCGGTGATGTAATTCGACATGTCGCTGCCGAGAAACTCGATGGCACCGACCATATCCTCGACCTTGCCGAAGCGGCGCAGCGGGATCGCCCCCGCCTGATCGCTCGTGCCCATGCCGCGCGCTGCGGCTGCGGCCGCGACCCGCGGGGTGTGAATGAGTCCCGGAGCAACACAGTTGGCCCGAATGCCGATCGGCCCCAACTCGACCGCGAGATGCCTTGTATAGGTCAGCAGGGCGGCTTTTGCGCCGGAATATACGGCATATTTTCCCTTGCTGTCGCCCGCGAACGCGCCGAAGGTGACGATGTTTATGATGGCACCGCCGGGCCTGTTCATCAACGGGACGGCGGCCTGGCAGCAATAGACCGCGCTCAGGAAATTGACGTTGATCAGCAAAGCCATGTCGTCGTCGGGCGAGGTGGTCGCATAGCTCCGCTCGGCAGGAGTGATGGCCCCGCCGGCGTTGTTCACGAGGATGTCGATCGATCCAAGCTCACGCGCGGCCTGTTCGACGGCGGCCTGGGCTTCCTCTCGCCGCGAAAGGTCGGCCTGCACCGCTACGACGCGTTGGCCGAGGTCACGAATTTCCTGCGCGACACTCTCGGCTTCATACTCCCCGGCATGCTTGCCAGCATCGAGATCCTTGTCGAATATGGCGACATCTGCCCCAAGCTTTGCGAGATGAAGTGCGTAGCCGCGCCCCATGCCTCCCGCGGCACCTGTGACGATAGCGACCTTGCCCTCAAGCCTGCGGTTCGTCATCGACCTCTCTCCTCATTTTATCGACTTGCTTTAGCATTGGTTATACATAATCTCATGGTTCCAGCGAGTTGACGAGAACCGGTGATGGCGAGGCAATTCGTTACTCGCGGAAATATTCGGGCTTGCCCTGCGTCCATTGCTCACCCCAAAGCTGGCCGCCGCCATCGACACGAAGGAGTTCACCCGTGGTGAAGGAACTCGCGTCGGAACCAATGAAGAGGCAAGCTTCCGCAACTTCCCATGGATCGCCAAGCCTCAGCATCGGATTGCTGCGCGCGAACGTCTTCTTGGCCTCTTCAGGGTACCCGGCCATGCCTTCGGTGAAGATGGTGCCGGGGGCTACGCAGTTGACGCGGATCTTCAACGGAATCCACTCCACCGCGACGGTTTTGGAAAGATAGATCACCCCGGCGCGAGCCGCCGCCGTATGCGCCGCGCCCAATATACCGCGATCTACCACCGCGACCACGTTGACGATCGAACCGGGCATATTCGTGTCGCGCCAATAGCGCGCAGCAGATTGCATCATCGACCAGGTGCCCAGAAGATTATTGTCGATGACTGCGCGAAAGCCGTTGGCACTCATGTCGATTGCGGATTGCGGAAATTGGCCACCAGCATTGTTGACGAGCAGGTCGAGCCGGCCGTGGTGTTCCCGTATCTGGGCAAAGAGCGAAGCGACGTCCTCAGACTTACGGATATCGGTCGGGACGGCCAAAATTTCATAACCTTGGCTGGCCAGTTCATCGCGCAGAATATCCAGCTTTTCCACCGAACGTCCGCACGTCACCACTTTCGCGCCCATGCGCGCCAACATCCACACCAGTGCCCGTCCGATGCCGGTCGCACCGCCCGACACCAGCACCACCTTGTCACGAAACAGGATTTCGTTCAGCGCGATCTGGCGTGTGGCCATGATGGCGGCATCCGGTCTGGCGGCGATCGCTCCCAGATCTGGTTCGACTTTCATCGGACAAACTCCCGATAATGAGCAAATCTACCCTCGAACCTTGTCGCGCATAGGATTTTCCTGGGTTCAGCGTTGGCCATGCGATTTCATCCGCCAATCAACCTGGCGATCGCGGTCAGCGCGGCCTCTGTCCTGATCAGTCGGTTGGCGCTTGCCAATTCACCCTCCAGCGAAACCGTGATAGGCAGCGCCGCCTTTTCAACCACGGCGGGATAGCCGGTCAGCACGCTCACAATCTCCCGCATGACGACGGCGCTGCCGGTATCGAGTGCACCTTCGGCTTCCGCGGCGTCCACTCGTTGAATATGCTCCGAATAGGCTGCCTCGCCGCAATAGGTCAGTTGTGGCTGGGCCGGCGGCGTAAAGCCTTCCGCCATCATCGCTGCCACCTTCGCGACGGCGGCAGGCAGGAGATCTGCCCGCTCAGCGACTATCTGCGTGCCGGGCCGCAACAACCCCATCTCTTCGGACTCCTGGGCTGACGTCGCGATCACCCCTGCCTGCAGCGCGGCCAGGGCATGCGCAAGGCCCTTTTCCGGCCCATGTCGCTCGACGCATCGCAAAAGCAGCTGGGTGCAGCCTCCCCAAGCCGGGATGAGGCCCACCTTGATCTCGGGAAGGCCTGCCCGCAAGCCCGCATGCGCGACCACTGCGTGGGAATGGAGCATGATCTCGCATCCACCTCCAAGCGCGAAGCCGTGGACTGCTGCCACGACCGGCACGGATATGGCAGACAGCGTCTGACACAGACCTTGGCCTTTCTTGAAGTAGGTGGCCAGGGCTGGCCAATCCCCTGCCGATACCATGCCGTGGTTATATGCAAGGTCCGCCCCCGCCGAAAAGGCGCGCGGATCGTCGTTGCCGATGACCAGCCCGCCAAACGCGTTGCCCGCTGTCGATATCGCGAACTCCAGCACTTCAAGGGCCTGAACATCGAGCGTATTCATCTTCCTATGGACTTCGAAACAGGCGATGCCTCCACCAAAGTCCCACAAAGAGGCGCTGTCATTGGCTGCCATAGGGCGCGCGCTCGCGCGCATGCTCTTGACGGTGCCGTCTGACATTTCGACTATTTCCTTTCAGATTGATGGCCTTTGGGTGGGTGACAGCCGATCCCGGCAGGCGGATTGGAGCCGGATCCCCGGTGCTGACAGCGCCTGCCGCCCTCAGAAGAGGAACTAGCATCCGGAACCTTTTGCGGGGATCGCATGGGCACTTCAATGCCGCTTTACGAGAGCACGTCATCTTCCACGTACACGGTATATGGTTGCGAACAAAGATTCTGCATGGAGATGGCCAGCGCTTGGTTGCTATCTGGTCCGGACGGTGGATGATGACACGGCAACGATCCGCATCCGTTCGATTTAAAACAACCATATTTATCTTCTCTGGAGGTCTCATGTCTGCCTATTTGAAGAATTATGAGAAGTTGCTGTTCGATTTTCCTGCCGATCGCGTACTGCGCATCACCATGGGCGATCCCGAGAAGCTGACTCCCGTTTGTGGTCAGATGCACGCGGAGCTCGTTACGATTTGGCGGGACATAGACGACGACGAAAGCATTTCCTCGGTCATTCTGACGGGCGGCAAAAAGGCGTTCTCCGCTGGCGGTGATTTCGCAATCGTGGAGCGCTCGATGACCGACTATCATTTCCGGAACCAGATCTGGAAGGAGACGCGGAATCTCGTCTACAACATCATCAACTGCAACAAGCCCATCATCAGCGCCATGCGGGGTCCGGCGGTCGGTGCTGGTCTGGTCTGCGGGTTGCTGGCGGATATATCGATCGCGTCCAAGAATGCGCGCCTGATCGACGGCCATACCCGCCTCGGCGTCGCCGCGGGCGACCATTCGGTCATCATCTGGCCACTGCTGTGCGGCATGGCGAAGGCCAAATATTATCTGCTGACATGTGACTCGGTTTCCGGCGAAGAGGCGGAGCGCATGGGGCTCATTTCGCTCACCTGCGAGGATGAGGAACTTGACGACAAGGCTCTCGAAATCGCTGTGCGGCTGTCGAACGGCGCACAAAGCGCGATCCGCTGGACCAAGACCTCGCTCAACAACTGGTTCCGCATGGCAGGTCCGTCGTTCGATGCATCCGTCGCATATGAGATGCTGGGCCTGACCGGGCCAGAAGTGCGCGAGGGCGTCGCTTCGCATCGCGAGAAGCGGGCACCGAAATTCGATCCGACCTGCAAGATCTGATCGGCAGCAATCATTTTCACGAGAGGGTGTCCAACATGACGGACAGATTCAAAGGCAAATCCATGGTGGTGACCGGCGCCGCCTCTGGCATAGGCAAGACGATTGCCCGCATGGCGGCGGAGCAAGGCGCGCGGGTCTTTGTCGCCGATGTCAATGAGGAAGGGGGGAAGGCAGCCGCCGAGGAAATCCGCGCCGCTGGCGGCCAGGCCGAGTTCGAGAAGCTAGACCTGACCAACCGGCCGAGCATTGATGCCTTTGCAGCGGCGGTGCTCGGCAAAATCGGAACGCTCGATATCCTCGTCAATGCGGCGGGTTGGGACCTTGTTGAACCGTTCCTCAAAAGCAAGCCGGAAACCTGGGACTTGATCGTAGCCATCAACTATCTGGGGCCAGTCCATCTTTGCCATCATTTCGTCCCCGGCATGATGGAGCAGGGTGGCGGCAAGGTCGTCAACATTTCCAGCGACGCAGGCCGGATCGGCAGCCCCGGCGAAGCGGTCTATTCGGGCGCGAAGGGAGGCATTATCTCCTTCACCAAAACGCTTGCCCGAGAGGCCGCGCGCGGCAAGGTGAACGTCAATTGCGTCGCACCCGGACCCACCAACACTCCGCTTTATCATGTCCAGTCCGACAAGCTCAAGGAAGGGCTGAAAAGCGTCATTCCGTTTCGCCGCGTCGCGGAGCCGGAGGAAATCGCTCACGCCGTTCTGTTTTTCGCCAGCGCGGAATCCGACTATATCACTGGCCAGACGCTCAGCGTCAGCGGCGGCATGTCGATGGTGAATTGATCGTTCTGTAGATCGACCTCTGGGATGCTCGATCCGGGTTGAAGCCGGAGTCGAGCATCGCCGTGCCCTGGGATCCGGACAGGGTGAATGCAGGCAACGCGTGAAGCGGTTGATCTCATCAGATCGACCGCTTTATACCTTTGTTTGTCCCGATTTCTCAGCCGTCAGGCGATACCCTCTGGCTGGCCATTACTCTAGGCGCGCCCATTCACAAGGCTACTTCTCGGGAACGGTCAATGAAGCCCGATGCAAATCCATTTTGACCGGCCATCACATATATGTTACCGATTTAGAACATACGTCCTAATGACGCACCAAAGCGGCGAGGAACGGATGGTGCAGGCGCGATAGCGAGGAGAGGAGTTGACATGGAACTCATGGCCGGAATCGAGCGCGATAGGGAAGAAGCGACTTCTTTGGGTGACGGGCTTAATCAGCCGCAGGACAACATGCAGGAAAGCCCTGGCAGACCGGCCAAATGGGAAGCGCTGCCCCTCAATGTCGTGAAATCCACCGGGAGAACCATGCAGATCCTGGAGTATTTCGATCATCATCAAGGACCGGCCAATATCGCACAAGTGGCGCGCGCGCTGGACTATCCCCAGTCCAGCACCTCGGAGATAATGCGCAGTCTGAATGTCCTTGGATATCTTGCCTATAATAATGGCGATCGCACCTTCATGCCTACCAGCCGAGTGCGTCTGCTGGGGTCTTGGGCACTCGATCAATTGCATGGGGAAGACCGCCTTTCATCCTTGTTGCGCAAGGCGAACCAGATATCGGGCCAGACTGCCTATCTGGCCATCCGCAACAAGCTGGCGTCACAATATATACAGGTTGCGCAATCCACGACGTCCTTACGCCTTCACCTGACGCCTGGACAGAAGCGGCCATTGCTCCGCTCGGCAAGCGGACGAGCTCTTCTGCAAAACCTGTCGGATGCCGAGATCAGCAAGCTTGTCCGCCGCATCAACGCGGAAAGACTTCCGGAAGAGAGCATCATCTGCCTCGACGCACTGCTGGCGGACGTCAATTTCATTCGCGAAAACGGTTATCTGTATATCGAAAGAAGCGAGATCAGCCCTGGAGCCGCCGTAATTGCGATGAGTTTGCCTGAAAATGTATTCCCGGTCCCGACAGTGATAGGCATTGGGGGAGCCGCCGAAGTGATCGCACCCCAGAAGGAACTGCTCGTGCAGCGCCTGCGCGAACTCGTCGAAACGCATCTTCTGTGTCGGGACAGCGGATCGCAGGCAGCCTGAAAGCCAGGCAGCGCGGTGCTCTGACACATATGTGGTAATCGGAAAGTCGTTCGGCTTGGGGGCTGTCTGCCGGCATCACACCCGCTAGTCTGACCCACGCACCAGATGCAATGGGGGACGTTGCTATCCACCAGCCCCTTCTGTCAGGGCCAGGCGCCGAATGAAATTTCTAGTGTCGATCGCCGGCGGTGTGGATTGCCGCGACCAGACGATAGATGTGCCCACCGCTTTCAATCATGGAGCCAATAAATGATCAATCCCATGTCGCTGGAGAACAGGTCCGTGATCGTGACCGGCGCGGGCCAGGGAATAGGTCGCGCGATCGCGAATGGAATCCTGGCACTCGGGGGCAGAGTGGTGGCGATGGATCGAAATGCCAACGCATTGCGGGAGTTTCAAAATGAGGTGGACGCCGATCGACTGATGATCGCCGACGGCGATGTCACCGACGGCGCCTTTGTGATGGCAACCGTGGAGGAGGCCGACAAATGGGCCGGAGGAATTGACGGGTTGGTGAACAATGCCGGAATCTCTCGCGCAGCCATGATCCACAGGATGGATATCGAAACCTGGGACGCGGTTATTGACGTCAATTTGACAGCGCCCTTCCGCCTGATGCAGGCGGTTGGCCGAAAGATGCTGGAGCAGGCGGCCGCCGGTGACAAGGCCCCCGGGGCGATCGTCAACATCTCGTCCGATGCCGGCCGTCGTGGCACGGTCGGCCAGATCAACTATGGCGCGGCCAAAGCCGGGATCAATGGCCTCACGATGTCGGCGGCACGTGAATGGGCGGCCAAGGGCATCCGCGTCAATGCCGTCGCATTCGGGGTCGTGGAAACGCCGATGACGGAAACCGTGCGTGGCGAAAAGTTTCGGGACACCTATCTGGCCCAGATACCCATGGGTCGCTGGGGTACTCCCGAGGAAGTCGCAACGCCCGTCTGCTTCCTGCTGTCGCAGGCGGCCTCCTACATCACGGGCCAGGTCATTTCGGTGAATGGCGGCTACCACATCAGTTCGTGAAGACAGGTGAATTCGTGCAGGTGACGACGATGCAGGCAACGCGGCCGGACAAGGAGTATCTCGAGTTTCTGGCCCAGGGCAGGTTCATGCTGCAACGCCGACGACCTGATGCGACGCCCTTTTTCTATCCGCGGGTGGCCGAACCGGGCACCGGCAGCACCGATCTGGAATGGATCGAGGCATCAGGATTTGGCACCGTCCATGCGACGACGGTCGTCCGGGTGCGGCCGCCGCAGGCAGACTATAATGTGGCGATCGTGGAACTCGACGAGGGCCCACGCATGATGAGCCGAATTGAAGGGGTGGCCGCCGCGGATGTCCGCATCGGTATGCGGGTACACACGCGCATCGTGCCGTTCGAAGACCACCACGCAGTCATATTCGTGCCTCTTGATGGCGAAACGCCTACAGAGGAGTTGCAGCCATGATCGGGGATCGTCGCACGCCGACTGCGCTCATCGGTGCGGCTACATTCGGGATTGGCGAGGCGCCAGGGTTCACATCGATGGATCTGGCCAGTCGTGCCGCCCTTGCGGCGCTGGAAGAGTCCGGTCTCTCGCTCTCGCAGGTCGACGGCCTGTTCATCGCGCTTCCGAACGATTTTCTAAGCGGACTGTCTTTTGCCGAATATCTTGGCATTCAGCCAAAGCTCACCAACAACAATCGCACCGGCGGATCTGCGTTTCTCACCCAGATGAACGTGGCGGCCCATGCGCTGGCCGCCGGGGAAATCGATGTTGCTCTTGTGGCCTATGGCAGCAACCAGCGTACCGGCGTCGGTGGCCTGGTCAGTGCTGCGGGGCCAAATCTCTACGAAAAGCCATATAGTCCCCGGCTACCGGTCAGCGGCTATGCCTTGGCGGCGAGCCGTCACATGCATGAGTTCGGCACCACCCGCGATCATTTCTATGCGGTCGCCAAGACCGCGCGTGAATGGGCCATGCTCAATCCCGAAGCCTTTTTGCGAAAGCCTTTGAGCCGCGAGGAGTATGATAATGCGCGGATGGTTTCCGATCCGCTTTCGGTACTGGATTGTTGCCTGGTGACGGATGGTGCGGCGGCGGCGGTCATGGTGCGCAAGGATTGGGCGGACGGACGCACGGCAGCCTATCTGCTTGGAGTGGGCGAAGCGACCGACCATTATCAGATCGCGCAGATGCCTGACCTCACCACTTCAGCGGCAAAGGCGAGCAGCGCGCGCGCCTATGCGCAGGCCCGCATTACGGTCTCTGACATCGATGTCGTGCAGTTATATGATGCCTTCACGATCAACATGATCTTGTTCCTCGAAGATCTCGGCTTCTGCAAGAAAGGGGAAGGCGGCGATTTCGTCGCTTCGGGCGCTATCGGACCGGGCGGCCAATTGCCGGTCAATACGAATGGTGGCGGCCTGGCCTGCGTTCACCCCGGCATGTACGGTCTCTTCACCATCGTCGAAGCCTATCGGCAGCTGACCGGCACTGCCGGAGACAGGCAGGTTGCCGCGGATTTGGCTGTTGCACATGCAAATGGAGGTTTTCTGTCCAGTCAAGTGACTGCCGTGCTCGGCAGCGCGGCCACGCTGTGATCGCGGGGGCATTAACGGATTTCCAGTAACTGGTTGCCGACATGCAATTGACGTTTCATGCGCCGCCCGCCGCTCCTAAACCAAGGAAATGGGGTTTCTTTCGCGAGGAAAGGGCCGGGGAGTTTTCCGATGTCTGTAATGTCCGGTGTCAAAGTTCTCGACATGACAAGGGTTGTTGCAGGACCAACAGCAACGCAGTGCCTGGGAGATTTTGGCGCCGACATCATCAAGGTCGAGCGGCCTGGTGAAGGCGACGATGTGCGTCATGTCGGTCCCCCATGGCTGATCGATACTGATGGAAATGAAACCAGAGAATCCACGTATTTTCAGGCCGCCAATCGCAACAAGCGCTCTATTTCGGTCAACTTCCAGAGTGATGAAGGCGCACAACTGCTCCGTACCCTGGCTTCCAGGGTTGATATTTTCATCGAGAACTTCAGGCCGAGGACGCTTGAGAAATATGGTCTCGACTATGAATCTCTCAGGCGACATAATCCTGGCCTGATCTATTGCTCGGTCAGCGGTTTCGGACAGACTGGACCATATGCGTATCGCAGCGGTTATGATTTCCTGATGCAGGCCATGTCCGGTTTGATGAGTGTAACCGGCGATCCTGACGGTCCTCCAATGCGGGTGGGAGTGCCGATTGCAGATATCCTTGCCGGGAAGGACGCCGTCATTGGCATATTGTTGGCGCTGCGGGAGCGCGACAAGACCGGGCAGGGGCAGTCGATCGACATTTCACTATTCGATTCTCAGGTGTCCGCTATGGCGAATACCTTCACAGCATGGTTCAATGGTGGATTTGAGATGCCACGCACGGGCAATGATCATCCGAGCGCGTCCCCCTATGGCGTCTATCGAACCTCCGACGGCTATCTGCTCGTTGCGACGTTCAATAATCGGGAGTTCGCCAGGTTGGCGGTGGCGGTCGGCTGTCCGGAATGGGTCGATGACCCTGCGTTCAATTCGATGGGTGCGCGGGTCGCGAACCGTCACGATGTCGCCGCCGCCCTGACCAAGATCCTTGTTCAGCATCCTCGCGAACATTGGATCAAGCTTCTCAATGCCGCGGGCGTGTCATGCGGTCCGATCAACCGCATGTCCGACCTTGAATCCGATCCTCATTTTTGTGCGCGCGACATGAAAGTCAAACTTCCTCACGCTCTGTCAGGTGAAATCACGGTCGCCGCGAGCCCGATCCGATGTTCGGTATCGGTACCGGAATACCGCCTGGGACCGCCCGTCATCGGCGAACACACTGCAGAGGTGCTGCGGGAAATGCTGGGCCTCGATGAACGAGCGATGGCCGAGTTGTCGGCCAAGGGTGTGATATGAGCGCGACAACAAGCCTCTCGCATCGGCGACCATGTTCTAAAAAGCGCGCGCCTTCCTTGAGGAACTGGTAGAAGCATGATCCAGGATTATGACGCTTTGATGGACATGACGCCCGTGGTCATGGAGCAAAGCTATTCCGGCAAGGATAGCTGTATTTACGCGCTGAGCGTCGGTTGCGGAGTCGATCCCAGCGACGATTGGGCGCGTCAACATCTGGGGCCGGTGCCTCCGTCTCGCGCATTGCCGGCAATGGCTACCGTACTTGCTGCACCACGCCTTCATACGATGGGGCTGGGGCTCACAATGTCGGCAGTCCTGCATGGTAGCCAGGCTATGATTTCACACGCGGAATTGCCCGTTGAAGGACAGGTGACCAGCGAAACCCGCATGGATGGAGTCTTCGATCGCGGTGAGGGGCGTGGCTGCGTGATCAATATGGTGCGAGATCTTCGGGATAGCCAGTCCGGTATACATTATACCTCTTTGTTCATGTCTTTCCTGTGTCGCTCCGACCAGGTAGCCGGAGCGCCTCCCTTCGAAGTCGCCCCTTCGGATGTGATGAACGACCGCGCCCCGGACCGGGTCTGGGAAGTACCCACATCCACGCAGGCGGCGCAGCTCTTCGCGCTCACGGGAGACCAGAATCCGCTTCACCTGATCCCCGACGTGGCCGCCAAGGCCGGCTTCCCGCGTCCCATTCTGCAGGGCGTGGCGACTTATGGACTGTGCGCCGCTTTTGTCGAGAAGGCGCTGTGCAATGAAGATGGCGCCGTGGCCAGCGGACGCCTTGGCTCGTTCTCGGGCAGGTTCAGCGCGCCAGTCTTTCCTGGCGAGACGCTGGCGCTCGCGCTTTGGCAGGATGAAGCCGGCGCGCGGCTGGAGGCACGGGTGTCCGCCCGCGACAAGGTCGTCTTCACCCAAGGCCGTGTTTCGATCGACAGGAGTCGTTGACAATGGATCTGACATTCGACGCCGCCGACCGCGACTTTCGCGACATGATACGCGACGAGATCGCCGCCCTGGTGCCCGAAGATATCAGGACGCGCGTCAACAATCTTCAGCATCTCACGAAGGACGACTATCTGCGCTGGCAGGCCATTCTCGATCAACGTGGATGGGCAACACCTGCATGGCCCGCCGAATATGGTGGCCCCGGCTGGTCGCCAATGCAGCGCGTTCATTTTGAGGAAGCATGTTTTCTGGCCGGCGCGCCCCGGCAAATTCCCCACATCAACATGATCGGCCCAGTCCTCCAGCATTTTGGCACGGCCGAGCAGAAGCAGCGCTATCTTCCCGGCATCCCGACGCTGCGTGACTGGTGGTGTCAGGGATATTCCGAGCCTTCTTCAGGTTCGGACCTGGCCTCACTCCGGACCAAGGCCGTGCGCAAGGGCGATCGCTATATCGTCAATGGGCAAAAAATCTGGACGACATGGGCGCATTGGGCGAATTACATGTTCTGTCTTGTGCGGACGTCGGATCACGGCCGGCCACAGGAAGGGATCACTTTCCTTCTCATGGAAATGGACTTGCCGGGGATCACCGTCAGACCCATAAGGTCGCTGGACGGAGCGCATGACGTGAACGAGGTCTTCCTTGAGGATGTCGAAGTACCCTGCGAAAATATCGTGTTAGGGGAAAATCAGGGCTGGACGGTCGCCAAGTTTCTGCTGAACGCGGAACGGACGGAAATCGCTGGATTGGGCCAGTCAAAACGGTTGTTGCAATTTGCCGTCCGAATGCTCGACCGCATGACTGAACAAGGTGTTTCGCCTGACCGGCTTCGCGCTTTGCGCGTGCGGCTGGACCGCATCCGTATCGATCTCAAGGCGCATGAATGGACCTTGATGCGCGTGATTGCGGCCCAGCCTGGCGATCCGCGCGCGCCGTCCGCCTCCATTCTCAAACTGTGCGGCACCGATCTTCTGGAACGGCTTTCGGCGCTGCTCATGGACATGGGCGGACCAGCGGGTCTTGCCTACGATCCGCTGGCCAGGGGAGGGGAGTCCGATGCGGCTCCGCCCTATGGCCATGTCCTGAACGGCACGGCGGCGACATATCTGGAGTTCCGCAAATCCGGCCTGGTCGGCGGGACCACCGAAATTCAGAAAAATCTGATCTATCGGGAAACCGTGCACCTGTGGGAGGTAGGATGAACTTCGACCTTACCGAAGATCAGCGTGCGCTGGTCGATACTGTCGATAAATTTGCCGCCAGCGTCATCGCCAGGCGAACCGACCCCAGCTCCACTGAAGCAATGGTCACGGGCACGATCGATCGATGGCAGGAAATGGCGGAACTGGGTCTTGCGGGTCTCATGATCGCAGAGGACGACGGCGGCCTCGGCTTGACGATGGCCGAAACGCTCCTGATCTGTGAGGCATTGGGACAGTCGCTCGTGCAGCCACCTTTCATATCCTATGCGGTGATCGCGCCCAAGCTGATCGAAACGTCCAGTTCAACAGATGTTCGCACCGCCTGTTTGCAGGGGATTGCCGGGGGCAGCATCCGCATCGCAATGGCAAGGGATGAGTCCATCCTGGATTTCGACCAGTCACAATTGAATTCGCGGGTTGAAGACGATGGCGGAACCTTGCGATTGTCGGGCACCAAGGAACTCGTGATCGATGGCGTCACCGCGACGCATTTCATCGTGACGGCGCAATTGGCAGAGACGGGGCCAAATGCGTTTCTCGTCGCCGCAGGTCAGCCTGGCCTTTCCATCACGCCGCTGCGCGGATTGGGTGGAGGCTTGATTGCGCGCCTATCGTTCGATGCCGTTGAAGCAATGGCCCTGTTCGAGGGCAACGATGCCCCGGTCAAGGTCGACCGGGCGATCGATCATGGCATAGTCGCGTTCTGCGCCGAGGCGCTGGGCCTCATGAACCGCATGCTGGCGCTTACAGCCGGCTACCTCAAGACCCGCCACCAGTTTGGCAAGCCCATAGGCAGCTTCCAGGCCCTTCAGCATCGTTTTGCCGACATGGTCGTGGCGGCCGAACAGTCGCGCTCGGCAACGTACATGGCGGCGGCGGCACTGGCTGAAGAGGACGCGCCGACGCGCAAGCAGGATGTCTCGGCGGCGAAATCGCTCGTGTGCCGCCATGGCCGCGCGGTGCTGGAGGCGGCTATCCAACTGCATGGCGCCATCGGCATCACCGACGAATATGAGCTCAGCCGTTACCTGCGCCGGATGCTGGAAATCGAAAAGACATGGAGCGACGCGATCTACCACGAGGATCGTTTCAGCGCGGAACTGATGTCCCGGACGTGAAAGCAAGCTATTGAGGATGAAGGTACGCGACGAACGCCAAGTTGCACCGCATCGCCACGTCATCCTGTCCTGCTCACATGTCGCCAGGAAGTGGATGCCCCTCGTCACCAACGGGTTCTGGAACAATAACAAGACAGTCCAGGCAGAAGAGACGTTGATGGCACTGTAAACCAAGGATAACGGCCATTAACGAGCATGCGTTAATACATTCGTTCGGATGGTGCAGGGGTTAGAACACTTGCTCAAATCCGCTATCTGCATGACATAGAAGATGCAGCTGTTCAACGGTCTGTCCGACGCATTTCAAATCGCACCACGCCGAAAGACGCGCGGACGAAATGCGGCTGTGCCCCGTTCGGGGTATAAAACAAGGGAGGGAGCATCATGAAAAGCAGTTATCGCATGGCGAGCCTTGCCGTGCTGGCGATGGCCAGCATGGCGGTTCCCGTCGTGTCCGCGCAGGAGGTGCCGGCGCAGAATGACGCGGCCGTCTCCGCAGAGGCGCGTCAGAACATGGATATCATCGTTACCGCCCGTCGGCGTAACGAGACGACGCTGCAGACACCGGTCGTCCTCACGGCATTTTCCGCGGAAAAGCTGGCGGACCTCAACGTTACGAACATCACCGACGTCGCCAAGCTGACGCCGATGCTCATCATTTCGCCAGCGACAGGCCCCTATGGCGGCAACCTGACGCTGCGCGGCGTCGCCAGCCCGACCTCCAATGCATCGTCCGAGCCCGCGGTGACCATCAATATCGATGGCGTTCCCCTCAGCTATGGCGGCGTCGTGCGCATGGGGAACATCGACATCGGTCAGGTCGAAGTGCTGAAAGGGCCGCAGGCGCTCTTCTTCGGCAAGAATTCGACCGGCGGCATCGTCTCCATGAGATCGGCCGAACCGACGAGCACTTTCCACTCGCAGCTCAGCGCCGGTTATGAATTCAACGCTCACCAGGTCGATCTGGACGGCTATGTGTCGGGTCCGGTAACGGACACGTTGGACATGCGCCTGGCTGGGCGCTTCTCCCGCCAGCGGGGCTTCTTCCGCAACGTCGCCCCCGCACGGTCGATCGATTATGCGCCTGGCACGGACGAGGAGGGCGTTCGCCTCAGTGCCAACTGGATGCCGACAGATCGGCTTACCGTAAAGCTGCGCGCAACCTATGATCACGTCCGCGAAAATGGCAGTTACACGACCAGTCAGAAGATCGCTTGCCCGCTAGGTGCGGCGCAGGGGCCCGGTGCCATTGCTGGCACCGATGATTGCAAACCCAACGACACGGTCGTCTTCGCCGCCATTCCATCCGCCGCCATCCAAGCGGCCACGGGCAATCCGGCATGGAATTCAGACAGTAATTTTCTGAAGGTCCGCCAGTATCTGATAAGTTCCGATATCTCCTACAAATTGACGGATGATATCACGCTGAACTCGGTCACAGGGTGGTATGGCATCCGCCAGAGGGTCATCGACGCGCAGACATCGGGCGCCCGCTTCTTTATCGGGGGGCTGTCGTCGGTCAGGAAGAATGCCTTCAGCCAGGAGGTCAGGCTCTCATACGCGAGCCCAGATTCGCCGATCGACCTGATGATGGGCGCTTTCTACCAGAAGGACAATTTGCGCGTTCTGGAGCAGGGGGTGATCAACACGACCGCCATAGCGCCGCTTTCTCCTTACTGGAATTTCCCTCTCCGCTCGCAGTCCATCTCCGCTTTTGGTCAGATGGACTGGAACATGACCGATCAATGGAGCCTTTCCGCGGGCGTTCGCTATTCCCGCGATCGGAAATATCAGGACATCGTTCCGCCGGCTGGACTGCCCAACAAGTTCACCACGCCCGAGGTCCAATTTTCAAACTGGTCGCCTGAAACGACCCTGTCCTACAAGCCCTCGGAAAACACCAACCTGTTTGTTTCCTACAAGCAGGGATACAAGTCCGGCGCCTATCAGATCGGCTTCAATACCTACAGCGCTGCCCTGGCGAACCCAGCGGTTACCGACATCCCAGCCTTCTATCGTCCTGAAACAGTGAAAGGTTTCGAGGCTGGCTTCAAGGCATTGATGTTCGACCGCCAGCTACGCCTGAACCTTGCCGCCTACACCTATCGTTACAAGGATCTGCAACTCAGCCGACTTGACCCCGCCACGATCGTGCTGTTGATCCTCAACGCCTCTTCGGCGCGCGTCAAAGGTCTGGAAGGGGATCTGACATTTTCGCCCCACGCCATACCGGGTCTGACGCTTACGACTTCGGCAGCGTTGAACTCGGCGAAATATGATTCACCCTTCCTGTCGGCCTGCTATGTCGGGCAAACAATCGCGGGCGGTTGCACCACGGACGGTCCAGACGCGGGCACCGTGCCGGATCAACAGCAGATGCTGGGACGTCCGCTACCCCGTGCACCCAAGTTCAGCGGGAGCGTCGGCGCCTCTTATGAAACGGCGGTCGGCGACAATCTGAAGGCCAAGTTCAACCTGAACGGTGTCTACACGTCGCGATATTTCCTGTCTCAGGAACTCAACCCGATCGGCTTCAATCCGCAACGCTTTCTGCTCGACGGGTCGATATCGGTCGGTTCGCAGTCCGGCGGCGTAGAAGTCGCGCTCATAGGCCGCAACCTGACCAATCGTTATTACGCCTATTCCGGCTTTCAGTCGCCGGGCACCGGGAGAGGTACAGGCACCACCGTCGGAGTGTTGCCGGACTTTGAAGGCCCAATCTCGCGCGGTCGCGAAATCTGGCTGAAGATAACGCTGCGACCAGGCGAACTCTGAAACATCATAGGCTGTTAAATGGGGGAGACGGCTCCTGCATCCTGGAAGGTGCAGGGGCCGTTGCCCTTCAAAGTGGCGCAGGCAAGACAGAACAATGCATTGGGGAGGTGATCGCCAGTCGCCCGCGCAGCCCATGGCCGCTCCTGATGCATGTAGATAAGTTAGATCATCTGTTCTAACACCTGTATGACAATCGGCTTCGATCCGCTTGGTGGCTGTAAAAACAAGGACTTGATAATGAAGGAAGCCTATATCGTATCAGCCGTCCGGACCGCCATTGGGGATTTTGGCGGCAGCCTCAAGGATTTCGAACCTGCGCAACTGGGCGCGCTGACGATCGCCGAAGCTGTGCGACGAGCGACTATCCAGCCGGGTGATGTAGAACATGTCATCATGGGGCAGGTTATCCAGACTCGGCCCCAGGACGCTTATCTCGCGCGTGTTGCTGCATTGCGTGCCGGCGTTCCGGAACGTACGCCAGCGCTGACATTGAATCGCTTGTGCGGATCGGGCGCGGAAGCGATCATCGCCGCGGCGCGGGCAATCGCCCAGGGGGAGATTAATATAGCAGCCGCCGGAGGCGCCGAAGTGATGAGCCGCGCTCCGCATCATGTGACGGATGTGCGTTTCGGTCGAAAGATGGGCGATGTCGCGATGATTGATGCGCTGGTCGCTGTGCTGAGCGATCCCATAGACGGCTATCACATGGGCGTGACGGCGGAGAATGTTGCGCGTGATCATCATGTAACACGTGAACAGCAGGATGTGCTGGCGGCGGAAAGTCATCGCCGCGCTGCGCTCGCTCAGGCCGAAGGACGTTTCGACGATCAGATCCTGCCGGTGATGGTCAAGGTCGGGCGCGCAACTCGTGAATTTGCAGTCGACGAGCATGTACGGGCCGAAAACGACCTCGCCGCATTGGCGGCATTGCAGCCGGTCTTTCAAAAGGATGGCACGGTCACTGCAGGAAACGCCTCAGGCATCAATGACGGCGCAGCAGCCGTCATCCTGGCTTCGGCCGATGCGGTCGCGCAACACGACCTACGGCCGATGGCGCGAATTCTCGGTTGGGGGCATGCCGGGGTTGCACCCTCCCACATGGGACTAGGTCCGGTGGAGGCGGTGCCCATCGCGCTCGCGCGGGCGGGATTGACGCTTGATGAGATCGACGTCATCGAATCCAATGAAGCATTTGCGGCCCAGGCTTGTGCCGTTTCAACGATGCTTGGATTCGATCCGGTGAAGGTGAACCCCAATGGGTCGGGAATTTCGCTGGGTCATCCGGTCGGCGCGACAGGGACCATCTTGACGGTGAAGGCCATCTACGAACTTGGCCGCACGAAGACACGCTACGCCTTGATCACGATGTGCATCGGTGGCGGTCAGGGGATAGCGATGGTCATCGAGGGGATGTAAGGAGCAATTCCCCAGATGTCGCCTGTTGAAGGTGATAGCTGAATATGTGGCAGTTACCGTCAGGTAACGCGACCTGACATTCCTTATGCGTCCCTTATGCGTCCTAGTCGCAATATTCCCAACGCCCGGCATTGCAAGCGGCAACGGCGCGCCGCCACTCCGTCATCTTACGCGCATATTCGCCTCGCGCATCCGCATAGCCATCACCTTGCCCTTGGGCTCGGCGATAATTCTGCATGATCTTCGCGTCGCGCTCCCGGACATAGGCCAACTGCTGCTGGTTCATCCGTTTGATGATTGCCCGGTCGCGCGCGCGAGCCGCAGTGCTGCGCATGGTCGGATCATTGGGATCATCCGCGTGCGCTGTCATCGGCAGTAGAACTGCTCCAATCGCAAGCACCAATGCACAGGATCCGATCTTCATCAATGCGCCCCCATTTTCTCGTCGGCTTTCTATGCCCGGCGCAAAGCGGAAGGCAATCGATTTGCGATAGATGGAGGGGCTCCATAGCGCTGTAAGGGGGCGGGGGAGCCCATCGCGACAATCGAGTGGTGGGGCATCAAGCCTTGGCAATGCCTGGCGCTCCACTATGGCTGCTTCGTGGAAGCCCGTCTTCGACCATAAACATCGGGGCGGACGGACCGTCGCAATCGCCTTGATCCTGGTTCTGGTCGTGGTGGGAATATTGTTCGCAACCGGCTTCTGGAAGGCAGATGTGTCGGGCGGCGATGTGCCCGAGGTCAGCGTGAAGGGTGGGGAACTTCCCAAGGTTGACGTCGATTCCAAAGTGGTGGTTGTAGGTACCAAGAAGGAAACCATTGACGTCCCCACCGTGGGCGTGAAGGACAATGGTGAGAAATAAGGACCGTTCGGAATTACACGAAACGGCCAAGCAACTTCGCGGCTTGAGAACGGATTGGATATCAGGACAAGACAGCAGCACAACGTATCAAAGCGCGAAAACTCGCCATGGCTCATGGATACCACCGTCATCCGCGCACTCCCTGCATACAGGGAGCACCATGCCACCAGTGACGTCTCTAATTTGCAGAGGGTGACATTTCTAAATGGCGCTTACACGCCGCATGATCGATAATATATCTTATGTTAAATTATAGCATGTAGAAGCGGCCTAAATTGCCTGCTTAGTGCCATGCCAGCGCCGGGCCGCCCGATCATTCCGAAAGAGCCGCCGAGGCCGGCCGCCGCTCTGTTCTACGAACACGCTCCAAAAATCTGTGGACTCATAATATAGGCGAACTTAGAACATATGAACTAGATAATAGGATTGAGAGGATGAGTGACCTATGACCGGCGCCCACTTTACAATATGTAGCTTCTTGACGTCGATCTGTGCGAAAGCTTCGCTCGCATGACCGCGGGCTTCGATCTTGGGCTTGCTGGGGCTCCCGCGCTGGTGACCGGCGCGGCATCCGGAATCGGCCGGGCAACCGCGCTGCTGCTCGCCGAGAACGGCGCCTTTGTGGCAATCATAGACAAGAATGCCGACGCCGCCAGGGCCGTTGCCGATCAGATCAATGCAGCCGGAGGACGCGCAATCACGATCATTGCCGATGCCAGCCAGGAGACAGACGTAAGCCGCGCGATGGCAGAAGCGGAAGCTGCATTCGGCGTGATCCGCGTGCTCGTGAACAATGTAGGCATCGGCGAGCGGCGCGCGCTTGTCGATATCCCGGTCGACGATTGGCGGAACGTCATCGATGTGAATCTGACGTCAGTGTTCCTCTTCAGCCAGATAGCCGCGCGTCGGATGATCGATCAAGGGGTCAGCGGCTCCATCGTCAACATCGCGTCAGTTGCGGGGGAAACGGGGGTCGTCAACCGCAGTTCATACGTCGCCTCAAAGCATGGTGTCGTCGGGCTGACCAAGACGCTCGCACTGGAACTTGCGCCGCATAATATCCGGGTAAACGCCGTCGCGCCAGGCACGGTGGCGACTAACCTGACCGCTCATCTGCTGAGCGTTCCAGAGCTTGTCGCACGCACCAACGCGGTACACCCGCTGAATCGCGTGGCCGAGCCACATGAAATTGCCAATACAGTCGTCTTCCTGGCATCCCCTCGATCAAGCTTCACCACCGGATCGATCGTTGCTGTCGACGGCGGCTTCCTCGCCGGAAAGGCCGCTTGATCCACAACCCGTTTGGACGATCCGGACAACGTAAGCCAGTGGCCGGGCAGAGCCCGCCGAGTTTGCCGCCATGATCCGTCGCCCGGAGCCCCCCCGGGACATCCATGAACGCGTCGAACAGGCCCTATACCGCCCCTCCCCTGCGACCACGGTGCGGCGGACCTCTGCCGGTCAGGATTGCTGTCAAGGAAGCAAGGTGAAGGAAACAACATGATGGACTGTCCCGTGCTGATCCTCCGTTCGCCACATGATTACGCCGATCTGGTCGGAACCGAGTTCGGGCCCGGTCGATGGATGCTTCTTGACCAGCCGCTGATCGATCGCTTCGCGGAGACGACCGGCGATGACGCCTGGTTCCATGTGGACGTCGAACGCGCTCAGCGTGAATTGCCGGGCGGACGCACCATCGTGCACGGTCTTCTCACCCTCTCACTCATTCCCGGCCTGCTCTATGAACTCATCAAGTTCGAGCATGTGTGCCGGGCATTGTCCTATGGCTATGACCGCCTTCGGTTTCTCGTTCCCGTGCCGGAAGGTGGCAGGATCCGGCTGCGCGGCCGGATATGCGGGGCGGAACGGCGGGAAGCTGGTCTCTTCGTTACACTGGAATGCGTGGTGGAACTGGAGGGGGCAGAAAAACCCGCGCTCGTCACCAACATGCTTGAGCTAATCTTTGACGAATAGGACGGCGACGCGATCTCCCGTTGCGCCCCGTGGCGGGTCCAACCACTTCAATGCGCACGAAGCACCGGGTTGACCGACAAAAACCCTACACGACCATGTAGCCACCATCGACCGGAATAGTGACGCCATTGACGAAGCTGGCATCGCTCGAGCAGAGAAACGCAATAACCTTTGCGACTTCCTCCGGTCGCCCCAGCCGCTTCATGGGGCAATGAGTATCCAGCCAGGATTGAAGTGTCTCAGACGCGGATTTGACCAGAGGTGTCTCGGTGTAACCAGGCGCGACGGCATTTGTGCGTATCCCAAAGGACGACAGCTCACGGCACAAGGCCTGGGTGAACGCTTTCACGCCCCCTTTTGAACTGCCGTAGCCGGCATTGCTGAAACCGCTGCCGAGGCCAGCGATCGAAGATATATTGACGATCGCCCCCTTCGTATTTTTCAGGGCTTCCAGGAATGCAACGGTCATGTTGTAAGATCCCGTCAAGTTGACCGAAATTGATCGATCCCATTCGATCGCTGACTCTGGACTGCCAAAACTCGCGAGACCAGCCACACCAGCGTTGTTTACAAGCGCCGACGCGTCACCCATTTCCCGGCGGACGGCTGCGGCGACATCACGCGATGCGTCGCGATCGGCCACATCCAGCATATAAGCCTTGGCACATCCACCTTGCGCTGAGATTCGTTCGGCTGCTTCTCTTGCGGCCTCACCGTTCCGATCGATCAGCGCGCATCTTGCACCGCGCGATGAAAACTCCTGAACTGTCGCAAATCCGATACCGGAAGCGCCTCCCGTGACGACGACAAGCTGATCCTGATAGTCCATTTTCATGAAATCCTCCCTCGGACCTGCCTCGCCAGCGACACGACATCGAGCAGCGACCTCAGCATGTCATTGAGATGTGTGCAGCCCGATGGGCCACGCAGCTGCGCCGGCACCTGTTTGCGCAATTCCGCAACATGGTGGCCGAGCAGCATTGCAGCGGTGGCAGGAGCCGCCTCACATGTCAGATAGGGCAAGACGTGCGGCGTGACATCAACCGACTCCAGCGTGAGCGCTTCGGCATCAACCTTGGCCAATAAACCATATTCATGGAATATTCGTCGCTTGTCTGGATTCCCGAAGATGGCGCAGCTGTCCTGGAACCAGGCATCGACGAAGAGCGCATTGCCGTCCCGCCAGACATCGGTGCGCCGTAGCCTCCATTCGTCCGGACCATCGTGCTTCGCCACCGCGTGAAAGGCCTGCGTGTTGGTGAACGCAGCCGACAGCGGTCCTTCCGGCTGCGCGGCGATTTCCTCTCTGCCGCGACCATCGGCCCTGATCGAAGGTGATCCAGGAACGTAGCTGATGCAGACGTCCGTTACATCGCGGTCGGCCGGAGAGGGCATGCCGGTTCGTTCGACATAGGAATTCAGGCCACCTTCCCACCCGTGCCAGGCGGCGAAAGCCATGAACGCGGCCCCGGCGAGATCGTCAAGGAGCCGATGGAGGCAGGTCGCGTTCATTGCCTCGTCAGACAGGACGTTGGACATCGCCTTTCGCATCTCTCCGCCGGGCTTCAGGCCGGCGAAGCCACCCAATTGAAGCTGGCAGCGACTGCCGTCGAGCGAAACCAGTCGGCCGTTAAGGCCGAGCTTTGCCTCAAGGTGATCTTCGGCAACAATGGCGGCTTGCTGATCCGGCGACTGTTTGACATCACGCGCACGGCCGACAATTGTCACGATCTGCTCGTTACCCAGACTCCACAGACTTTGCAGTGAGCTGGTGCGGCGCACCGAGCCAGGCCGTAGTCCGTTTTCAGGATCAGCGGCCTTTGCGACTGCCTCGTTGCACGAAATATTCCCATTCACCTTAATGATCTTTCCCTCGGTCGGTGGCGGCGGTGGACCGCTGCTCATGCGCTGCCCGGCATTCACATATGAAGAACGCGAAGCTGAGCGGCACAGCATCGTGCTTGCGCTTATCCACTCGGCCATTCGTCCGGGTCTTGCACCGTAACAACCACCTTGCCGACATGCGCGTCCCTTTCCACTGCGCGGTGCGCGTCAGCAATGTTCTCCAGTGGGAAGCGATGAGCGACCGGCATGCGATAGGCGCCGCTGACGATCCCGGCCCGCAGGGCTTCGATCGCCGCAGGCCCGCGGTCCTCATCGCTCAGCAGTGAAAGCATGTTGAAGCCGCGCATCGTCAGGCAGCGACGCATTGCGAGGGGCCGGGGAAAGGTGGTGGGCTCCCGCGACAAGCCGCCGTACAATATCAGCGTCCCCTCCTCCGCCAGGCTGTCCATCAACAGTTCGGCGAAAGCGCCTGCGATCGGATCGAAGATCAGGTCGGCGCCACGACCACCCGTGATCCGACGGATCTCGCCGACGACGTCGTTGTCCTCAGTGATCAATATATGATGCGGTCCAAAATTGGCTAGCTGGTCGATCTTCGCCGGCGTACGCGTCGTTGCGATCACATTGGCACCCAGGTTGCGCGCGATCTGCATTGCCGCAACTCCGATCGCCGACGATGCCGCAGTGATTATGACGGTCTGCCCCGCCTTCAGCCCGCCGCTGTCTCGAAGGCCGCCCCACGCAGTGAGGAAGGCAACCCAGCTCGCCGCCCAGTCGACGGAATCCAGCACATCGGGCAGCCTGACAAGACCGGCGGCTGGGTAGAGAATTTCGCTCGCATAGGTACCATAGGTCCCTGAAGCGGCCGAAAGCGTCGCTACTCGCGTTCCCACTGGCCAGCCCGTCACACCCTTGCCGGCGGCGGCGATGCGGCCGACGGCTTCGGTGCCAAGGATCGCGGGGAGCGGCGGCTTCATTGGTGATTGCCCGCTCCTGATCGTCGCTTCCAGGCGATTGATGCCGATCGCCTCCACCGCGATTCGCACCTCGCCCTCTCCCGGCGCCGCGACCTCCATGTCTTCGATATGCAGCACAGCGGGATCGCCGAACTCATGGATACGAACGACCTTGGCCATTCCTGTCTCCCTTGAACTAGCCATATTGAACCCGATTTCGAGAGTCGGTGCGGCGCAACGGCTGGCGCCGCGGATCATTGGATCTGGACGAGGTGGGTCTTGCCGGCGACGCGGAAGGACATCCAGATCAGGACTGGCCAGACCAGGAGCGACAGGATCACCAATCCCTCCCGCAGCCCATGCCCCTCCCCTGCCACGGCCGCGCCGAGTTCCACCGCAGCGAGCGGCGCCAGCCCATAGCCGAGCACAGCCACGATCAGCAGGTATATGCTGCTCACACGGCCACGCATCTGCGGGGGACCGAAAAGCTGGATGCTCAGCGGCGAAACCACCGAGAAAGCGGTACTGAAGAACATCCCGACCCCGAAGCCACAAAGCAGCGGTACAAGCGAATCCATCATCAGCCCCGCGGCAAAGGCGGGCGCCGCGACCAAGGCAGGAAGCCTGAAGGTACGTACGATGCCGCCCGTCGGGTCCGCCAACTGCTTTCGGGTGGCAATCCATTGCCAGAAGAAATTGCCGACGAGGCCGGCTGGCACGCCGACAAGGCCGATCAGATAGCCGGCGCTGGATGGGCTTAACCCCTGCTCACGCGCCAGCAGTGCGGGAAGCCAGGCGATGATCGCGAGACTGTACAGGCTGTTCAGGCCAGTGAGCGACAGCAGCGGTCCGAAGAAGCCGAAACGCGTGCGCAGATAGGTGAACACAACGCGTATGTCGGCATCGGCGACCGACGGGTTCCGAGCCTCACGCCGCGCCGGCACTGTGGCGCTCAGTACGAATATCGCCGCAAGCAGCAACCCAGGCAGGCCCACGAAGATGAAGGTCATCCGCCAGGCGTCAAGACCGGTATGGCCGCTCACCCGGGCCGCCAGGTCCATCGCCGCCGCGCCCACGGCATATGAACCGATCGCCATGACACCGGCGACGGAGGCAAAGATCGCCACGGGCATGCCCCTTCTGTGCCGGGGATAGAGATCTGCGATGAGGGAGATCGCCGCGGGTGTCAGCACCGCTTCGCCCAGGGCAACGCCGCTGCGCAGGATCAACATCATCCAAAAGCCGTTCGCAAAGCCCGACAGGATCGTCGAGAGGCTCCAGACGACCACTCCGGCGGTCACCACGATGCGTCGGTTGCGCGTATCAACGAAATGCGCGAGAACAAGGCCACCCACGGCGTAGAACAGTGCAAAGCCAACGCCCAGCAGGAGCGCCAACTGCCGATCATCCAGGGCGAGCGACTGGGATACAGGCAAGGCCAAAAGCGCCAGGATGCTGCGATCGACGTAAGAAACCGCATAAAGCAGCGTCAGCAGGGCGACAGTGATCCCTGCTCCTTTCATGGGGGATTCCTCACTGCCTGCGGCCGGCATATCGCTCTCCAGCTTCAGGCTGGCTTCAGTCCATGACACGAAGCTATTCTCCTAGAACGATCGATCTAATCTGAGATATCCTGATCTCGCGCCGACCTCATATATTGCATATAATATGATGTTTCATCATCGGTCACGGAAAAACTCATATTCAATTTTCTTGATGATCGATTGTTTTATCTGATCGCCATGGCGCCGCCGCAGCCTACTTCTCGTGACAACGCGCACCGGTGTGGATTTATCGAATATCTCTAATAAACAAACCGTACTTTGTAGTTTCGCAGCCATGCCTTTCGGCAGAAAGTCAGATGGCCGCCGTCAGACGGCGATCGATCTCAGAAGCGTCGCGGCGCCCTCGGTTCAGAGACAAGCGGTGCATGGCAATGAGCATGGGCTAAGGTACAGGCCTTGGGGCATGCGGCAGATTTTCAAGGGGAAGAGGTGTTCATGACTCAAGATCGTCAGATGGCGCTTGTCGCATTCCTTCAAGCGCAAAACTGCTCGAATCTTCCCGCGTCGTGGAGGCATCCGGCGGCGGCCGCCGACTTCCTGCAGCCGGAATATTATCAGCGCATCGGCCGCACCTTGGAGGAAGGGAAATTCCACCTCGCCTTCTTTGATGATCGGCTCGCGATCCCTGACGTCTTCGGCGACGACTATCGCATGACCGTGGAGCAGGGTATCCGTGCGGTGAAGCTCGATCCGATGCTGTGCGCCAGCGCGCTGGGTCATGTAACGCGCCATCTTGGGATCGGAGTTACCTATTCCACGACATATTACGAGCCCATCCATGTGGCGCGGACCTTTGCCACGCTCGATCAGCTGACGGGCGGAAGGGCGGCCTGGAACGTCGTGACGTCCCTCAACGATTCAGAAGCAGCCAATTTCGGCCGTGATGCAGCGCTCTCTCACGATCTGCGCTACGATCGCGCCGAGGAATTTCTGGAAGTGGTGCAGGGACACTGGCGCAGTTGGGATGACGATGCGTTGGTAATCGACAAGGAGCGCGGCCTGTTCGCTGATCCGGGCAAGGTCCGCCGCCTGGAACATGCCGGGGAATGGTTCAAGTCTCGCGGGCCCTTCACGGTCCCCCGTTCGCCGCAGGGCGAGCCGGTCCTGATCCAGGCGGGACAGAGTGGGCGCGGCCGCGCCTTCGCGGCGAAGTGGGGCGAGCTCGTTTTCGTCATCTATCCGAACCTGGAGGTGGGACGCCGGTCCTATGGCGAATTCAAGGACCTGCTGGACCAGATCGGGCGCGGCAGGGATTCGGTCAGGATCACGCCCGCCGTCTACGCCATCGTCGGCGAGACGCAGGCGCAGGCGGAGGATAAGAAGGCGCTGATCGACGGCCTCACCAAGCCGATCGACGGATTGGTGCTGTTGTCCGAGGTGCTCAATTTCGATTTCTCGACGAAGGGCTATGATGAACCGTTCACGAGCGAGGAGATGGACGCAATATCCGGCATACAGGCGTTCCGCGACCGTGTCGTCCGTTTGAGCGGGCGCACCAATCCCACGCCGGCCGACTTCGTGCGCTTTACGCAGCGCGGCACGCTCGCAGAGTTTCCCACCTTCGTTGGATCGCCAAAGCAGGTTGCCGACCAGATGGAAGAGTGGTTCGGTTCCGCCTGTGATGGCTTCGTGCTTGCGGCGGGCTATGCTCCCGGCAACTATGAGGATTTCGTCCGCCTCGTCGTACCCGAGTTGCAACGCCGTGGCCTGTTCCGCAAGGATCATCAAGGCATCACGCTTCGCGACAATCTGGGAATCAGGAAGCCATCGATATCCGGCGGCTGATCGCCTTCCCAGCGAACCGTTGAGGCTCTAAGATCAAAGCATGGATCAGGAACTGACCCGTTTGAACCTTAATCTCTTGCGTGCCTTTTTTGCCGTGGGGCGGCATTGTTCGTTCGTTCGCGCAACGGCGGAAGTCGGCCGATCCCAGGCGACGCTCAGCATGCAGGTGCGCGAACTCGAACGGCAGCTCGGGGTCAGCCTTCTGGAACGGACAACGCGAAAGGTCGCCCTGACGGAGGCTGGGGCAGCCTTGTTGAAACGCGTGGAGAGCGGCTTCGCGGAGATTGCCGACGGCTTGTCGACGGTCCGCAGCATCTCCACGATGCGGCAGGGACGCTTGGTGATCGGCTGCGTGCCTTCGATATCCGGCAGCCGCCTGCCGGCGATCATCGCCTCGTTCCGGCAATATGATCCCACCCTACGGATCGATGTCGAGGAGCTTACCTCGCCGGAGGTCGTTACAGCCCTATCCGAGCAGCGCGTGGATATCGGCGTTGCGCCCTGCCCATCGCCCACGCCTTCAGGAATCAGCTTCGCCCCAGCCGTCGCCGAGCCCCTGTGCATTGTCATCTCGCGCAAGCTGAGGGCGCCCACTGGCGAGGCTATGAGCCTCATGCATCTGGCGACACTGCCGCTCATAACATTGTCAGGATCGGTGCTGCTGCAATCGGAGCTGGAACAGGCCATGCAGTCGCACCAACTCCAGCTTCAATCGCGGACGGAGGTGCGCCACATCCATACGGCCGTCGCCATGGTGCGGGCCGAGGTCGGGGCGGCGGTAATCCCCCGGCTCGCACTGCCGGATCGATTGGACAGGGACATTGAAGCCCTGCCGATCGGCTCTCCGCCACTCACCCGTGCGCTGGGCATTCTTACGCGAAAGGGTCATGCGCTGTCCTCTTCAGCGCTGCGCTTCTCACGGCATACCCGCGCCGCCCTGATCAAGAGCCTGGCCGCAATCGCGCCGTAGGAATCCGACCAGCTGCAATAGCGCGACGCAATCAAACAGCCCAGTAACGGAGGTCTGCATGACCATAATGGCTCGTCGAAGCGCCCTCTATCTGCCCGCGTCCAATGCCAAGGCCATCGCAAAGGCGCGCACGCTCGATTGCGACGTGGTCATCCTGGATCTTGAGGATGCCGTCGCCGCAGATGTCAAACATCTTGCCCGCGAACAGGCTGTCGCCGCACTTGCAGAAGGCGGCTTCGGGCCGCGTGAGCTCATCGTGCGCGTGAACGGCCTTCAGACCGAATGGGGCGCAGCGGATCTGCGCGCGATCGGACCAGCCGGCGCTGACGCTATCCTGATACCCAAGGTCAGCACGGCCGAGGACATTGTTCGATATGCAACACTGCTCGAGGGTCACGATGTCGACCTGTGGGCGATGATCGAGACACCACTAGCGCTGTTCAGACTCGAAAGCATAGCGGCGACCGCCGAATCCACGCGCCTGCGCGCCTTCGTCATGGGCACCAACGACCTCGCGAGAGAAACCGGCGCCACGCTCGACACTATGCGCACAGCATTCACAGGCGCGCTTGGCCTCGCCGTCGCGGCGGCACGCGCGCATGGCCTGTCGATCCTCGATGGCGTATATAATCATCTCGACGATGAAGCGGGTCTTGAAGCTCAAGCGCGACAGGCGGTTCTGTTCGGGTTCGACGGCAAGACCCTGGTGCACCCTCGCCAGATCGCCGTCTGTCACCGGGCGTTCACGCCCGATGATGCCGCGATTGCGCGGGCGCAACATATTATCGCAGCATTCGACGCCCCTGGAAACCTGGCCAAGGGCGCGATACAGGTTGACGGCCAAATGGTCGAACGGTTGCACCTGGAAGGCGCCCGGCGTACCCTCGCAATGGCGGCCCTGCCGGCGGCCTGAGACAGCATTTCCACACCTCCATTGCAGCGGTTGCCGCTGCACTTAAGGCCGCGAACCGGAGGACGGATCCCTATGCCCGCTCCTTCGATGGGCACCGCCACAAGCCCGATACAGAATCGTGTTGGCAAGCAAATCGCTCTTCATTAGATAATGTAAAACGTTTGACTAAATGTAACATATCATCCTGCGCGATGAAGCTTTGCCGGCAGAGATCGGCCTTGCCAGGACGGGAAGGCTGCACCCGATGATTCAGGCGTGATCCGCTTATCCAGTTGAACCGAACAGACCTATGGAAGGAACAAGACGCATGGCCGAAATTCTAGCTCTGGGCATCAGCCACTATCCGATGCTGCTGTGGCCCGACAAGAACATGTCAGGACTGCTCAAGCAAATGATGACCAATCCAAAGCTGCCTGAGCCGCTCAAGAGCGCGGCCGGATGGCCAGCGGCCATGCAAGAGGAATGGGGCGACGACGAAGGCGAGGCAGCAGCAGCCCTCCATCGCGAGAAAATGGTCGACTGGACCCGCAAAGCGCGACAGGCTCTGGATGACTTCAATCCCGACTTCGTCCTTTTGTGGGGCGACGATCAATATGAGAATTTCCGCGAAGATGTCGTCCCGCCCTATTGCGTGAATGCGCACCCCGAATTCCGTTTTCACAACTTTCCGAACAATATCTGGGGAGAGCCCGTCGACAAGGAATTCGTGTTGCCCGGCGTGACGGAGGCAGGCAAGCATCTGGTCAGCGAACTGATTTCAGCCGGGTTCGACAGTGCCTATTCATACAAGCCGCTGCATCATCCGCTCGGCCACGCATTCACGAATGCGATCTTCTATCTGGACTATGACCGCAAGGGCTTCAATTACCCGATCCTGCCGGTCTCCATCAACTGCTATGGCCGACACGTCATCTGCCAGAAGGGCGGCCTGCCCTCTTTCACGAAGGAACTTACCGAAGCGGATCTCGATCCGCCGGCCCCCATCCCGGCCAGGCTGTTCGACATGGGAGCCGCGACGGCGCGCATTCTGTCGCAATCCAAATATCGGGTTGCCATCATCGCATCGTCGAGCTGGTCGCACGCCTTTCTGACCAAGAAGAATCACTATCTGTGGCCGGACATCGAAGCTGATCGTTCCCTTTTCGAGCCGATGGCGAACGGCGACTATGCCTCCTGGCGCGACTATCCAGCCTCCGCAATCGAAGACAGCGGGCAGCAGGAAGTCCTCAACTGGTTCTGCCTCGTCGGCGCCTTGAACGAACTGGGTCGCGGCCGACCCGACGAGATCGGCTTCGTTGAAACGTGGATTTTCAACTCGACCAAGGCCTTCCTCGTATCAAGGCCCTAAACCGTACAGATTGCAGGCCGTGCGCCCGCCGGAGCCACGGCGAGTGCACGGCTCCGCTTTAGGCTTGAGGCCTGCCGTCAGTGGTCGCCGAGCGGGGCCGGGATCTTAATCCTGCACATAAGGTCACGCGCCTGTGCGATGCCGGCGAAAATCGTGCCGCGTTTTTCCGATGACGCCGAGCACAGCCCCAGGATACCCAGGAGTTCCAGCCTCTCCGCGGCCTCAAGAATGGCGATCGGATTTCCGTTCGCTGGCAAACACCCCCGCATCAAGATTTCCCAGGCAATCGATCCCTTGGCAGCCTGCTAGACTAAACCGTTCACCATCCTCGTTGCAGTGGCCTTGTTAAAGCATATGACCTATGTTGATGTTGTAGACGATCTTGCTTTTCTCCAAGCTCAGCCATGGGAACGAACGGAGCCGAATTCCTGGAGCCGTCCGGAGAGAAGCGTCAGCCCGCTTCGCATCACGCTCAACATGGGAATATAGCAGAGTGTAGCGCATTCCCAAACCGCCCGAGCGACCGATCCGATCAACCGATCTCACCTTGCCACCCAGCCATGATCCACACCCACGAGACCCAAAGCCGGCGAAGTTTCAGCTTGACAGCCAGGGCGAGCTTCGAACAGATAGAACGTATGCTTTATATTCTGTCATTCAGTCTCGGACCAGCGGGTTCAGGGCGAACGAATGGCAAACTGCCATGATTATGGAATTACAAGGCACCGGGCATCGCGCCGACCATTGCTATGGAGAGTGAGTATGGACTTCAATCTTCCCGCCGACGATGATCCGCGCCGCCTGGAGGTGCGCAAGTGGCTCGAAGCGCACCCTAACGTAACCTATGAGGAACTGGCGCAGAAGGGCTACACCGTTCCGCACTGGCCGGCGCCATGGGGCCTCTCGGCGGATCCCGAAACGCAGCTGATCATCGAACAGGAGATCAAGCGCGCCGGAATCACGCATCCTCATACCCTCAATCCGATCGGCGTGAACCAATGTGGCCAGTCGCTGTTGGTGTACGGCACTGAAGAGATGCAGCAGAAGTTCCTACCGCCAGCGCTTGCCTGTCGCGACATCTGGTGCATGCTGTTTTCAGAACCGTCCAGTGGATCGGACCTGGGCGGCCTGCGCACTTCAGCGCGGCTGGAGGGTGATCATTACATCATCAACGGCCAGAAAATCTGGAATTCGAACGCTCATATTTCGCAGGTAGGCGTTGTTATCGCAAGGACCGACCCCACGGTACCGAAGCATCGCGGCCTGACTGTCTTCCTCATCGACATGAAGGACCCGGGCGTTGAGGTACGCCCGATACTCGACATGTCCGGTCATGCACCTGAATTCAACGAGGTGTTTCTGACCGATGTCCGCGTGCCTGTCAGCAACCGGCTCGGCGAGGAAGGCCAGGGTTGGCGGATTGTTCTCGAACAGTTGCAGACCGAGCGGATGGGCATGGTAAAACCGGGCGCGGTATGGGGTTTTGGCCCAACCGCGCGGGAGCTTGTTTCCGGCCTGATCGAGACGCGCAAGATCAATGATCCGCTCGTTCGTGACGAAGCCGCGAAACTCTATGTCGAGGGCGAACTGCTCCGTCTGCTGGCCGATCGCAACCTCAGTAACCGGATCAACGGCAATCCGCCCGGCCTTGAGGCGAACCTTGGCAAGATGATTGCCTCGCCTCACGGCCAGCGCCTCTCGGATCTGGCCAAACGGACAGAGGGTATAGCCGGGATGCTGCGCGACGAGGATGAACTGCCCCTGCCCAAGCAGGACTATGGCTTGTTCAACAGCTGGGACTATTGCTACTGGTTCGGACCGGCTGGCACGATCGGTATCGGCACGACGGAAATCCTCAAGAACACGGTCGCGGAGCGCATCCTTGGCCTGCCGCGCGACATCGATCCGTCGGCGAAGTTGCCGTTCAGTGAAATCGGGCGCCCGCAACTGGCGGCCTGAAACATCCATCGCGCCAATGTCCGCGACCCTGCAAACGCCAGGACATTGGCCCTCGACCGGGGAACTTATCCAATGAATTTCACCCTCAGCGAAGAACATATCGCTCTCAGGGATAATGCGCGCGCCTTCCTCTCGAAGGAAGTCAGGCTCGACCCTTATCTCAAACCAGAGGCAAATGAGCAGCCTGTCGCGCGTGATGGCCTCTGGGATGAAATCCGGAAGCTTGGCTGGACCGGCATCGTCATCCCGGAAGCTTATGGCGGATTGGGCCTGACCTATATCGACCTTGTCATGATTGTCGGTGAGACGGGCCGCACCCTCGCGCCGTCGGCTCTTTTCGGAACACTGGCGGGCGCCTGGGCCGTCGAACGTTGCGGCAGCGAAGAACAGAAGCAGTCTCTGCTGCCACAGGTGGCCGCAGGCGAGCTTTCACTCGCGCTGGCAGTCGCGGACCCGAATGGCGACGTAAACGGCCTGTCACATGGCGCCACCGCTTCGAAGGCGGGGGACGGCTGGACGATCAGCGGGGAAAAGTCGTTCGTCGTCGAGGCAGCCGATGCAGACAAGATCGTGGTCATGGTGGACGTCGAAGGCACGCCCGGCTTCTTCATCGTGGATGCCAAGGCCCAGGGCCTGGCGATGGAGCGCCTCGACTGGCGCGATATCACCCGCCATGTGAGCCGCATTTCATTCAAGGACGTGCCGGCCGAGCGGCTGCCTCAGGCCGATGGCGACAGCTGGTCGTGGATCCGCGACCGGCTCTACCTCATACTCGCTGCGGAAAGCGCCGCAGGTGCCGAACAGGTGCTTGACGACGCCGTGGCCTACGCGAAGGAGCGTATCGCCTTCGGCCGGCCCATCGGCTCTTACCAGTCGATCAAGCATGACCTGGCCGAAGTCGCCGGCGGCAACGAATGCGCCACTGCCGGGGTGCAATATGCCGCATGGGCGTTAAGCGAGGGCACCGCCGACGCCAGCAAGGCCGCAGCCATTGCACAAAGCTATGCCAGCGAGCAGTATCGCGCTGCCACCGCCTGCAATATTCAAGTGTTCGGGGCCATCGGCTTCACCTGGGAAATGCGGAACCACCTCTACTACAAGCGGGCGCGCGCCAACGCCGAGTTGCTTGGCACGCCTCGCGATCAGCGTGAGCAGATCATGCGGATATTGGAAAGCGAGCATAAGCACGCGGCCTGAGAGGAAGCGGGCGCAAAGGAAGATAAAATGGTTCTGGTACGATTTGTCGATCCGGCGGGGCAGGAAACGGACGTCGCGATCAACGATGGCATCTCTGTCATGGAAGGGGCGGTAACGGCAGGAATTGCAGGGATTGACGCCGATTGCGGCGGTCAGCTCTCCTGCGCCACCTGCCACGTATATCTGGGCGAAGCTTGGGTCGGGCTCGTGCCAGCCCCATCCGAGGAGGAGGACGCACTGCTCGATTTCGCGGCAGAACGTCAGCCCAATTCGCGCCTGAGTTGCCAGATCATCGTTCAGCCTGAGCTGGATGGTCTGGAAATCGGGATTCCCGTTCATCAGGGTGGCTGAAGGACCGACCCCGATGGCAGGCGCTGTCGCGTCTGGTGCGATCCATACGGAAGTGGCGTTTCGGGCCGAAACCATCGATCAGTTGCGGGAGATGCTATGACTGCGACTACTCACGACGAACTCGCCAGCCGCCTGCGCGAGGCTTATCGTTCCGGTGCTGTGCCACCGCTGCGCGACGGCCTGGACCCGCTCGATATGGCGGGTGCCTATGCCGTACAGACGATCAACACGCGCTACTGGGAATCGCAGGGACGCCGGATCGTGGGGCGCAAGGCAGGGTTGACGGCCAAGGCCGTTCAGACGCAACTAGGCGTCGATCAGCCCGACTTTGGCGTGCTGTTCGATGATATGCGGATCGCCGACGGCGGCAGGCTCGACCCCGGTGCCTGCCTTCAGCCGAAGGCGGAAGCGGAGATCGCGTTCGTGCTGGGCACGGATCTGCCTTCCGCACAGACGACGGCTGAAGAGACGGCGGCGGCAGTGGCGACGGTACATGCCGCCATCGAGATCGTGGACAGCCGGATCGCCGACTGGAAAATCACCTTCGCCGATACCGTGGCGGACAACGGCTCCTCCGCCTTTTTCGTTCTGGCGGAAGAAGGGCACTCCTTGCCCGGCCTTGATCTGTGGTCTGCCGGGATGGTGATGGAGATTAATGGGACGATCGCATCCCTGGGCGCGGGCGCGGCGGCGCTTGGACATCCTTTGAATGCAGCGGCATGGCTTGCGCGGACGCTGGCAGAGCGCGGCGAGCCGCTGAAGGCTGGCGACGTGCTGTTGGCGGGCGCACTCGGACCCATGGTAGCCATCCATCCGGGCGATCAGGTGCGTGCCGTGGTGGGCGGCATCGGGACATGCAGTTTTAGATATGGAGAGGCTTGATTCATGGCCAGGGTGAAGGTTGCCATCATCGGATCGGGCAATATCGGTACCGATCTGATGATCAAGGTAATGCGCCTGTCGGATACGCTGGAGATGGGGGCGATGGTCGGCATCGATCCGGCGTCGGACGGGCTCGCGCGGGCGCACCGGCTGGGTGTTCCGACCACATATGAGGGCCTCGACGGGCTGCTCGCCATGCCCCAGTTCAAGGACATCCAGATCGTGTTCGACGCCACCAGCGCCGGTGCGCACCAGCGCCACAGCCAGGCGGTACTGGCTGCGGGCAAGCGGATGATCGATCTGACACCGGCCGCCATTGGTCCCTACACGATCCCGCCGGTAAACGGCGATGCCAACCTGGACGCGGCGAACGTCAACATGGTCACTTGTGGTGGCCAGGCGACAATTCCCATCGTGGCCGCGGTCAATCGCGTGGCCAAGGTGCATTATGGCGAGATCGTCGCTTCCATCAGTTCAAAAAGCGCGGGCCCCGGAACCCGTGCCAATATCGATGAATTCACCGAAACGACCAGCCAGGCCATCGTCGCCGTAGGCGGAGCTACCCGCGGCAAGGCGATCATCATTCTGAACCCGGCCGAACCGCCACTCATCATGCGTGATACCGTCTATTGCCTGTGCGATGAGGCGGACCAGGATGCGATCCGTCGCTCCATCGACGACATGGTAGCCGAAGTGCAAAGCTATGTTCCAGGTTATCGGTTGAAGCAGTCGGTGCAGTTCGAGCATATCGGTTCCAATCGTCCGCTGCACATTCCCGAAATGGCCTCTACGGGAACCTCGGACTTCACCGGGCTCAAGGTCTCGGTCTTCCTGGAGGTCGAAGGCGCGGCGCACTACCTGCCCGCCTATGCCGGCAATCTCGACATCATGACGTCCGCAGCTCTGAAGACCGCCGAGAAGATGGCCAAAAGGATGGCGCTATGACCTTTGATCCCCATCAGACCAAATTGTACATCCAGGATGTGACGCTGCGTGACGGGATGCATGCGATCCGCCATCAATATGGTCTTGATCATGTTCGCGCCATCGCCAAGGCACTGGATGCAGCAAAAGTCGACGCCATTGAGGTGGCGCATGGCGATGGGCTGCAAGGCTCTTCCTTCAACTATGGCTTCGGCGCCTTCACCGATTGGGACTGGATCGGCGCGGTAGCCGAGGTTCTGGAACATTCAGTGCTCACCACGCTGCTGCTGCCGGGTATCGGAACGGTGCATGACCTCAAACATGCCTATGAGATGGGCGTGCGCTCGGTCCGCATCGCCACGCACTGCACCGAAGCCGACGTTTCCAAGCAGCATATCGAGGCGGCCCGCGCTTTGGGTATGGACGTCTCCGGCTTCCTGATGATGAGCCACATGACCACGCCGGATGCGCTGGCGACGCAGGCCAAGCTCATGGAAACCTATGGCGCGCATTGCGTCTACGTCACCGACAGTGGCGGCGCGATGAACATGGACGAATATGCCGCTCGCCTGCAGGCCTATGATCATGTCCTGAAGCCGGAGACCCAGCGCGGCGTCCACGCGCACCACAATCTCTCGCTGGGCGTCGCCAACTCGATCGTCGCCGTGCAGAATGGCGCAATACGTGTCGATGCGAGCCTCGCCGGCATGGGCGCTGGGGCCGGCAACGCGCCGCTGGAGGTTTTCATCGCCGCTGCCGATCGCTACGGATGGAATCATGGGTGCGACCTTTATGCGCTGATGGACGCAGCGGAAGATCTTGTCAGGCCGCTGCAGGACCGCCCTGTGCGGGTCGATCGCGAAACGCTGACCCTTGGCTATGCCGGCGTCTATTCCAGCTTCCTTCGTCATGCAGAAAAGGCGGCGCTCGACTATGGCCTCGATACCCGTTCCATCCTGGCCGAGGTCGGCCGCCGCAAGATGGTCGGCGGGCAGGAGGACATGATCGTCGACATCGCGCTGGACATGTTGAAGTCCGGCAACTGACATGTCACGGCTGTTGGCATTTACCGTCCGCACGCCGCGCGAACTGTACAGCCGGTTCATTCTCGGCCGCCCTTGGCCATCGAACGACTTGATGGAGACTGGATGCCTCACTTAGATCTCGGCGATATCTGCCTGCATTATGAAGAGCATGGCGTCGGCCGCCCCATATTGTGCCTGGCGGAACTGGGCGGCAGCACACGAACCTGGCGGCACGTTGTCGGCGCCCTGGCCCAGGACCATCGCCTCCTCCTCCTCGACATCCGCGGAACCGGACGTTCGGAAAAGCCGTGCCAACCCTACAGCATGGCCAACATAGCCGATGACGTGCAGCGCTTCCTCACTCGGCAGGGGATCGACAGCATCGATATCATGGGATGCGCGATGGGATCGATCGTCGCGCTTGAGGTCGCCCTTCAGGCGCCGGCGCTGGTGCGCTCGCTGTTGCTCTGCTCGGTATCGCCCGACATCCCTGAAAAGACCCGCCTCTATGCCGGACAGCGCGCAAGCGACATTCGCGCGGGTGGCATGCGTGTTGCCTCCCGCACGAGCGCCGAACTGTCATTTCCCGAAGGAATAGCGCTGCCGTTCGCGGTTGCCCGATCGGAATATGAAGGCGACTTCCTGGCAAATGACCCCTATGCCTATGCAGCGCTGACCGAAGCGCTGCTCGATTGGCAGGGCGGTCCGCGCCTCGCCAGCATCGCATGCCCCTGCCTGTGTCTGGCGGGGGATCAGGATTTCATGTGGGATCCCGCCGTGGTCGAGGCCGCGACACTCGCGCTTCCGAACGCATCGTTCGACGTCGTCGAAGCAGCCGGCCATTTCCCTCCCCTCTCCTCCCCGGATGGTTTCTTGGCAAAGGCGCGGGCCTTCCTCGACTCGCGACCCGACTGAGCGAAAGTATTTGGGAGCGACGGCGGATGGTCCCGTCCGCGGAACATGACAGTGCCCCAAAGTACTTAACTGGGCAGGGATGCAATCGCCTGCTGTGCTGAACTCTCGCCGGATTGGCAGGAACGGCACGCATCATCCTGATCCGATGCAATTTGTCTCGCTGGAGCGACGCGCACGCGGCGCTCCGCCACCATTGCGACTTTCTCAAGAAATCCTTGAAGATACACCTTGAAAGCGCTTATCTATCAGATCAATGCATAAATGCGGACGATGAAACCGCTCGGCCGCCAGCCGCGAGACCCCATATGCATATCAATCTCAACTTTCTTCAGACCTTCATCAGCGTGGCCGAACATGAGAGCTTTCGGCGTGCGGCAGAAGAGATGGGGCGGACACAATCCGCGATCAGCATGCAGATCCGTCAACTGGAGGACCAGATCGGTGCCCGACTGTTCAATCGAAGCACACGGCGCGTCGAGTTGACAATGGAGGGCGAGCGTTTGTTGCGCTTTGCGCGTCGTTCGCTCGCCGACCTCAACTTCGGGCTCCGCTCGTTGAAAGAAGAACTCAAGATGCGGAAGGGATTCGTCTCTTTTGGCTGCATCCCGACGCTATCCTCCTCATTGCTCCCGCACCTCATCTACAGCTTCGAGCAGGAGTTCCCTGGCATCACCATGAGCGTCCGCGAAAGCTCGATGCAGGACCTGCTCGAAAAGCTGCGCAGCAAGGAGATCGAAATGGGGATCGGCCTGAATGTCGAAGGCGCAGTCGACTTCGTCTTCGAGCCATTCCTGCAGGAAGAGATCATGGCGTTCATCCCCCCGCCCTTCCAGAACCGTTCGGCGACCAGCATCACGCTGGCCGAACTTGCAGAACTTCCGGCCATCGTGCTCGACAGTGCCACGGCGCTGCGCGGAGTATTGGATGCGGAATTGGCAGCGCGCGGTCTCAAGCTGCGGACACGCTACGAGGTCAGCCAGGTGCAGACGCAATATGCGATGGCCGTCGAAGGTATTGGGGTAGCCATCATGCCAGCCTGCGCCATTCCACGCGGGAACCGAGAAAATCTCCAGATCCTCCCCATCGTGGATCCGCGGCTGAGCCGCACGATCTGCATCATTACTGCCCGCGGCACTGTTTTGCGCGAAGCGGCGCGCGCTTTCGCGGACTTCACGAAAAGCATGTTAAGGGCACAGTCGGCCCGCCCCGCCCCACCAGCCTGAGCGCGCGCCTGCCGAATGCTTCAAGCTTTGGAGGATGGGCCCCGCTCTTCCCGGTTTATGGCGTCGTTTTATCCAATCCGCGGAACAATCAGGCAGCCGAGACTGCGACCTGCATAGCCCCTATCTGGTCGATATGCACGTCGATGATGTCTCCAGGTGCCACCGGCCCCACGCCGGCCGGCGTACCTGTGAAGATCACGTCCCCCGGCAACAGCGTGTAATAGCTGGAGGCAAACTCGATGAGCTTGGGGACGTCGTAGATAAGACAGCTGGTATTTGAAGCCTGCCGCGTCTCGCCATTGATCTTGAGCCAGAAGTCCAGCTTGCCCGGCTCAGCGATCTCATCGGCGGTGACAAACCACGGCCCCAGGACTGCATAGCTGTCCACAGAGGCCCGGAATGTCTTCTGCTGGACGCCCCGCACTGTCATATCGAGGCCCACGCAATATCCCGCGACGTAAGACATCGCTTCTTCAGCCGGAATGTTGGTTCCGGTCTTACCGATGATGACGACCAGCTCCGCCTCATGGTCGGTGCGGCGATCCGGGAAGCGTAACTTCACGCCGTCCCCGGCACCGACCAGCGAGCTGTTCGCTTTGAAGAACAGACCCCAATCACCGATGGGCTTGATGACGTTGCCCTGCGACAGGTTGGGATCGGCGCGCGACTCGGCGAGATGATCATTATAGTTGACCGGCGCACCGATGATCTTGGACGGATTAGCGACAGGGCTCAGCAGCTTGATCTCCTTGAGCCCGCGGCGCTGCGCGGAGGGCGCAAGTTCGGTCACGCGGGCAAGAACAGCATCAAGATTGCTGTAGAGCAGATCGGCCATCGGCAGCGGGTAACGGCATTCCGGAAGGATTTGCAGCGCCTCGGTCACATCCAAAACGCTGTCGCCCTGCACAAGGCCGAGCCGGTTGTCGTCAAAACGGCAGATCCTCAACGCCTAATCTCCTCCTGAAAAGTCTGATACAATACCGGCCTCGGGTAGCGGCCCTTCCTGGACATCGCCGTCATCGCCTCATGCATCGATCGTGTCGTAATCCTTGGGAATGGTGATCTCGAGATTGCGGGCGTCGGGCGAGTAATCAAGCACGGTATGCGCTATGCCCGACGGCATCAGGCAACAGTCGCCCGGCTCCATCAAAACCTCACCATGGCCCTCGAACTCCAGCTTCATCCAGCCTTCGAGCATGTAGAACATCTGCACTTGGGTGATGTGCCGGTGACGTTTGCGTACCTCGTCCGTGCATGGAGGAACGAGCTTGATCACATGAGCATGCAACATGCCGTCGGTCACCTCGGCAAATCCCAGATCGCGATATTTCGCAAAAGGTCGCAACCCGTCAGACTTGAAATCCTCCTCGCCATGCAGCTTCGCAACCACAAGCTTCGACACCACGAGGTTTGAAGTCGCGTTTGATGCCTCATTGTCCACGATGCATCCTCCTTATCATTGCCATATACCAAAGCCGACGCCATGCCGGCTGTACGCTATCGTCAGACTTCGCGATCGCGAAGTGTCGTCCTCGCCCATGCGCCTCGTCACACCACGCGTTCTTGCATCAGTTGATCGATACGGTCCCGATTCAAACCCAGCAGCTCACCCAGCACAGCCTCCGTCGATTGGCCAAGTGCAGGACCGGCATGGCTGAAACGGGGCGGCGTCACGGATAACCGGGGCAATGGCGCAGGGATAACGAGCTCGCCGACCCTCGGATCCTGAATCCTGAGCAGATTCTCGCGAGCGGCATATTGCGGATCGGCGAATATGTCGGCGATGTCGAGCAGCTTGCTCGCCGGCGCCTGTGCCGCCTCGCAGCGCGCCAGAATTTCGGTGGTCGGCAGGCTCTTCACCCAGTCGGCCACGATCGCGTTGACCTCTGCGCGATGGCGATTCCGTTGGACGAGCGTAGCATAGCGCGGATCCTGCGCCAGCTCGGGCCGGTCCATTGCCCTGGTCAGCCGCTCCCACATCCGATCGTTCGAGCAGGCCAGCGCGACCCACGCGCCATCGGCCGTTTCATAGTGGCTGTGCGGCACGATATTGACCGTATCGGGGCCCATCCTTTCGCGCTTGTAGCCGGACGATGCGAACGCGGGCGCCAATTCATCCAAGACGCGGAATATGCTCTCATAGAGGCCGATGTCGACGACCTGGCCGCATCCGGTCTGCTCGGCCACGCGCAGGGCAACCATCACGCCGAAGGCCCCGAACAGCCCGGTCATGTAATCCGCCAGCGAGGTGGAGCCGGGAACCACGGGCGGGCGGCCAGGCTCTCCTGAAAGATACGCCAGGCCGCTGAATGCGTGTGCGATACGCGCAAAGCCGGGCTTGTCACGCATCGGCCCGGTCTGGCCATAGGCGCTCACGCGCAGCATCACCAGCTTCGGATTGATGGCCGCCAGATCTTCGTAGCCCAGCCCCCATTTCTCCATCGTTCCCGGCCGGAAATTCTCCAGCACCACATCGGATTTCTCGACGAGTTGGCGGAAGATGTCCGCCCCTTCCTTCTTCCGCAGGTCAAGCGTCACGGACCGGCGGTTTCGGGCCTCGCTCAGCCAGACGAGCGTGTCACCGCAGGAGGTGGCTGTCCCGAAGCGACGAAGGGAATCGCCTTCCCCTGGCTGCTCGATCTTGATCACCTCTGCACCGAAGTCTGCCATCAGCGTGCCGCAGAATGGCGCCGCGATGAACGTCGCAACGTCCAGCACACGAATGTCACTGAGCGGTCCGGCGCTCAAGCGACGGCCCCCTGGAACAGGGTCGCCCGGGCAAGGATCTTTTCAGCCAGCTTGACATGCGCGCGATCGATAAGAACGCCTTCGATGCCAATCGCTCCCTGGCCATCCGACGCCGCCGCCGCCATGCGATCGGCGATGCGCCGCGCCCAGGCGATCTGGGCGGGCGTCGGAGAGAAAATCTCGTTCGCTATCGTCACCTGCGAGGGGTGGATCGCCCATTTACCCTCGAACCCCAGTGCCCGCGCGCGGATCGCGCTGGCGCGATAGGCATCGGGATCGCCATAATTTGCGAAGGGCCCATCGATCGGACGCAGGCCATGGGCGCGACAGGCATTGGCGATCCGCGCCAGCGCGAAGTGCCACTGGTCGTTTTCCGCGCCACCGACCGCATATTCCGGGTTGGGCGCTCCGAACACCGTGTCGAAATTCTCAAGTTCGATCGAATAATCTCCCACGCCGAAGATGATGCCTTCCAGCCGCGGCGACGATGCGGCGATCGCTTCCACCTCTGCCAGCCCGCGCGTCGTTTCTATGAGAATTTCGATCCCTACCCCCCTCTCCCGCGGCGTTTCGAGTTCCATGCAGCCGAGCAGCCGGTCGACGAAGCGAACATCTTCACTCGTCTGCACCTTGGGCAGCAGGATCATGTCCAGCCGCGGGCAGCGCGCAACCGCCATAATGTCCGCGATCGCCCAGGGCGTATCCAGGCCATTGACCCGCACGGAAACCATCTTGGCGCCCCAATCGACCGCGTTCAGCGCCTCGACCGCGTTAGCGCGCCCTTCCTCCCGCCGGTTCGGCGCGACGGCGTCCTCCAGATCAAGGAAGATGGAGTCAGCGGGTCCCTGTGCTGCCTTTTGAAAAAAATGGGGTGATGTCGCCGGAACCGCCAGTTCGGAACGCTGGACTCGCTGAATTCTCGCAATATCTGCCATTATTGTTCCTGGCCCCACCTACGCCGGTGCGCGTGCAAGCGCCGCGGCTTTGGCAGCGCTCCCTTCCATCAAACCGATTGTCCGCACTGGCTAGACGAAAAGCCAAAGTCTGTCTCATTCATCCTTCTGATGAACTCATCATAAAAATTCATGCAGCGTGACGACAAGAGTGTCACAGCAAGAATCGGGCCGATACCGTCATGTTGACAGTTCGCAGTGATCGAGAGTAGTCAGCTGGTGACGCAGCTTTGGCTGTGATGGTCCCGCAATTTATGCAAGAGCATGCTGCTTCAACATTGAAAGTCTTCGTGCCGCACATTTAAGGGCTTGGACACACAGTTTTCTACCAAGTCTCTGGTTGACTGCCGAATATGTCGAGCTATTCAAAGGAATCTGATATCCTGTGACAGCTCCGGTCGTTTGAACCTTTTCAAGGGCAATTCCCTGCCGAATGTGGCTGGGGGCTTGAATCCGGCAGGGCACTAGTTTTCATTTATGGAGAACGATGAGTGGAGAGTGTTTGGCAAGGCACGACCTGTTCAGGGTCGGAAGTTCGCTCAGTTCATACCACTGGGGCTTATGGATTCGACAGACGTTTTAGCAAGTCGACCATATTTTCCCTGCCCACGCCGAACATGCGCATGAAGCACGCTCGGCGGCGCAAGGAAGGATATGGAGGGGACCGCCATGAGTGATATGAACTTCCGCGGCCGAATGGCCTTCATATCCGGGGCAGCAAGTGGCATTGGCCGGGCCACCGCCATGGAATTCGGGCGACGGGGGCTGAAGATCGCCGTCGCCGATATCGATCTTGTCGGAGCAGAAAGGGTGGCTGCCCAGATCGAAGGCGCATCTGCGGTGCTGCTCGACGTCCGCGATGCGGAAAGCTGGAATACCGCGCTGGATGAGGCGGAAGATCGTCACGGACCCCTGGCCGTTCTGTTCAGCAATGCCGGTGTTGCGGGCAGCACCGATCCCGTAAGCCAAACGTCGCAGGCCGCCTGGGAATGGTCGCGCTCAGTTAATCTTGACGGCAACTTCCATGGCCTGACGCAAGGCCTGCACAGAATCGTCGCGTCGGGCCGTAATGGCCATGTGGTGGCGACCGCGTCGCTGGCGACGCTCAATGTCAAGGCACGGACGGGCGTTTATACCGCGATGAAGGCCGGCGTGGTCGCATTGTGCGAGGCCCTTCGCGACGAACTGAGCGGCAGCGGCATAGGAGTTTCGGTTCTGATGCCCGGGCCGGTCAGGACATCCCTGCTGGAGGCGAACGCCGCTCGGGCACCTGCTCAGCTTTCAACGGGCGACCGGATGGAGACTATGGAGGAAGTCCTGCGCAACGGCATCGATCCCGCTGAGGTCGCAACCCTGGTGGCCGATGCGATCGGAACGGAACGCTTCTGGCTGTTTCCCAATCGGGATCTTGAGGATCGAATTGACACGCGCGCCGCGGATATGAAGAAGGCGTTTCATACGCTGGCGTCCAATTGACCACCCGCGCGCGACGTTGAAGCCGACCGAGAGGCGGCAGGCTGCACAAGCCAGCCTGATGTGGCGGAGGACCAAGTTGGCGAGTGATCGATCGAAGGGGGATGAATGAGCCCCCTCGCATGGGAGAGTATGCGTGGTCACGACAGATACTGATAGCGAACTCGGGTCGGTCGCCGCAGAGGCTGCGTTGGCCGGCGCTGGTCGCGGGCGGGTCATTTGGACGCCGACGGCGGCCGATCGCCAGCAGTCGACGCTCACCATGTTCATGACCTGGCTCAAGCAAAGCCGCAACCTCTCGTTCGAGGGATATGACGAGCTCTGGCGATGGTCGACCACAGACCAAGCCGAATTCTGGGAGGCAATCTGGCACTATTTCGCTGTTGAAGCTGATGCCCCCTACAACAGCGTGATGGAAGGCGCGGGCTTTCAGAATACGCAATGGTTTACTGGGGCAAGGCTTAATTTCGCGCGCATGGTGATGCGGCACGAAAAGCGTCTCGCTGACCATGTGGCGATCTCAGCCTTTCATGAAGATGGCAGTCACGCGCGCTGGACATGGTCAGAGCTGGGCACAGCGGTTCGACGGGTCGCGACGGGCTTCCGCGCGATGGGGATCGGGCCCGGTGACCGCGTTGCCGCCTATCTGCCCAACGTCGTGGAAGCCGCGATCGGTTTTATCGCCGCAGCGGCGGTCGGTGCGGTCTGGTCGTCGTGCAGCCCCGAATTCGGCGCCGGCGCCGCAACGGACCGCTTCGCGCAGATCGAGCCCAAGCTGCTCATCGCGACCTCCCGCTATGATTATGCCGGTAGGCTGCACGATCGCAGCGAAAGCGTGCGTGAACTCGTCAAGGGTCTGCCAACGCTGGAGCATCTGGTCCTTTTGCAGGATGATGCCCAGAATCTGATCGATCACGGCCCCCTGCTGCGGAGTTGGTCATCTCTTGCCGCGACGCCGGAGCCGACATATGACGACTTCACCTTTGAGCCGGTACCCAGCGACCACCCCTTGTGGGTTGTCTATACATCCGGCACGTCCGGCGCGCCAAAGGCGATCGTTCACACGCATGTCGGTGCACTTCTTGGCGCGATGAAGGACTTGACCTTCCATCTCGAGGCAAGGGAAGGCTCCGTCCTGCTATTTTATGCCACGCCGAGTTGGATCGTCTGGAATACGGTGCTCACCAGCCTTGCCCTTGGGACGCACGTGGTGCTTTACGACGGGAGTCCGTTCCATCCGGACCTGGGCAGCCTCTGGTCCATCGCCGAACGCGCCGGCGCGACCATAATGGGCGTGAGCCCAGGCTTTGCCGGACGAATGAAGGATCGGGGATATAACCCCGCCGCGCAGCATGACCTTCAAAGGCTCGAAGCGCTCATTCTCTCGGGTGCAGTAGCCGAAGCCCCGCTCTACGAATGGCTTGCGGATGTCTTGCCCCCGCACTGCCGGATCCTCTCGCAGGCCGGCTCTACCGAAGTTTGCGGCGGCTACGCCGGCGGCGTACGCCTGCTGCCAATCCATGCCGGTGAATCAACGGCAAGGATGCTGGGCATGGACGTGGACTCCGTGGATCCGGAGGGCAGATCGCTTCGCGGCAGGGCTGGCGAGCTTGTGATCAGCACCCCCTTCCCCAACGCTCCTCGATGCCTCTGGAAAGATCCGGACGGCACCCGGCTGGCCGCCAGTTACCTGTCGCATTTTGGTGGCCGCTGGCAGCAGGGCGACATGATAATCATCCACTCCGACGGAGGATGCAGAATCCTTGGTCGATCCGATGCCACGATAAACCGGCATGGGGTTCGTATGGGGACCAGCGAGTTCTACCGCGCTTTGGAAGATGATCCGGCCATCACGGATGCGATTACCGTTTTCCCGCAGGCGGGACGATATCGCGACCGACTGATGCTGTTCGTGACCCTGACGGATGGACGGGCGCTGGACGAAGACTTGCTCGCCACTATCGCGGCACGGATCAGTGCTAGGTTGAGCCCGCGGCACGTGCCCGATGATATTTTTGATGCGCCTGCCATCCCTTATACGTCGAACGGCAAGCGCATGGAAGTGCCTCTCCGGCATTTGCTGGAAGGGCAGATTCATGCGCAACTTTTCGGAGCCTCACTGCAGCACGATCGTGCAACGGCAGACTGGTATACGGCATTTGCCGGCGAACCAGCCCCCGACAGCGAACGTGACAGGCAGGCGGTTTTTTCTCCGCCGCGGCGTTGACAGCCCACCGGCCCCCCGTCCCGCTCGCACAATGGTCATTGACCCGCGCGCGTAGCATCGCTGTTGGCCCATTTTTCAAGCCATTCGAGACTCGCCAAATATTTTTGGACTCATAATCCAGTCAAATTTAGAACATTTGCACTATAAAATGCTACAGAAAAGGCGATGGGCAATGACGATAAAGCCAATGGCTTCTCACTGCCCTTCCGCGCGAACACTCTGATCCGCGGCTTCGACCTCGGGCTCGCCGGTATTCCCGCTCCGGTCCCTGCCGAACGGCGGTTGCTCGACCAGGAGGCGGTTCAAATCAAATGGAAAATATCATCGCGCCGGTCACGCCATGTCGACAGGCCCTGATTAAACGCCAGGACAAGAGGATGGAACATGGAACGTCAACAAGAACTTGATCTGACCGGAAAAATCGCAATCGTGACCGGTGCGAGCCGGGGCGTCGGCCGGCAGGCCTCGCTTGATCTGGCACGGCGCGGCGTCAAGGTGGCGCTGGTTGCGCGCACGATTGATCGCGATCCGGACCTGCCGGGCAGCCTTGGCGCGACGGCGCGATTGATCGAGAAAGCCGGCGGGGACGCGCTGATTGTGCAGGCCGATCTTGCTCAGCGGGCTGATCTGAAGCAAATCGTCGATGAAACTGTAGCCCGATTTGGCGGTGTTGATATCCTGGTCAATAACGCTGCATCCACGGTTGGCTCGGTTTGGTCGAAGCCATTTCTCGATATCAGCTTCGAAGAATGGTCGCGGGATTTCGACATCAATCTCCACGCACCGTTCATCCTGATGCAACTTGCAACCCCGATCATGGCCGCTCGCGGTGGCGGGCGAATCATCAACATCACCACCGGTTCCGCCGAAGCGCATCGTCGGGTAGAAGAAGAAGTACCGGCGGCCGGGTCATTCGGATTCAGTGGGACCACGCCCAGCTACTTTGCCAGCAAACGCGCGCTGGATCGACTTTCCAATGTCATTGCGCCCGAATTGCGGGCACAAAATGTGTTTGTCATCGGTTTGCATCCCGGCTGGGTAGCATCCGAAGTGGTTTCGGCACGATTGGCGTCCAGGGGGTTTGCTCCGAAAGAAGGCGAGCCGCGTCCAATCGATACGGTCATCCCGTCACGGATGATCATCTATTTCATCGCATGCGCTGATCCGGAAGAATATACGGGGCGCCTGTTCGTGGCGGAGCGCGAAATGAAAGCACTGGGCATCAGCCGTGCAGAATTGGGTGACCCAGCGTTGGCCGCGCCAGCATAGCCTTGGAAATGTAGTTGCAATGAATATTTTCGAGGCTCTGCAGACTTCGGCATGGCCGTCGAAATGCGACCGCTTGGCGTCACTCCGCTACGAAAGCTGGATCGTCATGATCCCACTGGATCAGCCATGGAAGCTGGTAGTTTCCTCGAGGGGACTGCGCCCTGTCCGTGCGGCGTTGGCGGCGACGGACATGTCTTCAAATCCGAAGGATATGCCATAGAGCAGTCGCTGGTCCGGTCCAATTCCCAGTTCCGATCGCACGATATCAGGATAATAGCCCAAGGCTCCCTGAGGACAGGACGCAATGCCGAGCGCCGTCAGCCCCAGCATCAGCGTCTGAGCGTAGAGCCCACAGTCAGCGATCTCACGCGACAGCGCCCAGTCGGGCACGAAGAGAAAGGCAGCGTGTGGCGCATCGAAAAATTCGAAATTACGCAACGCGGCATGATTGCGTCCTGGCCGGTCGTCGCGGGCAATATCCATCGCAGCGTAAAGTTGGCGGGCGCTATCCACCTGCCTGTCACGATAAATACCGGGGTAGGTCAACAGCCCCGGAAAATCCGGCTCAGCGGCGATTCCAGCCGACACCGCTTCCACAAACGCGTGGCGGATACGCGCCAGAGGCTTGCCGCTCACGACATGCACCAACCATGGTTGCACGTTGCAGTTTGACGGCGCTGAAAGTGCAAGCTCCAGAGCGCGCCGTTGGATCGACATCGGCACCGGGTCGGATAGGAAGCCGCGCACCGACCGGCGGTCCCGCGCAATCCGTTCAAGTGCTTCAAAATCGCCTTGTTCCCTTTCGTTCATCGCACCGTCCATGACCGTGAAGTCTCCTTCCGCTCGCCGCCTCCCCTCAGCGTTGCTCTGGCTCCTTTTCGTCCGCGAACCAAGTGTGTCGCCTTTGTGGCGACGCAGACTGCCTCATACCCCCTGCTCCAGTTCAGCTTTCAGCTTTTCAGTCACTAGCGCCGTCAATTCTCGCTTCAGCGTCTTGCCCCCCGCCGATCTCGGAAACTCCTGCATGATTTCGAGCCGCTCAGGCAATTGCCATGTCGCGAGGCCCTCGCCACGCAGGAATTCCAGCAATCCCGCCAGTTCCAGTCCCGCTCCCGGCCTTGCTATGACAAATGCACAAGCCCGCTCGCCGAGCACAGGATCCGGCATTGCTGCGACCGCTACGTCCTGGACGTCAGCATGCTTGATCAACGCCTCTTCGATCACAAGGGGCGAAACATTACGACCGCCCCGGAGGATCATGTCCTTGATCCGCCCGACAATCTTCAGGTAACCGTCTTCGTCAAATTGACCAAGATCGCCGCTTTTGTAGAAATGGTCCTGCGTAAATACAGATCTGGTCTGGTCATCGGCCCCTAAATATCCCCATGACTTGTCAGCACCACGCCAGGTCACTTCACCGACAGTGCCCGCTGGCAGTGCGTTACCGTCCGAATCACGAATTTCGCATTCGCAACCCCGGACGATGCGGCCGACAGTGCCGAGCCTTTTTTCCCGCGGATCATCGGCAGCCGTCAGCGTGGGCGTCCCGGCATCTGTCGCACCATAAATGCTCTGGATCACAGCGCCTGTCAGTTCCTCGACCTCTCGCGCCGCGTCATAGGGAAGCGGAGCACCCGCGTTTGTGATCACTCGCAGACTATGAAAATCGTCCCTTGGCCTGGACCGGAATGTGGGCAACAGCTTGATGAGCTGAGCTGGAATCGCGGTCGCGTAGGTGCAGTTTTCCTTGACCATCAAATCCGCCGCATCTTCAGGATTGCTCCAATGTGGCAGCATTACCGACGTGCCGCCATTCAGCAGGGGCATTAGCACAGGATAGACATATCCGGTCGCTCCGGTTCCGGCGGGCGCAAGGGCGGCCGCCACGTCGGTTTCCACAAAACGGGCGCCATCTCTGGCGGCATTCAGCATGGCCTGAAGATCGTTGCTCGAATAGCGGCTGATCTTCGAGATTGCCGTTGTCCCCCCTGACAGCATCAGCGCCGCGGGATAGTCCGGATCAGGCCGGAGCGATGCAATCTGCTTTGTGCCTAACGGTTCAGCCGCAACAAGCATTTCGAAGGGTTTTATCCCATCTCCCGCGCTTTCGCCGATAACAAAATGTGTCTTCAGGTCAGGAAGATCGAGCCTCAGATCCCTGATCATCTGGACATAATCGAAGTCGCGATATAGATGCCTCGAGATAATCACCTTCACCTTGGCCTGCGCTAGCAAGTGCCCGACTTCCAGCGCACGCCAGCTGTCATGCAGCGGCATGTACAACATACCCACCATATTGCACGCGAGATGCAGAACGGGAATCTCGTAACTATTGGGCAGTTGACCGGCGATTACATCGCCGGGTTCGAGGCCCTCGGCCAGCAAGCCATTGGCCACGCTCAGTACGTCTCGCTGAAGCTGTCGGTAAGTCGCACGCCGGCCATCCACGACAATCGCCAGCTTGTCCGCAAACCGATCAGCCTGCGCAAGAAACCGCTCGCTTAGGGTGACGTCCTGCCACAACCCTGCGGCACGATATTGCCTGGCTTTTTCCGGGGACGTGAGAGGAAGTTCCATAGTCATCTGTCTGGCTCCTAGCGATAAGGAGAGAAGTCTGGCCTGCGCTTTTCAATGAAGGCACGTCCTCCCTCTTCCTGTTCTCCGGTTTCAAAAAAGTTGGGCGCCACATCTGTCACCACGTCAGAAACATTTTTGCCCATATATGGCAGCATGTGATCTTTGAAGGATGACTTGACCGTCTTGAGCGCCGTAGGGCTGAGAGCGAGCAATTCATCGCACCACTTCCTGACTTCGGCGTCGAGTTGTTCCGCGGGAACAACCGCGTTGACCAGTCCCCATTCGAGCATTTGCGCGGCCGTATAGCGCCGGCACAGCATCCACATCTCTCTTGCACGCTTATGGCCTATGATGCTGGCGAGATGCGAGACGACATATCCTCCCGCGGGCGACGCCACGCGGGGGCCGTTCTGCCCGAATATGGAGTCTTCCGAAGCGATCGTGAAATCGCAGAAATAGTGGAGATGATGGCCACCGCCGACTGCATATCCCTTCACCCGCGCGATGACCGGCTTCAGGCAGGAAATGATATCTTCGCCCAGCTTCCAGTCATGTCCCTTCAAACCGCCTTCAACTTCCCACTCGATGTCCCCACCAGCGCTGAACGCCTTGTCCCCTGCCCCCGTCAGCACGATGACCCCGACCGCGCGATCGTCGCCGGCCCGTGCGACCGCATCGCGCAGCTCGTCGATCGTATGCCCGTTGAATGCGTTCAGCTTTTTCGGTCGATTTATGACGATCGTGGCAACATTGTCCGCAACATTGTAAAGAATATCGCTATAGCTGCCGGCTTCATCTGCTTTATGATCGTTCATTGCGCTGTCCTACTCGCTCGAACGGACCAGCAATCCGACGCCAGATGCGCCCGGAACCGGCCGGCCCTCTTCCCGTTTTGTCGCACTGCCGGCCTGGCTAAGCCTCACAGCGCTCAATAATCGTCGCCGTCGCCAACCCGCCGGCGCAACAGATGCTCTGAAGGCCAAACCTGCCGCCGCGACGTTCAAGCGCGTTGAGCAAGCTTGTCATGATCCGTGCCCCCGAAGCTCCCAAAGGATGGCCCAGAGCGATTGCGCCTCCGTTCACGTTCAGGCGATCGTGACCGACGCCATGTTCCTTCATCCAGGCCATCGGCACGGTCGCAAACGCCTCATTGACTTCGAAAAGATCGATATCTGAAAGGCTCAACCCGCTGCGCTCCAAAATCCTGCTCGTCGCGGCGACAGGTCCGGTCAACATGAGTTCGGGGTCCGAACCGACCACCGTGATGGCCCGAATCCGGGCGCGGACCTTCAATCCCCATCGATCGGCAGCAGCTTGCGAGGCCAGCAGGACGGCCGCTGCGCCATCGCAAATCTGGGAAGAATTTCCAGCCGTCACCCGTCCATCGTCACGGAAGCTGGTTTTCAATGTTGCCAGCTTTTCCCGACTCGTGTCCCGGCGAATGGTTTCGTCGACCAAGACTGTGTCAGTGGCTTCCAAGTCCCGTTCGACATATTCGGCAAGATTAACCGGATTGATTTCGCCATCGAAGTCGCCACGATCAGCTGCGGCGGCCGCACGCCTGTGGCTTTCAATGGCGAAATCATCGATCTGATCGCGCGTGAATCCGTAACGGTCGGCAATCTTCTCGGCGGCCTCACCCTGCGAAGTCAGATTAAAACGTTCTGTCAATCTCCAGCCAAACACGTCTCCATGCAGGGCACGGTTGCTGCCCATGGGAACCCGCGTCATATTCTCCGCGCCGCCGGCAACGACGATGTCAGCCAGGCCGCTGGCGATTTCGCCTACTGCAGTGTGAATCGCGGCCTCGGACGCTCCACATTTGCGATCGACTGTCATGCCCGGGATATGCTCTGGCCATCCGGCGCTGAGCAGCGCCGTCCGCGCAACATTTCCGCATTGTTCCCCAATCTGGGTAACGCAGCCGAACACAACATCGTCGACATGATCCGTCGAAAGGCCATTTCGATCAACGATCGCACGCAGGACATTCGCCCCCAGATGATCGGCGCGCACGCCGGAGAACGATCCCCGAAAACGGCCGATCGGAGTCCGAATGGCATCAACTATCACTATTCCCGTCATATAGCTTCACCTTGAACAGGCCCGCATGTCAAAGCGTGCGTGCTATGATCTCGCGCATGATTTCTGACGTTCCGGCGTAAATGCGCATGACACGAGCGTCACGCCAGGCGCGACTGACGACGAACTCGTTCATAAAGCCATAGCCGCCATGCAGCTGGACCAGGTCATCGAGGATCCGGTTTTGCATCTCGGCGCCCATCAACTTGGCCATGGCCGCGCGATCTGCGCTGAGTTCGCCACGCAAAAACTCCGCGAGACAGTCATCCACGAAGGCCCGCAGCATCTCCAGCTGGGCGCGCGCATCGGCCAGCTTGAATTTGGTATTCTGAAACGAAAACAGCGGCGCTCCAAATGCGTTTCGGTCCTTCGTATATTCGACCGTCCGCTCCAACATGGCCTCGATCGAGGCAGCGGCGCGGATCGGCACGATCATCCTTTCCTGCGGCAATTCGGACATCATGTAGGAAAAGCCCAAATTTTCCTTGCCGAGCAGATAATGTGCCGGGACGCGCACATCTTCAAAGAACAGTTCGGCGGTATCCTGCGCAAGGAGACCGATCTTGTCGAGCTTCCTGCCCTTCGTGAAACCCGGCGTACCTTCCGGAACCACGATCAGCGATACGCCCTTTCGACCCGCGGAAGGATCAGTCTTGCAAGCAAGAATGATAAGGCCACAATTTATTCCATTGGTAATGAAGGTCTTTGAGCCGTTGATGACATATTCGTCACCCTCGCGGCGGGCCGTCGTCCTTATGGCCTTTACGTCGCTGCCGGTTCCGGGCTCTGTCATGCCCAGGGCACCGATCGCCTCTCCCGCGATCAGCCGCGGCATCCACTCCTGCTTCAGTTCTTCTGTGCCGAACTTCGTGATATAAGGAGTAACCACGTCGCTGTGCATGGAGAAACCGAGCCCTGTTGCGTTCTCCCGGGCAAGTTCCTCTATTATCACGGCGGCAAACCCGAAGTCACCTCCAGCACCGCCATATTCTTCGGGAGCCATGGGGCATAGCAATCCCCATCTGCCGGCTTCGCGCCACACTTCGCGCGGTACCAGGCCTTGCTTCTCCCATTCAAGATGATGCGGCACAACATGTTGTTCGAGAAACGCGCGAACTGCATCCCGAAACATTTCGTGCTCGGCGGTAAATACAGTCCGTGCCAAGTCACTCTCCAAATCCTAGATTTAATTCACAACCTGCATATATCCCGTGGCGGCTTGATGACGGGGTCCGTCATCTATTCAGCGCTGCCCTCCATGGGCGCAGTCTTGATCAGACATAGCCCCCGTCAATCGTCAGTATCGTTCCGGAAGTGTAACCGGATAGAGGTGAAGCCAAAAAGGCCACAGCGTCGCCGATTTCCTCCGCCTTCGCAGCCCGACCGAACGGCAGGTGGGAAAAGAGTTCCTCCCATCGATTGGCGCTGCCGAGTTCTCGCTCCGCTCTTGCCTGCATCATCATCTTGACGCGATCGGTCTGAACAAATCCGGGATTGATGCCAACGACCCGAACACCGTCGTGGAAAGATGCGCGACCCATGGCTTTGACAAACCCCATGAGCGCCGCATTTCCTGCCGATCCGGCAATATATTCAGGAGGAAAACGTTCGCCTCCTGCACCGATGACGTTGATGATGACGCCCCGGCGCTTGGCAAGTTGCTTGTAAAACTTCTGGGTCAGCGCGAAGTAACCAAAGACCTTCAGATCCCAGGCCGACCTCCAACGCTGCATGTCGATCTCTTGCAAGGATCCCGGAGGAATCGCGCCGGCATTGTTAACCAGGATGTCCATTGCACCGCACTGTGCAACCAATGCATCCTGATCGCCCTCATGACTGAGATCGCAAGCAATGCCGTCGGCAGTGATACCAGCAAACCTCAGTTCCTGAACGGCCCGATCAAGCACGTCACCATCCCGTGCCGCGATCACAACTTCGCACCCTTCCCTACCGAGGGAGAAGGCAGCAGCAAGGCCAATTCCCTTCGAGGCTCCGGTAATCAGCGCCCTCTTGCCCGCCAGCCTCAGATCCATCTGCGCATCCTTATCCTCTCAAATTCATGGTCGGGCAGCACCGCGCGACTACGTCTCGCCGATTGCCACCTCCCATCTTCGTAGATCGACAATAAGGCATTTATAATCTAGCACAAGCGTTCTAACTTGCTTTCTCAATTTTTGACGAGGAGAGATTTATGAAGCTCGATGGAAGAGTGGCCATCATTACCGGAACCAGTCCGAATATCGGCGGAGGTATCGCAGAAGCGCTGGCGGCGGCCGGCGCGTCCATCATCGCGGTCGACGCCCAGCAGCAGAATGCCGACGGTTGCGCCAACGCGATCAGGGCAGCCGGTGGATCGGCCATCGGGATCGTTTGCGACGTCACGGACGATGCAGCCGTCAAGGCAGCCGTTGACAAGGCAATGGAAACCTACGGTCGCGTCGATATCCTGGTCAACAACGCGGCCTATTTCCACGAACGAACCGTCGCTGAGATGGAATTGCCCGCCTGGCGCAGGGTGATCTCTGTCATTTTGGACGGATCATTTCTCTTCACGAAATATGCCGCCGCCAAGATGCTGGAGGGCGACCGAGGCGGCGTTGTCATCAACGTGATCTCGACCACCGGTCACCAGGGTGCTCCCGGCAACATTGCCTATGCCACCGCCAAGGCCGGAATGCTGAATTTCACGCAAAGTGCAGCGATGGAGTTCGCTGCCCAGAATATCCGGGTCGTCAGCCTGACACCGACTGCAACAAGTTTTGAAGAGAAGCCTGCCCGAGCCAAGCGTTGGAACGTCGATGTCGGATCGATGGATCACGTCGGCCCCATGAGCCAGAAATACGCTAAGCGCATCCCCCTGCAGCGATTGCCGAACGCGAGTGATTACGGTGCCGCTGCCGTCTTTCTGGCATCAGACGATGCATCGATGATCACGGGCATCGACCTGCGCGTCGATGGCGGCGCCGTTGCCCGTTATTGGGCGTGGGATCCTAGCAATCCCTGAACCTTCGCATTGCCTTCGCATGTCGTCATTGGTCGATACTGACCGAAGCGCGATAGATTGAATTTTCCGCTGACGGCTTGGAATATCCCTGGCCATCATCAGGTCAACTCCGCCCCGTCGTGATGGACATGGCGCGTTAGCAACCTGTCTGGGAAATCTCCCCAGACAGGTCAGCACCGGATCGCAGAATCCATCCGGCTTTCCATGTGCCCTGACGCGACCTTGAGCGCGCGCCATTAAGTCAGACGCAGGTTCGATGCTTCAAACAATTGTTTTCGCCGTGTCCAACGCGAAAAACCGCAGCAGGCATGTGCGACTGCCAATCCCGTAACGTCAGTCCGCGAACGCTTTCCAGTCGCAATGAAAAGACCCCGCATCGCCGATGCGGGGTCAAACAGCCTTATGAGATGGCCATCAAAACTCTGAGGGTCTCAGCGTTATCCGAAGCCAGATTTCCCGCCCCCGGGAAACCGACCCCTCATAATCCGCCAAAGTGCCCACTGTGGTACCGGTGCCGCCGCCAGTACCCGGGGACTGGAATCCGACGTTGAGGAACTGCTTGTTGGTCAAATTGCGGCCAATGATCGCAAATTCCATGCTCTTCGATTTCGAAGCAAAGGTCAGGCTCGAGTCCAGGAGAAAACGCTTCGGCGTTATGCCAATCGGGCTCAGTTCCTGGGACACATATTGACTGGATGTATAGACGCCGTTGGCGTTGAACGTTGCATTCCAATCATCCGCGATCGGCGTTTCGTAGCTCATTCCCACGCTGCCGCTGAACTTCGGCGCACGCGGCAGAGGTCGTCCCAGGAACTGCTGCGTGTTGCCTGCGCCCACGCAACCCGCTGCGATGGTCTGCCCGGTATAGCATGGCCCGAAAAAGCTAGATGCGTAACGGGCCGAATTATAGGCGGCGGACCCCGTCAATGAAAGCCCGGGTAGAGCATTGGGCGAAAAGGTGAAGTCGCCCTCCAACCCCTTAATACGCGCAGATGACGCATTAAGTATGGAGATTGTCACGGCGATCGGATCAAGACGGCTAAGCTGAAGATCCTTATAAAGGTAGGAATATGCCGCCAGATTCACACGAAGTTGCCGATCGAGCAGCAAGGTTTTCAACCCAACCTCGAAACCCTTCGCTTTTTCGGGCGCGTAACTGTTGTCGATCGAGGTCACTGCGGGATTGGCAAGCGGCGCATTGAACGCTGTCGCGCTGATGTTGTAGGATCCAGCCTTGAACCCTTCCTTGTACGATCCGAAGAGGTTGAAAAACGGACTCGGCTTGTAGGCCAGCGTCAGCTCTGGCGACCAGTTGCTGAACGTGCGGGAAGGCCTTGAGAACTTGTTCGGCAAGCCATTGGGAGGCGTGATATCCTGACTCTTCTTGTCCTGAGAATATCTCACGCCTGCCGACAAGCTGACCGCATCGATGATATCCCAGCCCATTTGACCGAAGACGGAATATGTTTTGCCCTCGATCGGGAAATACCAGACCGGCGTAAGTGGAACAATGACGGGAGCGGCGCGGGTGCCAGCATTCCTTACAACCTGCTGCTCGAAATTGAGGCTGTCATCCTGATAGAACCCACCGAGCATCAAATTGATCGGCGAATCGGGGCTATTGTAGGTAAGCCGAAGCTCCTCGCTGAATGTATGCTTTTTAAATCGTCCCTGATCACCCAGGAAAAATGGCCTGCCCGACGATGTTGAATCCAATGCGCTTTGCCGGATACTGTAGAATCCGGTTACCGAATTCAGTGTGACGGAATCATTTATTTTATATTCGATGTCGCCCGAAAGAAGAAATTGAGTCGCCTTGTAATAGGCACTATCCGAATCCCAGCGGGGATTGCCGGTTGCCGCTCGCGCAAGGGCAGAAGGAATGCGAGCCAATGAAATCCTGTTGTCGGCCTCGCAATCGCCGATGCCCGGCAGTGAAGCTGTGCCGGCAGGAACCCCGGCGGGACACCCAACCTTCTGGTTTGTTCCGTAGCCACCATTTTCGTGCACATGATGATAGGTGCCGCGAAGCTTGACCGTCAATTGATCGTCCGGCTGCCAGTTCAGGCTTAGACGGGTCGCTTCCTCGTCGGTCCCAGGTGCATATCTGGACGAAGGGTCAGGATCGGTGTTGCGGAAATAGCCCCGCTGCCGCGAGAAGCGCCCGGCAAGGCGCATGTTGAGAGTATCGGTGACGGGGCCGGAGACATATCCTTCGAGATCCACCTGTCTGGCGTTGAATTCATAAGCTCCGCTGATTTGCGCCTTGAATACATCGGTAGGCTCAGCGCTGCGGATGGATATGATGCCGCCACTGGAATTTTTGCCGAAAAACAAGGCTTGCGGACCTTTGAGGATCTCCACCTGACCAATGTCAAATGCCGAAATGCGCAACACCGACCCGTAACTGACCGGCACGCCATCGATATTGATTGTAACGGCACCCTCAGCACCAGGATTGGATGTCGGACTGGAAACACCACGGAGTGCCAGAATGCCGCCATAGGACCCATTGGCAGCACCTATGGAAAGCTGAGGAGTAAGCTTGGCGACATCAACAAGGTTTGTCACGTTGAAGCGCGCCAGTTGCTCGCCCGAATAAGCGCTGAGCACGACTGGTGTCTGCAGCGATGTCTCGCTGCGACGTCGCGCGGTGACAATAATGTCGTGAGCATCTACAATATCACGAGCACCCGGTGAGTTCTGCTGAATCTCGTTTTGCTTCGAACCTTGCGAATCTGCCACGGCAGAATCTGATACCGCCGTCTCTGCAAAGGCAGGCGCCGCGAGTAGTGAAAGCGCCAATATTTCCAAGCTGACGATTCCGATCTTTCCTTTCAAAAGTCCTCTCCCCATTAATTTATCGTCCTGTCGTCGAACTTGTCGTTCGCGATCATGATCGAATCACATCGAAAGCGACCGCCGGCTTGAACCTTCAAGCCGGTCCAAAAAGATAACGCCCGGTCAAATCCAAATCCACGATACGCACACATTATCATAAGAACAAGTGTATTAGACATTGGCGAGGAGTTTTGTTTTCCCATCTCCGTTGAAAAGGGGCGCATGCGCTGGATTCGGTATGCCCACGGAGGCGGACAGGCCTTTTTGAAAGTGAGGCGCGCCTCTTTCGGCGAGTGTCGCTGCGGCTGCTCCATAGACCTTGTCAGGCTTCTGCTCATCCATCAGCTGATCAGGCAAACCAAATCCATCTCCCGTCCCAGCAGGTTCACCTTAAGGTAACAAGCCACATTTAGGACATGACCGAGACAGATCATCATATCTAGTTCATTTGTCCTATGTTGCGCGATTGTTGGACAGCGGGTCAGGTCACATACCGTATCAAGCGCCGCATGCGCCAAAGCGTTATCAGCAAGCCGTCGAGGTGATCATTCTTGCGTGGGCAGCTCCCGGCGCGACGCATGATGTGATGCGATTTGCCATTTCGCGTTGGATCCGACGAGTACCCAACTTATGCCGAAGCGCCAGCGAACCGGCTCCCCTTCTAGCTCCAGGCCGAAATAGGCCAGGCCGCCGGCACTTATGACCGATGGCGTGATGACTCTGAATTCCTGCCAATCGAAACTGATCGTTTTCAATGACGACAGCGGTGCAAGCTCGAAATATTCTGCCACGCCCCGCTGGCCGATGTACATCTCCGGCAGCGACCCGAAGAAAATCGCGTCCTGCGTGTAGAGATCGATCAATCCGGCGCGATCTCCCCCGAGGCCAAGTCTTGCCCAATCTGCGGCCATTTGCTTGACTATCGCCTCAGCGTCGACATCGGGATTAACCGGAAGAGAAGCTTCAGCGCACATCGGTGAAGCCCTTATTCCCGACGATCAATCGCTCGATCAGCGGCGATGGTGCAAATGCTGCCCCATGCCTTGCCTCAAATGCCTGCAGCTTGGCGAGGATTTGCGGCAGACCCTGCTCATCGGCCCAGAACATTGGCCCACCGCGGTATCGCGGCCAGCCATAGCCATTGATCCATACCGTATCGATGTCGGAGGCTCGCTGCGCGATGCCTTCGTCAAGAATCTTCGCGCCCTCGTTCACCATTGCCAACAGGCAGCGATCGAATATCTCCGCGTCATCGACCGTGCGGCGGCTTATGCCCTGTTTTCGCGAGAAATCGAACGCCGCCCGCTCGGCGGCGGGTGACGGCGTGGCACGACGATCGGCATCATAGTCGTAATAGCCGCCGCCGCTCTTCTGGCCATGGCGACCGGCCTCGTTCAACACTTCGCGCAGCGTCGATGAGGCCGATGTTTCGCGTTGCCAGCCTACATCAAGGCCGGCAAGGTCGCGCATCGCAAAAGGCCCCATGGCAAAGCCGAATTCCTGAATGACCCGATCGACGTCCCACGGCATTGCCCCTTCCGCGACGAGCGAGTCGGCCTGCACATGGCGAGCCGCGAGCATCCGGTTGCCGACGAAGCCATATCCATTGTTGACGACCACGCCCACCTTGCCGATCCGCCGAGCGAGATCGATGGCGGTGAGAAGCACCTCGGCGCCAGTCTTTTCGCCGCGCACAATCTCCACCAGCCGCATGACGTTGGCGGGTGAAAAGAAATGGAGACCCACCACCCACTCCGGCCGGCTGGTAGCGGACGCGATCGCATCAATGTCGAGATAGGAGGTATTGGTGGCAAGGATTGCGCGAGGCTTCACGACCGCGTCGAGCTGGCTCATTACCTCCTGTTTGACCGTCATCTGCTCGAACACCGCCTCGATCACGAGGTCGCAATCGGCAAGCGCCTGCAGATCAAGCGAACCGGATAGCAGCCCCATCCGCTTTTCCACCTGCTCAGTAGTAAGCCGGCCCTTCTTCGCGCTCGTCTCATAGTTGCGGCGGACCGTGGCGAGACCGCGATCCAGCGACTCCTGCCGCGAGTCAACGAGGATCACGGGGATGCCGACATTGGCGAAGTTCATCGCAATGCCACCGCCCATGGTGCCGGCGCCGACCACACCCACTTTCCTGATCGGCAACGTCGATCCGTCGGTCGTCAGTCCGTCTATCTTGGCCGCCTGCCGCTCCGCGAAGAATAGGTAGCGGAGCGCGGCAGATTGCTGGCCGCTGATCAATCCATTGAACAGCTCGCGCTCTCGCGCCAGCGCATCGTCGAACGGAAGGGTGGCCGCCGCCTCGATTGCGCGGATGATCGCCTCTGGCGCTTCCAGATTTCGGAACGTCCGATGATTGGCCTTTCGGAAGGCGTCAAAAATGCCAGCCTCGGCCTCCAATGGCCGGTTGCGAATTTTCACCAGCGGCGCACCGATCTTGCCGCGTGCAAACGCAATCGCTTCACCGCGCAGGTCGTCCCCCGGTATCAGAGCATCGACCAGTCCGATCTCGGCGGCAACGTCGGCCGTAATTGGGTCGCCAGAAGTGATCATCTGGAGGGCACGTTCGACCCCAGCCACTCGTGGCAGCCGCTGCGTGCCGCCCGCCCCCGGCAGCAGGCCGATCTTGACCTCGGGCAGGCCAAGTTTTGCCGTCGGCACTGCGATGCGGTAATGTGCCACGAGCGCGAGTTCCAGCCCACCGCCGAGTGCGGTGCCATGGATCGCGGCCACGATCGGCTTGGTCGCATTCTCGATGATCGACTGCACTTCAGGCAAGAGGGGCTGGATCGGAGGTTTGCCGAATTCTCTGATGTCGGCGCCCGCAAAAAAGGTACGGCCGGTGCACAGCAGGACAATGGCAGCCACGGCCACATCAGCGACAGCCTGGCGCATTGCAGCCGCAATACCTGCCCGCACCGGCGCACCGAGCGCGTTGACCGGAGGCGAGTCGACGGTGATGACGGCCACGTCACCTTCCCGGGTCAGGGTCGTCACCTCATTGATCTGCATGTAAGCTCCTCACGAAATTCGACGCGGGACGCAAGGCACAGGGCGGGTGAACAACCGCTCCCTACGCAGCCATTGCAGCGCCATCTGCCTGCAAGTGAGTACGGACAAAGTCCGCGCTCGTGCCGCCGCATTGTGAAATCCGCGCCGCACCGACCCGCGTGGCCCAGTATCTTTCAGAGCCGAACGCAAGCTGCCACTGTTTGACGCGCCTGGTCAGCAACTGGAGATCATATTCCTCTGTCACCCCGATTGCACCGTGAACGGCGTGAGCGATGGCACAGACCTGATGCGAGGCCTCGCTGGTGCGGCACTTGGCAAGAGCCACCTTGAGCGGATCGAAATGTGCGCCGCTCATTCCCAGATTGGCCGCGACCTTCGCGGAAACCACCTGTTCCGCCATTATAGCCAATTGTTGCTGGATCGCCTGGAACTTCCCGAGCGAGCGCCCGAACTGCTGCCGCTGCTCGGCATATTGCAGTGAGAGATCGAGCAGCCTGCGCATCGCCCCCGCCATCTTCGCCGCGGTGAGACCGGCAGCAATCACTTCCAGGTCAATGCCGCCGGCCTCGATCGTGGCGATCGGATCAGATTCCGTCGTCACCTGCCCGCCCAGCGCGTCAAACGGATCCGGCTGGATCACCTGCCTGGGCAGAAGAATGATCGCCGCCTCCCGCATTGCCAGGACATGTGTCGCGACGGCTGCAAGCGGAACAATCGGCGAGGGCGGCGCCAAGACGATTATTGCCCCTTCCGGCGCGGCTACTCCACGCGCGTGAAGCAGCGCTCGGGCGACGACCGTCTCCGCAAAGGGTACGGGCAGACAAAAGGCACCGCACTCGGCAACAAGCGGGAAGATATCCGCCAATGTCAGCGCGCTGCCGCCCACATCCTCCGGCAGCAATGCGTCCAGGAAGCCTGATCGCTCGATTTCCTGCCAGATTTGCGAAATGTCGCCGCTCGCCTGAACGGCACGCACCTGCGCGGGCGTGGACAGGTCCGCGAGCATCCGCCGGAACGGCTCAACCAGAATGTCCATATCCATCATCGCAGTCCCAGCCCCCGCGCAATCATTCCCCGCAGAATTTCCCGCGTGCCGCCGCGGAGCGAGAAAACATGATTCAGCTGAAGCAGAACCGCGAGCGTTCGCAGCAATTCCGGATCGACCGTTCGCTCCGGCGTCGATGCGATGGCGTCGGCGATGACGTTCGGGATAAGCTGCTCCAACTCCGTTCCGGCATCCTTGAACAGGGCGGCCTCGATGAGCGGCGATTCGCCGATCGCCAGCTGGCCCGTGATTGCGACCGACATGGCGCGGAGCACCGCCAGCCGGGAAATCAGACTGCCCAACAAGGCTATGTCTGCGGGGTCTGCATCCGCGCCCAGCATCGATGCCCACAAGTCAAGAAGAACCAGGCTGGAATAGATGCGTTCGGGGCCGCTGCGCTCGAACGCCAGTTCCGCGTTGACCTGCGTCCAACCATTTCCTTCGAGACCGACCAACGCGTCGTCGGACAGCAGAACATCCTCGAAATGCACTTCGCTGAAATCGCTTTCTCCAGTCCCCAGCTTGATCGGACGCACAGAGACGCCCGGCTGCGACAGATCGATGATGAACTGCGAGAGCCCCTTCTGGCGGTCTTCCGGCGTGCCGGACGTACGTACCAGCGCGATCATGTACTGCGATTCATGCGCATAGGTCGTCCAGATCTTCGATCCGTTCAGGCGCCATCCACCGGGTTCTTTCACCGCCCGGGTTCGCACGCTGGCAAGGTCCGACCCCGCATTCGGCTCGCTCATGCCGATGCAGAAGAATATTTCGCCACGGCAGATGCGCGGCAGAAAAGTCTGGCGCTGCGCTTCGCTGCCGAACTTGATCAGGAGCGGCCCGCTCTGGCGATCGGCGATCCAGTGCGCCGCGATCGGCGCGCCTGCCGCCAGCAGCTCCTCGACCAGGACGAAGCGGCTGAAACTATCCTTTCCTCCGCCGCCATATTCCTTCGGCAAGGTCAGGCCCAGCCAGCCACGCTGCGCCAGTGCGCGACTAAAATTCGCATCGAAACCCGTCCATGTCCGCGCACGTCGGTGCGGGGGCATATCCGCCAGCGCGTCGGCAAGAAATTCCTTGATTGGCGCGCGCAGCGCCTCGGCCTCAGGCGGCACCGCGGTTAGCGGAAAGGCGTCCAGAATGGTCGTCATAAGGCCGGTTCCATCGCGTCCCGCTGCCAGTCCGAACAGGTGTCAGAACAACTCATCCGACACACTGAAAGGACGTACCACGATCGCGTCAAAGAATGATGCTGATCTTGCCGTGGGGCTGAAGGCTGTTCATGCCGAGCATGATCCGCTTGGCCCGGATCAAAAGATCCTCGCCTTCGTCGACGAAGGTGTAGGCAGCATGGCCGATATAGGTATCGGTTATATTATTTTTCGAGCGATAGGTGACAAAGCTGCACATCACCTGCGTGCCGCTTTCGTCGCCCCCTTCGATCCGGACGTTGCCGATCATCCGAACATGGGCCGACCGCGGCCACTCGGCATGCGCGGTCATCTTCAGCAGACGGTCGACCCGGTGGCGCAGCCGTGCATGATCATCCGCAATATAGAACAGGCTGCTGTCCGGTCGGGCGTCGAGCCCCTTGCCGAATGTCGGCACCTCATATGTCGCATCCGGCGCAAAGAGCGCAAACCACTCCTCAAGCCGCCATTGGTCGAGAAGCGCGGCTTCCCGATAAAGAAAGTCCTCATAATCCGCACGCGTGCGCGGCCGCTGAACCGCATCTGCCATAACATCCCCCATGATCATCGCCCACCCTGGATGCGACGGTTCCACTCGCGCCAGAAGGTTCGCATCTGGGACTCGTCGTCGGCGCGCGGTTGATCACGCAACATTCCGCGGGAGATATCATTCCAGGGCGCAAACTTTGCCGAGGCGTAGCCACGCTGCGCGCATTCCAGCGCCTCGACATCGTCCGGCGTGGCAAAACCGCCCGGCCCGAGAAATTCGAGAAAATTGTTAAGACGGCGATGGCGCGCCTCCGGCGCTTCCCCGACTGGCGCGAGCGCCCAGGAACGGACCAGCATCAGGTCGGGCTGGACCGGATAAAAGGTGCGCACCGTGATCGCCATGATATCGTTGATGACCAGATTGGGGAAAAACCCCGCATTTCTGTCGCGATCCGCGATGCGCAACGCAAGTTCGGGGCCGACCCGCTCGTTCAACTCAGCCACCATCGCGGCTTCCTGCGCCTTCCCCTCTTCCCCCCAGGTGGGAATCGATCGGGCGACCGGCCGGCCCCAAGGTGCCCTTGCTTCCGTGAAAGCATGGCCTTTCGGGAACGTGTGCGCCCGGTTGATCTCCTGAAGAGTCTTGATGTCGGCGAGTGTTTCCGGACCCAGCTCGGCCATCAGATAATCGAAATAGGTCTCATGAGTCTCTGCCGCGTGATAGCCGTCATAACTGTTCTCGAGCAGCAGCTTCCAGTTGGCCCGGATAGAATATTCGTGCGTTCCGCCAACAATCTCCATCCCATTGGGTGAATGGTCGGACACGATGTCGAGTATCTGGATGGCATCGCCCAGGAAATCCGCCAGCGGCTCGGCGTCGACATCATAGTTGATGAAGAAGAAGCCACGATGGGATTCGAGCCTTGGTACCTTCGGCAGATCGACGTCGCCCGCACAGTTGAACGATTCAGGATAGGTACCGGGAGTGGACCTGGTCGCGAACTTCCCGTTATTGTTGAACGCCCAGCCGTGATAAAAGCATTTGAAGCTGATCGCATTACCTGTTGGTTCGCGAACGACCTGCGCCCCACGATGCGGACAGGTGTTGAAGAAGGCCTGAAACTCGCCCTTGCGGTTGCGATTGAAAATCAGCTCCCGCCCGGCGACGCTCCGGGTCAGGAAGTCATTGGGCTTCGAAAGTTCCGAAGCATGACCCAGATAGAGCCAGGCACGATCGAAGATTCGCTCCCGCTCCAGTTCCAGCACTTCCTGGCTGGTAAATGCGTTCCGGTTGACCTTGAAGACACCCGCGGCCGGATCGTCCACGATCCAGCGGCCATTGTGCTCATCAGGTTTCACAACACCCGGCATATTCCTCTCCAACTATCACCGCTGCGGCATCACGCTTCGCGGCACTGCCAGAACAATCGCATACCGCCCGATCGAGATTATTTCTAGAACGCTTGTTCTTTCTATGCCTTTCTTGAACCCTGTTGAACTGTTCGTCAATCCCTCCGCCGGAAGATCGCTCGTCAACGACCCGATAGCGAGCCGTAACCGACAGATCGGATCATCGCGTTCCCATGCACGCTGGCGCGGTGGACCGCAGGCAGAACATATCGGCCCTGAAAACAGCTTTTGCGCAGACGGCAGCCAGAAATCGGCCGCCTCTCACATGCCAATGGAGGCAGAGCGCGCCCAAGGCGGCAGGGCGCGCGATTACGCATCGGAAATAGATTTCAAAAAAACACTTGTCATTTGATGACCTACAAGAGAAAGTGCCCTCGGATAAAACATACGACCTAGCGAATGGAGGCGGAGGATCTTGAAGGCTCGCAAGGGCATTCCAGCTTAGTCGAAGCATCTCGACATGACGAGAGACTGGGGTTTGCAACCCCGTGCCCCGACTATCTCTCCGCATCACTGCCGCTGGCGCAGTTGCCGACGATCGGCTGATTCGTCAGTCACGAAAGTTCGGTCAGGCACAGTAATCCGTAGCGCGCAATATAACAGGGATAAAGGTAGGAGCTTATCATGGAATTTGAAAAGAAGTTCGTTCAGGTGGCCGGTGCCCGCATCGCTTATGTGGACATAGGCGAAGGCAAGCCGACAATCCTGCTGCAGGGGGGCGGCCCTGGCGCCAGCGGCATCAGCAACTATCGCCGCAATGTCGACGAACTTTCGAAGAGCCGCAGGCTGATCATCCCCGATCTGCCGGGCTATGGCGACAGCGAGGACAAGCTTGGCTTCCATGAAATCTACAAGGCCCTTGGAGAATTCCTGATCCATTTCCTGGATGCGCTGGGCCTCGACAAGGTCGATTGCGTCGGCAATTCGCTGGGCGGCATGACGACCGTGGGCGCATTGCTGCATTCCTCGCACCGCATCAACAAGGCGGTCCTCATGGGGCCGGGTGGCTTCCAACCCGTCTTCACGCCGATGCCGACAGAGGGCATGCGCCGGATGGGGGTCGTCAACGCCAGCGACAATCCTACGCGCGAGCAAATGCGCGGCGTGATCGAACTACTCGTGAATGACAGCTCGTTCATCACCGACGAATTGCTTGATGAACGCGTCAAGGCGGCGTCGAATCCGAATCGGTTCAAGCCGTTCGCCCGTTCGTTCGGGGAAATGTGGCGCGAGGATCTGGGCAGCGTGAAGAATGAAATCCTGGTGATGTGGGGTCTCGAGGACCGGGTCTGCCCCGTCGACATGGCGCCGGGCATCATCAAGGCATTCCCCAACGCGTCGCTCCATCTCCTGCCCAATTGCGGCCACTGGGTACAGTGGGAGAAGCCCGACGATTTCAACAAGCTGGTGGCGTGGTTCTTCGACCGCAATTAACGCCCATCTGTTACTTAAGGGAGTGCGCTTCTGGCGGGCTCCCTTACAACGCGTGTGACCTTGATCCCTTTCATGTGTCCGATGCGAACGCTGCCACTGGTCATGGGCCGTGAATCGCTCGCCAGTTACCTGGGATTGGCACCTCAGCTTTTCATTCGCCGGACCGCGTAACCCATGGGCGGGTGCATGCAATTTCGATCATGGCCCCCGGGACCAAGAGGCTTCAATGGAAGATTTTCTGCTTTACGAAAAAAGCGGCGGCGTCGTTACCCTGACAATGAATCGGCCCGAAACGCGCAATGCACTCTCGACGCCCGAGATCTGCGCCGAATTCGTCGATCAGCTCAAGGCGATCGAACGTGACCCATCCGCAAACGTCGTCATTCTGACGGGGGCTGGCCCGGCTTTCTGCGCTGGCGGCGACATCAAGAAGATGCGTGACCGTTCCGGCTTTGCTCCGATGAAAACGGTCATCGACACCCGCGACAGCTATCGCAACACCATCCATCTTGTCGCAAAGATGTTCAATGGGCTGGAGGTGCCGGTCATTGCGGCGATCAACGGCCCCGCAATCGGTGCGGGCCTTGACCTTGCATGCATGTGCGACATGCGGATCGCGGCACAGTCTGCACGATTCGCAGAATCCTTCATCAAGGTGGGCATCATCCCCGGCGATGGTGGCGCATGGTTCCTTCCCAGGATAATCGGTATTTCCAGGGCCAGCGAACTGGCTTTCACAGGCGATATGATCGACGCTCAGGAGGCCGAACGCATCGGCCTCGTCTCGCGCGTGGTCGAAGATAGCGAACTGATGAGCGCCGCCCGCGCCCTGGCATCGCGTATCGACGCCAATCCCGGTCGAACACTGCGCATCACGAAGCGCCTTATCCGCGACAGCAGTCAGCTGTCACTGGACCACCATCTGGAAATGGCGGGGGCGTTCCAGTCCATTATCCATGAGACCGAGGATCATCGAGAGGCCCTGGATGCGCTGCTTGAGAAGCGGAAGCCGTCATTCAGGAATGTTTGAGGGTCGGTGAACGGATTTTCTTGTCCGCGCGTCATCGGCTGCCATCTGGCGATCGATGATGGCAGCGTCGTTATCGTCGGGCCACTCGTCGCCTGACAGGGGAAAAATAAAGGTGAAGGGCACGCAACATGGCTGACGGAGTCGACGAGGGGCCGCTTTCAGGCATCAAGGTCCTGGAGATCTCTCAAATGGTGGCCGGCCCTTTGGCGGGAACCATGCTTGCCGATTTGGGCGCGTCCGTCATCAAGATGGAGGATTTCCGCGGGGATCCCTATCGGAATGTCGAACCGCAATATAAGGGCATGTGCTCGCGCTTCTTCGCGGTCAATCGTCATAAACGAAGCATACAACTCGATCTGAGGAGCGAGGAAGGGCACGAGATCGCGCGGTCCCTGGCCAAGGATTGCGATGTCTTCCTGGTGAATTCCCGGCCGGAGGCAATGAAGCGCCTGAAGCTCGATTATGAAAGTCTCCGGGTGTTAAATCCCGGCATTATCTACGTTCTCATCAGCGGCTTCGGTCTGGACGGCCCCTATGCCGATCGCCCCGCCTACGACCAGGTGATCCAGGCAATTACCGGCGCCATGTATCTTCAAAATCCGGAGGGGCCACCCATGCCTCTCCGTTCATTCTTCGTCGACAAGTTCGCCGCCACGGCGGCCGCCAGTGCGATAACGACAGCCCTGTATCGTCGCGAGAAAAACGGAGGCAAAGGCCAGTTTGTCTCGGTACCTTTGATGAAGACCTTCGGCTTCCTCAATCTCGTGGACAATTTGTACAATCACTGTTTCGTCAATGGCGACCAGCAATCGCCGCACATCAACGCGATGCGGCCTATCAGAAGCGCCGATGGCACGTTCATGGGCTATTTCCAAACCGATGCCCAGTTCGAACTGATTTGCCGCGTTCTCGGCGTTCCGCATCTGCTGGAGGATGAACGCTTTACGAACCCTATCATACGGGTCCGAAATATTGGTGTCCTCTGGCAGGAATTGGAAAAGGGCTCGATCAAAATCACTTCCGACGAACTGGAAGCGCTGGCGATCGAGCATGGCTTGCCCATCGCCAAGGTCAAATCCGTCGATGAATTCCTCGAGGATGAGCAGGCTCGCTACCTGGAATGCGTAAAGGAATATGACACCGACGAATATGGCCCTGTTCGCGCTGCCTCTTATCCGGTGGACTTTTCCGAAAGCCCAGCGGTCGTAAAGGGTACCGCCCCCCGTCCGGGCGAGCACACAGATCAGGTTCTTCGTGAAGTCGGGTTTGACGATGACGGCATTGCCCGCCTGCGCGAAGCAGGAGTCGTGCGTTGACCGATCCACAACTTGTGCAATCACCATGCAGAAGCTCAATCACACATCGGCCCGTCTGCATGAACATAATACGATCGATTTACTATATATCGAACGACGGCAATATCGGGAGTAGGTCATGAAGCTGGAAGGGAAAGTGGCGATCGTCACGGGGACCAGCCCCAACATCGGCGGCGGGATCGTCGAGGCGCTCGCCGGCGCCGGTGCCGCGATCGTGGCCGTGGATGCAAAGAGCGAAAATGCGGACTGTTGTGCCGCGGCGATCATCGCTGCAGGTGGTCGCGCGATCGGCATCACCGCCGACGTGACGAACGAGGACGAAGTCCGCGCCGCCGTACAGCGAGCCGTAGCCGCTTTCGGTCAGATCGACATTCTTGTGAATAACGCCGCCTTCTTCAATCAAAAGTCCATTGCCGACATGCCCTATGCTGAATGGCGCAAGCAGAACTCGGTCATCCTCGACGGCGCGTTCCTCTTTACGAAATATGCCACGGCCGAAATGATGCCGCGTCGGACCGGTGTCGTCATCAACGTGATCTCCACAGCAGGCCATCAAGGCCAGCCGGGGAATATCGCCTATACGACGGCCAAGGCCGGCATGTTGAACTTCACGCAGGCGGCCGCGATGGAACTTGCCGCGCATGGCATCCGGGTGGTCAGCCTGACGCCTACGGCAACCGAGACGGGCGAAATGGTGGAGCGCGCCGAGCGATGGAAAATGGACCTTGGCCCGCTGCCGGATTACACCGAGATCACAGCGATGTTCGCCAGAAGAATTCCCATGAAGCGTTTACCCAAGCCCAGCCATTATGGGGCTGCAGCGGTCTTCCTCGCTTCAGACGATGCAGCGATGATCACCGGAACGGATTTGCGGGTCGATGGCGGCGCTGTCGCCCGTTATTGGGCGTGGAATCCAACGGACGGTTGAACCCCGACTATCGACGGCGCCTGGCGTCGCTCATTGCGGTGCGATGCCCGAACGCCCGATCATGACGAGCATCCGTTAAACAAGCGATCACCTGGGCAAGACGACTAGATCACTTGTTTTACAGCGGAAATCACGACAGATTATGCGCAGGCCGAGTCCCATGCAGGATCGGTGCAATATGAGGATGCCCGACGATGGAAGCGCTCTCCTTGACGCATGGGCCAGGCGAATATGCCTCGTTCTGCCGAATCTGCACTGCCGGCTGCGGCGTCCGCCTGACGGTCGATGAAAAAGGGCATATCATCCGTATCGTAGGTGACGACCAGAATGAACTGTCATCCGGCTATGCATGCTTCAAGGGGCTCCAGTCCGGTCTTGCGCACCGCGATCCGCAACGCATCCTGCGCCCGCTAAAACGGCAACCCGATGGCAGCTTCCGCGAGATCGGGATCGAGCAGGCCCTCGACGAGATCGCGGTCCGTATTGCCGATTTGATGGGTCAGTCCGGGCCCAATGCGATTGCGCTGTTCGCAGGCAACGGTTCCATGATGAACCAGTCCGCAGTCGGCATGAACCGCCATTTCCTGCACGCAATAGGATCGGAGCAATATTTCACGACGATCACGATCGATCAGTCCGGGAAGATGGTCGCGGCGGGCCGAACAGGCACATGGGGCGCCGGTGCGGTCGATCTCGATGACATGGATGTGCTGTTGCTGTTCGGGGTGAACCCGTTCATCGCGCATTCCACCATGTCGGTATTGGGAGTCGATCCGATCAAGCGGCTGAAGCGCGCGCGGCAACGCGGTTTGAAGCTGGTCGTGGTGGATCCACGGCGCACGGAAACGGCTGCGCAATCGGACCTTTCCTTTCAACCCTATCCGGGTGAGGACGCCGCCATCGCATCGGGCCTGATCCGACTGATCCTCGCGGAAGGTTGGCATGATGCAGAATTTTGCCGGCAATATGTCGGCGAGGAACGCTTGGCGGCGCTTCGCGACGCGGTCGATCCGTTTACACCACACATTGTGGAAGCACGGGCTGGATTGGAACCGGGGGCGCTGTGGGCGATCGCGGACATGTTCGCATGCCAGAACAAGCGCGGCCCCGCCATGACCGGTACCGGCCCCAACATGTCGCAATATTCGAATCTGGCCGTTCACATGGTCCAGTTGCTGAACGTGATCTGCGGCCGTTTTCCTCGGGCGGGTCAAAAAGTCACCTCTGTCGACATGCTCAATCCTGCCAGGGACATGTACGCGGAAGTCGTTCCCGCATCGCGTCCGTGGGAAAAGCATCCCGCCAGCCGCATTCGCGGCGCAGGTAATTTCTTCGGCGAACGCGTATCGGGTACGCTGACGGACGAAATACTGACAGCCGGGCCGGACCAGATTCGCGCCCTGATCGTCGATGGCGCCAACCCGATGACATCGCTACCGGATCGCGACAAAGCCTATAGCGCGTTGCGCTCCCTCGACATGCTCGTCGCGATCGACACATGGCACACCCCCACGACCCAGCTTGCCGACTACGTCCTGCCAGCAAAGCTTCAATATGAGCGACCGGATATGTCGCCGGGACATCCGGCGCTCAAATTCTATCCAGGCGCGTGGGCCCAGTTCACGCCGGCGATCGTCGCGCCTCCGAAAGACGCCGAGGTCGTCGATGACTGGTATGTGTTCTGGGCGCTGGCCCGGCGGCTTGGCGTCACGATCAATTTTGCTGGCATCCGCTCCATGGATAGCGATCAGCCCCCTTCCACGGAGGATCTGATAGAGATCCTGCTCGAACGCAGCCAGACTTCGCTTGACGAGTTGCGCGCCTATCCGCACGGGCATCAGTTCCCGATCACGGATGCCGTCGTCAAACCGCCTCGCCAAGGTCATGATGCAAGATTCGACGTCATGCCGGCCGACGTGCTCGACGAACTGCACCGTTATCGAGCCGAACCCGTAGCGCAGCACCGTGCCGGGCCCGATCGCGAATTCACCCATTTATTGTCGTCGCGACGCATGCGCGATCTCTACAACAGCTATGGCGTCCTCATGCCGACGGTACGAAAGCGCAACAAATATAATCCGGCCTATCTCAACAGCGAAGATCTGGAGCAGTTGGGATTGGCGGATGGCCAGTTGGTCGAAATCATTTCAGCCCATGGCCGAACCCAGGCAATCCTCAAATGCGATGATACGATGCGGTCTGGAGTGGTGGCGTTGAGCCAGTGCTGGGGCGGCACGCCGGGAAAAGAAGACGTCATGGTTGACGGAAGCTGCGTCAATGCTCTGATCGACACCGATACGCATTTCGAGAGTATCAACGCGATGCCACACATGTCGTCGGTCCCCGTCCGTTTCGAACCATTGCCGCAAAAAGCCAAAGCCGCGGCATGACACGCGCCGCGCGGCGACGATAAGCCGTTTTGCCATTCATTCAACGTCCTGGTCCGCGGCGGCGCCAAGGGTCCTTACGGTTCCAGGTCCGCATCGAACCCTGCTCTACGCTGGCACGCCCAGCGCGCTGCCATGCCCCCTCACGCACCCGCCCGGATCACAACGCGGCCATCGGCGAACACGCATGTGTCGCGCTTCAGCACGCGGGCCTCGATATGAGCGCCGTCTGTCTCTCTCCAGAATGCCAACTGGATGGTGTCGCCGGGGAAAACCGGGGCGCTGAACCTGCCCGAAATTCCGGCAAGCCGGCCGCCTTCGCTGCACAACGTCTTTTCCGCAAAGGCCGCGCACAGTCCATATGTTGCCACGCCGTGCAGGATCGGCTGCGGAAATCCAGCCTGCACCGCTGCTTCGGGTATCAGGTGAAGAGGATTCTGGTCCCCGGTAAGCGCAAATATCTGGGCGGCCTGCGGCGATGTCGGCACATTGACGACCAGATCTGGCGCGCGCTCCTTGACGCTGGCCGGTTCCGCTTTTGCATAGGGCGGGGCACCGGCAACCTGATCGGACCGGCAAACAAAGGTCATCTGCATGGATGCATAATGGGTTTGCGTCTGCGCATCATATAATTCGCGGGTCATAGCGATCACGCAGCCGCGGCCCTCTCCGCGATCGAACACGCCGCTCACGCGCGTTTCGCTCCTGACCGCCCCTTCGACCGGCAGCGGCGCATGCAAAAGCATCCCTTGACTGCCGTGCAGCATTCCCGAAAGCGTCGCTCCAAGTCCCATCGCATGAGGCCGTGGAGCGGCAAGCACGATGGCCATCGCTGGCAGGGCACGTACCGGCGGAAGCGGTCCAAGGTGCCGACGCGTCCAATCGTCGGACGGGTCCAGGCCGCAGCCAACGCCCAGGGCGTAGATGCAGCTCTCCTTGGCCGAATAGCGCTGCTCCATGACGATAGGCGCCATGCCCATCAGCCTGTGGTAATCCATGATCATCAGGCCCTACCCCTCCTGAAAGACAGTGATCGCTCTTGGCAAGCGGGATCGCGCAAGCGAAACGGACGGACAGATGCCACCAGTTTGCGCCTGGCATGCCTCGCCCCTTTTACCGCTATCTGCGAGCACGGCTGAGCCCGCCGTCGACCGGAAGGAGAACCCCAGTCAGGTACGCCCCGGCCCTGGAACACAGATAGACGCAGGCACCGGCAATGTCGTCGGGCTGGCCCAATCGGCCCAAGGGTATCAGTTCGGGCATCTCTGCCATATGCGCCCTGTCGATGGCGGCCGTCATTCGCGTCGAAAAATATCCCGGCGCGATCGCGTTGACCGCGATATGCGATGCGGCCAGTTCCGCCGCCAACATCCGCGTCAGATGATGCACCGCAGCCTTGCTCGCCGAATAGGAAAAGGTCGGTCGCAATGGCAAGGCATGACCCGCGAACGAACCCAGGTTGACGATCCGGGCAGGGTCATCGGGCGTCGCTGCGTCGCGCAACAGCGGCAGCAATTCGCGGATGAGCGTGAAAGGCGATTGGACATTGATCGACATGAGGTCGGGCCAGCTCTGGTCAGCCAGTGTTTCGATCGGGCCTCCGGCGCTCTTGCCCGCGTTGTTGATCAGCACATGCAAAGGCTCACCCTTCGCCTTGACCTGATCGGCAAGCGCCACGGCGCCGTCGGAGTGAGACAGATCGGCGACCAGGCCGGTGCAATGACCGAATGCGCTGAGCTCCTCTACAGCCTGTTGACTGACCTCCGCCTTGCGCGAAGTGATCGTGACGCTTGCGCCGCGCCGCAGAAATTCCTGAGCGATCATGTGCCCCAGACCTTGAGCGCCGCCAGTGATGAGCACATGCTTATTTGTCAACGCAAACAAGTCGGACATGTCGATCCTCTCAATTTCTATAATGGGAAGCGATGATCAGGGACAAAGGAGTCCCGCAAGGAAACCTGCCACGCCATGGTAGTTCATTTGTTCTAATTGGCAAGATGCAGACTCTTGTCGGCGGGGGTGGCATGGCGCTGATGGCGCATAGCAATGCGGTGCAGAATGCATGCCGCGGAACTCTGATTGATTGTTGCGAAAAGGCGTTCCGCCCACAGCAAGGGTCAGGCCTGCGACAAAATGGAGATCATCCATTCCCTGCGCACGACACACGCGCACCCAATGCAAAGATCGAGCACAAGCACAAGCTTGGGCGCGTTGCGTTACGTCAAATCCCGCCGTTGAGTGAACGTGCTTTCAGGCGCCGCCTGTTGAAATCGTTACGTGCTGCCGCTTCCTCTTGGAGCACCAGCAACCCGTGCCCCGTGCGTCGCGATCGTCCCTATATCAAGGTGCGATGAGCTTGACTCATCAGCAGTTGGAAACCCGCGTGCCCCGCCCCGATTGTTACCAGTATGCTGATGCATCAGCGTCACGCATCTTGATACATGCGCCGACCGCGGCGACCCCGTCTAGTCGCTCCGCTTGGTCCTGCCTCTTTTTGGCGGTGCAGGATCTGGAGCAGCCTGCGGAATTCCCGCCTCGATCAGAGCTGTCGCGGTTTCGACAAGGTTGAGCTGCGGATCGGTCTCCGTCCACAAATCGCTACGCCGGCGGCTGGCCAGCCAGGCCTCACGCGCTGCCTCGACCGAGAGAGTATACCACGCGAAGAAGATCAGCCGTTGACGCAATACCGGCGCCGGAATGTGCTGGCAAAGGCCACTGATCAGTTGCAGCAGCCGCCGGTACACCAGGATATTCATTCTATCCAGATAGGATGCGACGTCCTTGCGGCGCACAAACATCACGCTGGCAAGAAATCGGATCGCGGTGGGCGAAGGGTCCGTGTAGATATCGGGATTTGGCGCGCGAACGATGATATCCACGACTTCACGAACGCTGGTCGGACCACCTTTTCGATCCAGTTCGGAAATGCGCTCGAACCAGACGACGCTCAGATCATTGAAAATCTCGTTGATCAGTTCAAGGACGAGTCCCTCTTTCGACTTGAAATAATAGTTGAGCGAGCCGCCATTCTTCGCACCCGCCGCCGCGACGATCTCACGAACCGTGACTGCTTCCAGGCCATGCTCGGCAAACAGCCGGCGTGCCGCAACCTTTATGTTTTTTCGCGTGTCCGTACGCTCGTCGAGCACATCCTGGGCTACTTTAGTCGAACGTGGCATCTTCACATGAACCATTGTTGGGCGCGGGTCAGAAAAACGCGCTTGCGCGCGATATAGCGATTAGCCGAGCTCCGAGTAAAATGGAATGACAAAACGGCATTAATTTTGCGTTGCGCTCCATCCTCTGCACGAAAGCAGCGGCGTACATCATCGCTCGATCATGTCTCGGCTTCCCGACCGGATTTCCAGCTCATGGCGCGCGAGCCTCTTGACGTCCTGCCTGCGGACCAGCCGTCAGCGCGCGAGATAAAACGGTGCGGCGTGAACCATGCCTTCCCTATGCTCCGCATTGCGAATGTGATGACCCATGACCTCTTATTGACGCATCATGGAGCCGCTGCCACTCACAGCCCTCAAAACCATAGCAAGAGAGGCGCTGTCATGATGGAAAAGGCGCAGGACCTTCCCGACGCAGGTCAGGCCAGCGCGCAAGACGCCGATCATGGCTGGCAATCTGCTGCGGACGAATGGCGGCGGAACTGGCGGGTCGGCCTTGCTGCGTTCCTGGTGATCGGCTTGTCTCATGGCGCATATCAATCGCTGTCCAGCCTGTTCGTCCTGCCCCTGCAGGAAGCATTTGGCTGGTCGCGCGGCCAGATCGCCTTTGCGCATTATTCATCGCTGATGGTGGCCTTCGCTGCGCCCTTCATAGGTCGCGCAATAGACAGGTTCGGACCACGCCGGATCATGCTGGGCGGCATGGCCCTTTCCATCCTCATCTATCTGGGCCTGGCATCGATGAACGGCTCCCTGGCGCTGTTCTACCTGCTCAGCGTGCTAGCCGGCGTCATTGGCCTGTCGGCGAGCGGACTCACCTGTTCCCGCGTGGTCAGCCAATCCTTTATACGTTCGCGCGGCGTTTCGCTCGCAATCGCGCGCAGCGGCCTGGCGCTCGCCAGCGCAGCTTTACCGACCATCCTCTTCGCCATCATCGCGCGTTATGGCTGGCGCGCTGGCTATATGACCGAAGCGCTGCTCGTGCTGGTGGTCGCATTGCCTGCCGCCTGGTTCTGGATAGGTCGTTCGCGCACGCCCTCAAACGTTCAGCATCGACACATGGATGCCGATCTTCCAACCTGGCTGCATTTGCTGCGGGAACGGCGCGTATGGCTCCTTTGCCTGGGCGCTGGCCTGGGCTACGCCCCTGCCACCGCGATCATGACGCAACTGCAACCGCTCCTCATCAGCAAGGGCGTGGAGGCAGGCAGCGCCGCCGCGCTGGTGGGCATGGCCGGAATTGCCAGTTTTGCCGGCGCGATCATCACCGGCAGCCTGGTCGATCGGTTCTGGGCGCCGGGCATCGCTTTCCTCTTCGCCTGCGGTTCGGCGATCGGAACATGCCTGCTGGCGTGGCACGGCGCGATCGAAGGACCGATGGCGGGATTAGCCATATTGCTGATCGGCTTCGGCCTGGGTGCGGAAATCGACGTGGTGGCTTATATGGTGGCGCGCTATTTCGGCATCCGCTCCTTCTCCACCATCTATGGAATGGCTGTGTTCTTCATCGCTTTTTCCGGCGCACTGGGCGCATCGATGCTGGGAACCGCGTTTGACCGGCACGGCAATTATGACGCGGCCCTGCTTGTCATCGCTGCCAGCTTCATGGCGGCGGGCTGCGTTTATCTCATGATGGGCCGCTATCCTCAGCATAAGGGCTGAATGCGGGCCGACGTGCCGCTCTATTTTGTTGCCGTGAGCCGCGGGTAGCACAGCATCATCATTTATCGGGGAACATCATGTCCGATCCTACGCCTCTTTCCGTCTTCGGGCTTCAAGGCAAATTCGCCATTGTCACCGGGGCGGGGTCCGGTATCGGCCAGGCCACTGCCACGCTGTTCACGCAGGTTGGCGCCCGCGTCCTGTTCGTCGACATCGACGAGGCAGCCGTTCGCGAAGCCGCCAAAGCAAACCAGTCGCCCTATGCGGTCTGCGATATTGCGGACGAGGCGCAGGTCATCGCCACGTTCATTGAAGCGAAGAGGCTATTGGGCAGGCTGGACATATTGGCCAATGTCGCAGCCTATCGGCGCAAGGCGGATACCATGACGATGCCTGCCTCTGAATGGGATATCATGCATGCGGTCACCACGCGTGGCACGTTCCTGATGATGCGCGAAGCCATCAGGATCATGCGCGATCAGGGCAGCGGCGGCTCCATCGTCAACGTGTCGTCCGTAAGCGCAGATCATCCGACGATCTTCAACAACACCCATTATGATTCCGCCAAGGCCGGCGTCGACGCGATGACCCGCGCAGCCGCCGTCGAATTCGCCGAACACAGGATCCGCGTCAATTCGGTGCAGCCCGGCGGCACCGCAAGCGGTGGCGCGAAAAGGATGGGAAGCGATATGCCGATGCGCGGACCCATGACGGCTCCGGGACGCATTCCACTCGGCAGAATGTCCGATCCAGTAGAACAGGCACGAGCTATCCTGTTCCTAGCCAGCGATGCAGCAAGCTACATCACTGGCCATCATCTGACGGTGGACGGGGGCTACAGCGTCTCCTGACCCATCGGCACCGTCCGAACGCCGTCAGGCCTTTTCCTGCAACCCGGCAAGGATCGCCAGCCCCTCCATCGCCAGCCCCTGGTCAAGCTCCCTGGCCAGTCGCGCCTTGATATCCCGCGTCAGAAGGATGCGGGTATAGCGATTGGCCAGGGCGGGACGCGCGACTATGGTGCGGGCGATCTCGCGCGCACGCGGCATCAGCGCATCAGGTGCCAGTACCTCGCCGACCAATCCAAGGGCCAGGGCTTCGGTTGCGCCGATCTCCTGTCCCGTCATCAGGAAATACCGTCCACGGTTCGGCCCCAGCAGCATCGGCCAGATGCTCTGCACGCCATCGCCAGGCACCACGCCGGCCAGCGCGTGCGGCTTGTCGGCGAAGGCAGCGCCCTCGGCCGCCAGCACGACATCGGCAAGCAGGGCGATTTCAGCATGGATGAAGGCCGGGCCATTGACGGCGGCCACCACCGGAATCTCGATCGCCAGCAGATTGTTGAGCAGTGCCCTGCCCTCCCGGAAGATCACGTCCCATGTCGCGCCATTCATCGGCGGCATGTCGCAGTCCATGTCGAACTCAGCGCAGAAGGTGTCGCCCGTCCCGGTGATCAACAGCAGGCGAGCGTCGGGATCAGCCGCGATTTGCGCGAAAGCGATGCCCAGTTCCTTGTGCAGTCCACCCCATAGCGCCCATTTGGCCGGCCCCTCATGGTGATGGATACGCAGTTCCACAATGCCGTCATCCTGCGTCATCGTGATATTGTCGAACTGCTCTCCCATCTCTCTTCCCCTCGTCCTTTTCCGTGCTATCAAGCACACACTTGATAGCCGGCGTCGACGACGTGGCAAGCAGGAAAGGCGAATGGAAGGATGACGAAGGTCAACGACGCGGTTCAGGACACGCTCGACCGGCTTGTCGCGGAAGGCAAGGAAATCGGGATTCAGGTCAGCGCGTGGCTGGGCGAGGAACAGATTGTCGATTGCTGGTCGGGCCTCGCCGATGCCGCCACCGGCCGGCCCGTCGACGGCGACACGCTGTTCAACGTCTATTCCGTGTCTAAGGCGGTGAGCGCCACCGCCCTGCATATCCAGGTCGAACGCGGCCTGGTCGACTATGACGCGCCCGTCGCGACCTATTGGCCGGAATTCGCGCAGGCCGGAAAGGGCGACGTCACCATTCGCCACGTCCTTTCCCATGTTTCGGGCGTGCTGCGCATGCCGCCGGACGTGACGCCCGAACTGATGACCAATTGGGACTGGATGTGCCGCCGCATCGCGGAGATGGAAGGTGTCTATCCTGCCGGTAGCCGTTCTTCCTACCAGTCGATGACCTTTGGCTGGATGGTGGGCGAAGTGGTGCGCCGGACCGATCCCAAACGCCGCCCCTTCGGTCAGTTCATCAAGGAAGAGATAGCGGACCCGCTGGGCGCCACCGATCTTTGGATGGGCATTGCCGATGCCGTCGAACCGCGTATCGCAAAGCTGGATGCCGCCGCCGTCTATGTCGCGCCCGACAACAATATGATGCGGGAGGCGCAACCGCTGATCGTCGACCTGATGCCCGACCCCTTCGAACGCCCCTATGTGCGCCGCGCCTGCATTCCGGCTGTGGGCGGCATTTTCAGTGCGCGGAGCAACGCCCGTTTCTGGGCGATGTTGGCCAATGGCGGGCAATTCAACGGCGTCCGCCTCCTGTCCGAGGAGCGCGTCGCCAGTTTCGCCGCGCCCCGCCCGCATTTCGAGGATGCGGACCCCGTCTTCTTCGGCATGGTCGTTCCCATCGCCTGGTCCGGATTCTGGTTGGGCGGCGCGGAAAACCCGCCCGTCTCGGCCCCTCGGAACATGCGGGCGCTCTGCCATCCGGGCATGGGCGGCAATATCGGCTGGGCCGACCCCGACCTGAAGCTGGCGGTCGGCATCTGCCACAATCGGATGTTCGACACGATCAATATCGCGGAAGACAGCCGCACCATCATTGGTGATGTCATCCGGGCGGCGCTGTGATGACACACGACTATATTATCGTGGGCGGTGGCTCCGCCGGCTGCGTGCTGGCCGACCGTCTGTCGGAAAATCCGGCGAACAGCGTGCTGCTGCTGGAAGCCGGGCCCGAGGATCGAAACCCCTTCATCCACATGCCCAGGGGCGCCGCGAAGCTCTACACCGACCCAAGGCATGTCTGGTATTTCCAGACCGAAGGACATGACAGCGTTCCGGCCGAAACCTGGATACGCGGCAAGATGCTGGGCGGCTCCTCTTCCGTCAACGGCATGATGTATTTTCGCGGCCAGCCCGAAGATTATGACGGGTGGGAGGCGCTGGGCGCAAAAGGTTGGGGATGGGACAGGATCGGCGCCGCCTTCCGGGCAATGGAGGGGCATGAACTGGGCAGCGACGGGGTGCGTGGCGGCGAAGGGCCGTTGAAAATCTCGGTCGAACCCATGCGCGATCCCCTGACCGAGGCCTTTATCGCGGCGGGCGAGCAGATGGGCGTACCGCGGGTTGCCGATCTCAACCGTTCGGGCCGAGCTGGCGTGGGGTACACACCGCGCACCATCTGGAAGGGAAAACGACAGAGTTCCGCCCAGACTTTCCTCAAGCGAGCCCGCGGCAGGGCGAATCTGCGCATCGTCACGGGCGCGGTGGTGGACAAGATCCTCTTCACGGGGCAGCGCGCAACCGGCGTCCGCGCCAATGTGAACGGGGTTGTTCAGGACTTCGCCAGCGGGCGTGAGGTCATCGTCAGCGCTGGCGCGCTGATGTCGCCGCAAATCCTCCAGCGGTCAGGCGTCGGCGCCGCCGAGCATTTGCGCGGACTCGGCATCCCGGTTGTTGCCGATAGCCCCGGGGTCGGCGAACATATGCTGGAGCATCGGCTGCTTTCGATGGTCTATGACCTTGCCGTTCCGCACAGCCACAACAAGGACCTGGCCGGCCTGAAACTCGTCGGCAATGTGCTGCGCTATTATCTCACGCGCACCGGGCCGATGGCGGCGGGCTATGGCAATGTCGGCGCCTTTGCGACCGTGCTGCCGGAATCGGAAACCCCCGATATAGAAATATTGCTATCGCCCGCTGTCGCTGCGCCGGACGCCAAGGGGAATATGGTCGCGGATGCGGCGCACAGCGTCACCCTGTTCGGCTATCCCCTGCGCTCGCGCAGCGAGGGGGCGGTCAGTATCACGGCGGCCGGCCCGACGGCTCCGGCGAAGATCCGGGCGGGCTATCTGACCGATCCTTATGATTGCGCCGTCACGGTCGCGATGCATCGCTATCTGCGCGACTGGATGTCCCGTCCCGCCATTGCTCCGATGATCGCGGGCGAACGCGAGCCGACCCGTTCGCTTCAGACCGACGATGAAATCCTCTCCGCCTTCCGCCAGATCGGACAGGCCGGCTATCATGCCTGCGGAACCTGCCGCATGGGCGATTTCCACGATGCGGTGCTGGACGAAAAACTGCGCGTCAAGGGCGTGGACGGCTTGCGCGTCATGGACGGATCGATCATGCCCACGATGGTTTCGGCCAATACCAACGGTCCGATCATGGCGGCGGCATGGAACGCGGCCGACATTATCCTGGAGGGACGCAATCGCTAAAATCCTGACAGACGAAGCTGCCTCCGCCGAGGATGGGGGGCGGGTACGCCGGCGGCGGCGCACGCGCGAGGACGTGGTCCAGCGCATCTGCGATGCCGCGCGGCAATTATTCGCCGAACGCGGCTATGGCGGCACGGCAACACGCGAAATCGCCCGCCTGGCAGACGTCAGCGAGACGTTGCTGTTCCGCTATTATGGCGACAAGGCCGGACTGTTCAATGAAGTGGTCATCGCGCCGTTCCACGCGCTGATGGCGGATTTCGTCGAACTGCATCCCGATCCCACCGCCCCCTATCCCAAACAGGCGGAAACGCGCCGTTTTACCCGGCAGGTCTATGAGCTGTTCGAGGGGAACGAGGCAATGTTCCGAGCCCTGCTCGCAGGAACGCCAGCCAGTGGCGAGGATGCGCCGCCGGGGTTGCGCGGGCTTGCCCCCTTCTTCGAACAGTCCGTCGATCAGGTCAGGAAACGCTATGCTCTCGCCGGGATCGATCCGCCCTTCGACCTCAGCATCGGCGTTCGGCTGGGCTTCGGCATGATCGCCGCCAGCGTGATCTTGCGAGACGCCCTGTTTCCCGACCCTCCCGGACGCGGGGCCGTGCTGGACGTGCTGGAGCAGCTGATCGCGCAATCGCTGGTGGGACCACCACTTGATTGACAGCGCATGCGGGTCAAATTATGTAGCATATACTACATAGGAGAGATTCCAATCATGGAAGCCGCCGTCAGAATCCAGGAATATGACGATCCGAACTATGATCCGTTCAGTGCGGACGACATCAATTTCGGAGATATGCTCGATCCCTATCCCCAGATCGCACAATGGCGTGCACAAGCGCCGGTGCTGGAGGGCGATTACCGCCCTAAAATGGGTCTGCAGTCTGCCACCTATCCCGATCGCAAGATGTTCACCATTGTCGGTTCCGACGAGATATTGACCGTTCTCACCGACACGGATCGCTTCTCCAACCATGGCTACAAGTTCAACATCGGCGAAACCTTCGGCCATGGCAGCATCAGCGTCATGGATAACCCCGAACATGGCCGCTGGCGCAAAATCTTCCAGAAGATCTTTCTGCCTCAATATGTGAAATTATGGGGCGAAACCATCGTGGACCCCGTTGTCCACAAGTTGATGAACAAGTTCGTGTGCATGGGTCGCGCCGATCTGGTCGAACAATTCACCCTGCTCTATCCTTTCGAGGTGATCTACCGGCAACTGGATCTGCCGGCGTCCGACGTCCGGACCTTCCAGCGCCTGGCGATCGGCCAGACCGATTACATGCACATCGACAAGGCGCAGGAGGCGTCGCGCAAGCTGGGGGAATATTTCACCGCGCTGGTTGAGGAACGGCGGCGCAATCCCGGTGAGGATCTCGTCAGTCTGCTCGCCAATACCGAAGTGGATGGCGATTATCTGCCGCCTCTGGTGCTGATTTCCTTCCTGCGGCAGCTGATGAACGCGGCGGGCGACACGACCTATCGCGGCACCAGCGTGCTGCTGACCGCGCTGCTGGAACATCCCGACCAGCTCGACGCTATCCGGACGGATCGCAAACTCATTCCTTTCGCAATCGAGGAAGCGCTGCGCTGGGACGGTCCCGTGGCTGTTCAGCTCCGCATGGCGAAGCAGGACGTCGTTCTGGGCGGCATGGAAATCCCGGCCGGGTCGTTGCTCGACGTGGTGGCTGGCGCGGCCAATCGCGACCCTGCAATATTCCCCGACCCGGACAGGTTCGACATATTCCGCGAACGCAAGGCGCATTTTTCCTTTTCCCGCGGGCCGCATATATGCGTGGGACAGCATCTTGCGCGCGTGGAGATGACCCGCGCGCTCCATGCGGTGCTCGACAATCTGCCCAATCTGCGCTTCGATCCCGACAAGCCGCGACCGGAAATACGCGGCACCATGATGCGTGTGCCCAGGCATCTCCATGTCCGCTTCGGCGACTGAACTTCGTCCCAAAGGAATTATCATGCCAAATCTGATCGTAACGACGCGCGATGGCACGGAACGGGAAATTGCCGCCGCTACGGGGCTTTCCCTGATGGAGGCAATCCGGGACGCCGGCGTCGATGAAATGTTGGCGCTGTGCGGCGGCTGCTGTTCCTGCGCCACCTGCCATGTGAAGGTCGATCCCGCCTTTGCCGGCCTTCTGCCCCCCATCAGCGAGGATGAGAGCGACCTCCTCGACAGTTCAGACCATCGCGATGAATATTCACGGCTGTCATGCCAGATCCCGCTCACGAGTGAACTGGACGGCCTGCGGGTTGCGATAGCGCCGGAGGATTGAAGGGCAGCGGACGTTAATGGACGGCGAAGTCCATCGCATGTGTGAAATCCTTATCTGCCCACGGGCATGTTCTTGCTCCGCTCGTCCGCAGGGTCGAAACAGTTTCAGAGAGGACGACTATGAGCGCTGACGTGACAATCATGCCCGAAATCGAGTTGGCTCCGCGCCCGGACCATGTGCCGCCCGAATTGGTACGCGATTTCAACATCTACGACGTCCCTGGTTCGGCCGAGGACGTTCAAGCCGCTTATGCAGCGGTGCAGCAGGCCAACCCCGATATTTTCTGGACGCCCTATAATGGCGGTCACTGGGTTGCGACGCGGGGTGACGACATCGTCGCGATGCAGCGCGACTATCATCATTTTTCGCACAAGCATATCGTCCTGCCTCCCATGCCGGAGGGTACGCCCCGTCAGATTCCGTTGGAGATGGACCCACCGGAACACGCCCGATACCGCCGCCCCCTGATGCAGTCATTGATGCCGGCAGTTGTTTCAGAACTGGAAAGCACGGTGCGCGACGTGGCGGTGCAAGCGATAGAGCGCGTCCTGCCGCAGGGCGAATGCGAATTTATCGAGGATTTCGCCAAGGTTTTGCCAATCCACGTGTTCCTGGAACTGGTGGAGCTGCCATTATCCGACAAACATCAGCTTTTGCCGATTGCGGAACGTTCGGTGCGCGGTCACACGGCCGAGATAAGGCTGCGGGCGCAGCAGGAAATGGGCGGATATCTGCTGGACAAGATCCGTGCCCGCCGCGACAATCCGGGCGAGGATCTGCTGAGCAAGCTAGTCAATGTCAATGTTGGCGATGGGCGGATTTCGGAGGATGAGGCCGTCAGCTATGCGACATTGGTATTGTTCGGCGGGCTCGACACTGTAGCAGGCATGATCGGTTTCATTGCGCGTTTCCTTGCGATGAATCCGGGACACCGCAAGCAATTGGTCCAGAGGCTGGATGACGAGGATTTCGTCAAGCATGCCATAGAAGAGATGATTCGCCGGCATGGCCTTGCCAATACATGCCGCGTGATCGCCGAGAATTTTGATTATAAGGGCGTGCAGTTCCACGCCGGTGATCGAATATTGCCTGGCAATCTTTGGGTGGGCCTGGACGACCGCATCAACGAAAATCCGCTGGTCGTTGATTTCAACCGGGAAAAGCCGGTTCATGCGGCGTTCGGAAATGGCGCCCATGCCTGCCCCGGGGCGGTATTGGCGCGGCGGGAAATCCGCATCTTCCTTCAGGAATGGTTGAGCCGCGTCCCGGACTTCCGGATCAAGCCGGGAACGAAGCCCGTGCTGGCAACGGGTTTGGTGAACGGCGTGCTGCGCCTGGATCTGTGCTGGCCCTGAACCGCCATCCACTGCTGACATGCTGGTTGGCGAACGGCGCAAAAATGCCCCGATAGCAAAGAGACGCGCGCTCGTCGCGCGCGTCCCCTCCAACATTTGAACAAGACGAATGACGCGCCCTGCGGGGCGCGTCAAAAGCGGGTCAGATCAGGCCCTGGCGACGCGCCGCCTTGGCGACGGCGGTGAATTCATCATAGACGGTCAACGGTTCATGAGCGATCGCGCCGTCCGTGATGCTGTCCCAATGCGCTGCAATATCTTCAACGCTGGGGGGGGTGGTTCCCATGGGCGCGACCCAGCCGTCAGCAGCGCAGATGCGGACCTTCGCGTAGCGGCCGCTGTTCTGCGAATAGATGCCGTGGGTAGAGGTGCATTTCTCGCTGACGAGATACACGGCAAGAGGCGTATTGAACGGCACTTCGATGCGGCCTTGGCTGGCGGCATAGTCAGCGCCCTTAACCGCGTCGGCAAAAGCCGGTATTTCCATGAAACCGGCATCCATTTCCGCTGCCAGCCGGGATTGGGCGGTAGGCAGCAGGAGGTTCGACGTGATGCCATAGGCCGAACCCTCTATCGCGACGATATGGCTGAGACCCATCAGGCCACCCTTTGCCGCGGCGTAGTTGGCCTGCCAGGCATGGCCGAACATCGCCGAGGCGGAACCGGTGAAAAGGAAGCGTCCATAGCCGTTCTGGCGCATCGCGCGATAGGCCGGCTGGGCCACATAGATGGCGCCCTTCAGATGCACGTCGATGATGGCGTCGATCTGCTCGTCGGTCAGATCCTCGAAACGGCCATTGCGCAGGAACCCGGCATTGTTGATGCAGATGTCGACCTTGCCGAACGCGTCCAGAGCGGCCTGGACAATGGCCGCTCCCCCCTGGCGGGTCGATACGCTGTCATAATTGGCGACGGCTTCCCCGCCCTGGTCGCGGATTTCCTGAACGACCAGGTCCGCGGCATTATGCGATTGCCCCTGCCCCGACCCGCTGCCTCCCAGATCGTTGATGACGACCTTCGCACCGCGCCGGGCAAGTTCCAGCGCATAATCCTTGCCCAGGCCATTGCCTGCGCCGGTGATGATCGCCACGCGGCCGTCGAAACGCAAATCGGTCATGCTCATCCTCTTCCTCAGCTCTCATTCGCCCCGCACTCGTTCCGCGCGAACGGGCCATCATCCATGGCGGCAGCGGGTTCGATCCTATCCATTCGCCCGAAGGGCGCCAGCGCGAGGACGAAAGATCGGCTATTCGATGAAATGGCCGCCCGGCTCAATTCACGCTCTGCACCTGCCCGCCGTCCATCCGCACATTGGCTCCGGTCATATAACCCGCGTTCGGGCTGGCGATCATGCAGACCACATGCGCGATTTCCTCCACCCGGCCGATGCGGCCGACGGGTATGGGCGTCAACTCGCGCGCGGCGCGGGCTTCCGCTTCCTCCAGCGATATGTCGCCCCAGCCCATGTTGCGCTTGAGATTGCCGAGCCAGGCCTCGACCGCCGGAGTGAGGATCATGCCGGGGCTGACGCTGTTCGCCGTGACGCCGCAAGGGCCCAGCGATTTCGCCAGGCTGACCGTCATGTTCAGCATGGCAGCCTTTGCCGCGCCATAATCCGGGCCAAGCGCTATGGGCTGCGTGGCTGCCGCGCTGGCGACGTTGATGATGCGACCCCATCCCCTCGCCTGCATCCCCGGCAGAAGGCGACGGATCATGCGCGCCGCGGCAATGGCGTTAAGCTGGTAGGTGCCCTCCCAGCCTGCCTCATCCACCTCCGTCCAATGCATGGCCGATGTCCCCACGGCACCTCCCGCATTATTGACCAGAATGTCGATCTCCCCCGCGGTCTCGACAACCGCGTCCGCACCCGCATTAGTGGAGAGATCGCCGACAGCCAACCGGGTGTCGCCACCAATGGAGTCCGCTACCGACTGCGCCTTTCCGGCATCGCGGCCATGCACCACGACGGTGCAGCCTTCCGCCGACAGCATGCGCGCTATCCCCGCGCCGATTCCCGAACTGCTGCCCGTTACCAGCGCGCGCTTCCCTGCCAGTCCAAGGTCCATTTCTGTCTCTCCTATGCTTTAACGACATGCTCTATGGCGAGCATGGTCGCGTAATCGCTGACGAATTCGGCGACATCAGCCCCGATCACGGCAATATCCTCCGGCGTCCTGAACAGGCCGCCGCGCAACGCGGCTTCGCTGGGGAAATGAAGGTGCGCCATGCCGAACCACGGATCGGCCGGCGACAGGCGATCCTGCACATAGCGGTTCATGCCGACATGGATCTCGCAGGCGAGCGGAATATGCTCGTCCCAGTGCCGTTCCACCTCCTGCCGCGACAAATCGGCAAGGGCGCGGATGAAGGAAAGCTGCGAAAGGCCCGGCGTGACGCCGACTGCCGGAGCTTCCGTCGCTGCTTTGCCGACGACCTGCGTCGACGAACGCACTTCCACCTGTTCCCAATCCGAACGCAGGCTGTCCGCATCGAAGGCGGCGTCGGTCCAAAGTTCGATCACCGCATCATAAACCGGCGGCGATGGCGGGCCGCCTTCCTCACTTGGGGTATGCTGCCCCACATGAACCACGATCCGCTCGGCCATTCCGGCCCAAGGTTGCGCCTCAGCCCATTCGGACGGGGATGCCGCCATGGTCGACCGCGGACCGCGCAAAAGAATGACGCGCTTCATCTTTTCCTCTCCTCAACTGGTCTTGCGCGTACGAATCGCACCGATTAGAAATAAACGGTACAGTTTTATTATTCCGGAGCAAGCGTGCCGCAAAATGCCATCGAGAAGCCACGCCGAGGCAGGCCCACCAATGCGGATGCGCCCCTGCGCGAGGCTGAACTGATCGATGCGGCCGCCCGCGCCTTTCTGCTGCGCGGCTATGCAGGTGCGAGCATGGATCATATCGCCGCCGCCGCCCGTGTCAGCAAGGCGACCATCTATGCCCGGTTCGGCAACAAGGCCGCCTTGTTCGAAGCCGTCGCGCTCCACAGCGTCGCATCCATGCGCAGCGATGTACGGATTATCGCGACCGAGGGACGACGGCCCGTCGATGTGCTGACGGATTTTGCCCTGCGCATCACCAGCGAGGTGGCGGACGCGGAGCGGACCGCCGTGCTTCGGCTGGCCATCGCGGCAAAGGACAGCTTTCCTGATATCGCCCGGCGGCTGCACGGCCATATCGCCGATACAGTGGCGCCGATTACCGAATATCTCCACACTCTGCGCGAGGCAGGATACAGGATCGACGATCCCGCGCGATTGGCGCAGCATTTCATCAACCTTGCCAATGGCGGGCTGCGATTTCTGTTGACCGACGACTTTGCGGATCCCGCGTTCCGCCGGCAATGGGTGAACGGCGTGGTCGCCCTGTTCCTGCGGGGGATTGAAGCGTGAAGGAGCATCAGCGCATTGGCCGCCAGGGCGGGCATCACGAATATGCTGTCTTGCGGCCGCGTCTCGCCCCCACAATTGCCGATCGCGGCTTTTTATGGAACGCCGGACGACAACGGAGCGAAGACTGCTCAGGGGAGGCAGGCCATCCCGCTGCCGGGCAGCGCCGCATGCGCGCCACACGATACGGACGATCAAGGAGACGGGCATGAAACGCTGGCTGATCACGGGCATTTCGAGCGGTATCGGCGCAGCCCTGGCCAAAGCTGTACTGGCGCGGGGCGACCATGTGATCGGCGTCGCCCGCAACCGGGACGCGTTGACCGCATTTGAGAGTTCGGGCGCGGGCCGGACCACGGCTATCGTCGCTGACATGGGCGATGCCGTGCAGGTCGCAAGGCTTGCGAAGGAAGCGCTGGCGGCCGGCCCCGTGGACATATTGGTCAACAATGCCGGCCAAAGCCTGTTCGGTGCCGTTGAAGAAGTCGACCTGGAGGAGGCGCGCGGTCTCTTCGAGGTCAATTTCTTCGGACCATGGGAGCTGACCCAGGCGCTGCTACCGCATTTTCGGTCCCGTCGATCGGGCGTTATCATCCAGATATCTTCGGGCTGCGGTCTGATTGGTACGCCGGGGCTTGGCGCTTATTGCGCCAGCAAATTTGCGCTGGAAGGCTTGACCGAGACGCTGGCGCTGGAGGTCGCGGCTTTCGGCATCCGCGCCATGCTGGTCGAACCGGGCGCGATCGCCACCCGCTTCATCAGCCACGGCACCCGCGAGGCGAAGGTCCGCCTGGCCGATTATGATATGCTGTCCGGACAGGGCAAAGCCGTGCTCGACGGCTACTATGCTCAGGCTGCCAGCCCGCCTAAAAAAGTCGCGGAGGCGATTTTGTCGGCGCTGGAAAGCGACGCGCTGCCTTTGCGCCTGCCCGTGGGCGAGGATATGCGCGGCGCGCTCGCGCAAAAAGCGTCGACGCTGGCGGCCCTGGCGGATAGGTGATCCCGCGCTGACGACCGGCAGCGCCCGCCGGATTTTCAGGTCGTGAGAATGATTTTGCCGTTCAATCCGCCCGCTTCCACCAGCCGATGCGCTTCCGCCGCTTGATCGAGCGGCAAAATCCGGGCGATGGGTACGGCGATCCTGCCTGTCGCAACGGCGGCGGCCAGACGGGCGGCATCCGCCCCATCGGGCTGCACGGCGAAAAATTCGGGTGCGACGGACAATTCATCGGTAGGGATCGGCGTCGTCGCGGCGGTCAGGATCCGGCCGCCGGCCTTCAGATGTCGGCAAAGCGCGCCGACCGCCGCGCCACCGACCGTGTCTATGACATGATCGAAGGGCGCGCCGGTCCAATCCTCTTCCCCCAGCACGATGACGTCGTCAGCGCCCAAAGCGCGGACTTGCTTCACATGGGCCGGACGCACGGCAGCGATCACGTCCGCGCCACGCTCCTTCGCCGCGAACAGGGCAAAACGGCCGACAGAGCCCAGCGCCCCGGTCAGCAGAACTCTCTGTCCTGCTTGGAGGTTCAAGCCCCTCTCGACCATCTGCAAGCCGGTAAGGCCAGCGGTTGGGATTGCAGCGGCGGTGGGCAGGTCGAGTGCATCCGGCACCAGGGCGAGATGGTCGGCGGCGACAGCCACCTGCTCGGCATAGCCGCCCTTCAGAAAGGGATCGAGCATGCCGAAGACGCGGTCGCCGGGTGCAAAACCCTCTCCGCCCACGACTTCGCCCGCAATGTCGTAACCCAGAATATGAGGAAAGCCGACGGGCGCGAAATCCTTGAACATGCCGCTCCGCCATTTTCCGTCCGCCGGATTGACGGCCGCCGCCGCGATGCGCACCAGCACCTGTCCCGGTTGGGGCTGCGGCACCGGCAGATCGGCAGGTTCCAGGACTTCCGGCCCGCCATGACGGTTGATGACGATTGCTTTCACCCTCTCATCTCCTCACTCGGTCAGGGTCGCGATCAGCCGCGCCTGCCTTTCTTCATTCAAGCCCGCCGCCTCGCGCAGATAATGGGCGACAGACCCATGATCCCGACTGATCCGGGCGTGACTTGCCGCAAGATAGGAGGGCCGCACCCCGGCCAGCGCGATCAACGCACTTTCCTGAACCTCCTTGCCCAGTGCCGCCTTCATGATCCGGCGCGTTGCCGCCACGACAGCCGGATTGGGGCAGTCGCCGCTGCGCAGATAGTCCGCCATGATCGCGTCTTCCGGCACGCCGAGCGCGTGCAGCAGCATCGCAACGACAAAGCCGGTGCGGTCCTTGCCCGCCGTGCAATGGACCAGCAGGGGCGTCTCCCCCTGGGCGAGGCGATCGAACAGCAGGGCGAGATGCGGAGCGCAAGCGGCCGGTAATGCCTCATAGGTATCGATCATCAGGGCGACGGCGCCCGCCTCCCCCGGATTTTCGCGCATGGCGGCCAGCGGATCGGCATCGGCGCGGAAATCAGCGACGACATCCATCGGCAACACCGTCGCGCTGCTGCTGGGCCAATGGCCAGCCGCATGCGTCCTTTCGGCTTCGCTCCGCAGGTCGCACACGGTCCGGATGCCCAGCGTGGCGAGCCTTTCCGCCTCCTGCGGCGCGAGCGTCGGTATGGCTTCGGAACGGTACAGCCGGCCATGAAGAACCCGCCTGCCCTCTGCGGCTGGTTGTCCGCCGAGATCGCGGAAATTTGGGGCACATGTAAGGATCATAGAGGCGCTCCCTTGCCGTTGATCTTGTGGCGAAGCCAAGCTTCGTCGGGAAGCGCGCCGGGCGCAATCATCACGTCGGTGATTAGGGTCCGAGGAAGCGAGCGGCTAATCTTCCGGCACATTCAACGGGAGCAGGAATATGGAGAGACTGAAGGGCAAAGTCGCCGTCGTCACTGGTGCGGGCCGCAATATCGGCCGGGCCGAAGCGATGCTGCTGGCGGAGCAGGGCGCGAAGGTGGTGGTGAACGATCTGGGTGGCGGCCCCTACGGCACGGAGAAGGGCGACGCATCGCTCGCCGAGGCCGTGGCGCAGGAGATCCGCGACGCCGGCGGCGACGCGGTGGGCCAATGTTCCAGCGTCGCGACTCGCGAAGGCGGGGAGGCGGCGGTGCAGGCGGCGCTCGACGCCTTCGGCCGGATAGACATTCTCGTCAACAATGCCGGGATCGTCCGCCCGGCCCGGATCGACCGGATGACGGACCAGGACTGGAACCTCTGCATGGACGTCAGCCTGACGTCCAGCTTCTACACCTGCCGGGCCGCGGCGGCCCATATGATCGCGCAGCGGTCCGGCGTGATCGTCAATACCGGCTCGCCGTCGGGCTTCGGCCATTGGGGCATGGCCAATTATTCCGCGGCCAAGGAGGGGCTTCTGGGCTTTACCCGCACCATTGCGCGCGATCTGGGCGAATTCGGCATTCGCGCGAACCTGATCCGGCCGGTGTCGCACCTGACGGGCACGCATACGCCCGAAATCGATCAGACCATTGCCGAATCAGCGCGACTCGGCATTCCGCTGCTGTGGAACAAGCCGATGGCTCAGCCGCGCATGACCGCCCTGCCCGCCCATGTCGCGGCGCTGGTCGTGTGGCTGTGCACCGATGCCGCGGCGCATGTCAGCGGAAGGGACTTCTACATCCAGGGCGATGAAGTGGCGCTGATTCCCGAACCGGAAGCAATCCGCACCAGCATCCATCCCGGCGGTTGGACGCTGGATGCATTCGACGAACGGGCGAATCGCGACTATCTGTTCGGGTCGATCCAGAACCGGTTCGTGAAGTCGCAGGATCCGTCCTGACCTGCAGGAGTTCAGTCCGCAACCGGACTGAACTCCCATGTTCCAGAGCGGGTTCTTGACCAGCGATCGGTTCCGATCGCTTGGAAATCGCTCTATAGCGGACCCACTGGCGGGGCGGCATGGTCGACCGCGGCCCAGCCGAAGCGTGGGGCGGTGGCGGCGTTGTTCTCCTCCGCCTGCCATTCGACGGGATTCACCATCCAGTAGAACAGGCCATAGACGATATGGGCGCGGATGGCGCGCCAGGCCTCCTCCTCCGACGGCGGATTGGGGACGCCGTAGCGGCCAAGCGCGGCAAGATAGCCCGCCACCAGATCCCTTTCCCATGCCCGTCGATCCAGGGGGTCCAGCGCGGAGATGTAGAAATAGGTCACATCATGCGCCCAGTGACCCCGACGGGTGGTCTGCCAATCAAGAAAGCCCGGTTTATGTTCGCGGGTGAGATACATATTGCCCAGATGCGCGTCGCCATGAATGACGCAACGCGGCCCCTGGTCGCCGAAGCGCCGCAGTTCCAACAGCGCGGCATGGACCTTCTCCCGATCACGGCACGCCGCCGGAATTCCCAGCGACCGGGGCAGTCCCATATAATGCGCCCATGTCTCCGGCTGGAGCTGGCCACGGCCAAAATCGCCCCAAGCTTCATCCGGCAAGGGATCATGACGCATCAGCCAGCCCAGTTCGCCATCATCCTCCAGCGCCGGACTGTCCCACCAGCGGGCGTGCAATGCCGCCATATCGTCAAGGAACGATGCCGCCTGATCACGGGTCAGCGGCTGCTGGACGCGGCAGATATGGGCACCTGCCGGCCTCAGATCCTCCATGACCACCATTCCCTGGTCGGCGTTCGCCACTGCGTAGAGGATTTTGGGCAATCCCAGCGTCAAGCGCGGCGCCAACTCAGCGAAAAAGCGCGCCTCCGTCTGATAGCAGAATTTCACCAGTTCCCGATGCTCGGCAAGGCCCGCCTTGATGCACAGCGCCGGAGGAAGGCCATGCGCCTTGCCCGCGTCATTGTAGGTGGCGGTCACCATCATCTTGGTGCCGGTGCCCCACAGAATTTCGTTGACGTCGAGCTGCTCCACCCGCGTCCCGGGATAGCCCAGCGCCAACGCATCGCTCAGCCATTGCGCGGTGACATCCTCCGCGACGAGCGGCAACCAGGGTTCGTTCATGCAGCCTCCTCCTTATATAGTTTCCCGACCATGTTCGCCCAGCCAGCGCTCGAGATCGGCGATGCATCAGGCGCCAGCGACAGGCGCGCCCGGCGGTGGACAATTTGCGCGAGGGTCTGTCTCACATCCCCTTCATGCCCTGAAGAACCATCCGGGTCATGGCGGCCGCGTCCATGTGCAGATTGCCCGAACCCACCAGCCGGCGATGCATCGGTGCCAGCACGGCGAGATCATAGAGGACGCGCGCGGTCATGTCCGGATCGCGCACGCCGCAATTGAGCAGCGGCTGGCGCAACAGCGCCTCTGCCTGCGCCAGGCTGTTCCGATGTGCAGCAAGGACAAGGGTCGACAGGTTCGCGGCTTCGGCCAGAAGAAGCCGGTACATGGTCAACGCATCCTCATCCGTCGCCATCGCATTGAGACTGCCGACCATGCTGGTCAATATCGCCTCATTGTTCCCGGCCGTGCGACCGATCCTCTCGATCATGGCGAAGCGGCCGGCAATGAACTGCTCAAGCACCGCCTGCAGCACGGCGCGCTTGTCCGGAAAGTTGGCATAAAGGGTCCGTTTCGACATGCGCGCCAAGGCAGCGATGGCGTCCATCGATGTGCCGGAAAATCCGTCCCGCCGGAACAGATGCGCTGCGGCCTCCAGAATGCGAGAGCACGCGTCAGAGGTCGAACTGTCCCGCTTCTGCGGCGCGGCGGACGGTGCGATCGCATCTTCCTTGGTGCCCGCCGCCAAAGGATCGCTTGCCATCACCTCCATGCGCTTCTTTCCCTGCCTGTCGCCGGTTCAGGCTCAGGTAGAGAGGATTGATCCCATTCCGGCAATGGCTTTCCCGCAGGGCTGGCAATGCATCACAAGCCCGTAGGCCGGCCAATCAGTGCTGCGGGCGAACAAACATGGCGGTGCCATGGTCGGATGCCACATAGACGGGATCACCGATCTTCATCAGCTGGGGAATTTCCTCCAGCGTCAATGGCATGCCGGTCAGCCTGCCACGGGCGATCCGGCAGAAGCTGTCCTCATCGATGCGGAAGACGCGCTGCTCGCCCGTTTGCGTTTCAACGGTGATGGCGCAGGAATCGAGCGCAGCTATCGTGCCCACAGTGGGGATATTGCCCGATTTCGGCATGCCGCGAATGTCCATCGACAGGCGGAAAAAGCGATCCGACCGATTGGCCAGCCCGCTATGCGGCGTTTCCAGACTGAAAACCAGCAGATCGCCGGGCTGGTAAAGGGCGCGGCGCCAGGCATCGGTCGGGATCACATCATCGCCTATGCCCTGCGGGGGCCGGGGGAAATCATTCATCCGCGGCCGATGCAGACCCTCCGCCACTGCCAGACCGCCGGTTTCCTCATCGATGGGGGCGAGCGGCATCCAACAGATCTTCAGCGGCAACCCCTTGTTATTGGGTCCGTCGCAATGGACGAAATTGAAGCGCGAGCCGGGACGGCCTGTGCCGGGAGGCAAAGCGTGATATTCGGTGTTGGGCACCCAGAAGACCTCTTCACCGAACAATTCCTCAAAAAAGGCGCGGATCGCGGGTTCAGCGACGAACTGATCCCGTGGATAGCGCGCGAGCAGCGGATCGGTCGCCGGCGTCCCGTCATTACGGATCGGGAAATTGTCGAGCGGCGCGCCATTATACACGGCTGCATCGTCGCGATCGGGGTCGACCACGCCCAGATCGCGCAGGACGTCGAGATAGACCGCGCGCAACCGGCCGACGGCACCCTTGTCCAGCACATCGCGGAAGAACCAGTAGCCATCCCTTTCCCAAGCGGCATCAAGTGCGGCACGATCCCCCAGCAGATGATTGGCGGTTTTCAGCTCACGCATGGGCTGCGTATCCGGAGAGCTGGAAGTAATCATGTCGGCCATGTCGGTCTTCCTATCAAAGTCGGTGAGCGGGGCTGCCCGCATCCGTTCCGCTGATCGGGAACGATGCATGGCAGCCGCCTCCCGTGTCAGAAATGGTAACGCAGTGTCACCCCATAAGTCCTGGGTAGACCCGGCGTGTGACTGGTGTAACCCAGGCTGTCGAGGTTGATAAGCAGGAACTCGTACTTCGTCTTTGTCAGATTGTTGACATAAAGCGCGAGGTCGAAGCCTGACCCCATCACCCGGTTCCAGCTTGCGTCGAGATTCACCAGATTATAGCCATCGGCATCCGTATAGCCGGGTACGTACGTGTCGTTACCGATATAATCATCAGTATGATAATAGCTGATGCCGACGGACGCGTCCCCCTGGGAACTGTCCAGCGGCGCAATCAGCCGCGCGCCCAGCGTATAGACATTGCGAGGAGCACGGGCGAAGGGATCGTTGCTGTGATCGCTGCCGTCAGGATAGATGAATTCGGTGAACTTCGCGTTGGTATAGGCATAGTTGGCCGACAGCTCCAGGATCGAAACCGGACGGAACAATATGTCCGCCTCGACACCCCAGATTCGCGCCTTGCCCGCATTGGTGGTGACCGTGGTGGGCGGCAGGACCGTCGGATCGGACAGCAGCCGCTGGATATCGTTATACTTGGCGTAATAGGCGGCCAGATTGGTACGCAGGAACATGTCGCCCATGTGCCAGTCGGCCTTCACGCCCAATTCGACATCATCCACGGTTTCCGGCCGGAAAGTCCGGCGC